>Ga0123342_1000067_pt1 | contig 110185 bp, 66 predicted proteins | sample Turbeawhitnodule_FD_89960 | JGI IMG/M metagenome (GOLD analysis project Ga0123342, IMG submission 89960) | Root nodule microbial communities of legume samples collected from Mexico - Turtle bean Mexico white nodule | ecosystem: Host-associated > Plants > Roots > Nodule | place: Mexico: Nepantla... | reverse complement strand
ATATATATATATATATATATATATATATATATATATATATATATATATATAGCTATGGAAAATTAAGGGGGGAAACAGCAATAGATGGTGAGTGGACCTGTGATATCATAATAACATTCGCTCCAACATCTTTTACTGCAGCAAAAATAGCGCTAGCAGTTCCTGGAACACCAGCCATTCCGGTTCTGCAAAAGGAAACAATGAGAAAAACATTGTAGTCTCCAAGTCTGAGGCGTCTAGCATAAAATGGCTGCAATTCATGACTCACCCCTCCACATTCACGAGTGCCAAGTTGTCTATGGTTGCAAAGCCTTTGACATAATTTTTTAACTTCAGCTTATCTTCATCACCAATAATAGAAGGATGGCAGATCATTGTTCCAGAAGAAGAAAGGTTGAAAATATTCCTTATTATGATTGGTATGCCATATCGAATAACTGGAGTTATTGTGCGTGGATGTAAGACATTGGCACCAAAATAAGACTGCGCAAGATGTTGTTTGAAAGTTAGTCTCCTGAATTTTATACACACAATTAGCTTTAAAACTTTTGGAGACTACAACTTACCATTTCCCATGCTTCTTGATAAGACAGTGTCTTCAAAATCACAGCATCACCGACTGCAGAACATGTCTATACTAAATTAAACTCACACTGAAGCTACCATAAATATTTATTGTCAAATTATATAATTCATAATTATATAATATATAAATTTGAATCTGTGTTCCTATGTCCTATATTTTAGAAATTATACGTTTCTCCATATTATTAGTGTCTGTGTTACATAGTAAAAGACACAACAAAAACAAAATTATCATCACCGTGTCAATAGTGAAGGATCAGAACGAACCTTTTCTAGGATCTGCACTATACACGCCATCTACATCTGTCCAAATTGTGACCTGACGAGCCTTAAAGAGAGCACCCATAATAGCTGCAGAGAAGTCACTTCCATCTCTCTTGAGAGTAGTAGGAATATTCTGAGGTGTGCTTGCAATAAATCCTGTGGCAATGATTACATCAGATGGATTTATAGAGTACCATTTCTCAAGTCTTCGTTCAGATTCCAAGTAATCCGGGTCAACTTGATCAGAACGAGTAGGTTTTACAATAAGGACTTCCCTCGCATCCATCCATTTGCAGTCAGTCCCTTGCTGCAGAATAAAAGGGAAGCAGCTGCAATCAGCACATTCACACTAAAAGAAAATGCATACATTTCTTAAAAGAACAGCATACTTTCTTAATTACTAAAGACAATATCTGTGCAGACCATAACTCTCCGTGACCCACAACAAATTCAGTAAAGGATTCTGTAGCATGACCAGCTGCAAGATATGAAGTATGTTGCATGAGTTTTTAGTTCAAAGGGAAGTAAAAGGGCAGAAACAGATAGAGAATAGGGGTTACCTATGTATATGGCCTGAAGCATTGCTTTGAGGTCACTGATGTCTTGATGCAACTGAGATAAAAAAGCAGCAAGATCTTCTCCAGCAATTAGGTCATGTGCAGTTGAGCTGTGCTTCTCCAAAACAACATCCAGGGCAGAAACATAAGACTCGTCACGGGACTGAGCCTTGTAGATAAGATCATACATCATATCTGTCACTTTTGACATAGCAGAGACCACAACAAATTTCCTCCGAGAATCATCATTGATAATTATGTCTGCAACATTCTTAATTCTCGATGAGTTTCCCACACAGGTTCCACCAAACTTGTGAACAGACCAAGTTTCTCCTTTGGGGAGCCTTTTTTCCTCCACAGCTACATCCACTGAAACATCTGCCCGAAAATAAAGAAAAGCACACACTAAATTGCCATTCACTACTCTCATTTCCGTACCTTCTTTCTGCACAATGAAAACAAAGCATTCCAATGTGCATATAAATAATTAGCTCAAGTGTGAACCTGTAACTGAAGCACATATCCTTGCGCTTGGTGTCTCTCTCCCAAATGGTAAACTTATTAACACCAAGAAAAAGAAAATCTGTTAATGGAGAGTGGCTAATTGAATTGGAAAGAATAAATAAAAGGAAAATGCAGACCATGTACAACACATCACTTGTTTTTTACATTTACCTAGTATTTTAACAAACATATGATGAATTTCAATGTTGTTTTTGCTTGCAACAGTAATATAAGTGAATGAAAATGTAGGAAAATGCATTACAGGCAACATGGTTTTCATAAAAAAATGAAATGAGAGTACAAGACAGTAGTTGTTGGTGAAGATACCGAAGGTGGTGTGAAGAAGGGTGGGAAGAGAGTGAGCAGTGACATGAAGTGTGTGGAATTGGAAGGGAAGTGCAGTTGAAGGAGTGAAAGATGACAGAGCCAAATGACAGCATTGGCAATGCCATGAGTGTGTGCAGAAGAGAAAGGACAGTGTGAGGAAGTTTGTGAGATATGAAGTCTATTTATGAACACTCACTCTCTTACACTGTTGCTCACGTGTGAAATTTGTTAGTTTATCTCTGTAATTTGCATTGTTCCTCACCACTGGGTTGAACTTTAAAAAAGTTTATTACTTAAGTAATTGTGTGGCAGTGTTACAGCATAGGCTATGATTCCCTACTCAGTCCTCAATTATTTCTACCAATGAACTTGTCCTGTTGCTGCTTAAATTCATGTGCCCTACTCAAAATCATAACCCCAACCACCTTAGCCACTCACAATACCTATCCCAGATGGGCAATGATATATGGACAACCATAATTTTTTATACAACCACATTACAACTCTTAATACTATTATTTTAATACTTTTTTACATCATTTAATTACAAATTTACCCTTTATTATATATATTTATTTCTAAACCTATCACATCAAAGGTTGTATACAACTCCAAGAGTTGTCAACCTATCATTTTTCATCCCAGATATACCTTTTCTAACTTTTTCCCTTTTTAACTCACAAGATCAAAAAAAATAAGAAATTAACTTTTCAGCAAATATTGAATGGTTTAGAATTTAGTACATAAGATTTAGAGAGTTTAAAATTTATAGTTTGTGATTTCAGTTTAGGGTTTAGGGTTTGCAAGAACTTAGAATTTAGGATTTAAGATTTAGAGTTTAAAATTTATAGTTTGTGATTTAGTTTAGAGTTTAGGGTTTATAAGATTTTAGAATTTAGGACTTAAGATTTAGAGTTTAAAATTTATAGTTTGTGATTTTAGGATTTAGGGTTTAGATGATCTTAGAATTTAGGGTTTAAGATTTATAATTTATGTAAACATGAGTTTGAATTAGATTTAAATTTTACTATTTCACTATATTAAGAACAAATAGAATGATTGATCTAATTATACTATTCTAATAGATTTGAGGTTGGAATATTTATTATTTAAAATATTTTATATTTATTAATTTACAAAAATAATCAAATAGATTTATTATTTTAAATAAATATTTATAAGATTTGATCACTTCTTAAAAAATTATATCTTATTACTAGATAGTCTTTTATATCATATTATAAACAACTCGTCTTGATTAATTACTTCCCATCAAATAATTTCACGAAAGGAATATATTCATGTAAATATTAAAATAATTTAAAATTATATAAAACGCAATTCTTTAAATTTTAAGGCTAAATAATTAAACTAGTTTTTTTTTTTAATTTTACAAACCAAGCTTTTCAGTAAAAATATTGTCTAAATTTTGTTTTGAGCAAAATCTGGGCCTCACATCTCCTCTATTTCACTATAAAAAAATATAAAATTGTATTTTCGTGTTCACCTTTAATAACTTTATAAGAAATACAAAAATTTAATTATTTTAATTGTTCTGTTTAATTCTTTTAACTTAAAAAATAATTACAAATTTTAATAAATTTTAAATTTTATCTTCTAATACTCGTCCAAACATATCCTTGTCATAGTTGCATGTATACAAGTTTAAAAAATATATGCATTGTTTCCTAAAAGTTATTGTTTTTAGTATTTATAGGTAAAAAGTCAATTAATCAAATAATACTAAAAAATTAACAATCTATCCTTTATAAACATATTTAGTGATTACGTAGAGTTAATGTTATACGTCTTTTAAAAGGTTTATATCGTTTAATTTTATTTTTACTTTACGCATGATAAAGGAAATTATGAGAATTGCTAATAAAAAATATTCAAACTTTGCAATAAAAAATTCAATACATTTTTAATTTTATGTGGTTAGTTTCTAACGCATAATTACTAATTAAAAGCTGAAATATTAATGTGTTTTATTTATTATTCGTTAACTTAGAAAATGACTCAAAGAGAAAGATCTTTTTGAGAATTTTTATTTTATAAATTTGAATATATTAGATGGAAACACAACTAATAAATTCAATTTCTAATTATTGTTATTAGAAAAAAAGGACATATTAAACTTTTCAAAATAGAAAAAAAAAACTAACAGATGGACCAAAATTGATAAATTAAAAAAACTAAAAAAAAAATATCAAGAGACTAAAAGTAAATAATATCCATACTAGATATACAACAAAAATATCACACCTAACACATATTTTTTTTAAATAAATTTAATATAAAATATATATTTATATTAGCAAATTCATTTTGGCTAATTGTGAAACTAATTACATACATTTTTAGAAATCTATTGTAATATTCTTTTTCCTAATTTTCTCACAAACTACAAATTACAATTTCTTATTCTCTTCAAATAAATGAAACGTCACTCTCTAAAAGACGAATAAATAAACCAAGATATAAAATAAAACAAAAACTCAATGAAATTTGTTAAATTCCAAAAAAAATATCACAATACTTTAAATAGTCTAATTACTTTATCTTAAAACAATCTCAATCACCGTAATTAATGAACATATAGTAATCATTATTATTCTAGATAATTAAAATTAAAATAAGTTCATTATTCATAATTATTTTAATTAATATAATTATGCATTCTGATAAATTAAAAAACGAAAAAAAAACAGTGTTGTTGTTAACTGATTATATGACATCTGTGTATTTGACAACTTTTTTATATTTTCATAATTAATGTTTGATTTTCAAGATTTTTTTTCTGTCTATATGAAATATAAATATAAATTATTAAATAGATAACTATTTCGTAATTGTAAATAAAATAAAACTTTTAAAATATCAGAAATGAAAATTAATAATCGTATAGTGTTGAAGATTAATTTAAAGATTTCCTCATAATGATTATTATTATTTTAAAATTAAATTTATTTAGTGGAAGAATAATTTTAAACATAACGTAAAGCATAAGAAGCTAGGTAGCTTGTTTTTAATATGAAAAAAATGACAAAGACGTATAAATTGTAACGTGTGGTTTTGGTTAATAGTTTTCAATGGGATCACTATAACTTTATAAGGTGGTCCTACATAGACTACAAAATTATATTAATATTAAAATTATTTGCATCATAATTTTATATATTTAAAGTACATATTCATGTTTTAAAATATTAGTATTTTTAAAATGCGTTTAGTTTAATCGACTAAAATTAAATTATGCATTTGCTTTTAATATTCAAAATAAGTTAATTTTTTAATATATAATATCACCTTTTACAATTGTTTGTACTAAAAAGAGCGCAAGGATTATAATTTATTATTTTATATTAGAAGATTTACAATCGAAGGAAATGTTTCATTATATAAAGTAATTTTCTTAAATATTTTTCGTCACTAAATAGAATCGTATTTTATGTTTTCTAACATCCTATTTATTATGACTATACTAATTACATCCATTAATATATATATATATATATTATATATAATATAAAGTGTGCGTATATACTAGTCAAAATTATAATTATACTGTAAAATACTGTAATCAATTATTTGATTCACTTTCTATTTAATAATAAAAAGAATTTCTACTTACATTTCATTAATTCACAATAATTTGTTGCACTTATATCTATAAAAAAAAATATTGCATAACTGATTAAATATTAACATTTAAACCATTATAAATGTATTGGAAATTTATCTTCCACTTCTTGTTTATAATGTTTTGTTAGTACACAAATCAATTTCTATTTCTTAACAATTTTATTCTCAATATAACATAACACATAAACAAAAAATTATAACACTCATAAAATAATCATCACATGAATCAAATACAATATACATCACAAACAAAATGTAAGGTGAGATTGCACAAATATATATATATATATATATATATATATATATCATCAATCACACACATTCATATACGAACACATCCTATATATGTATAAATCAACACAAAAACATTCACTACTAGATACACATGATTTCAGCGAGTTTATCTCGTTTAAGTGGTCTTACTTTCTTAAACATAGACAATCTTTTTCGCTTGAGCGACATCACATTTTTTGAGTGAGACCAATTTTAAAGAAAAGAAAATTGATATGATGTCTCTTTTGCTTGGACGATATCTCATCACGTGAGTGGTCATCCTCGTTAAGAGGTAAAGTTGGTTAAACTTCTTCCTCGCTCAAACACTTAAACATCATCTCAACTCTTGAGCGATGATACTTGTTGTATAACCTAACACGTTCATGAATCACCAAGCACATTCTATCTCAAGGCTTCACATTGTCACTTAAGCGATATTATGCAATTACATGGTCTCACATGTTCCAAAACTTCATGCATCATCGCCACACCTTAACACCTGACCAATCATTCATCGCCTGAGCATCACTTGTTCTAAAGGATAGTGAATTGTCTTGACATTTCTCTCTTATTGTATGTAGCTTCAATTGCCTCATAGAGTAAGCCTAGGTAAATCAAGTCAAAAACAAATTGTGATGTTTGGAGTTACACTCTTAAATAAAAAGAATTACACTTTGATTATCAATTATAACTTTTAGTCTAATGGTTATTATTATTACTATTATTATTGACCGTATAAAACAAACACATTATAATTTGTAATTTTGGATGAACTCCGCTATTATCATGTCATTTGAATATACTATTGTTTTACAAGATAGCAAATTGTCTCACTAATGTGTTGTAGGTTACGATAATTGTTTCACAATTATGTGAGTAAAGTCACAATCGAATTGTGATGCTTAGACAAACTCTTAACTAAAAAAACTACACTCTATTGATCATATAAAATAAACATGTTATAATTTGTAATTTTGGATGAAGTCCATTGTTATCATATAATCTAAATATATAATCCCTAAATATATAATCAGAACACTTTATTTCAAATAATTGAAGTAGTGTGTTTTAACTTGAACCTCAACTAAAATCACCCTTAAATAACTTATCTATACTATAGCTTATCAACAGGATGTTAATCAACTCAAATAATTAAGAACAATGACATTTTGTGTGTGTATAAAATATCTACAATTTTGAATGAACACATGTTTATTGTGATTATTTATTGTGATTATTGAAGACTTGTTCAATGGGTTGAATTTAGTGGTTTTAATGATGAATTTGTTTTATTGTTGTTCTATGGGTTTATTGTTTAACTTGGTTTTAAATATTAGAAATTAAATAAAACAGTTTCCTAAACATTGAAAAAAAATCGAATTGTTCCTAGCGCTAATATATACAACATAATAACTTGGAGAAAGAGTAACGAACGTTTATTATTTAAATAATTTTATTATTCTAGAGATTCCACAAGACAGAATAATATTTATTCAATTCTTTTTTATCAAGAAGTATTGAAATTTATGGAAAATTTTATTGTTTCATTTTATAAATAAAAATGCCATTAATAAGATATGTAAAATTTGTTTGGAGTTTTAAAAATTTGAGGGGTGCAGGAAGAAAGTGCCAAATTTGTTTTTATATTGTAGTGCTTCCCACGTGGTGAAAGAAGGAAAACATTACTAATTGTGATAGTTTATTCGAAGTAAAATGCATTTAATTCATACTTCCATTAAACGCATATCCTAAGTTCATAAATAATGATTTTCTTTGTTTGTTGTTGGCACCAAACAAGCAATGCAACGGTCAAACTCGCCATTGAGTTGACCAGCAACAGCGACCACTCTCCTTTCTCTTTCTAACAAACTCTTCTCTCGCACTCACTCTCATATATCGGCGAGTAACGTGCTTCATCTTCTTCTCCGTTCTTCTGCCAAATCCATGTCGCCGCCGATTCCTATAAGCTCCAGCTATGCTTCCACCTTCTCTTATTCTGCAATTCTCTTTCCGTTCGTCTTCGCTCGCAACAACTTCACCGGAATCAAACTTCATCCAACTGTCTTTTGCCAATTTGAACCTAAAGTAATTTTAGCTTCTTCGCGCTACTTCGACATTCTACAAATTCGCTTCACTCCTCGCATCTTTCATTCCGACTTCGCTCTTGCTCTTGCTCTTGCTCTTGCTCGTGATTTGTTTTTGTTTTAATTTTTTTTTTGTCAGGGCAAATTTTTAGGGGAAACTCTTCGGTGTTCGAACTCAATGAAATTTGGCATATAAGTTTGTTACGTCTGGCGTTTTTAAGTTTTGGTGTGAAAATTGTGTTTGCCTGATATATATATTTTTTTTTTTGAAGAATCGGTTTCGCTTGGTTGTTGTTTAACGATGTTAGGTTATGAATTATGACTAGCTAGTATTGCTCTTGTGCTTTGTATAGCTATGATAACCATGCCCGCACTGTTTGTATTTCTCTGTGTCTAGAGGATGTTGGATGTCATTTTTTGTTGTTTTTAATTACGTTTTTGTTCTGATTCTTCTGAGTTCCAACCGCCAACTTTTGCATGTAGACAGAGAAACCGCTGACAAGAAGGTGCTCCCCCTTTCTAGAAAGTTCGTTACTATCTGGTAGTGATGTTGTGGCCTCAGACGAGTGGAAAGCTGTTCCTGATATTTGGAGATCTTCTGCCGAGAAGTATGGTGACAAAATAGCATTAGTGGATCCGTATCATGATCCTCCTTCAACTATGACATACAAAGAGGTGTATATATTTTTTTTCATGTTATATCTACTTTTCGGTCTAGACGGTCTAGACATGTGAGAAGACCGATAAAAGCACTAGTTAGAAGAAAATATTGTAGAAGGGATAGCACATATGTAAGGTAGAGGAAAGCCAAGGAAAACTCTGAGTAGCTTATATGAAGAACTAATTTTTTACAAAACTCAAAGACTCGGTATGCTCCATGTAACCAACTTAGTGTTGTTAGTGTTGTATGTCTCTTTTTCCGTGCTAGTTTTATTAATCATTGTCTCCACTAACTGGAACTGTAATGTTGTGAGCATATGTTCTAATGCGTGGCTTAATCCCATACGCTCGTTCTTCAGAACACCATTGTTGGAATTGGGTATGATTAGGGTATGGGTGTGTGACTGTAGGCTTTGTTTCTAAGTAGACGACATTGTGGAGGACGTTCTTTACAAAAAAATGAAGGGCTATGATTCAACATGTTTTCAGCTATCTTTTATATTTTATTAGCAGCAACCATTTCCTATGCTCAAGGTTCGAAGAACCACCGCTTTTGATTAATGATCTTTGTGCGGGATTTAACTTTTTACTCTAAGAACTGTGGGTGAGTTCTATGGATGTTGAGACACCTCTACCTGGATATGTATACCCCAAATGGTCATGGATACGTGACATAGGATAAAGATCAGCATAATAACATATGTTTGCTATTATAACAATCTATAGAGTTTTCGAAGAAAAGGAAGAACCCAAGAAAGGAGGTCCAGCCCGTACAATTTAATACATGACTTCTCTCTCTCTATAAATGTGAATTATATTTACCCCTCTGCACATGGTCCTTGAATCAAATGTTGGTTATTTTGGGTCTCAAGCTGCACCTTACAGATTGGTTGTAGCGTGGTCCTTGCTAGCTGTCACCTCATTTTCCTCATTTACCCTTTTCTCATTTCCATTCATTACATATTCTTAAGGGGTGAACTTTAGACCTAACTCAACCTTACAAAACCAACTAGTAAGGTGAGGTTTGTACCTACTTATATACTATGAATTGTCCTTATCTCTAGTTGATGTAGGATCTCCAACACCATTAAGTAACTTTTTATAGAATGAGTGTGGTTATTTTGAATGATTGTTGAATTATATGTTATCGTGTTGATGCCATATGCTCCATAATATTAAATATGCGATTCTTAATAAAATTGTATTTTAATATAAAGGTTTATTGACAGAATGAAAATCAAATCAAATAATTATAAACTTTTATGAGCTTGACGTATAAAATTAATGTTTTTTTGTTACATGAAAAATTTATCCATAGCCATGTCATTTAGTGGCATGCTATTCTGATTCTCTTTATCTCTCTAATCAAAATTTCAGTTGGAGGATGCAATATTGGACTTTGCTGAAGGTTTGAGAGTTATTGGAGTAAGACCCTATGAAAAGCTTGCACTTTTTGCTGATAATTCTTGTCGCTGGCTTGTAGCAGATCAAGGTGTGTGGAGCAGAGTTTATTTTCTTTATCTGTTCTCACTGTATTGTGTTTCGGAACATGCTAGCTGCACAATTTATATGTGCACAAGCTTTTCAAGACAAACAAAATAAAAATTACATTTTTAGATTTTTTATAGCACAATAATAACATAAGCAAAATATGAGATGGTGCCAATATATTGTAAACAAAAACTATATTTGCAGTTCTGTTTTGTATAAAGTATCGCCCTTGTTTAAATATTACTTGTCTTACAATAATAACTTTTGTTTATGACTGTGTGTAACTAGGATTGCTGTTTAAGTCTATAGTAACTGGTAAATAGGAGGTTGCTATGTTGCTTCCAATGCAGTTAACTCTGTAACCTAAATTTTTATGTTCATATTTTATTCTTTGAAGAAAACGCCAAGCAAAATACTTTGGTAATTAGATTTCTCTTCATCATCTTACTACAAAGCTGAACATTCTACCTTTCTTGTGTTTACTGAAGCAAAATCATTTTTTACAGACATCTGGACTGGTGGTGCTAAGCTCAGTAGCAGATTTATAGTATTCACAAGCTTTTGAGTTGTGTAGCACCTATACCCCTACAATAGTAGTTATTTTTTCTTGATCACATCCATGTTATGATTTTAGTTTAGGTATGATGGCATGTGGGGCAATCAATGTGGTAAGGGGTTCGAGGTCATCAATTGAAGAACTGCTGCAAATTTACAACCACTCTGAAAGGTTTAATTAATACTTTCGGTCAAACAGATTGTATCTATTATTTTATACTCATTCTACATCTACCTTAATTTGTGTTAAAATTAATGCATACTCAATCATTCGACAAGTAAATAAAAAGCAATGCACTGGGCGTCTTCACTATGCCTTCCAGCTTTTGTGATTTGAGTTTTGCCTTTACTAGAGTGGTAGAATGTAGGAAAGAAAGACCATTCACCTTAGCGTTAAAAGATTTAATCAATATTAATTGAATTGCATTTATGCAACAGCAGCAGCAACAACAATAATTGTAGTAATAGTATTTCACAGTTGTACTAGAGGTTGAGTTTGTTGAATACAAGCAACAATGTTTATACTTACACGTTCCTTGACCATGCTAGTGCATTTTCACATTTTTAAATGCTAGTCTCTACTGATTATCCAATAGAATGATGCTAAGCTAACTGCTGCTATTCTTATTCAGTGTTGCACTAGCTGTGGACAATCCTGAAATGTTTAATCGGATTGCAAAACTGTTTTATTCGAAGACTTCAATGAGATTTATTATTCTGCTTTGGGGAGAAAAATCAGGCCTAGTCAGTGAAGGAGAAAAGGGGGTGCCTGTCTATACTTTCATGGAAGTCGTACATTTGGGACAAGAGAGTCGCAGAGTATTGTTTGATTCTCTTGATAATAGTATGTCACCTGGATATTGCTCTGTAAATGTCGATTAAATATATTTATCACTCAATGTGTTATCTTTTGTTCACAGGGAAAGTACTAGAATAGACTCTCTCTCTCTTACACACACACACACACACACACACAAAAGGAGGAGATACTTAAGTGAAAGATAGAAAAGTACTGCTAGTGAGTCTGATGGATTGTGGACGGTTTCCATCAGAGTCTAAGAATTTCTCCATAACAGATAAGACTAAATATAATAAAAATTGAATATCAAAAAGAAAAGTTTGGGGTGGGGTGGGGTGGGCAGGGAACTAAACAATGCAGCAAGGCTTCCAACTCTCTATGCACATCTGAGATATTAATGACCACAGAGAAGCCAAAAATATATCTCCTTCCCAATAGAGTTATGTTTAAGACTGTTCTTATTTTTATACTACGAAATTATGTGTTTGTTTATTTTGCAGTAGAAGGACATATTGACCTTTGTATTTATCATCTAAAGAAGCAGCAATCCAATTCTCTAAAACTTTGTTTGTGATTGCAGGGAAGCACTACATGTATGAAGCAATCAAATCTGATGACATTGCTACCCTTGTATACACAAGTGGAACTACTGGAAATCCAAAAGGTGTTATGCTAACCCATCAGAATCTTTTGCATCAGGTTTGATGGCTAACCTTTTATAGAGTTTATTGTGGCAATGGTTTTTTAGACAGGATGTGTTGATTAAGTATAGAAAACTATGTTGAGGTTATGAACTAATAAAATGTATATGAATCAATTGTTATTAATTGTGGATTATTCCATTTCTAGGTGGAGTGACTGGAGCTAGATTGGTTGGCAAAATATTTTTGTAGTATTCCTCTGTATATTGGTTGACTTGATTGTAGGCTGAGGGTAATTAACAGCAATAGTGCTTCAACCTACAGTCATTGCATATTGTCTCCATTTCTCTCTCATAGCTTCGTTACTTAATTCATGTTTAAGTTGATGCCTAGGCTGGGGGTAATTCACATTCATTGTACAGTAACTACATATTGTCTCCATCCCTCTCCCATATCTTCGTTACTTAATTCACGCATTTCCAATTTTATAATAAAATTTTATTTGAAGAAAAGTGAAGAGTATAACTAGGAGAGGATAAAACACCCTCTTAATATTTATTACAACATTTGTACGGGCAAAGAGAGAGAGAGCACATTGGAAATGTGGGCCTCCTTTTCTGCTCACATCACAGTCACCTTTTGTTAATCTGTACTTTTATTTTCTTTGCTTTATGAAGTTTTCCAGGTTTTTAAATTGGTTTCAGTTAAAGTTTTCTTTGTTTTTTAACTGATCATCGATGTTGTTTATCTTTGGTAATGAATTTCTAGATAAAAAACTTAGGGGATATTGTACCTGCTGAAGTTGGGGATAGATTTCTAAGTATGTTGCCTTCCTGGCATGCATATGAAAGAGCTTCTGAATATTTCATTTTCTCGTGCGGTGTTGAGCAAGTATACACAACTGTAAGAAAGTTGAAGGTATTATTATTTTCATAATACTTTTCATGTATGATTTGTTATAAAAGACAATGCATTGTGTCATGTATTAATATGTTATATTTTATGCTTTATAGGATGATTTGAGACGTTATCAGCCACATTACTTGATTTCTGTTCCTTTAGTTTATGAAACTTTATACAGGTAAATCCTTTCCAAGGAATTGTACGAAGATAGTCCATTCTATTTGTTGAAATGATTACTTGTAATTATGTGGTGTACACCCATATTCTTATTTATAATGAAGAGATACATATATACTAATAAAAATAATTAATAGCAAGTAATATTTTTCCTATTTGATGTAATCAAGTTATATCGTATTTTCCTATTTAATGTAATCAAATCATATCTCTAACATACCTCAATGATACCGTCTTACAAAGGCTATTTTGTAGGGTTGAGTTGGGCTAAACCCACTTTGTAAGAGTATTTAATGTCAATTTTGAAAATTGTATGTATTCTTGATTCCTGTAGTGGGATCCAGAAACAGATATCTACAAGCTCCCTAGTCAGAAAGCTTGTCGCACTCACATTCATAAGGGCCAGCTTGAGGTACATGGAATGCAGGCGTATTTATGAGGTATGGTCATCACTCTTTCTGTAGGTCTCCGAAAATCATCATTCTCTACCTTGATATCTGTTTTCTATGCTTTAGTAAAGACTTATTTTACCCAATTTTTTTCTCAAAAGAAGATAAAAAAAGGAGCTGTAAATGAGCTAATCCAAATAATGAGAAAGAATGTAGATTAAGTGGCATTTTGTTGATATGATGTGATTTGAGGTACCATTGCGTCTCAACTCAACAAATTGGATTTGTCTCGTAAGATGGGTCACACCCCAAAGGAATAGGCCCAACCCTTATATTGTCTAATCCTATCTTACTCTTATTCAAATTTTGGAGTGAACCCTTGAATTCATCCTTGAGAAATTTAGGGTGGTCACTTTAATTCCCAAAAATATGAAATCCCTCATTGGTCCCTAAAACAAGGACCCGTATGACCTACACTTTGTGCTTACCAAGGGACTAGATGGAATGGGATTTTTACACTCTTATGGACTGTTAAATGTAACTAATGTATGGGCCTTCGTAATATGATTTGTTGTATTTCTCAAGGACAAATTTAGGGGGTTACTCTCAAATTTATTTCTGATCAGTGTCATACCTCGTCTCGGGTTTACTCTTGACAATTATTAATAGAACATGTCAAATTTGATTAAATTTACAAACAGAAGTAGCTCTAATTCTGCTCTAACATATTGCTTTAAATATTATTTTTTTTGTATATCTGTAGGGTAAATGTCTAATGAAGGATCAGAAGCCGCCTTCGTATCTTCATTCTATGTTGGATTGGTTATGGGCCAGAATTATTGCCACAATATTATTTCCAGTTCATTTGCTGGCGACGAAACTGGTCTACAGTAAAATTCATTCAGCTATTGGAATTTCAAAGGTCTTTTATTCTTAAATATGCTTTATAATGAAATATTTTGTGTTTATTTTACTATGTCTCTTTTTGTGGAGTACCATATTGACTGATTGCTCTTGCAAAAAGTTTGGGGAAAATAAATCCAGTTTAGGAGTAAATGACCACTTACTTCGTTAAAGAAGTTTAAAGAGCTCTTAATGAGTAATTTCTTATGAATTTATCTAAAATTGTGTGGATAATTATTCTTAGATTGAAAATACTTTGTGAGGAAATCTGTTGTATTTTTATGGAAGTTTATTCATAGAAATTTTTCTGTCAATTCTTTACCTCTATTACTATTTTACACCATGATCCTACTCGTGACTCTATAAATTAACTTTTTTAAATGAAGGGTATATTCCCAAGGACAATTTTTGCAGGACATATAAATGGAAGCAATGCAGTTACATTTACCTCTATATTAGGGATTGCCCCACAGTTTCATCCATTTCATCTTATAAATGGATTATGAGGCCCAAAGAATAAGTGGGCTTTTGTGAACCACTAGCCCATAAGGAGCAAGCCATGATGGGGAAGAGTATATGTGAGAAAGAAGAATCGGATGGCTAAGGTGGCATAAGTTGTGGGAATAGCAATTAGAGGGGAGAGAAGAATATTTTTGTGGGAGAAAATCAATCATGGAGGGGGAATGGGGATCCTATTAGTATTCTATTTTGCCGTTGGTTAAGGGGGGTCTTTTTATTTTGTGGAGGAGAGCAACTTCTTGGGTTGTGCTAGAGGAGCCTAGCTCTGACAGTAGGATTTGTTATCCTTTTGTATTTACTTTTCACTGGAAAATAATCCAAATATCAGCGTTTACTTTTTTTTGTGTTCTTTTTTCTTATTTTTGAGGTGTGGGTGTGTAACAATGGATCACTTTTCTACTCATGATAAGCAAAATCCTCTGGCACTCTGCAGGCTGGAATAAGTGGTGGTGGTAGCCTATCTTCTCACGTAGATAGATTTTTTGAGGTCTGATACTTCAAACATGTAACATTAAGGCAGGGTTTTTCTTTTTGAAAATTTTCTCACATTTTTAAAAATAATATGCAGGCTATTGGTGTGACTGTGCAGAATGGGTATGGTTTAACAGAAACTTCACCAGTTATTGCTGCCCGACAACTTAGTTGTAATGTAAGCAGTAGTTTTATCAACTGCATTTCCCTTCTGTTACCAAAACTTGGTACTCTACTTATAATGAATGATTAAGCATGTCATTTTATATCTTAAATTTTTGAACTCCTACTGCTTTCTCTCTCTCTACCTCAGTACATAACTGTTTCTCTTGATGTCTCCCCTTTTTTGAAAAGTAAACTTGTCAATTGAGAACAATTTTTGGGTTTGTTAAAACAAAAAGGGTGAAATGAGGTGTTGGCATGCCTACTTAATCTGTAGTTATTTTGTTTATAATTATTTTTAATCTTTATATTTATTTTTCTTAAGATACCATCATTATACTTTCTGTTAATAGCAAACACACTGAACATTTTGTTTTTGTCAACAGTCTATCTAGAGCCAGATATTCATAATAATTACACAATTTTCATTCATCTAATTAGTTTGTATTTTGTGTCTGCTAAGAGTTGTGCTTATATCTGAAAATGTTATCAATGCAATCTTTTGAAGGTTATTGGGTCTGTTGGGCATCCAATTAAGCATACAGAATTCAAAGTCATAGATTCTGAGACTGATGAAGTTCTCCCACCTGGTTCAAAGGGAATTTTGAAAGTCCGAGGTCCACAATTGATGAAGGGATACTACAAGGTAGTCTACTCTATCAAAATTCAAACATGTTGTCTTGGGTTCACATGTGTGTTTGTACATCTGTGAGTCAGAAAGAGGGAGGGAGGGAGGGAGAGAGAGAGCATGTTGACGAAAATATAACAATTGGTTGGGCATGTGTATATATAAAAATATGCATATCTTTATTACATTTCAGGCTTTTTGTTTCTACCTCCTTTTATATTGGAGTTGTAGGATTTTAGATTTATTCGTTTGTAAATATTTGAATGTCTGCCAAACTTAAAGATTAAGCAAGGACTTATCTTCAGATGAAGAATTCTATTTTTTCGTGAAATACATTTCCCGTGATGTACTACCAGTAACTTGTGTAAGGGTCAAGCAATCAAGAAGTGTTGCTTACATAAAAGTTTACAATCATTTGCGCGGAATGTGATCTTGTTGACTTGAGATATGCTGGATCAAATTATCTCACTCAGTTACATTTCTTATTCTTGGATCAGAATCCTTCAGCTACAAATCAGGTCTTAGACAGGGATGGCTGGCTGAATACCGGGGATATTGGTTGGATTGTTCCCCATCATTCAACTGGGCGGAGTCGAAATTCCAGCGGAGTAATTGTTGTGGATGGTCGTGCTAAAGACACTATTGTGCTTTCTACAGGTACAACAGAAGTTTATGTATCTTGATCTTTGGATCATATGAATAAATGTTTCCTCCTTTCCCGTGTGTTTGCAAGTGTGTTATACACTTATGTGTGCTTTCTATTAATTTTATGATTCGATCAATTATTAGATGTGATTAATGGACACTGTTACTCTGTTAGTAAACTTAAACTTGGCATTTGTAACTGAACAGAATCAAGGTGCACTTTTCCGTCCATTTGTAACTGAACAAATATAGTATATATTCTTCATACAAGATTTTTTTTTTGCATTTGTGTTAATGACCAAAGGGTTTATACGATTTTAAATTCTTGGATTATATGAAATTGTGCATGATGTGAAGAGAAAATTGAAGAGTAACCAAATTTAAAGCCACTAAATCATTTTTTGCTACATACTCTATGTTTTTTTCGAATTAAACCTCTTTATGTTGATAAAAAATATTATATTTTATCTTTTCTCTTTTTTACATGCATATTTGTGTTCAAAACAAAGTTAGAGTGAAGAGATGATAATAACTCTTTTTCATACATGATATCAATATTTTAGTATGAATTTTTGTGTGCAGGAACTATTTTAATTATACTTCGATGTAGTTCTACATGAGTTCTTATTCGTTTGAGCTTTAGTTCAAAACAACCAAAGAATTGATAATCATATCACATTTAAAATACTTGAGCTAATCAACAGTTTTTTATCACAGAAAGCTAACAAATAGTTTTAGTAACTTTGTTTTTAATTTTCTGTATTATTTGCTGTGTCTAAACCTCTAAATTAATGTTCCTGCCCTGGAGGGAAATTAGCCACTTGTTAACTTTTATGATTTTGTTGTTTTGGCTATTAAGTATTGGCTTTCTTAGTTGATGTGAGGCTTTAAGACTTATTTTCCATTTTTTACTTAACTGCATCTTTGATTTTTCACACTGCATAAAAGGCTTGTTGGTCATCAGTTTTATCCATACTAATCACATGTTTCAACAAGAGAAGGTGAAAATGTTGAACCCGGAGAGCTTGAAGAAGCTGCCATGAGGAGTAGCCTCATACATCAAATTGTTGTTATTGGACAGGTGAATTTAAATCTTGCTGTCTAAATTTTATGGCTCAAAACTTTACATATGAAATGAAATACATCTCCAGGTATTACAAAATGCAAGAATTTATGCTTCTTTGATGACTACTTTAACATATAGGATAAGCGACGTTTAGGGGCTGTCATTGTTCCCAACAATGAAGAAGTCCTTAAGGCAGCAAGGGAGTCATCAATTATAGATCCTAACAGTTCAGATGTCGTTCAGGAAAACGTGACCAGCCTAATATGTAAAGAATTAAGGACATGGTAAGATTGTGTCTCGTTTAGTGGGTTTAGTTTGGTCTGTTCACTCTGTTTTGTTTGTTTTATTTATTTAATGATATTTTGGTGTGGTGCAAATGATTGTTACGTCCCAACTTGGTTGGGGTTACAGTCTTGTACAGTGATGTCTTTGTACACTTCTCTGAAAATAAAATGTAGTTTTCTTTCTTAAACTCCTGTGTCTTTATTGTCCCTTAAATTATTTTGATACCTGCTCTCCTTTCTTTCCTGTCTTTGTGATGCAGGACATCAGAGTCTCCATTTCAAATTGGACCAGTCCTTGTCGTAAATGACCCCTTCACGGTTAGATTAAACTTCAAAGTCATATATCTATACTATTTACTTATCTGGATTAACGTTCCTCATTAATGTTTACTACCATGACAGATTGATAATGGCCTTATGACACCCACCATGAAAATTCGAAGGGATAAAGTTGTGGCTCAATACAGGGATCAAATAGAGAATCTATACAAGTAAAAATTTAGTTCATAATGCCGACGTATGGGTTTTACTGTATATTGGAAGTAGGAAAATCCTTAAAAACCTTTTCCGTCTGGTGACAATTCTTTCACCTCTTCTTACATAAGGTAGAATACTGTTTCTTTCATTAAAAGTTAGTATGACAATTCTTTTGTTATTATATATTCTCACAACACAAAAATGGATAATGCTACTCAATTGCATTTAAATTTAATGCATTAAAATGGTTTTAACTGATGGGTGCCAACTCAAATAGCTGTCATGGCTTTCAAGTCTCCCAAATTCAACTTACACATCCGTAAGTAGCAGGTTACAGGCCAAGTGGCGTTGAAATAACAAGTAATAGAGAAAAATTATTGCTTAGGGCTAAAAAGCATTATCAGCATGCTTTGTTTAGCTCTGTGAAAATCGATAATAGTCAATCAGGAAGGAAGCATCAAACTTTAACTTCAGTGCTTTCCTTTGTTTTTGTGTTTGACCTGAAGATCTTCATACATGCAAGTCTAGACTTGCAAAACAAATATACACTAAATGTATGGAAATTTAAATCAGAGTTCTCAAATCACCAGAAGTCATTGCAAGAACAACTCCCATCCTTAAAATGGTGATATCTTTTGGCATCTCGGACATAAATTTCCCTATTTGTTATAGTGCTGATCAGTTTGAGAACAGTATGACAGTCTCCACAAACACGAAGATTTTTCACTATACGTATTATAGTCCCTGGAACAGCCTTTAGAAGCCCATAAGCCACAGCCAACCTCTCACTGTGCCAGGAAAGTTGTCTTTCCTTCTCTTGTTGATCCATATCATGTAAAACCGAGCTAGTATCAGGAGCGTAACCCCTTTTCCTCATCTCTGCATCTAACTCCCTAACTAAACCTATAATCTCATTCTTCATTGGGTGAGAAGTCTCTCCAGCATAAAACACATGGCTTTCCTTTCCCAAGTCGATGCAGCTATAACCTGGTTCCTTTTTTACTTCCATGACCATCATTAACTTTCTCACTTTAGAAACACTCTCCCACATACCAGCTCCGGCATATACGTTAGATAACAATATATAAGAAGAAGATTCTTCTGGTTTTAAATTTAACAGATGATCAGCAATCCTAACTGCCATCTGGGTGTTACCATGCTGCTTGCAAGCACTAAGCAAAGCAGCCCAAGTGGGTTCATCAGGGCTGACTGGCATAGTTCTAATGAGATTCTCAGCCTCATGAAGGTGCCCTGATCGACTAAAAAGATCTAGCAAACAAGTATAGTGCTGAAGAGAGGGCTTAATTCCATAATCTTCAACCATAGACCTGAACAAAGCCCTGCCCTTGCTAACTAGGCCAGCATGGCTACATGCATGAATCAACCCAACAAAGGTCACCTCATTCGGCTTAACCCCAGCCAAAACCATGCCATCATACAGACCCAGAGCCTCCTCAGCCTGTCCATGTTGGGCACTGCCAACAATTATAGAAGTCCAAGAAACCACATCCTTTCTGCACATGTCCCAGAAGATATACTTTGCAGCAACAAGGTCACTGCATTTGGCATACATATCTACAAATGCATTGCTTATAAACAAGCAAGACTCATAGCCAAGGGCTATAACCAGACCGTGCATCTGTTTACCCAGCTCCCAGAGAGCTAGATTAGAACAAGCACCAACCACACTGGACAGAACCAACGGGTCTGTTACACTAACCCCATCATGCCGCATTTCAACAAACATGTGCAACGCCTCAAACCCATTCCCACTCTGGACCAACCCGGAAATCAAAGCAGTCCAAGCAAACAAGTTCCGATACGGCGTTTGACGAAACAGTTGAAAAGCCTCCAACTTTCGCCCACTTCGCGCATACCCAGATATCATGGCAGTCCAGGAAATCGAATTCAACGAAGAAATGGAGTCGAAAACGGCACGCCCGTAATCGGGCAACCCGAATTTCGCGTACATGTCGACCAAAGATGACTTGACAACGTTATCATCGGAGAATGGTGAGAGGAAGAAGCGAACATGCACTTGTTTCCCTTGTTTCACGTGAAGAGCACCCAAGTTAGAACAAGCTTTGACGAGGGAGGCGAAGACGAAGTGGTCGGGGTCGAAGCCGGCGGCGAGAAGGGAGCGTGAGATGGAGAGGGCACGGTGAGGGCGGTTGGCGAGGTTGCAGGCGGTGAGAAGGGAGGCCCATGCGACTGGGTTTCGGCGGGGCAATGCGTCGAACAGTTGGATTGCGTCTTCTACGAGTCCACATTTGCCATATGCATGTAAAAGTGTGTTGGGAATGGGTTCGTGTTGGTTGAGACCAGCTTTTATGATTTGCGCATGAATCTTCTTGACCAGGCACGGGCTCTGCCTTGGCACGGAGCACAGTTGAGAATGGAGAAACTGAGCGACGGACATTCAAAACCTTCATAAATTTTGCAGTCGCCCTACAATAAATAGTTTATGAATGATTCATGGTGGAAGATCAATTCTGCACCAGTCATTACTTTTAGTTAAAATCAAACTGTGTAATACGATGAAGTTTAAATAATCTTTTTTAGTTGCAGATTAAATAAATCACAACTTCATCAAACCTTTTCTTTCTCCGCCTTAGTCAAAAAAATAAATTATTTCAAGAAAACACCAAGTACACTACATGAAAAATAAATAGTTTAGGTAATATAACGTGATAAAGGTCAGGTGTGTTTTAATCATATCTATCAATTTTTCTTTCAATTGATGTGATTTTTTATGTGACGCAATTAGTTATTGAAATATATTATATATTTTTAAAAAAATTAATGTTATTTTCAATTTTATAAAATAATAGCTTCTTAATTAATCGTTTTTCAGTTTTAACTCATAATTATTATTATTTAGATTAAATCAACAATATTTTGATAACTCACAATATTATTTAATTAATTTTAATTTTTTCACGTCAATTAAATCTACTCCTTTGTATTTACTTTCCATTGTCTTTCTTTTCATTTAAAGTATCTCACTTTTTACTTTATTTTCATTTATTTTTTTTACTTTATCTTTATTCTAAACAAAATATAAAAGATTAAAAAGAGATTTTAACTTTAAAATATATAAGAATTAAATATCTATTTAAAATTTAAAAGAACAGTAAGTATAATTTTATTAAAAATATCAAATATACAGCATGTTTATTTGAAATGACAGGTTTGTAAGTCTCGTCTAATATATATTAAAGAAAATAAATGCATTCTTTTTGTTTGTAACTATGATGTCAAGAAAGAGAAATGAATCAGAGTGATTCTAAATAGTAAATATTAAAGTCAAATATGAGATCTTCTTGAACCAAAAAAAAAAGATTTAAAACATTCAATCCTTTAGGGACACTTGTCAACCTTTGGTACCTCTGGAAGTCTTTTTATTAGAAAAATATTGATGGATGTGATATGCAGAAGAAAGAACAACTCAATCAAACCACGCATGTCTCCTTGATCTCATAAAAAATACTATTTTAATGTTCTGTTCTATTATCGTTGGTACCACCATCAAACATCTCACATCCTATCATAACTTTTGTTCCATTATCATTTTAATTTCTGATCGTTGATATCACTGTAAAACATCTCACATCCTATCATCACTTTTCTTCTTTATCAATTTATTTCCAATAATAATAAGTTGATATCTTGAAAGACCCTCTTGACAAAAATTTCAATCATAAAGAAGAGATAAGGATTGACTATTTATATCTAATTTTTTATACCATCACTCTTAAGTTATCAAAAATCATTTTATCTATTATATTATATATAAAATATAGGAAAATGTTATTTTCACAACTATAAATTAAAATACATTAGTTTATAACTGTTGTTTACTTAATTTGATCAATACAATTTTATAAATTTTTTTTCAGTTATAATCTAAATACATTGATTGTAAATATATCAATATCATTACTCTAAAACTTAACTCAAACTAAAAAGGTAACTGATGTTTAACTGAAACTGATAAAATGATATACCATGTGCAAAACTACTTCAAGTTTTGTGGCTAAGCGATTAGTTCGACAAGTGTACGTTGTGATTGATTATACATCCAACTTGGACGCGATTCATACCAATATACGAATCAAATACGTATAAAGACCACTTTGATGACTGTGTGCATCTCAGACACTAACGTAATAAAAAAACAACATTGTCTGTGCAGTGTTGTGTTTCTGGCTCCTAACTGCAACCAATCACTCCTATTTATCTTCTTTGCACCACGTGAATATTCAATTCCCCTTTCTCTTTCTCTTTCCCTTTCCCTTTATTTATGTGATTATCTTCTCCAAAGGCTGAGATAAAGACCCCAACAAGAGAATCAGAGGGAGAGAAAGAAAGATGAGTAACGGCCATGGATGCTGCAAAACAGGGCCTGGCTATGCTTCCCCACTGGAAGCCATGGCTGGTCCCAGAGAGTCTCTCATTTATGTCACCGCTGTTTACTCAGGTATCCTTCTTCCATTGACGTCCTCTGCAACTTCTGCTTTCATTCTTCACTCATTTTTTATTCAATATGAAACCTTTCAGGAACGGGAATTGAGAAGCCTGACTATGTGGCCACAGTGGACGTAGATCCAAACTCTGCAACTTTTTCCAAAGTCATCCATAGACTTCCTGTTCCTTATTTGGGTGATGAACTGCATCACACTGGCTGGAATTCATGCAGCTCTTGCTTTGGAGATCCGTCAGCACAGCGAAGATTTCTCATCGTACCTGCGCTTGTGTAAGACCCTAAACCGTTACTTCTACTGAACAATATCCCTACTGAAAAATATTCCTTATTGTACTTTATATGCATGCTGCATGCGCTATTGGCACATCTTTATGTATCATTCTCTAACAGAAATTCAGGAAAGAAAGCATTATGGAAGTTGTGATTATGTGATAAAAATTATGTCATAATAGGAGCCCTGTGTTTCTGGTGTTTTTTCCTTTTCTTTTTTGTCTTCTTCTCTTTTTCCTAACATATATATGTTTTGCCCACTTATTGAATTCGAAATATATCAACTTTATTCTAGTTACCCTTTTTGTTTCCTCCCTTTTTAAGTCTTCTTTTTGTCATGTTTCAGATCAGGTCGCGTATATGTGATTGATGTGAAAACAGACCCAAAAGCTCCATCTTTGCACAAAGTTGTTGAGCCTGCAGATATCATCCAGAAGACTGGATTGGCTTATCCACACACGTCTCACTGCCTTGCTTCTGGTGAAATTATGATCTCATGTCTTGGAGATAAGGATGGAAATGCTGAAGGCAATGGATTTCTTCTTCTTGATTCAGAGTTTAACGTGAAAGGAAGGTACTATTCTAGATATTTGATTGGGAAATGAGAGAAGAGAATGCTTTTTGGCGTGTCGAAAATTTCCTGAGTGTATCTAACATTATTCACCTCTGCATGTCTCTGACTCTGTTAGATACTCTAGTTTTAAAGGCCTATTTTTGGATTTAGGTAACAAGCATACAGATGAAATGGTGTCAATCTTATATTGAAATAAAGTTTAAGGTTGAGTAGACGAGTTTAGTGAATCTGTTTAGACAGAATTGTTTGATTACATAATGGTTGTGTATTAAACATTACGTGTGTCATGTCATTGGCTAGCAGCAATTCTGTTTGAAACTTATGTTGTATCCTGCTTCACATTGCTTAGGTGGGAGAAACCAGGGCACAGTCCACAATTTGGATATGACTTTTGGTACCAACCACGTCACAACACTATGATTAGCACATCATGGGGTGCTCCAAGAGCTTTCACCAAAGGTTTTAACTTGGAGCATCTCTCTGAGGGATTATACGGCCGGCATCTCCATGTATATGACTGGCCTGGGGGCGAACTGAGACAAACACTGGACCTTGGTGATTCAGGGCTTCTACCCTTAGAGGCAAGTTGTTGATTTGTGTATTTGAAGCCTGTTTACTACCTGTGTTATTTAACTATGACAGCACTTTCCTCTTGCTTTTAAGTAGTAATTGTGAGCCAATTTGCAAAATTGGCATATTTTATAGCTAATGTACCTTGAATGCAGATAAGGTTTTTGCATGATCCTGCTAAAGATACAGGTTTTGTTGGGAGTGCATTGACAAGTAACATGATACGATTCTTCAAGACCCAAGATGGATCATGGAGCCATGAGGTATATGAAAAGGATACTTAATATCTATTCTCTTCTGGTCAGTATATGTACTTAAACCAATATATCAATGTCCTCAATACTTATAGACTAAGCTTACTTTGCAGGTTTCCATATCAGTGAAACCTCTGAAAGTGCAAAACTGGATTCTTCCTGAAATGCCTGGGCTTATAACTGATTTTCTGATTTCTCTTGATGACCGATTTCTGTACTTCGTGAACTGGCTTCACGGGGATATAAGGCAATATAACATTGAGGACATTAAAAATCCTAAATTAACTGGACAAGTATGGGTTGGTGGACTTATCCAGAAAGGAAGCCCTATAATAGCTGTAACAGATGATGGAGAAACTTGGCAAGCTGAAGTTCCTGAGATTCAGGTAATTGCAATCTAGCCCTATTGTAACTTATCACACAATACTTGTTAGGAGTTAACTATTTGTTGGACAAATACAAAGAAATTTTGCTGAGTAGAGTGAAGTGAAAATTGAGAGGAGAGGAGTGAAATATTACTTTTAATAATGATGATTAGTATTCAATGACTTTAAGAAACGAAATTGTACTGAATATGCTTAAATGAATGACTTCTTAGCAAGGCATGTGAGTGAATTATTTGATTCTTGTATACATTTAGATTATACTTGCACTCTAGTTTTGATTCTGTTTATGAAAATTTTAAATACGCAAACGTAGTTCATTAGTCACTTCATGTTCAGCTGGTCTAGAAACACAAATTGCTTCGCACTTGTTCCCTTTCGCCACCTCAGTCTCACCGCATGAGAAGTTCCCACGATATATGTTTTTGTTGAGACCATGACCAATGAATCTTGATAATTGATCCATTGGATATATTCAAAGTCTTGGAATTATATCTTTAATGAAAACTATGAAGTTCAACCTATAAAGTTGAAGATAATATTTTCAGTATCTTGAAAATGTGATAAGTATTAATTATCCACTATCTCTTTATCTTTTTATGAAAAAGTCTTTTTCTCATTCTCTATATAAAGGGAACTTGTGAGGAAGAGAAAAACAAGCAAGAGGAAGAACAACATAGAGAGTAAATGAGATAATAGATATCCATCACAGTATGAGATAAATGTCCATTTTGTATCTGCACCAAAGAGGGAGAATTAGTTCTGATTTTCCCAACCATTTCTATAAGTTAATAATTCAAGTATAGTGTCATGTTATCTTCTGACCAAGTAACTCACTAGCGTGTCATTTCCATTTGTATTGTTATGGAACTGTTTTATCTCTAAAAGCTGAGGCATAAGCTTCAATTTTAGCCTTCTAGGATCGAAATTACTTTCCTCCAAATGAAAAAACTAAAAAAAAAACAGGTAAATAAACTTATCTGCTTTGTAACAGTTGAGTAGGCGAACTATTATCAATTTGGTTAGGAGAAGTTTATGTACTCGTATATTATAATTTAGCCATATTTGTTCATGAAATCTCCAACTATAACAACAGTTGTATTCCCTTCATGAAGAGAGTCAAAAAGTGAAAGTGAGTTGTAGCATCTTGTCATTTATGCATGTAATCTCTTGTTTTATTGGAGCAAAAACATTATATCTGATTTATTCATGGACATTGAAGGGTATCTATCCATCTGGTAAGTGTCTGATATTAAGAGTAACACATTGGTTTTCAGGGGAAAAAGTTGAGAGCAGGCCCTCAGATGATTCAGTTGAGTTTAGATGGGAAGAGGCTGTATGCAACCAACTCACTCTTCAGTACATGGGACAAACAATTTTATCCAGATCTTGTCCAGCAGGGCTCCCACATAATACAGATTGATGTTGATACTCAGAAAGGTGGCCTCAAAATCAACCCCAACTTCTTCGTGGACTTTGGAACTGAGCCTCATGGTCCTTCTCTTGCCCATGAGATGAGATATCCTGGTGGTGACTGTACTTCAGATATATGGATTTAAGCACACATGTGACATCTCATTGTTTCCCTTTGATAAACTTATCTATAATGTGGTTGCAAGGACTCATTTTGCTATAAATAATGCTGTTGTGAAGACAGTTTGCAATTTCATGAATATGTTAAGCTCCTCTGCTAAACCTCTTTGTCTACAGTTATTTTGTGGTTCCCACCTACTTATAATAAGTGTGTGAACAAAAAGAGGAAAGAAAGCATATAACTTTTAGAAATGACAAAAGTGATTGCTTGTCAACAATGCGTTTTGAATTTGACTTTAACTTTCTAGATTAATGAGCTGGCTTGGGATTCAACAAATTTACCTGGTTCTATTCTAAGGCAAAACAACAAAAGAGCATATAAATAGCAAGTTTGTATATAATAGTTTGTTTGCGACAAGAGTTAAGCATGCCCGATTTCTACAGTTCCTATGATGAAATAACTTGATACTTAACCACAGTATTTATCCAATTATAATTTTTAGACAATTTAGAAGCACTATAATCGCAACATGTTCTCTTTTTTCTTTTTGAGGCAACTAGGTTAATAATGGGAATCCCTATGGAGACTATAATCCATTAATATTGGTAATTGATCCATTGAATATATTTAACGATGTACGTCCCAAAGTCTTGAAATTATATCTTTTTGAAGACATTGAAACTTAACGTAAAAGGTTGAAGATAGTATTTTCAAGGTATCTAAAAAATGTAATAAGTATTAATTATCCACAGACTTTTTATGAAGAAATCTTTTTCTCATTCTCTATATAAAGAGAACTTGTGAGGAAGAGAAAAACAAAGGGAGAAGACCGACATAGAGATAAAAGAGGGAATAGATATTCATCATAGTGTGAGATTAAAAATTCTAGTGAAATGTTAGAGAGAGATTGTATTTCATCATTGTTGAATGAGTTTGAGTGTTATCCTTATAAGGTGAGAAACAAATATTATAATCTTACTTTCATAATGAAAACATTTTCTGGATTAGGTCTCGTAGATTTTACTTAAGTTGAGGAGATTTTTCCATATTATAAGATAATGTTAGGTAAGTTACAAATCCTTGAACATGTATAAATTGTTGTTTGTTCAGATGCATAAGTTACTAGATGTGTTAGAATTTTGAACTTGTATTCTTTGTATGTATTAAAAGTGAAGAGCGGAAGAAAAGGCTTTTGGAAACACACTAAATAAAAAATAATTTTAGTTTTAGAAGTTGTAGTAAAGTTTACTTCTACTTAAAGTCGCCCATGACTCGGCCTTCAAATTCTTATCTATAATTTGGTAACCGATAATTACAATCACCTACACCTCATCAAATGATAAGATTCAAACATGAAAGAAAATTCGAGATTCTGAAATAACAACTAAATAATAAAAACTTCAATGCTATGAACATAAACATTAAAAAATAATGGCTCTTCATCCAAATAAAAACTAGAAGCTAATCTAAAATCAAAATTCATAATACAAAATTGTTTGAATGTAAAGTTGCATTGTAAAACAATAAATGTGAAAAGAATATTAACAAAAGGATAATGAAATCAACCTTCCATTTAATAACGCAGCGAGATGGTGGGAAAATGAAAGCGTATCATTAATAAATTCAAAATATTTTGCCCTCATCTTTTGTCAAAAATAATTTTTTATTGAAAAAAATAATTAAAAAGAAACAAATGTAAAATATTGATGGGTGTGCAACTATTTTTACTCGTTATTATTTGCAGTGCTATATAGAGTTTTAAAATAATAAATTCCTAAGTGGTTTTCTCCCCTCTTGCAAATAATGTAATAAAAACATTATTAGTTTTGTTCCTCAAGAGCCTTGTTGAAAAAAATGAATAATATCATTGGTTGCATAAACGATAATTATATAAGAAGATCTTATGGATTTTTGTTGGATCAACATATAATCTTTCTGTTGTTTATCATATTATAGGAGCTTTGCAACTTAAAACTACAAGAAAAAATTGCTATTACTTCCCTTATTTGATGATCATTCTTCGATTCCTTACTATCTGATAAGGGGTTAGCTCCAGCAAGGCACTGCATCTAATAAAAGCAAATACAACAAAAACAAAAACCTTATCCCTCAAGGAATCAAAATAAATACAAATGAGAAAAAAATATATATTTGCATCACCTAATAGAAAATACAATAGACCAAGAAAAACTAAGCCCAGTAGAGGCAGAAAAGTATAACATGAAATGGGGACAAGATTCTCTCCTCACCACACGATTTCTACAACAACTTCCCCACAAGCATGGAAAATCGTGACCAAATAAACTGGGGATAGTTTGAAAGGTGAAGGAGGAAAATAGTATTACTACTTGAATGCAAGCTTCCATACTTCACGCACATTAGATGAACCGTCTGTGATTTCAGCAACCAGGCTACTGGTGAAGACACCTGCACAAATATAAGGAAATTAGGACATTACCACTTTTTACTTACTACAAGTTGTTAGCATATCAAGTATACCACTTTTATTATGCAACTGCAAAGGCCATAATACACAAAGAATCACAAATTCAGAATAGTAATCTAGCGTGAATATAATTGCATGTCAGCACTAGCTCACCGTCCTTTTCTACCAGAGACAGAAATCGCCGACTTCCGCCACCTACTCCAAAATAATACTTTTTTGCTGCCATGTACACAACTCCATCAGGATGTTGCAAGCACTGTATATCAAAAACTTCGATGTATAAGGAAAACAATATTTCATAATTAAAAACATTACATTAAAACACTCAGATAAGTGTACTCATATTTACAATGCAATGACTTAACACAGAAGTATCATTTTTGCTCTCGTCAATGAACAAAACAATACCTTTTTTATAAGATTATAGAGAATTTGGAGACTGCTGACCGAGTAAACTGTCTCAGCCATCAGAATAAAGTCATAACCCCCACTATGATTATCATCTGTACTAACATGAGGGAGCAGTTTATCAATTCCACTCCAGTCACCAGCAAAAAAACGAACTTCTGCCTTCTCACAAATTGTCGGGTTGGATGGTGATGATTGAGATTCTCCAGAAATATTTGCGTGTAAATTAGGAATGGTGAGGCAACGTAGGACCTCAGCATTGAAGTCTTGAAAATGTACAGCAGCCGCCCCCTAAAGCAACCATAATAAGCACATTATTATATTTTTCAAAAGGTAAGGATGCTAAAGCAAAGCCAAAATGAACTGTAGTTTCACCTCGAGCAATGCAAAGATTCCAGGCAATCCATGGCCGCATCCTACCTGAAAATAAAATAGTGAATGCTAGAAACTGAGATAGATGGACAATATTTCTACTAAAAGATATATATACATTGCACATATCTTCCTAATAAATCTCTATATAAACTGGAGGGAAACCCTCTAAAGTCAGTTTATCTAATCTCTATTATGAGAAATTAAACGGAGCATCCACCCTTATATTCCTTAGAGGGTTATGATCATGATGCACTTTAAATTAAAATTAAGAAATGATACATTCTGACTTGCTAACTTTAGAAACAAGCTCGTCTTAGATAAGTACAACATATCTTAGCCACATACTCAAATCAAACAAAAATTCAAAAATGATTGAACTAAGTCCTGCTAAAATCCCAGAAATGCTCAACATTTGGCGACTAAAACCATTGTACTAGGAAGGAGGTTAAAAATAAGAATAAAAAAGCATACTCTATCTTTGCAATTAACTGCATGAGTGGGTGTCAAACCCGATTCATTATTTCCATACAATTAACCATGGAAAAAGACAAGTAAATACCTATATTTCCAAAAAGGTCTTATACTTCTATGGAATTAAATTTTCCCAAAAATGCAGGAAATAAGAAAAAGTAAAGTGGAAAGAATCCTAGAAATTGGCTCGCTATCATTAAATATCAAACGTTCATGATGTTTTTAAACAGGATGCGGTAGAACATGATAAGACACTGGGAAGACAACCTTTAAAACAGCCGCTGTGCAATGTACAAATGACTTTGTGGCAGTCACTACCCCCATGATATTCTTGCATAAATTTTTTAAAGTCTTTAACAAATACAATCAATGATATTGGAGAAATTACTCAAAGATGATTTTTATTTTTCCAATAATAATTTGATCTTCTAAAATGGAACCCCTAGATAATGTCATTTTCTTCAATATACTATCAGAAAAAAAAGCAAAATCCCCAAAATAAATACTCTTCTGTAAATGCAAGAGTATAATATGAAGCAGGTAACCTTAAGAAGACTCGCGGATATCTTGATATTAATGTCCAAATTAAGTGCATTGCAGCGGAATTGGAAAGTATTGATAAGAAACGGTTTCTGATGTGTGTACATGCTTCCTGAAATGTGTATCCTTCTATGTGAACAATTATGCCTGGGGGGGACTCCACACTAAAAGCTATACCAACAATTGCATAAATTTGGCTGTGCAAGTTCTAAATTCTATTGTATATCTAGCATAAAAACTTAAATATGTTTTTAACACACCTATGTTATATATATCCATACTAGCTAATAGCTACAGTGCTTCCAAATATGCATTCAGAATTTCAACTGAAAACTAAACAATCAGCTAGAAAAAGAGAAACCCACCTCTAATACTCGCTTCCCGCCAAATGATATAAGGCCAGTTCTGATATCTGAACGAAGGGCTTTAATTAAATCAAGTGAACCTTCCCACAGCTTCAGTCCTCCTAGACAAAAGGGAACCCAAGATTTCAACTGATTCAGTCATCGACAACATAGAAATGATCGAATAAACAGAAATGCGAGGAACGAAATAGCACCACCTTCATATTTCCCGGGAACTAAATCGGAGTTCGACAAGCCAAAAACTTGTTGGGTACTCACGCGCCCCTGAGAATCGTTCATAAAATAACATAAACTATAAAACTGAATTATAATCTCCTGACAAAATTTTGAAGACCAAGAAAGAAAATCACCTTTAACAAAGTAAGTCCATCCAAATTTACAGACTCCAAATTGTGGTTGGCGGATGAAGGAGCCTAATTTTGAGGGAAAAGAAGCAGTATTAAAAACGACATCGTTTGAAAGAATGATGAAGGGAGAAGGAAGAATACCTCAGAGGCGAGAACTTCAACGCAAGGAGGAAGAGGTATGGAAGGAGATTGTTGTGCAGCATCATCGAAGATTCCGAAGTCGGAAGCAGAGGAAGAGAATAACTGAAACGTTTCCATAATCGTTTTCTCAGCACTTCCAAAAAAACGTTAACACGATTCGATTGAATTGTGGTGAGCGCAGTGAGAGTGAAGAAAGAACACTGTTTTTTTCCCTCTCTCTGAACTTTGTCATCTCTTCTGGGCTCTCAGTGTTCAAAGATTTGGGCTGGGTTGATTCACGTTAAGCCCATTCTTCCGTGAATGTCTACTATTAGAACCCCTGCGTTGCTATTAAAACAGAATTTATAATATAAAAAAAAAACAGAATTCTCTTATTTTACAAAAACTAATTTTGTTGTAAATCGTAATTATCTTAACCTATTAAACTTAACTAAATGGTTAAAATTTGAAATTATAAATATTACTAATTACTTAATTTTGAATTTAAATATATATCAACACTATCAATTAGCCAAATAAATAGTAATAACAATCACCCTCAAATAGGTAGGATGAGATGAAAAATTTAATCCACTATCTTAATGATGAGCCATTTTTTTAAAAGAAATAAAAAATATATTTTTAAAGTTTCTATTATTTTACCATTTTATATTTTAACATTTTTATAAAACTTAAATATATGTTTCTCAGTACTGCGAGTTATTTTATATAAAAAAAATAATTCTGATAAAAAATAAAATAAAATAATTTAATTATTTAGATCTTTTAATTAAAATTGTCTATTTAAATTAATTTTATAAAATAAATAATATAATTTCTTAAAACCAATAACCAAATAGAACATACTGTCCATTTTGACATCAATAAATAATCTAAATCAAAACATATATTCAACATATTCATTCATCTTCAAGCCACTCGGAAATTTGAAAAGTAGTATACAAATTATAATTTTAATTATTAACAATAAAGGTAATCTAATATATTTCCTAATAATGCATTAAAAAAATATAATATATTTCCTAATATGTGAAAGATGCATAAGAATATTATTATGTTCATCCAAAAATACATTGTAAAGTTGAAAATACCAGAAATGTATTCATTATTTCTGGTAAACCTATAATCACGTGACTAGAAATAATGACTTAAAAAATAATATATTTTTTTCATGCTGAGTCTTTTTAGAAAAGAAAAAGAGGGGCCTTAATTGCAGGCGATAATAGGGGACTCGTGGAATGAGTCTATTCCTTCAATGCCCTTTTCCTTCAACACCACCAGTAACAGAGTAAACTCACTGTCGGCAGACACTAACAAACACAGGGTTAAAATGTTACAACACACATGTTCTTACGTTGTTATTCTCAAATGGATACTTTTCTTTTCAAAATACACCATTTTTTTACTTGTAACTTATAGCTAACAACCCAATCACAAAAATGCTTTTACTGCTATATGCTTGGTTGCATTAAACGTTTCTTCCTACAATTGCTATCAGAAGCAAGCATAATGGATAACTAAGAAGAGCCACAACACCCAAAAACAAAAATTGTATCATTCGGATCCTCCGAAGGGAACATGTTAACTATGAATGGTGTTTTTTTCTGGCATAACTACTAATATCATGAAACGGCATGCCTTCTTCCTTTAGCTGAAATTTTGTGAAAATGTATACTTATAATGGTCTTCATCTGCAAAACCAATGCTAGGATCTATCCCTCTCCTTGTCGCCTCCCTCACCTTCTCTATTCTCTCAACCATTCCTTTCACTGCCAAATCAAACGCATCTTCAAAGGAATCTAACTCAGACGCAGGATCTGCATAAATAATATTCGGAATCACCTTTATAACCTCCTCCCTCATTGCTGAGACCTCAACCTCTGGAATTCCCAGCAACACCTCTTCCACATTTGCATTCCATTCTTTCACATCCTTCACAGGTATATAAACAGAGTACCTACTCCTATTCTTAGGTAAATGCCACTTGTACTGTGAATAAGCAGTGCCCGGATGAAAGAAAACGGGAATACAACCAGCCACCATGGAATCAAAAATGGATCTTCTGGTGTACGAGTCACCGGGAGGCTGCAGACAAAACACAGAACTCTCAAACACCTTCATAACATTGATAGGGTCGTCACATCTCTCTACACCATAGCTGCAGTCAACGAATTTGCAGACACTCGAAGCTCGACACTGCTCTATGATCTTACCCCTGATAGAACCTTCAAGTTCAGGCCTTGGAGCTCCGGTGAAAGTAAACAAATACGGCCGCTTGCAGAACTTGATTTTTCTCTGCCATTGCAGAACTTGAGTGTCCTTTGAGGGGTGAAAAGAAGTTGGGTAGGGTATTGCATAGTCATTGTTCCACGAGCTTGCTTCAACTGCTAACATGGACATGTTCATGGATTCGGGAAGAAATCTGAACTTGCTACCCCAGTAGGACTCCTCATCGCGCTGTCTCCTGAAATCCCAAGCAATCCTCCCAGAAATAAGGAAATGGTCTCTGCCCCACATTTTGTTCCACTCGGGTCTGTCTGCAAGCCATTGGAGAAGATCTCGAGCAGAGGAGTCTCTGTCTGTGAGATTAGAGAGCCAGAGGAAACGGCTAACGTCAAGACCAGCATAAAAGGGGACAAAGATTGCAGAGGCCAAGGAGGAATCGTTGGTCAAGCAGGGATATTTGGTCATCCTGTTGTGAAAAATGACCTCCAACAAGAACTGGTTGGTGGCATACCAAGTGTTGTTGGTTAAAACCCCTTCAGAGGTGGCAATCTGAGGACCCAAGCCCATGTTCTGCATATATGGGCACATGTTGGGTTTGTTGGTGCCTCTGGTGAGGGAGTGGCAATTGTGAAGCAAGTCAGTGTTGAAGCGTGAAGGGAGTTGGTGGATGTAAACATAGCGGCCAGTGCAGGAACGAGTGGTGGTGAGATTTTTGGCGAGAGGTTTGAATGTAAGTGCGTGGTTGGGAGCACGAAAGGATAGGAACAGAGAGCAGAAGAGAAAGGAGAAGAGAATTGCAAGGCAGAAGTGGTGGTTCTCGTAGCAAACTCTGGAGATCAGAACTGATTTTTCCATTTGGTGTTGAATTCAAGTGTGAGTGAAGTGTGATTTGAAAGCTTAGCTTCTGATGCTCATAATCTTCAGACAGATACCTACGAAACAAACTCAATAGCTTTTGGAATTGCCATTTAAGACAAGATCATGTTCAAAGACATGACTTCGTATTGTCCAATGAATCACCGCCTCACGGAACGCCAAACGTCCGTTACCTTGTCGGCGCCAAAGCAAATCATAACTCTTCTCTTCTCTTCAAGGAAATTTAAATTATCAATAATAGATATTAAATTACATTTTAATACAAGAATTAAAGAATATCTCGTTTATTCTTCTTTATACGTTTTGAAGGTTTATATATATATAATATATATAATTTGTTTTTTCGTCCTACTGAGATTCTTATATATAAATTAAAAAGGTAATAAAAATATTTATCCTAATAAAATATATAGTTACCGAGTTTCATATTCTATCTCATTTTTTTACTTAATAAAAGAAAAATAAAAGTAAATAGATAAAAACAGTTCATACTTTTTTAATTTTAAAAATATATATAAATATAAATCTTTAAAAAAATGAAAATTGTAAAGAAGCACAGTAAATAGATAATATAAGAATTATAAACTTTACACCTAAGGCGTTATCCGGTAAATAACAATTCTGTTATGATCGAGACTCGTATATAACCTAATAATTCAATACGTTAAGAAAAAATTATGTTCGTTGGGGAAAAATGAAAAAAATGTAGAAAGAAAAATAAAGTACTTACACACATGTTGTGCCTAGGTATATATCATCATTTTTTAATTATATAAAGTATACTATAATTGTATTTTAATTAAAACATATAAAAAATATTTTTAAATACATAAAATGTGTTTTATATTTATAATAATGATTTTATTACTTTCATGTTTAATTATTAAAATTTTAACATAATTATTAAAATTTAAGTTACACTTAAAGATAAAAAAAAATAGAAGTTTGAGATTATTGAAAGAGATTTTTTTGTTTAGTTGTGAAAGTAGGGTTTAGAATAGTACACATCCAAAATAGAAAATAAATATAACATTATTAAAAAATTAAAAAGTGAAATCTTCACCCAATAAATTGCATATTTGAAGTAAATAATTGTTGCTCAGTTTGATGAAGTTATACATGTTATGAAAGAAACTTAAAATATGAGACATATATTAATGTATGACTTAGATGTGATATTAGGTTTATGGTTACTCATATCTTTCGTGAAGAAAATGCGCTGATAAGTTAATTAGTTTAGGATTTATTCATGGAGAATAATTTCATTTGTATAATAGGTTTTCTTCTAGTTTGTTCTTAATGTATCGTTTTTATAAATATATGAGTTTTGATCTAATTTTTCCATACATTTTTTCTAATAATACTTTTTTCGCATGTGATAACATGATTGTTGTTACTTTGAAATGTCAATTTAGGTGAGATATCAAATTATATAGTAATGTATAACATGAAAAATTTTATGAAAAATTTTATAAAAAATAATTGTAATTGTTTCCCCTTAAACGGTTAAGATTGAAGTTATCTTAATTCTTTACATTTCTTATGTAACTTTTATGTGACTTTATATCATATGAAATTTGTATTTGTAACATTTGACCTTTTGAATTCTATTGCACATTCTCAATAAATCCTTCAAAGTCTTTTTATTCATCCACAAAATGAATTAAAAGTTAGGAAAAACGCAGAATCAAAATTATATTCTAAGAGTAACATTATATTAACCCAAGGAAGATGACACTACTTACATCTCCAACTCTTAGAAGATGAAAAGCAAAGAAAAAAAAAATGAATAAAAGTTAAAGAAGATGCAGAGAAAGAAATAAGTGTGAGGTGGAAAACTAGTTAAGACAAGGGACGATTGGATTGCAGTGAGAGGAGGTGCCGTGTGCATTTGTGCATGATGCAGTTGCTACACTCCCATCTTCTTTGCTTATGGAAATATCCTCCATTAAAATCTCACTGCAACCTACGTTCGGATCACAACTCAGCTCCACTGCACTGTCACTGCTACTTGTTCCCTTCACGTTCCGGTAACTCACCTCACTTATTTTCACTGCACTTCTCTCACTTTCCATCTCTATCGAGGAATATTCCTGGTCGATAATCACCGGCTGCTTCACTCCGACAACTTTAATATCTTCAAATCTTATCTTCCTCGCATAACCTCGTCCACCCCTCCATGTCTTCACTCTCACTCCGTTCGATGTTCCCACGAAGGTGCAGTTCCTCACGTATATCTCTTCAACTCTCGCATCCTCTCCGTTGCGTCCCAGGCTCCCAATGCTTCTCATTCACCCAACACATCACACAGGGAATATCACGTTAATTCAAATATAACCTATGAAGCTTCTTAAATGGCTGTCGAATTAACCAAATATATATACCTGATGCCGTGGCCAGGTCCACAAAAAATATCGCTTATGTTAACAAAAGAAGTACCCGAGTTTATGGCAATGCAGTCATCACCTGTGATCAATATGTGTTAATTAATTAATCAATGGAAAGTGATAATAACAAAGAAACAGTGATACGTTAATTACCAGTTTGAATGTGGGAACTGTGTATAAAGATGTTGGATGATCCAGAGATATCTATGCCGTCGGTGTTTGGACTTTCCTCTGGTGCAGTAATGTGAATGTGGGATATCTCTAGGCTATTGCACGTATCTATGCTTATATGATTTCTGGGGCTGTTCTTGTGATGGATCGAACTGAGTCTTACGTCTTTACAGTTATGGAAGTGAAGAGCCTGAACATGTTGTTGAAGTTTATCAGTTTCAGTTATATTTCGTTTGAATTCTGTGTGAATAAATATATGCATTTGAACATACAGTGGGCCTGTTGGAGACATCATTGGAGTTCCACCACGCAGCACCTTGTCCATCAATCTGCCCTCCTCCCTTCATTACAAGACCAGATATGTCCGAGAATTGTATCCATTTCCTTCTGTCATCCAAAAATTTCCAAACCCTAACGCTTTCTGGGGCAGTGACAGTCCCCTCCAGCTGCATTCAAACATATCATTTTATTCACACAAAATAATCACTAGTAATCATATATAACTTAGTGTACGATCATTGAGTCCCATACTAAGAGACATGTAAGCTAACAAGCCCAAACACGAATACGACACGGACACGGCTATATATAAATTAAAATGTAGTAATATATTTTGTTATATGAAAAAAAATAAAAAAAAACATAATGTTTAACTTTTACTTTTTGGAAATTTTAATATTTTGTTTAGATTTTATCTGAGATTTAGTGTAAAAGAGAAGAGGTCTTTAAAATACAGAACCGCATTTTTTTTTCTAGCTTTTCTGACGTGTCCAAGGAAGGAAACGTGTCTCCTCCGACGTATCCAGAAAGAGGGCCGTTTCCGGCCCAATAAAAAGCGTCCGACACCGTGTCGGGCACGTTTCCGTCGTGTGTCCGTATCCGCAGTGTATTGGAAATACCACGATGCCATTTTAGCTAGGTTGTGAAAAGAAATTTGGCTTTTTAGTCTTATTGACTTATATCTTAGGGTAGGAGACTATAGCAGCATGGACCGAGTTCAAAACTCTCTGATAAAGGCACAGCACAAATCAGAAAATCATATCAAATACACAGAAGACAAAAGACTATACTTATTCTCGGTCACCCTCAATGTTCTGAGTTTGAGATCCCTCGTACTCTTATCTAGAACACTCTATTTTGGATAATAACGTTATATCTGTGTCTAGCCAAATCTAAACTTAATACTATCTCTACAAGGCAAAGAGTATAATCACATAAATGTATGTGCAGAAATTACGTTTAAATAATTGTTTATGATTTACCAGAACTTCAATGGTTGCTGGATTGCAAGGGCCCTTAAACGACAGAGGTTGCAACAGGAACATTTTATTGTCGGGTATGAGAAGTTTGACGTTATTCCGAGTTGCACCACACACGTCCTTCCATGCTTTTAGGAAAGCCTTGCAGTAAAGTTCAGAATTACATATAACATCAGATATTGTATATGAAAAAAATAAAAGTAAAGTGTGTGATAGAAAGTAGAAAAAATATACCTGTGTATCATCAGTGTGACCATTCCCCGTGGCACCGTAGCTAAGAACGTTGAAGGTGAGACTTGAAGGACAGAAGCTAGATGAAGCAATAACTCTAACAAATATTAGAAGGACAAAAAATAGGTTCTTCATGTTTAAGGTAAACAAGAAAAAACAGAATTGTTGGTGTTGAGTGAGTGATTTGTGAAGTTAAAACTGCACTAGAGGATGATAAATTTTATAAAGGAGGGAAAATGTAATTCTGATTGTAATCAGAAATCAGAAATAGGAATGAATAAGATCATTCCTCCAAAAACACATTTATATATGATCCTCATTATGGCCAACAATTGCGTTATCTCGTGCATTATTCCAAGTTACCATAAAAAAACTCATCACTTGCAATAACATATTCTTTGAAACAAAATTCGTTGTTGTAATTTACTTCTACCGAATATATGTAGTTTACTAGTGCAGAGTACGAATTTAAAAAATATAGTTCCAAAAGAAAATATTATTTTAATATTTTATTATATCAAAATATCATTTAATTATAAATTTACTCTTTATTATATATATTTATTTCTAAATTCAAGAATTATATACAATTCCAAAAGTTCTCAAAACATCATTTTTCATGTTTATAACATATATTGAAATTAACTCATAAATATTAACTTTTAAGAAATTAAAACTCACTATTATTAAAAAAAACTTATACTAAAATATTTTTATACAAATCTTCCATTTTCTAATTTTGTATCTTCTCTAAACATTATATATATATATATAAAATAAATAAAGTAATATTTTCATATCTTCTAAATAAATCATCATATTATATATATATATACATATATATATATATACATATATATATGTTAATATTGTTATCCGCCATTAATATCATTTCTAAAAAAATATATAATTGACAATAGATTTTTGTTAAATATATAAATACATATAGCCTTTTTTTATCAAAAAAAATATAAATTTCCTAAAAACAAAAAATAATAAAATATTAAATACCGAAATTAAAATTCAATAATTATCATATATTAAAAAAACATAGTAAATAAATCTTGCATGATATTAATTGCATTAAATTATATATTATTTTTACTCGTATAAAATGACAAGTTATTTGACATATAAAATAATAACAATAATCGGTTCTCTTTTAATTTGAGATATTTTATAATATCAAGATAAATATTAAATTTGTACATGTAGGTTTATAATATTTCTTTTGCTTAGGATTATTGTGTTCTATAATTAACGATAGATGAAAGATTTTATATCTTTTTAAATTATTTTATATTCATATTTTTTTATTAAAAATATCACTTAACATCCTAATTCGATTGACACACCTAAAAATTCCACCACCATATGGCAATATAGGAAAATGTACACAAAAAATGAAGAAAAATAACACAAAAACGTAGAAAATAAAATCAAACACGTTAAAAAACATATACAACTAAACTTCCACAAATAAATAGTTATACAAAACATAATTTTAGAAGTTGATACCAATTAAGAAATAATTCTAGACTAATAAAACAAGAAAGAATATTAAACAAAGTAAAGTAATCTATTTCAGAATCACATTTCTTATTATTTTAATTTTCCTTATTTAATTATATGAAAATCAATAAATATAGTTTTTTTAAAGATTTTTTTTAATTATTTTAGGCTTCATCATCAAATAGAAAATATTTTTAAAAAATAATATCATAATAGCCTCATCATCTTAGTTTGATGAGTGAAGCATAATAAACTCTTCATGCAATCATTTTATATCCTATTTCTTACATGTTTATGTTATCATCTCTTTTTAAAAAAATTATACTTTTTCCAAAAAAAGATTTAAGCATAATCCAAACTATTTTTTCGTGTATATTGTTTATTTCATAATTTTAAACTTGTAAACATTAAAATTAACTTTAAGATTAATAAATTCAATAAAATCATCACTTCTTTTGAGTTTCCACATCAAATATATTTTGTGCGCGTTCCATGAATTCTCAATTTAAATTCATTTCTCCAAATTTAACTCTGGAATGCCTATAGAATAGAACCTCTAGAACTTTAATTTCGAAAAAAAATATAAACAAATAGACTTCTACAAGGTAAATTATGGAATCCATGATAAATGGACTTAGAGAAGTTTATTTCCTTAACAGAAAAATATATTTGTAGAAGTTTAATTTCGGAAGTGAAATTTTGACAGTTATAAATTTAGATTATAGAAGAAAAACTAACAATTGAAGAAGGTATTTTTCAGATAAAAGATGGGAGTGTGAGAAAAAAAGAGGGTGTAAAAAGTAAGAAGGCCCAAAATGAGGTACATCTCTTATTTAAGGCTGATTCTCTACCAGATCAATTCAAATCTTCATCCAACACACTCACCTGAAATGTTTGTTTTGTCCTTAATAACTTAAAAAAATTATCTTCTAAATATCCATATCCCTAAGTTAAATCACAAAGTTCTTGATATGCAAGTTCATAACAAATATGTCTCTTTCAGATTTAGTCACCTAAAAGCTTACTTAGACAACATAAATGACTTTCTGGATGTCAAGATCCATAAGCAAACATAAATAAGTTTCAGATATCAATCTTCAGCACTATTTATGACATACATTCCGTACATGAAAATCTGAAACTCATAACTCACTTTTTGACCATCCAGAAACTTAAATGAAACATAAAAATGACGTTTCAAATATCTAAATCTAAAATATATAACAATCACTTCTAGATTTCTTCCTATATATGTAAACATAAAACTTGAATTTTAAATTTTATGTTGGTTACATCAATTAAATATCATGATATTGTTAAGGGAAAATTGCCTTTAGAGAATTAGGGATTGTTGTGTCTGGGGGTTAAGGGGGAGAGGATAGTTGAAGTCAAAATGATGGAGAAAAACATTTTGATGATTTGAATTAATTAGAAGGCTTAGATACCGTTTGAACAAATAATAATTTGTAATAAACAGAGATAAAATCCATTAAACAGAAACAAAGCTTTGAAGGTAAGAAGGTAAATTGGTGTTTATGGAAGCACGGATCCTGTAGGAGTTGTTGGTCAACACAGACAAAGGAAAAGTCAACTGACGACGTTACATCCTTAAGATCAAACAGGAATAGGAATAGGAATAAGAATAGGAATAAGTTGTCGTGTTTTGTGTCGTGTTGAATCTATCTATCTATCATCGGAGGAAGAAGAAGAAGAAGAAGAAGATGATGATGATGGAGGGAACAGGGTCAACAGGTCCGGCACCGTTCCTACTGAAGACATACGAGATGGTGGATGAATCATCCACCGATGAAATAGTATCATGGAGTTCAACCAATAACACCTTCATCGTTTGGAACCCTGCTGAATTCTCTCGTCTTCTTCTTCCCACTTTCTTCAAGCACAACAACTTCTCCAGCTTCATCCGTCAGCTCAATACATATGTATCTCTCTCATTCTCTTTTTTATCATATTCTTTTGCTTATGTGATGGCAGAGTTATTCATCTCTTTTGTCAGGGATTCAGAAAAGTACACCCTGAGCGATGGGAGTTTGCCAATGAAGATTTTCTCAAAGATCAAAAGCATCTTCTAAACAATATTCACCGCAGAAAACCTATCCACAGTCACTCACTCACACAACCTGTTGTGGATTCAGAAAGGTCTGCATTTGAGGAACAAATTCAGAAGCTTTCACAGGATAACACCACCATTCAATCCAATATTCTCCGCTTCAAACACCTCCACTCCGCTGCCAACACTCATCTTCAAGATCTACGCCTGCGATTGGATGCCATGGAGGAGAGGCAGCAAAATTTGCTCACCGTCTTTCAAAAGGCTCTTCACAATCCTGCTCTTGTTCAACACATCACTCGCAAGATCGAGTCCATGGATTTGCTGGCCTATAACAAGAAAAGGCGATTACCTCCTCAGCTTCATGACCTTCACTTGCAGCCTGTTGCTGGAAACACCTTTGTTGAAAGTTTTGGAATGGAATTTGGAAATGTTTCTCATCAAGATTTCTCCAATAAACTCGCACTGGAATTGTCACCTGTTGTTTCAGATACGAACTTGGTGGTGTCATGTAGTACACAGGGTTCAAATGAAGATGGAGAAAGCCCACATAAGATTACGCTACCTCAGATTGCACAAACTGGAGAATCTCTTCCATTTCAGATGCATTCTGCTGAGAGCCCCAAATTGGACTCAAATTATGAAGATGGTGACAGTTATATATCCTGTCTTTTGAATCTATCTCTGGCATCTTCTCCGTTACAAGCCAAGAGAAATACATGCACAGATAAGTCCCCATCCCTAATAGACTGTCCAAAATTTGGAGAAGGATCAAAATTTTGTGGCAATGATAGTAAAGAATATGATGCTGGAGCTTCTTCAAGCAAAAATCTAAACGAGGTTACTAATTTAGCTGAGGCTCCCCCAACTGCTGCTCCAGTTAGAGTAAATGATGTGTTCTGGGAACAGTTCCTTACTGAAAGACCAGGCTGTGGAGACAATGAAGTCTCAATGTCCCCCCACAAAGTAAATGCTTATGTCGCTGAGCAAGATGAAGAACGCTCAGTTCATGGAATCGCTGGAAATGTTATGGACATGGATCACACACTCTGATCATGTTGTCCTGGAACCTTAATACTAGTTTTGATATTGGTATGTGAGTTTTATGATAAATCAAACATACTATTTGAGACTTGGCATCAGTTTTTATGCCTATTTTGTGAAACGTGTATAAGGCAACCTATTTTGTGTAAAACGTGTATAATCTGCATTTGTCTTGGACACATTGTCACTGATGTATACAAGGTACTAGCTAGCTACGTGGCAGTTTTTGTGGAGATTAACGTTTAGAATGTTTTTATTTAACAGATTCAATAAACTTTGTGAATAATTGCGTGGCATTTCTTTGTCGGATTGCTTTGTTTCTTGCTTCATACCACATACATATAGCTTATATTTCTGTTTTACTGAGATGTAGGACTCCTTGCACTGTAAACTTCAGATTCCACTGTAATTCATTCTTGGTTTTAAAGCTACTAACTTTATTTTCCAAATTTTACAAATAAACACACCCTAAACTAAAATAAGGTCATTTTGTCCCAAAAGCATAATTTTATCTTTATCAAAGTTAACTGGTTAATTACAGATGCTCTCTGCTTGTTCAGTTTGCTTGCTTCATTTCTACTTCTTCCACTTACTTTTCTTCACACATAACAAAAAGGGCTATCAGTAAACTTTTCTGGTTAACATATTTTCACTAAAACGGTTTATACTTAATTGTTTCAGTTTAACTTCAATTTTCCCTATTCTTTCTCCATTCTTCCTTTTCTTTTTTTGTTTCAGTATTCTCGGTAGCCTTTTTGGTGGTAAAACTGTCCTTTTTCTTGTCTTTCTGAAAATTCTTACATCCCCTCATTTTGTCATCAATAATTTAGTTAGATTAGATTTGTAGTTTTATAGAAATATTTTTGAGAATTTATTTTTTATATAGTTAATTGACAAATTTTTTTATAATTTACATCTTGAAGGAAATTGACTCTTGCTGTGATATGAAAGATACCAACAGTGCGCATAAAAAAAAAGGAGTTTTATATTTTTAGTGTTCCTATAGCTAATACACAAGAAGAAAACCATAATTTATGGAGAAAGTGAAGAAAAAGAGCATAGTGGGTATAGCGATTTGTTTATAGTTTTTTCTTTATATATAGAAGAGAACAGTAAGACAACTAAGAGCTAATTAAGGGAGAAAGGTGATTGATGAATTGACTAATGAAGCATCGATGTGAAAAAATGAATCAAATTCAGTGAGTGTTTACTAATTCTGTGTTGTAATCATTTCTCTGATTCTGGGTTGCTGACAGTAATGATGGCACTAATATGGTTGACTAGTTGTAACACAACATCTGCTATGCTATGTTACTGTGTTGCGCCACTCCTACACACCTAGTGCCCCATTTATAACCCTCCAGCAACCACGCATCTCACTTTCACTGACTCAAAACAAAACATCTCTCGACACACAATGATGTCCCAACCCAGATTCCTTTCCACCATCTCTCTCTGTCTCGCCCTTCTTCTGCTCCACTCCCATGCCCCAATCTCCAACGGCCTATCGTTTGTGGACCTCAATCTGTTGAAACACAATGAAATGGCTGTGATGACCAAAAGGGTTTGCACCAAGACGATTGGAGAGTTTTTGACCGACCCGGACATGGATTCGGAGACCAACAGAAGAGTTCTGGCAATGCAGAAAAAGTACATCAGCTATGAGACACTGAAGAGAGACATGGTTCCGTGCGACAGGGCTGGAGCTTCTTACTACAATTGTCATGCAATACGAGCAAATCCTTACAATAGAGGCTGTGAGGTGATTACTGCATGTGCAAGAGGTCAAGACTTCAAGACTTGATAGGTTAGAACTCACAATGGATGTGGGAAACTCTTCTCCCTTCTCTTTTCCCCTTTCTTTCCCCCATTAGCTTTCCTTTGTACTTTAGATCATCCCTTTAAATGCTTTCTATTTTACTTTTAAACATATGTATGACCAGCTTGTCTATGAAAGTATCGATTTTTCTCTCCCAAAAGATGTCTCATTTTCCATGGCATTATGGTGCTTATTTGTTACAGATACGATAAAAAATTGTGGGTACTACTTTAATTTGGTGATATCGTTTTGTTGGAAGCAGGGTCTACAAAAATTAAATGATATATTTTTTAGTTGCAGCGTTTAACTTTTTTCTTGAAATTAGTTTGGTCTTCAATTGTTGGGTTGGGAATGCTAAGAGGTGTAAATATTTTCCAGAAGCTAGGTTTTTGTTGAAGTTCTGGTGTCAGCAAATGTCAAGTTTTAGAATGGAGTTGGAAAAATCAATCGGCATGAGTCAATGGAAAGACTAGTTATATTTGACTTAATAGGAGGTATTGAGAAAAACCAATCGTGCAGTGCAGAAGATAGCTCCTAATATATTGCCAGATTTTGATTGCAAGGGAAAAGAAGTTGATTTCTTCATGTGGGTCGACAAAATAGCATCTAAAATAATGAATTGCAAAAAAACCACCTCATTTAAAACAATCTCTTGTTGCATGTTTCCATTTTGCCCTGATCTGATTTATGATGATGGAGTACTATTGTGGGATCTCGAGTCTATATAGCCAACTCCTGCATGTTTTTTTTCAATTCTACTTTTCTTACTTTCTTGAATGTTACTAGAACAAGGTTTTGTGGATCAAACGCAAGGGATCATGTCTTATTGTTTAAAAGAGGACTATGGTAATCTTGGTCACCAAAATAGCCTCTGTAGTTTGAAAGTTAAGCAAGTTATGTAACTCAGTTTTGAAGCTTAACCCCATATAGGAAAGCAAATCTGAAGTGGACAGCACAATTAATCCATCATTGAAGTTGAGTTGTGTGATAGGAAAGTCTGTAGTTCCATACTTTTTGTGATATACACAGAGACTTGAGATATGTTTAGTAGATTGCTTCTAGCATAATCTCTTCAACAGTGCTTGTATATGGGGCAACCGTTGGCGTAAACCCAATGAGCAGAGAAGAGAAGAGTGAAAACGTTGCATCTAATACTGCTTTTGAGCTTTCTGATAAGGTAAGAAAAGATGTAACATGCCATGCCATCCCTTTTTCTGGACTAGTGGCTTTCAGATCTTTTGTTATTATTGTTGTAGGTTGACCCTTCAGAAAATTAAAAACCATTTCTTACACATATATGTTAGGTGATCAATGTTTTTCTACTTCTATGTTACTTTAATTGGAATTATTTTCCTTGGATACAAAAACACTCTGATTTCCCATCCCCCTTTTGCTTATTTAACCACATCAATCAATGTTGTATAGTGTTCTATAACAGTGTATCATCCCTTCCCAAAATAGAAGGACCAATTCCTTCTTTCATCTTTATAGCACTTCCATCCAACTAGCTTATACAATTTCTTTCTCCACCTAATAAAGTTGGATGATATTGCCTGTGGTTATAGTCAAAATATAAAATATTTCACATTTCATTTTCTAGTGTATAAGGGAATGAAAATCTTATCTTATAAATCGGTTTTATAAGGTTGAATTATGTGAAAATCTTATCTTATAAACCGATTTTATAAGGTTGAATTATGCTTAAAATTCACTTATTAATATATACTTTTTGGCTGGATGTGTTCAGTAATCTGTTATCGTTGGTTTTTTAAATGGTAACATCTCAGTAAATAGCTGATAGAGGAGATCATATTTTCCACCTGATGGTAGTAAAAGTTGGCCTAAAATGACAGAATTTGTACCCAAGTTCTAAATATTATTCACAATTACTCAAACTCTGTCTTCTGTGTTGTATGTTTGGTCACTTGTGGGATTTTGATGGGACCATGTCACACTGCATTTGTATGAACTGAAGAAGGTCCATGTGGCGATATTAGAATAATGATTAGGAATATTGGAATAATGTGAATGTGAAATGTTAAAAGGCTGAAGGCTCATCATCAGATTTGAAATGAATGTTAGCTCTGTAAACGTGAATCTTGGTTTTGTTGGCGTTGGATTGGAAGCAGAAACGTGTTTGGTGGAAAGCATTTTGAAGCTTCTAAACGCGGTTATGATGATGACTTTATCATTGCTGCCACTTTTTCTTTTTCTTTGGTGGATGTTCAAACAAACGGCGCCTAATGGGGCTATTATGCTATGCAATGTGCATGATGAGTAAGTGCGTCTGCTGGATCAAACTCTACCAACTCTCTCCTTTATTTGCAAACAGTAATAGGTAACAACTGGTATCAAGAGTTCAGTTTATTGTAACAAGAAACAACAAACTTTAAACTTAACTCAATCTCATAAAATCGACTTATAAGATTGAGGTTTACATCCATTTATATACAATAAATTGTCTTCATCAATTTAAATGACAATTTGTGCAACTTGCAATTCTAAAATTGAATGAAAAATATAATCATTGTACAATAGAATGAAAAATATAATCATTGGACAATAGCCATGGAGAAGTTAAGGTTAAAAGAATATCGGAATCTTAGATCTAGGAATTCCCAAACATGCAGCATTCTACAAATTAACATTAATTTATAAACATCTTTTGTTCTTACCTTATTCCTGTGTTTTTTCAAAATAAAACATTCAACAAGAAAATGGATAATCCATGGAAGAAGGTGAGGGGCACAATTTTAAGATTAAAAAGATAAAAGTAACAAAAGTAAAAGTGGATGCAGTGACACTAAAGCATTTGATAAAAAGTAACTTGTAAACCAACTAACTAAAAAGATACAAGTTAAGATAAAAATTTCTTTTATATTTTAATATAAATTATAAATATATTAGTAAAATAGGTTATAAAATGGAAGTGTTTTGTTTTACATGGTGCCAATGAATATTTTTCCTAAGATAAAAGCTTACAAACTAAGAGTCTAGTTACTACAATGTGTTTGGTTGAATTATTGTCCTATTGAAGAGAATTTGGAGGTTAAGAAAGTTTTTATAGTGTTTATGTTTCATTGATCTGATTTATGGTGAAATACATGTGTGTAAAAGTACATGGTAAAATCAATTCATATTTTAAAAACAGATGAAGATACTCCTCTCTTTTTTAGAAGGAAAAAGAAAACGCTACCCATATTCACAACTATTCTTAATTATATATATTACATTGGTCTTATATAAGGGACCTTTAAAAAATTTCACAATAGTTAAGAAATTTAATTAATTTAGTTAATAACATTAATTAGTCAATAATTTGTACATTCTTTCAAGCATTAAATTAAAACTATTCAAATGTTATTATTTTATTCTCTTTTTAGCTAAATGATTAATGCGTTTCTACTTAGCAATGAACTTTTGCCTACTATACAAAGAGAAACAAGGAAAATGGAAAAATAATTTATCTTTTTTTCTATAATATTACCATGAAATAGATAGTTCAAGAAATTAATTTCCTTTATTAACTGTTCATTGATAAAAAAAAAGTGGTTAAGGGCATTTAAAGAAAATATAGTATACAAAAACAATGGGTAGTATATAAGTTATAAATGACAAATTTAAGTAAATTATTGAGGTGAATACAAAATACAATTAATAAAGTAAAAAGAAGGTTATTACATTGATAGAAAATATTCAGAATAAGTAAAGGAGTAATTATGTTGTTCCACACACCATTGAAGTGAATAAGAAGACAACTATATATCACGCACTTATAATCTCTAGAATGTAAAACACGAATTTATATATTATACAATTATGAATTATAGACAATAAGGATTTGTGTACACAAAAATATTTTAATTTACTTTTAGAATTTTTTTTTATTGATTTAAGTAGATTTGTTTCTTATTTTTATAATCATAAAAAAAATTATACAATAAATATAAGTTTTTAAAAAATTAATGTATTTATTCTTTTTAAAATTGTATCACAAGTGTACAATTGTTAAAAATCCAACAGATATTTTTAAATTGAACATTTCATCAATATTGTGTACTACGAATATACAAATGTTCATCAATATTGTGTACTACGAATATACAAATGTCGGTATCCGATAGATGAATATTGAACCTCATAATTTATAACTCCTCATAGTTTATATTCATTTTAATATTTTTACTTATGGTGGTGATATGTTAACACCATAAACCAATAAAATAATATTTTAATCATATTTATTTTACTTTATAATTTAAAATATTATTATATTATTATAATATATTGTAAGTAGATGTTTTAAACTGGTATAAAAAAAAAATTCCTCTTACTTATCAACTTTATTCCTAACAAAATGGCAGGGGAACTCTTCATCTGCCAAATTTTCCGGACTCCACTTCACCACTTTCAAATTCAAACCATTTTTGTAGCTCATTTCCAGCCACTTCATGTCCTCTTAATATATATTCTTCTCTGCACCACTTCAACCAGACAACTTTCTCATTTTACATTAAATTAATCAATCTTTGTGTTCAACTGATAATAAAAATTTCAGTGACGTGATATTCTTAAAAGACATCAAAAAAATTGGATGTAAGCATTAGCATAACACTTTAATTTGTGTCTGAACTGAAAGGGATTGGTTTAAAATAGGACATAAAATAACAAGTATTATTATATGAGTAAATATGATAGCTGCTAAAACATAATCCACACAGCCGCAGCGAAAGCCTTATTCAGACCAATTTGGTCTCATCTCATAGTCGCATTGTGATCCTAGGAAAATCTATTCTAGCAAAAATTTGTGATCCTAGGTTGATTGTTCCTCCGATCAGTACCTGTAATGAACAGGCTTGTATGGACCCTCAACTGGGACACTGATGTAATCAGCCTGTTCTTTGGTGAGCTTGGTGAGCTTGGCTCCTAGCTGGCCAAGGTGGAGAGAAGCAACTTTCTCATCAAGGTGTTTGGGCAAAACATAAACCTTCTTCTCGTACTTCCCAGTACCCTTCTCCTTCCACAGCTCAAGCTGAGCAATCACCTGGTTCGTGAAGGAGCAAGACATCACGAAACTGGGGTGCCCAGTTGCACACCCCAAGTTCATCAGACGACCCTCAGCCAGCACGATGATGCCTGTGTTCGTCTCAGGGAATACCCATCTGTCGGTTTGAGGTTTGATGTTCGTGCGCTTCACACCGGGGTAGGTCTCGAGCCCCAGCATGTCGATTTCATTGTCGAAGTGCCCAATGTTGCACACAATCGCATTGTTCTTCATTTTCTTCATGTGGCTCACCATGATGATGTCCTTGTTCCCGGTGGTGGTCACGAAGATGTCGGCCACAGAGACAACATCGTCCAGGGTCAGCACCTGAAGGCCTTCCATCATAGCCTGAAGAGCGCAGATGGGATCGATCTCCGTCACGATCACACGAGCCCCTGCCTGCTTCATGGCGGCGGCGCAGCCCTTCCCGACATCTCCGTAACCGAAAATAACGGCCACCTTTCCCGCGATCATCACGTCCGTGGCTCTCATCAGTCCGTCGGGGAGGGAGTGGCGGCAACCGTACAAGTTATCGAACTGCGATCGTACAACACAAGTTAAACACTCGTAAGATGTGAAAAAGAGGAGGAAGAGGAAGAGGGAAGTAAGTAACGATTATGCACCTTGCTCTTGGTGACGGAGTCGTTGACGTTGATGGCTGGGAACAAGAGGGTGCCGTTGGCCTGCATCTGGTAGAGCCTCTTCACGCCGGTGGTGGTTTCTTCGGAGACGCCGACGAGTCTGTCCTTCATCTTGTGGTACTTCTTGGGGTCGCTCTTCAAGCCCTCCTTGATGATGGAGAGAACGATCTGGAACTCCGCGTTGTCGGAGGAGGAGGGGTCTGGGGACTGCCCGGTCTTCTCGAAGACCTGCTCCGCCTTGACACCCTCGTGAATGAGGAGAGTGGTGTCGCCGCCGTCGTCGACGATGAGATCGGGGCCGCCGTCGGGACCCCAGTCGAGGGCGCGCTCGGTGCACCACCAGTACTCCTGGAGGGTCTCGCCCTTCCAGGCGAAGACGGCGGCGCTGTCGCGGGCGATGGCGGCGGCGGCGTGGTCCTGAGTGGAGAAGATGTTGCAGGAGCACCAGCGGACCTCGGCGCCGAGTGCGGTGAGGGTCTCGATGAGGACGGCGGTTTGGATTGTCATGTGAAGGGAGCCGGTGATCCTGGTGCCTTTGAAGGGCTGAGAGGATCCGAACTCCGTGCGGCAGGAGATGAGGCCTGGCATTTCCACCTCCGCCAGCTCTATCTCCATTCTACCGAAATCGGCGAGGCTCATGTCCTTCACCTTGTACTCCCTTCCACTGCTTGTTTTCTCCACTAGCAACGCCATTTTCTCTTCTCTCTGTTCTCTGTGTGTTCTGTTCTCTATTCTGTGTGTGTGTTCTGTATTCTTGCTTCTGCTCTTCCCCTTTAAATACCCTTCTCCCTCTCCATCTCCTTCTCCTTCGGATCTCTCCTTCTTTTCCTCTCCCCTTTTCTTCCTCACAACCTCCGATCATTACTCTCAACGTGGAACGAAACAATCACCAAATTTTTATTCTTTTTAAATTTTCAAAAACTAATATTTATCATCACTTAATAATCCCATAATGTGTTGACATAAATTACATGGTCTATATAGAAAGAGTTTTGAATTCCAAGTGGTAAATGTGAAGCCATGCAAATAGAAGCATGAATGAGCGTGGGGGTTGGTAAGAATGCAATGACCATGCCACCCTCACCAACCCTCTTTGGATGAGACAGAGAAAAACAGAGAAATAATTTTGAATGAAAACAATCAAAACTTTGGCTTCAACCTCAAACTTTGCACTTTGCATTCATGCATACACTTCCAAATTCAAATAAAACAGAAACCTTTCCTTTCTACGCGTCGCTTTGTGGACAAATTGAAACCTGTGGTCCTCAGTGCAAGCATAACACTTTAAAATACGTGCAAGATTATGTTTCATTAAATAATTTAAGATTTTATCTGTGTGTCTGTGTTTTGTTTCTTTATGGTGTGATGATAAACATAAAGGGTGTGAGGGGTAGAATGGTACATGAATAAACGGTGGGGGAAAAGAGAAGTGAGTTTTTATAAGGGGAGGTTGCGCACAGTGTGACTGCACTTCTTGCTCTGCTGCTTCTCTGTTTCAGTGTCTCTTCAGAAGCTCAGAGATAAAACAGAGGCAAGGGATGGAAGCTGTGAGCGCGTGGGGTAACACGCCGTTGGCGACGGTGGACCCAGAAATCCACGACTTGATTGAGAAGGAGAAGCGTCGGCAATGTCGGGGAATAGAGCTGATAGCGTCGGAGAACTTCACTTCCTTCGCCGTCATAGAGGCGCTGGGGAGTGCCCTCACCAACAAGTACTCCGAGGGCATGCCCGGCAACCGCTACTACGGCGGCAACGAGTTCATCGACGAGATTGAGAACCTGTGCCGTTCCCGCGCCCTCCAGGCCTTCCATCTCGATCCCTCCCGATGGGGCGTCAACGTCCAACCCTACTCTGGTTCTCCGGCCAACTTCGCCGCCTACACCGCCGTGCTCCAGCCGCACGACCGCATCATGGGTTTGGATCTCCCCTCCGGGGGCCACCTCACCCACGGCTACTACACCTCCGGTGGGAAGAAGATCTCCGCCACCTCCATTTACTTTGAGAGTTTGCCTTACAAGGTGAATTCCGCGACCGGATTGATCGACTACGAGAAGTTGGAGGAGAAAGCCTTGGATTTCAGGCCCAAGTTGATCATCTGTGGTGGCAGTGCCTACCCACGCGACTGGGACTATGCCAGGTTCAGACAGGTAGCCGACAAGTGCGGCGCTCTCTTGCTCTGTGACATGGCTCACATCAGTGGTCTTGTTGCTGCTCAGGTAAATACTATATCATATCTGTGCGTCAAATGCATCACACTCATAAGAAACGGACACTGAAATGATACATATAATCTCTAAAATCATACATATAATCTCTAAAATCGTGTTAAAATTGTTAAAAATCTGAAAAATATTGTTTGAATTAGATATTTTATCTATGTCGTATGACTGTTGTAAGTACGAGTGTTGATGGATGTCCAATAGATATTTTTGAAGTACGAACTATTGTACGAGTGTATCATACGAGTGTCATATCCAATTATGAACATATACACTATTTAAGGGAGTGTCTAAAACTCCTAAATTTAAATTTTGAGTTGGTGTGTGAAATGAATGATGGTGCAGGAAGCTAATGATCCATTTGAGTACTGTGACATTGTGACCACAACGACCCACAAGAGCTTGAGGGGTCCTAGAGCGGGTATGATCTTCTACCGGAAGGGACCTAAACCTCCGAAGAAAGGGCAAGCTGAGAATGCAGTATATGATTTTGAAGACAAAATCAACTTTGCGGTGTTCCCTTCCCTTCAAGGGGGTCCTCACAACCACCAGATTGGGGCACTTGCGGTGGCATTGAAACAGGCTATGAGTCCAGGATTCAAAGCATACGCAAAGCAGGTTAAGGCGAATGCAGCTGCACTTGGAAATTACTTAATGAACAAGGGATACAATCTTGTCACCGGAGGAACTGAGAACCATCTTGTCTTGTGGGATCTCCGCCCTCTTGGCTTGACTGGTAAGTAAGCTGCTACTCACACTAATCCATAACACCCCACTTCAATTTCTTTTACCATTTTCCACACACTTGTTCCAGGCAACAAGGTAGAGAAGCTTTGTGACCTCTGCAACATTACTGTCAACAAAAACGCTGTCTTTGGTGATAGCAGCGCATTGGCCCCAGGAGGAGTTCGGATTGGTAACACCTCTTTCAAACTTTTTTCTCTTGACTTCTGAATCTAATTCGTTAGAATGTGAGGTACCTACATTCATAAGCTTTATTAATGAACAAGATTCATGCCTTTTTTTACTGAAAAACAAATCAATCATCACTATTATCTCTGTTATATATATATAGTGTGAATTTGACAGAAGTTTGTGATGTGTTAACAGGTGCCCCGGCCATGACTTCTAGGGGGTTGGTTGAGAAGGACTTTGAGCAGATCGGAGAGTTTCTTCACAGAGCAGTGACTCTGACGCTGGAGATTCAGAAGGAGCATGGCAAGCTTTTGAAGGATTTCAACAAGGGTCTGGTGAACAATAAGGCTATTGAAGATCTCAAAGTTGATGTTGAGAAATTTTCAGGCTCCTTCGATATGCCCGGTTTCCTAGTATCTGAGTTGAAGTACAAGGATTAGTTTGGTTTAAAATGCTTCTCTTCATCTCCAAATTGTTACTTTTTATGTTCATCCCTTCATCGTCTTTACTATTATTACTGTTATTCACATTCTGGTAGAGGCTTTTACACGCTGCAGCACCATAATCATTCTGCCAAATTCATGTTTTGGAAAATAACTTGTGTTTTGGGGGCTTCACACACACATTTCTCATCTATTCTTTTCAACTGAAGTAGGTTGTTCTTATTGAGCTTTCTGGCAATTTTTACCTGATCAAAAAACAACCTTCGACCATTTTAATGGTTTTTTAAAACAAATCAAACAAAGGTGTTTGATTCTCCATTTTAATGCAAATATGTTTCAATTATGAATATGGAATAAGATATCGTACTGGAATATACTTTACGCTTCTTTTGTTCAGATTTTAATAAACATTATTGATTAATGCCAAACTTATGTATATTTTCTGAAGAAACTTAAAAGAAATATATCACTAAATTGTATTTTAAACATAGGAATATTATTCTAAAATGAGGCCATTTTTAACCTTTTCAAAAACAATCTAACCTACTTCAACCATTTTAATATATATTTTAAAACAAACCAAATTTACGGTGAAGGACATGAAATGGAAAATAATAATCTTTAAATTTAAAGTAACAAAAAAAATGTACAATAACGCGTACTAATGATAAACTGAAATTAATATACGTATTGACATTCATTATTCTTTTGCTCGTCCTATAAAATTAATTTTTAAGTAATTCTTATATAATTAAAAATTAGTGGATATGTTCATTAAAAGAGTTTAGAAAAAGTGTTTCTTAATAAAATGATTATTTGTTATGATTTTTAATATTTTTGGGTAAAATTATTTAAAAATAAATTGCTCTTTAGAAATAATTTTTTAACAAACAGAAACCATATACGTGTTTATTTAAAAATCTTCTAGTAACATTTCTTGGCTCTGTTATTATATGATCTTAATGAACAAATTGTTTGGATCTAACGGTGAATAACCATCTTCGAATACCGAATGATTTGTTGTCTATGAATTAAAAATAATCTAACAAATATTTATACTTAACTTATAAAAATTAAATAAAGAAAATTAAAAAAAGGTAGAATGTTTAAAATGATTTTATTTTACAGTAGAAATTAGGGTTTAGGGTTTGCTACAGTAGAAATTACATGTATTTGTGGAATATGGTTGATTACATATACAAGAGTAGGTAAAATGTCAATCTTGAAACTAAGGCACCCTTTTTCACTTTCTGGTTTTGTAGCAGCAGCAGCAATATCCACAGCCACCGCCACCGCCACCACCGTCTCTCACCGTTTTCCGTGTCTGGAAATTGCACCTCTTCCATCCTCTCCCAAACCTAAACATCCACAACACTTGCTCTCTCTTCTTCTCAAACATCCTTCTCAACCCCAAGTTCTGCAACAAGTTCACTGTCACATTATCACCTCTGGCCTCTTTCACTACCCTTTTCACAACACCTCCACTTGTTTACTCCTCTTGAACAACGTCATCCGCTGTTACTCCCGTGGCCCTTCCCCCCACCTAGCTCTTCACTTCTTTAGGTACATCCAACATTCCCACATTTTGTTCACGTACCCTTCCCTTGACAGCTTCTCTTTTGCCTTTCTTTTCCACGCTTCTGCCAATCCAACCTGCACCCACTTTGGGACTCAACTCCACGCCCTCGTTTTCAAGGTCGGGTTTCAGTTTCATGTGTATGTGCAAACTGGGTTGTTGCAAATGTACTCAAGTTGGGGTCTTTTAGTTGAAGCCGCCCAAGTGTTCTACCAAATGCCGCATAGAAGCTTGGTTACTTGGAATGTTTTCATCACTGGTTTGATTAAATGGGGTGAGGTTGAACTTGCTCTTTCTGTGTTTAGTCAGATGTCTTCTCGGAGTGTAGTGTCATGGACCCTTGTTATTGATGGATACACACGCAAGAATCAGCCCATGAAAGCTTTAGCTTTGTTTAGGGAAATGATCGAAGTTGATGGTATAGAACCTACTCACGTTACTCTTTTGACCATTTTTCCTGCTATTGCAAATATTGGGTGTATTAAGTTATGTCAATCTGCTCATGGATATGCGGAGAAGAGAGGGTTCAATGCCTTTGATATACGCATTACCAATGCATTAATTGATTTATATGCAAAGTGTGGATGCATAGCAAGTGTGAATAGATTCTTGCAGGAGTTACCTGATCAGAGGAAGAATCTGGTATCATGGACTTCAGCTATCTCTGGTTTTGCGATGAATGGGATGGGGAGGGAAGCTCTAGAGACTTTTGAAAACATGGAGAAGGCTGGGCTTAGGCCGAACCGTGTGACATTCCTTAGTGTTTTGAGTGGCTGTAGTCATGGAGGATTGGTTCAAGAAGGCCTCAATTTCTTTGTTAAAATGGTAGAGGATTGTAAACTTGTGCCAGATATCAAGCACTATGGTTGTGTGATAGATATGCTGGGGAGGGCTGGGAGGTTAGAAGAAGCAGAAAAGGTTGCTTCACAGGTACCTCATGAGGTTGCCAATGCTGTGATGTGGAGAACGTTGCTGGGTGCTTGTAGTGTTCATAATAATGTTGAAATTGGTCAGAGGGTAACCAGGAAAATACTAGAGATGGAGAGAGGACACGGTGGGGATTATGTTCTTATGTCCAATATTCTTGTTGGTGTTGGGAGATTTAAGGACGCTCAAAGGTTGAGAGATATGATAGATAAAAGAATTGCCTTTAAACTTCCTGGCTATAGTATAATCTAAATGATATACAAGAGTCACTTCGGAAATAGATGATTTTGTTCTTGCCTTTTTTGGTAATTGAACTTTCGAGCATGTTAGAAGAACCCTGTCCATAGACACCTCCATTTATCACTAACCAAGAGATGACAGTCACATGCGACTATGAATTTTATTCAGCAGAATATTGGATGAAAAAATAAATAATGCTTTTGAAAATTCTTTTTGGGGCTTTCCCTGTATCCTTGAAAGGCTGTAATTAGTGCAACAAACGAGTTCAATTCATTTGATAGAGCTTAGGTATATTTAAATAGTTCATGGTGGTAACGTACGGAGCAAAGAACTTAGTATCTGAGGGAAGCTTGTGTCTTTTTGCGTACATAGCAGAGCCAAAAGTTCAGACATGCATTCATACCTTGGTATATATAGTCATGTGAATCACAACGTACTATTTTGGTATTTGATGACATGGAAATTCGCTAAGGAAGATAAATTAAAAAGATGCTTAGGTAAATAATTGAGAACTACCGAATCACAATTTGATGTATATATTAAATAAAAACTAATTTTAGATATTAAAATAATTAATTAGAAACAATTTTATAAACTTAAAAAACTATTAATATTTAAAATAACTTTTATTATTAATAAAAACTAATAAAATAATTTTTAAATTTATATTCTAAATTAGTCTTAATTTAGATAACTAATTTAAAAAATAAAAATTATTTAGATATGAATAATTTTTAGTTTTTAAATTAGTATCTAATTTAATTAATATAGAGATTAATTATTTTTTGTTTTTAAATTTGATTAAAATTTAATTTTTTATAGTGTAAATTACATGTGCGACAACAAGATATCATTTTATATTTTCTTAGTAAAAAAATTTATTAATATCTCAACCTCAAAAATCGACTTAAGATGAAATTTTCAATATTGTTTTTAACTTCAAATTTGGACTTGATATAATGGTTTGGTTTGAGGTCCTTTGGACTGCTCTTAACAACACAGGAAAACCCATAGATTCTCTCCCCTTCTCAGTCGACCAACTCTATTAAAAACTCCCTCACTCGTAAACAAACATATAATTCCTGAGATCTCACAGAAACTAACAAAACTTAATCATAATCATAGCAAAACTTATAGTAAATATTGTACAATAAAACGTATTCCTATGCAGTTCTGCAAAACTTAGGCACAATGCTACCAAATTAATTCCCCAATGCTATCAGACAAAAATTGCTTAGCAGTCTATCAGCACAAGGTGGGGCTTACAGGTTGCTACAAAACTTTCTTTTAACAAATTGGTACAGTACACGCTAGAGCTAATTGCAAACAACTTGGTAGTCACGTACAAGATTTCAAAAATTGTTTTTTAAAGAACACATTAAACAAAGTGGCTAATGCACTAGCCAGTTTACATTAGTTACTGGGAAAAAAATATTGGATTGAGGAAATACCCTAACTGGCGGATCTCCTCCAACCAAATTGATGTAAATGATAAAAAATTGTGTAACTAAAGTTTCCAGTATTTACAGCATTAAAAACCAGTGTAAATATTTTTTCTATCACCCAGAAAAGAGTTTAGCTTTTTTTTACGCAATATAAAAGTTATAACTACAAATGGACGTGCCATCCGCGCAATAATAAATCAATAGGAGTAAAAAGAAAACTGTGTTTTCTACCTTCACATTTTACAGTGTCATTTCAGCAGGCCCTCACAAATGGAAGCATATAAAAATAAGTAAAATGTTGTTACAAAAACTATTGTAAAACTTGCAGTAAAGTGCTAAAAACGTTTAATTAACTATACCGATCGCATGAATAAGTTGAGGGATGTCAGGCTTTACAATTTCTCCAGTCCACCAACAAGCAATACCATACAAAACTACGGCCTTCAGTCAAATATCTCCTGACTTTCGATTATACTGTGCTGACTGAAAATGTGAGATAGAGTAATTAAGTACTGTAAACAGAATTTCGCAAGTGATTGTGATTAAGAAAGTTGGTACATGACAACCAAATGAAACAGTAATATTGTCGTTCTTACAGATCATCTTTGGCCACACGATAATATCTCTCTGCATGCTGGCGCTGACCAATCATTTGAGCAAAACGCTCATCGTGAGTGATTACAATTAGCTGGAAATTTTCCTGACCTTTCCTGTCCTCCATGATCCTTCATTTTTAAGAAAGATAACAGCACATTAAAATGTAATTAATTCATTATTAGTAATTTAATCAGAACTAGGAAATCCAGCAATACCTTACAAGAGCTGCAGCCAGACTTTCAGCATTTGGTCCATCCAAATTTGTGGTAGGTTCATCCAGCGCAAGTATTCCACAATTGAGACAAAACGTTTCAGCTAGTGCCAACCTTATGATAAGAGATGCCAGAACCTGGAACCTCGCATTTAAGTCAAACTTATTGTTCTTATTTTTAATTAATTAAGAAAAAGGATTACTAGACATAATAGTACTTCCCTCAGTGATAACATACCTTCTGACCAGCGCTACATCTTCCTCTCATCTCCAACTCTGCGTCACCAGTCTGCATAATAACCTGTACGGAATGCAAAAGAATAATAGTTACTAGGAAATTAGACAGGTTCTGAAGGAATTGGTTTTCAATATATGTCAAACCTTATAACTGTAGGAACGGGTCCCTGCACCTTCAGAGTCTGAATGAATACTAATATAGTCTATGTCTTGCCCCCTATAGGTTTGCTGCCACAACTCCCTAATAATTTTGTTGATCTCTTCCATTTTCATTGTGTGGAAGCGCATCAGTGCCCTGATTAATCATTAAGAGCCACCAAGGAACAAAATAAATGCAGATTATATCAGTAATTTGATACAGAAGTATCTAATTTTATTCTTAAGTGTATCCTTATTGTTCAATGCTTGAAATAGACGGTTTAATATGCTGTCATCTAGTAATTTGTAATTGTATTTCAGGCGTGATAAATATTAGCTTGCAACAAGAACTGAAGACAAAATGAGTAAACCAATTTTAAGAACTTCTTGAAAGATGTGAGTTTCTCTGCCTTGACCTAGTTATATTTTTCATTCTCGTTGGTTTAAAATACTTTGATGCTCTTGGTTTTTCCTTGTTCAATGGCACGTTATTCTGATAGATAACCAGTTTACACAGTTAAGCCCCCAATCAACCAGATGCAGAATTTGTATCGCTTTACCAAGGCCAAATTGTATGGCATAATGCCACATACGCAAAGGGCACCATGTTAATTCCAAATAGAGAAGGGAACTTGGTTGCATCCAATTCAAAAATTACGGGGTTTAATGGGATTAAATCTCAAATATTAATACTTAAGGAACCCCTAAACTCAATCTTATTTTTTTACTAGTCGGGGAAGAATAATGAATGTGCACTGCATTCCAACACATAACACACCCTTGAGAATGCAAATACAAAGTGAAACAAATGGCCTTGTGAAAACAAAATGAGTGATCTTACTTATGCATTGCAAAGCCATGACTAGCACACAACAAAGAATACAAACTTGATGTAATTTTGAACATTACTGAATTTTAAGAAACTCACTTATCAAGTGCATTGTAGTATCTGTCCAGATCCTTGTTGGCCATTTCAGTTGTCTGCAAATAAAGATGAATTGTCAACAATATTAAACAGAGAATTAAAGAAGAAAGAACACTATGGAATCACTTGTGATTACACCTTAAGTTGGAGAAGCTGGTCGTAGTATCGCTTATCTATGTCCTTGTATTGAGCCTGCTTAAGATCAACCTTATTTTTGGAAATATTGCTTTGGTAAACAGACATTGTTCCACGGCACCTGTTTACCTGTCACCAAGGTACAGGTATATAACCAAAGAGAGAGAAATGTGTCAGTTCGACACTAGACAGAAAAGTATATAACTATCAAAGACATGAGAACAGAAATGGCAATTGGCTAAACTACTTGCGATTGCAATCATAGATGGGTGATTCATGGATTTGGAAATACCTCTGAAAGAAATCTCTCCCTCTCATGTGATAGTTTCTGGCGTTCAGTTTCAATTGTGGAGAGTCCACCAGCCTTCAATATATTTTCTTCCAGCGATTCAATTTCATGTGCTAGCTCATCTACTTCAGCCTTAGTTTTCCTATAATTTAAGTTGTCATCAATTTTTCTTCTTAACTGATCTTGATTTTGCATCAAATCTTTACTTTTGACTAGCTCAGCTAAAATTTCCTGCTTCCTGCTCTCACAACTTTGAAGTTGTGATTGTGATAGAGAATTTTTTTCCTGTAGTTCCTTCAACCTATCTCCTTTCTTTAAATCGGAATACCTGATCAAACAAAACATATGTTAGAGAAATTTGGAGTCTTAAAACCAACACTTTTCAATAAGATAACCTCACTCTTTGATCTTAGAATTCATTCTGAAAAGTGATTCAGCTTCTTGCTGATAACTTCTTTTTTGCTCAGCCAGGTCCTCGTACTCACGGTTGAGTCTAATTTTCATTTCATTATAATTAGCCAGTAATTTATCTTTCTCCTTGGAAAAAGGTCCGAGAGCATCTGCCAAATGCTGCATATACACAAATTCTGGGTAATACTATGCACTTTGACATGGAAAATAGAGGGAAAATTCTTAACCTTTTTGAACCTACATGCTACGCACTTCTAAATTTTCAAAAATGCCCTTCATTCTAGAAATGAAAATCCAGAATTGGAAAAATTACATTCCGGAAAAGCAAATTCGGAATAAATTATTGTGTTCTGGAAAAAAAATCCGGAATAGAATTCAAAAATCAAAATCTCATTTTGGAAAAACAATTCCAGTATGCAAAAAATACGTTCTGAACAAAAAAATCCAGAAATATATTCAAAAGGGGGTCTAGAATGTATTGTTATCGGTACCCCCTTTCATTTAAGGGCATTTTTATCATTTCACATGAAAATCGGGTGCAGATTCAAATTTGATAAGGTACAGTAAGTAATTGCCAAAAAGAGAGACAGAAAAAACAAAATCCTCTTTTAGAAATATTGGAAATTTTGATTAAAGCAAATATTTTGGAAACAGAGGGTGTCTGATATTTTATTTTATGTAAATATACACAAACAGAACATGTAAGGTTGAGAATTTTGAAAGGCAACAATTCCATCAGGGGGAAAGCTGTTTAATTACTTATCTATATATACACAAATACAACACACTAAATTGGACGATAAATTATATGCAATGCACCAAAAGTAGTTGAAAAAGAAAGGAACAATAACTGATAATTGCATGTTCTGTCATGAGAGCATTGATAATTTTACTAATTTTTCTTCTGAAAATGTGTGTGTATGATAAATATCCATCAATGTATCAGATAATTAGACACCTTCTCATCAAGATCAACTTGAGTCTTTTCTTCAGATAAACGTTCCAACTCTTCTTCTAATCTCTTGACACCTTGCAATATGTTGGTTGCTTTCATTTTCTCCTTCGTTAGATTGTGCCACCGTATACGAATATTTGATAGATCGTTCTCCATATGTCTTTGTTCTTCCCTCAACCTCTCCGACTCAGATTGAAAATTGTCCCTTTAAACCAATATATGAATGGAAATAATGATAAGAATAAGAAACAATACCAAAACTCATTATAAGAATAAGTGCACTTACGGAGAAGGAGATGATGTCAATACGACAGAATTCATTTATCTTAATGGATCTAGATGGTAAAATTGCCCATATCAGTAAACAGTAAAAAAATTTAAACTATTTACTTAGTGCTCTGCAGTGTGTTAAGCTCCAGTTGAATCTCTTCCAGAGTCTTCACTCCCTGTCCTCGAAAATCAAGCTTATCTTCTAAATCCTCAACTTGCTTTTGCAAATCTTGAATTTCTTGGAAAAGCCTGTCAGCATTTTCAGCAGGTTGCACTAATGCGTCAACTAAATCCTTGTCAGTCTTCACTTGTGCTAAAACACCTAAAACCTGAAATTTGCAGCAATTGTATAATCCAAAACAAGTTAATGGCAAGAAAAAAAGGGGAAACAGATAATACACTGTCTGGTATAAGGCACTTCTAACAGAATCGCAGACCAATGAAAATAATTAGTTCAGTTGATTTTGATGAATTTTTAGAACAATGTTACCAGTGTACCAAAATTACCCTTGTTATTAATAACTTAATTCTCTTCTCATTATTTGTTAATAAAAAACACACGTTCATAATATTTAATAGGGCAAACAAGGACAAGATATATACTGTTTCAAGTAAACTATAAAATGCCTTAGAAAAAGGACCATCAATTTCTTCTAAACTATGCCTCGCATATTAAGGACCAGAGGAAGTACTAAATAATTGATATAAAATAATAATCACCTTCGACAAACAAACATTTTAGAAAGGAAGTAAATGTTGGGATTTAATCTACTTAAAAGAAATTTCCAGGAAATCTTTAAAAGAAATTATGATTGTTACATCATCAAGAGCCTGATTTTTCTCATCCATCTCATCTTTAAGTTGCTGAAGTTCCTTTTCAGTATTAGGGATGGTCTCCTTGCCAAGTTTAACATATTCTTCGTAAACCATCCGAAGCTTGTCCAGCTGCTGATAATGAGACTCTGCATTTGAGGAATCCACAGCGAGAACTTTCATATGTTCAGCTGAACTAGTAGCCTTCACTCTTTGCTGTCATTGAAAAAATGCAATTCAAAACTTGCTCAAAGTCAATAGATAATGTCAGTATGTTATAATAGGATTTGAAATGTACAACCTTCTTGACAAAATTGTCTTCTTCTTCTGGAGAGAAAGGGCGTTCACAGCAAGGGCAGACATGATGAGCTCTAGCAACCCTTTCAAAAGGATCAAACATTTGCCGCATACCATCAGCGATATTATATTTGCTGCAATTGATCATCAGACAAAGTATTAGTTCATATGAAACAAGCACATCGGTGACAACACAAACAACACTTTGATATGGTCACAAAGACGATATCATGAATATGGTCTGGCAAAAATTCACCTTCTCTGGACATCTCTTTTCTCCTTGGAAGACTCTAAAACTTTGAGATAAGAATCAAGTCCAGAACATTGCTGATCCAAAGACTGAAGCTTGGATTCAATAAATCTCTTTCTTGCTGCAAGAAAATCATTTAAATATAAATGGTGCAAAACTGCATCTTCAGTTATTCAGCATGGAGGAACAAAGAAACCAAACTAGGGCAAAGAAGCAGCAGCATGAAAAAATAAAAAATATCAAGTGGGCACCATCAGCTATATCAAGGGACACATACAAAATGCTAAATAAAGAACGACTATTTATATTTATTGCATACTATTATCATATTAATGCTATGCAGAATAACCATGTGGCTATCAAATGCACTAAAAATGTATATAGACATTCAAACCAAAAAGCCCAAACGTGTACTTTTCATAGATGTTTTGCAAGGTAAGAAACTCAAGGAATATGACTTTTCAATGTCAAACTTCCTTGCGAGTACAGAAATATACATCCAGCAACTCCTTTTCTTCTTGAAAAACTATGTACCAAGAGAATGTTGTACAAGGCACAAACAATCCTACGACTAAAAAATAGACACATTTTCAATTTAATGCATGTACAGCAATTTTTCAAATAAATTCCCCATTATAACTTAGAAGTACAATGATCAAATGAAAACCTAGACTAACATATAGAGGAACCAAAATATAGCCTTGTTGGTCCCCATATGTGATACTCATTATAATTTGATTCCTACACTTTAATATAACTCTAATAGACAGTACTATAATACAAATAACAGAAAGGAAAAAATGAAAACTATTCTACATTTTAAAATTAAATTGAAAAGATTTTGTGTATGGACTAAATTAAAATGAGTACCACATATATGGGAAATAATATTTTAAAATACAGAAAAATCTATTGGCATGCCAACTAGGCAAGTACATCCTATTATGAACTATTGCAATTTGCAACCAACTCAAACATTGATTTACCTCAAAAACTAAATATTTATACTCGACTTCTTTGAATGATAGATAGCACTTACATTCCAAATCCTTGTGGTGCTTGGATAGGTTACCATTAACTTCTTGTATTTTCATTTGCAACATATTGACTTCCTTCTCAGCATCACGGTACTTTGCATTCAAATCATCAAATTCCGCTCCAACAGCCCTGCACCAGAAAAAAAAAAAGGTAATTTGTGATCTACTTTGCATTCTTACATACTTTGCATCAAAACCCTAAACCCAATGTAAGACTTTTTCACCTATACTTGCCACTCCAACATATCATAAATCTTATATTGGCTCATCCTCAACTGCACATGTGGTCAATGTAGAGCTTATAGAAGGTTGGAGAATTCATACCATATACATTTTGGGATTGAGTTAGGCACCCAGCCCAAATTCAACAGGTAGGTGGTTACAACTACAAGTAAACATAAAAAAATAAAATAAAAAGATGTCCCCAACCTTAATGCTTGAGTAATTTCCTTTTTCACATCCTTATCAAGGGGAACCCTCCCTTTTAGCACCTTTCTAATTTTGTCCTTTTGTTCATCAAATCTGTAAAGAAGAATAAAAAGATGACCACCAAGTTCTAAACATGATTAACGAAAAGTGGAAATACAAACAAAATGGATTTACATTTTTTTATGTTTCTTCTTCCGATTTTCCAACTCTGCTTTCTTATGAGATAGCATAACTCTGTCCTCTGAATCAGAAGTCATGATATCCTTCTCTCGATTGACAGCCCTAATCTTTTGATCTACACTATATATCTCATTTTGCAGTTGACGTATATTTGGTTCAAATTGTCTTTGAGATAGTTGACTTTCCTTCCTCTCAATCTCATTTCTCTGCAAACATTACTCAAAAATTATGCTAATCATATTTGGCAGATGTCCAAAATTAAGGTTATAGATTACTAAACAACAACAGAGAGCAGGTGCCTTACCAAATTTCTTTCTCTTTCGTCTATGTGAGAGAAGTTCACATTAGTCATTTGATGTTCAGATGAATCAAGCTCATTTTTCTTCTCTTCGATGCGCTTCAGAATGCCATCCTGCAAACATAACAACATATTAATATTGAGCAAGATAAAGAAATTTGAAAAAAAATTGCATGTACTGGAATGAAACACCGAACCTTGATCCCTTGCATAGCCTTTATTTTAGCCTCAGTATCTTTCCAACGGTCATTAGCATTCATGTAGCAATCCCATCCCATCTCAAGTTCATTGTCATTTGCTTTCTGTACAAAAGTAAGAAAACAGTCACAATAATGTAGTTTTCTTACTCTTGATATGGTGAAAATAATTTTAAATTTTGGTAAATTTAGCCAAGCATATTCTTTATAAAAGAAACAAATTCACTGAAGAGTGGAATGAAGAAAGAAAGAGCTACAGGAGCATAGACGCAACAAAGAAGACAAAAGGACCCTTTATCCCAAATACCAAGTAACATCAGGAAATCATCCTTGAAAATTCCTCCACTTCTCATTTGTGAGGCACACCTAAAAGTGAACAAACACTCACATAAACTGGAAATGAATAGATAACAGAAAAAATCACCTTTTTATCTTCCAGATCTTTCACAAGATTTGCCAACCTCGATTTTACACGACTGGTGAGATTTAAAACAACCTCGTCACTGAAAGGAGAATTTGGAAGAGATCCTAAACTATATGTAGCAAAAAGATCGTGAATGGAGGAATCACGGTCATTCTTCAAAGACATGTGAGCCTGAAGTTCAAATTAGAAACAAAATTACAATAACACTCTGCAAAACTAGATGTCAGTATAGGCAGCTTGTGTATCAATTCATTTACTTCTGCTTCAGCTTGTAGTTTGGCAATCTCTTTGATGGAATGACCAATGATATTCGTGAGGGCAGTACCTTTCTCCGCAGCGTCATTCAATTCTCTTTCCAACTTTCTTATCTTTGCTTCTAAAATTGCAATCCTTTCTTCAAACTTGGTCTTCCATTCCATCAATAATTCATCAGAATCTAATTAAATATAATATGTAGAAAAAGAAAAGGCATTAGAAACTTACATGTATATTTCACAGGGCATGTATGTGTAAATCCATTAGGAAATGTAACAATTTAGAAGGAGATACAAAATTCAGAACTGGCTCAATGATGGTAACACATATACCATGTTCAACACTTACCTACATTCTCCTCAACAAGAGCTGCATGCTGTTTCTCTTGTTCCTTAAGCAGGGTGCTTCGTTGAGCAGTTTTAGTCGATATCTGCTCTTGCAGCTTCCGCAAATCTTTCATCGTTTCCTCTGCATGATGAATTTTATCCTCCAATTTTTTAATGCTCTCTTCCAACTGTAATACTTGACATTTTACAGACTCTGTTTTCTCTTCATCCTGTGCAATGCTTTCCCGTAGCTATAACAAAATAAAATTAAATAATTACATTTTCTTTTTCTTTCAATTTTGTTTGGTACAACGTGGTTTTCTTTATGTTTGAAGCTGTCAAAGTGGAAGGAAGACACAGCTTAAGTTCTAAAATAACTAGCTAGACTAAAACCACAGAAGAATTTTTACTTCACGGAATGATTGAGAATGGCCCAAAAAAGAAAAAATTGCAGTAGGGGAAAAGGGCCAACTAAAGCAGAATAAAATTTTGGTCCTCCACACAAGAATGTGTCCTTGCATAAAAATCACAACACCTTGAGCGGTTTTGTAGGGTTGATCGACCATTATTAGAATAAAGAGGGAATGAACAAACTTTATTCAATTATTATTATTATTGTTGTTAATATTTATAGAGTTGTGTGATATTTTGGAAGAGGAAAGAGACCTTATATGCAGCATCTTTGAGAGTTTGAAGATGTTCGAGTTTGAGCTTGTAAGTCTTTATCTCTTGAGCCTGTTCTTTGTGAAGTTTCTTTATAACTTCCAATGCCTTGGTGTATCTGTACATTGAGTAGGAAGCATATATGATTATACTAAGTTGAGTGGAAAGAAGAAGAAAAATAGCGGGGAGAGAGTAGGGAAAGGGAGGGAGAGATACCGAGTTGCGGAAAAGATGTCGTCAAACTTCTTCTTCAAGGTGGAAGGATCCTGTAGGGGCCAGTTGGCTTCATCTTGGTGAACGAATATAACATTTTCGAGAATGGCCTTGGAAACACCCATGAGCGCAGGAATCTCTCTATCCATGTCAGCGCATCGATAGCTGAGGCAAACTTTCTGAGAGAAAAGAAGAGAAGAGGGTTAATGGGGAGAGAGTGAAGAAGTAGAAGAAAGTGAAGCATGTGGTACCTCTCCCGTGTGAGGATTAATGGTTTGAAGCACACTCTCAATAGCCTTGTATTCCATTTTAGAGGCCTTTTGCGTAAGCTGAAAGGACCTGACGCAGACCACGTCTTTACCAGCGGCCGTCTTGAATCGGAGCTTAATCTGTCCCTTCGTTTCAGTTTCTCCGGCGACCTTCCCCAAACGAAAGCAATAATTGATTAATCGAATAGTTAGTTAAGAAGAGAGTGAGACTTCGTTTAGGTTGTTACCTTGGGGTCGTGGATGAAGCTGTGGCCAGACCTCGCGTTCGGAGGCAACTCGCCGGTGCAGGAAAGCTTCAAGCACTCGATTATGGTCTGCAGAATGAGAAGAGATTGAGTTGCAGAGATGAAAAGAGAAAGAGAAAAGAGAAATGGATGGAGCATACGGTCTTGCCAGCACCGTTGGGACCAACGATTAGGGTTAAGGGCTTGAAGAAGGTGATCACGTTCTTGTTCTCCGGGTCGAAACTCCGAATGCCCTTGATCAGCATTTTATCAACAGTGCTCATCTTCTTCCTCGCTCGCTCACTCACTCACTCTCCTCTGTTCTTCTCTGTTCTCCTCTGTTCTCTGTTCATTCCTCTGCAACTCTCTTCTCCCCACTCCAATTCAATTCAAACAATTCATTTCTTGCTTTTGGGCTTCCCTTACCCTTCTATTCTGTAATTTCTTTTTATACCTCTCTTTTTTCTTTCGGTACTTCATTTTTCCCTCCTCCTTTTAGCGCCTTTTTTTCTTCAACCTTACCTTTATATTTATATAAAAAAGTTTTTACCATTTCTAACAGATTTCAATCGATATTATTTTAAAATATTTTACTTTCTCAACATTTTTTTTCACTAAAAATATCAATTTTAATTTTATCATTTAGATTAAATACTTCCATTATCATCACATACATACAAAATTTGGATATTAAATAATTATTAACAATTCAAAATTATTAATGTTCATAATTTTTAAGTCAAATTTTGACAAAATTTTTAACTAATATTGACAAAGTTTTTTTCTTAATTGAGATTGGTATTATTTTTAATTAATATCGACTACGATTATTTAATTTATGCTGAGATTGAGTGGGATTATTTAAGCTGAGACTGAGTGGAATTATTTCACCACATTTTTTATTGGATTTTTTTTACCTTTTGTAGAAATCAAATAAATAAAAAAATTGCATTAGAATAATAAAAAATAATAAAACTTTAATTTCTTTTAAATTTGTTTATCCAGACAACATTTTTTTTATCTAAACACATCCTAAGACATTGTAGAAGTATGCAAGGGATGTCTTTCATAGAAGACCTATAGAACTAATTTGGTGATATTAACATGCCTCACAAAAAAAATCTATGAATTGTGTCACTTTGTTGAGGTTGTGAACCAAGTGATTTTTATGAAATTTGTAAATATGTTTAAATTATATAACCTGCGTATATTTTGTTAAACTTCTTTATTAATGTAAAATATAAATTCATATATATATATATATATATATATATATATATATATAATAAGAACTATATTTATAATTAGAGTGATTTCATACTAATGCAATAGTTAAATAATTGATTTCTTTGTAATTTAAGTGAGACAAGAATGTGAGGCCCAATTATTCATATTTTATTATGTTGAAATTTAATATACTTAAATAAACTAACATAATTGAAAGATAAAAATAAAATGTGAGAAATTTATTTCAAATATTTATATTGATAAAGAATAGCATGCATTTTTGTAGTGCACGTTGAGATAGTGATCAATTAGTGTTTCAATGTTTTTAGAAACATTAGATAATTCATTACACAAGTTTATTAAAAAAGATATGAACATAAACAAAAGTGACAAACATTAACATTCTTATTTATTATGTCTAAATAACATTTTGAATTGGATGTTTCTATCAACTATTTATTACATGTAAAATTCATTAGTCACAAATATTTAAATATGATTTAGATGCTACATTATCATGAATATCATGGCATGATGTGCTAAAATATATTTGAAACTATTTAAACTTATTCATTAAAGTGTTAACTTTAATACAATAATAATAATAATAATAAAATATAAAACAATAATACAATTATCATATTTTATTTTAAATTAATCTCAACCACAAATCACAATTTTATCAATTAATTTTTTATCAATAACACACTCACCCAGTGCATAATTTATAAACTATTATTTCACTTTTTCCTCTATTTCTTTTAATTAATACAATAATAGTTTTTCATTTTCACTCTCCGATGATATCCTCCCTCGAAAGAAAAACGCGCTTCCTGTTCCGTGCTTTCACTCCATCTATAATCTGGCGGGAAAGTGGTTTCAGATGAACAACGTGGCGGCGGAGGAGAGTGGATTCACGCGCCTTGCCTCATTCGTCTGCGATTGCGAGCCTTTCACGGAGGAAGAGCTTGAAGGCATCGAAGCTTCTCTTTCCAACCCTAACATCAAACGACGTCGATTCAACCATCTCACTCCCCGTCGCCGCCGCTTGCCCGCATCGCTCATCGCTCTTCAACACCCCAATCTTTCTTCTTTACCTCCTCTTCCAGGTTCGTTACACCAATTCCTCATTTCGGCTTTTTATTACGCATATTTTCCTCCTTCTTCTGTGACACCGGTTCAATCATTCCCATTTCAATCACTAATTCTGAAAACGACACATTTATTATGAAATCAAAGTTAATTGAAGTATCTTCTGCAAAGCTACTTATTTTCTCGACTTCTGCTTCTTCTAAGGCATGTCTGAACACGACTTAATATTTATGATTCAGTTCTACTGGTTTGTATAGAAATGCTTGAAAGGAATTCCATTTGGTTCTTGGAAACAATCAATTGAACTGTATTTTGAATGAATTTGTATTTGCATTTCCTCTTAAGTTTTTAATTATTTTTCATCTTGCACAGGCTATTCGAGAATGAGATTACCTGCAATCAAGTTTAATGGTCGAATTATGTACAGCAGGACTTTTGATTCTGTAGAGAAAGCTGCAGCAAAACTCTTACAAGCTCTGGGTGAAAAAAGTAGAGAGATTGTGCAAATTGCAATTGGATTTGACATTGAGTGGAAACCCTCCTTCACAAAAGGTTGTTTCAGCGTCTTCTCCCAGTTTTTCAATAGCTGCTGATTCTGGCATAAGCGATTTCCGGTTAGCATTGAGTCTGTTATAATTGCTGCTTTGAGTAATAATATTAATATGTATCTGGTACAGTAATGATAAACCATTCATTCTGAAACGGGTTGGAGTGGAAAGGAAAAAGAGATAAGAAGAAAAGACAGGGAAATGAAGTGATAGGTGTAACTAGTGATGTGATGGAAAAGAGACAGATAGGAAGAAAATGTGATGCAAGTGAGATGGAGGAGAGAGGGTGAGTGTATGATGATTATCTTTCTTATCTGATATTAAGATGTTTTTACTGGTTGTGTGTAAAAGAAATTATGCCGGTTTTTCTTGAACTAGTTTATTTTTTTTAATATGTATTTTAAAGAATAGAATGTTAAGGCTAGAATCAGATTCTTGTTCAAATTTATAGAACTTTGATGGACTGTCTTGACGAGGAATTTCAAAATTCCTTGGAGGAAGAGCCTTTATTGCAAATTGAAATGTGGATGAAGGTAAAGACATGATTTGGGTATCTGGGGGGGTTAAAGTTTTAATTCGAGCTAATTGTTTGGCTCCTTACTCCTCATAGTTTATTGATTATCTTTTTTTCAAATGCTCTGTTCATCTACTGAGAGAGAGGAATTCCCTACTTTTGTGCAGAAGAGCCTTTTTTTCCCTTTAGAATATTAATTCTTAAGAAAAGAAGTAAAAATTTCGTAATTACTGAATCATTATTGTATAAAACTTTCATAGGTGTTCCACCCGGAAAGGTAGCAGTTATGCAGATATGTACTGACAGTAGTCATTGTCATGTTCTACATCTAATTCATTCTGGAATCCCTCGAAATTTACAGCTTTTGCTTGAAGATCCCACAGTTCTGAAGGTTTCTATTTCTGTTAAACTGGATTTTTTTAATGTTTTATGTCTACGTGAACTCATCAATTATTGTAAGTATTAATACAAAGTTTGATGTGCACAAGGTTGGAGTTGGGATTGATGGTGACGCTGTGAAAGTTTTTAGAGATTATAAAATATCTGTTAAAGGTGTGATGGATCTTTCTCTCCAGGCTAATCAGAAGCTTGGTGGTGATCACAAGTGGGGTCTTTCATCTTTGACTGAAAAACTTTTATCGAAACAGGTAGTTTCGTATCCAATTGTCTTAAATTAGGATCAGTATATATCTAGTTACAAATGATATTTATATTGTTTTGCCATAAACAGTTTTAATTACTATCTTGTAGTACTTAAACAAGTTTTTTCTTTCTTTCGTTCAAGAAAACAATAACAAAAAAATTAGCACGCGCATTACTGCATTCAAGGGATAATTCATCTTTGAATAAACCATTAATTTTTCCATCTTAATAGGATTTAGTTGTACTGTTGTGAGTTCTTCAGAGGAAGAAAAGTACTGTTACATTTAGACCAGAAGAGTATATAGACATATCCGAAATAGAAAATGACAAAAGTGGATGCCGTAAGTAATAAACTGTTATTTTCTTGTTCATTTTATCGTCACTAGTTTATTGTATTCCTGCACATATTTTGCAGGATATTAACGAAGCTTGTTATTTTGCAGCTTAAAAAGCCCAATAAAATAAGACTGGGAAATTGGGAGAGTCATGTTTTGTCAAAGGAGCAACTAGAGTACGCTGCAACAGATGCTTTTGTTTCTTGGTATCTTTATCAGGTACATAATATTATTGAATAAACTTTTCAAAAATTAAATTTCTCTCATAAACCTATATACCTATATACCTCTATTAACTCAAATAATTTGATTTAAAGTTTAGTTTATCTTACCTCTTATGTTCTTTTCATATTTGACTAATTAGTAATACCACTCCCAATAGCTAATTATTAGCCTTATTTTGATTTCAAACTATTAACGTCCTCAGTCTTGTCTTCCATTTTATTGATACTTGATTCTAGGAACTGGTTTATTCTTCTGCAGGCAATTAAAGATCTCCCGGACGCCCAAGAAGTCACGGACAAAAGTGCCGAGGTTGATGGTTTAGTGCAGGAATGACTACATCTTCGGTGTGTATTAAATTTAATTTCTTTTAAGTGTTCACTATTAAGTATTATTTATTTATATGCAGGAAATATATGTTGTTCTGCAATATTTTATTTTCCTTCTCGGACACCCATTGGAGGGTGTACCCTTTAGCTAAGAAAATAGAAAGGACGTAATGAGAAAAGAAAAGGAAAGATGCAGAGTATGAGAAGTGGGTGCAGAATTTGTGGTGTTTAAGATCTGAATGGTAATATATTCTCACTAAAAAAATACACCATTTAACAACTCGAAATATTTTAACGTTTTTTTTTATTTTTAAATTGAAGTACTAATACATATTATTATACTATTAAAATGGGGTTATCAAATGATTAGTTTTTATCTGAGAGGCAATAAATCAAATTATATTTTTCTTAAGATCCGAGTGTTGGGATGAGTCTGTTGAAAGTTAAATCAAAGAGACATCTGTTGTGAACCACTTGAATAGAAGACATTGGTTGACATGTTAATTCTGTTAAAAGTGTTTGATAAGAATGATACATGAAATCTTTTTGTTATAACCTTCTCTATCACACTCCTCATCTATTTCTCTTTTCTATTGTTACTACTGAAAACACATGCTATTTTTTTTCCTTCTTATTCTTAGCGATGCTTATTATTAACGATAAAACATGTCATGTGTATTCATATTTTTATTATATTAAAAAATATATAATTTTAAAAAAAGTGTTCTTATGTGCTTATGCTTATGTACTCTCATTGTTTTGATTAATCACACCTTATATAAAGTCTTATGGTGTTGTTATAACTAAATAATATAATAAAGATATGATAAAAATAATAATAACTAAATAATATAATAAAGGTATGATAAAAAAAAATATTCTTGTTAAACTTGATCTCTTAATAATTAAGATATTTGATAATTATTATTAATAATAATAATAATGATAATTTATAAAATATTAAGTTATGTTTTGAGTATATAGAGTAGACACACAAGTCTTTAATGCCAAGCTTTATCTCTTAATAATTAAGAGATTTTATAATTATTATTATTGTTGTTAACTTATAAAATATTCAAGTTAAGTTATATATGGAGTATATCGATTAAAGACACAAGGTCTTTAACTTTAATATTTAAGTATAAAGTATCTGAAGTAGGTGGATAATTTATTTAAATGCTATTTTTTGACGATTATTAAATAACTTTGATTAACATTCAACTGATTAATTTATTTATATAACTTGATTTGAAGAGAAAAATTGAAATAACTTAGAGCAATGTTAGTTAGTTATGAGATATATCGTGTTGAAGTGTTTGTAAAACTATTTACACAAATATCTTATAACACCATATCACTTTATGAGTATGTGAAAAGTATCACTTTTAAAGGTTTTGGTGACTCATTTTATTTTGAAACCCAATGAACATGTTGCATAAAGCGAAGACTTATATAAGCATGATACTGTTCTTTAGTTTGCTTATATATAAAATAATATTATTATTATTAAACTTAAAAAAAACAATATTTCAAACACGATGATTAATTTTAAAAATATTATTTTAGTATATTTTCTCAAGTCATATATATAAATAAGTGTATGATATGACTTTTTTTAAAAAGATTGAAAGTTACATTTATTTGTTAATAAGTCATCAAATGAGTGAAATTTGGATATATTATTAGTGATCATTATATTATATCATGACATGTCTCCATTAATATTTCTTTTCACTTTTTCCTTTTAAGTTTATTTTTTTTGCTGGAAAGTTCATTATATAGTAGAGGAAACTGATTTAGTATGATAGAAGTTAAGAGGATGGTTGAAATTAATATTAATTTTCTCTTATCTCATATTTTGTTAAGGAATTTAATCATTAAGCAGGGTCAGTACGACAACTTTATATATTTGTTATTTATTTATTATGTTAATATGATTAGAGTTTTTTCAGAATGTAATGTACCTTTAGTTCGGTTATCATGTCTAGATTTATATACTATAAATTTAATCATAAAAAAAATTTAGAAGTGTACTACGCATTACCTAAAATATATGTATTAATTAAATTTGTACTTATTAGATATTTATTGTTAAATATTTATTAATTATTGGTTAATGGACTAAAGCCTACATGAAAACTTAGCTGGTATGGTAGTGAGTATCAATTCTCCTCATTCATTTTATAACTCGGTATATTTTGATTTATAGAAATAAATACCTAAAGAATAACTTAAAAGATAGATTACACGTTATAAATGAAAAAGTAATCACTTTATTGGGTTTGTATCTAGACTCAAATGCTTATAAACAATATATTTTTTCATGAAGTACTATCGAAACTCATATTCATTTATTTACTCAGATATTTTCTCTATTTTTAACGAGGATGAATTGTCTTTCTTTTAAGGTATTTGCAAGAGTGCAATGAAATCTTTGAGCACTCAATAGAGTGGTGGGACACCTCTAAAATATTCTTTGACTTTTAAGGTTAAATCGTGATGGAATTTCAAGTTTCAAAAGCAGACAATATCTCAAATGTGATGATTGATTTTAGTGATGTTATCTCAACGAACATGAGATCAAAATATTAATATTGTATTGAAAGATCGAAAACTCATTTCTTTAACTTCCAATCGAAATACTTGTTTTAATATGTTCAATATAAGACGAAGAATAATTATATATTTTTTTAAATAAAACTAGAGTAAAACTCTGAAATTTAAAATGGATAATAGATAAATAGAAATGAAATGATATGATAAGATTGATAGTACATGAAGGATGGATATATGTTAGGATGTGTTAAAATTGAAGAAAAGCTAAGAAAGGTTATTGGTGGTTGCGTTGTTGGCATGTTAACTAACTTTGAAGGTGATGGCATGGCCCCAACCCAACTGTCCCCATTGCTGACTGAATGTGAACCTCATTCATGCATTCAATTCACCACCTCCCTTCTTTTCTTTAACACGTGCCCTCACTTTCACACTCACAGGGACCTTTAATAACAATAATTAACTAAAACACATCAAATATGTGTTTGGCAAATGGAAGTAGAAGAAAAACCATTGACAACATAAAACCCTTTTTTATCTGCTATGAATAAATAATTAAGAAAAAGTATGTGTTGAAAGAGATTAATTAGATAACTTAGGCAGAGATTTTGAATATTATAATAAATAAAAGTTTGATTGATTGAAAAGGTGAAGGATGAGTGAGCTTCAGATTCAGCTGCCGACACTCCAAAGATACCAGAGAGAGGAGTGAACTACAATTAACAAACACACAAAACGACAACACATTCATTCATCGTTTCTTCCCACGCTGTCACTTCCCAATTGCTGCAAATGCCATTTCTATTTCTTATATAAAAAATCATTCACACACAAATAACACCAACAACAACTTCATAACACCGACTCTAATATACCACTATTTCCAACGAACCTGCTCGTGAAAAATCGTTACATTTTCAACCATGATGTAGTTTCGCTTAAACCATATGTTATAACAACATTGCAATTACGTTTACATATTTTGTGTTTTGTTGTTGAAATTATGTTTTTGGATATTGTTGTCGAACTAGTTTGGGAACTAGAAGAACTATTGACTTTGGATGGTATTCGGTCGATCTTTGCGTGTTTAACACTCCTTCTCCTTCAAGCTTTCTTGTCGAATGGTTCCTCAGACGAGTGGGGTACCTGTAGATGGCACTCCAACGCTCAAGTTAGTGGGGTGTTGTATTCGACTGTCAGAATACTATAGATAATGACGTACATTTTTTCTTGGAATGCGTGATATTTATATTACCTTGATGGGTCATTGCTGTTGAACCGGATTAGGGGATACTTAGTGACTAGGGTTGGATTAGGTCATCCCCTAACCATGAGTTAACCTTCGCTAATCGGGTCAACCTTTGACTTGAGCATCCTATGTCGGTCGGCCACGTATGCCACGTGATCGACCTCATAACTTAAGGTGGGGTCTGATCGTATGGGTTGACCGGATAAGGGACCGGTCGGTCATATTAGTAGAGATATGTTTGTGCAAGTGGTATTGGCATGTGATTGAGAGAATATATATTTAGTTGTGAAGGAATAAAGAAAGGAGAAAAGCTCCATTTCATCACTTACGAACCTTCTTCTGCATTTCCTTTCTTTCTGCCGTGTTGCCTCCATCACTCAAACACCCTCTTCTACTTAAAAATCCTTTTTTCTCTATCAATTTTCTTATTAAATTTAATGCATAGTTTGATCAGCCTATTTTATACAATTAATTTTCTTCTATACATTCTGAAATTGGGCTTTGTGGATAATGACCCACCGTCACTCATGTCTAATACGTGTTGTTCCAAATCTTGTGCTGCTTACTTTTTCTATAATGCTTTCATATTTGCATTTTTGACTTTCTCATTCAGTGTCCTATTTTCTCTCTCAAAACAAATGTATATATAGATTTTCCCTTTAACTTATTTTATTTACATTTACATTAAATCTTGCTCAATAATTCACAAAATGGTTCAATCTGAAAACATGTCTCCATAATAATTATTACCATGATACAACAAGTCTGAAAGAGAAATATTTGCAATATTGGCCAAACACAAACCATTTTCCAAACATTTTGAATTATCATAAAGTTTAATGATTTCAGCAAGCGATAATGTACGATTGTTTGACGATATTTTTTGATACAGTAAGTTGTGTTTCGTATTCCATTGTGTTACAAACACCTTCAATGTATGTCGTAAAAAGGGTTAAAATATTTCAAATTTTCTGAGTTACGTATTTATTCGGTCTTGTGATTGGTATCGCCATGTAAAAGTTGTGTATATCATAATTGAATGAACAAAAGGTGAAGACGTAAGTTAAAAAGATTAACTAGAAAGTTCCTTGAAATTACACAATCTTGTTACCTTACCCTTTTAATGCTTCCTGATATGCATTACCCTCTTTAGAGTTTTTGTGGTGTTTTATGTAAGATTATGGAATGTGAGTATTTGAAATGAAAGAGAAAAAGAGTAAGAAATTGATGATCTGTCAGACATAAATGATCGTTGGTAGAATTAAGATGTTTTATGGAGAAATGGAGAATGTTGAAGTACATAAGAGGATAAATGTGGAATATTGGCCAGCGCAAAAGGTAGTAGTAGTGCGAACAATATTGTTGGTGACATAATTGATTAAACGTAGAAAGCAGTGAAAGAGTGTTGTTAATAGGTGAAATTATTAAATGTGACAGTAGCAGAATGAATGAATGAAAAATAGTTGCTAATAATAATGAGAGAGATTTATTTAATGGAAGTGGTGCTCCATAGCCAAATTTATTAGAGATGGGTTGAAGAATGGTAATTAAATATGATGATTTGGTGAAAAAAAGAAAAGAGTTGGGACGTGGAGAGCACGTGATTGAGTGATGCATAATAGAAGAGTGAGAAATGAAAATATTATTCTCTCTTTCTTTGGGCCTTTATAATAGAGTTTTGTTGAGGGTTCTGGTTGGAGGCTTTGATTTCATCATTTGGCCTCTGATAAGAGAAGATAATAGAAGAAAGAATAATGGAGACAAGCAAAAGCATGAAGCTGGAGAGATACAACAGCTACATACGAAGAGTGAACAGCACAAAGCTGCTTAACGCCTCCTCCAAGCTCCTCTTCCGCGCCACCCTTCTCGTCGCACTCATCCTCGTTTTCCTCTTCACCTTCAACTACCCTCCCCTCGCCGACTCCACCCACCGCCATCTCCACGCCCACTCTCACTTTCTCTCCTCCGCATTCGGCGCCTGGGAGAAGCAGCTCCGCCACTCCTCCACTCCGCGCCGCCCCAACGGCCTCACCGTCCTCGTCACGGGGGCGGCTGGCTTCGTCGGCAGCCACTGCTCTCTCGCCCTCAAACGACGGGGAGACGGTGTGCTGGGTCTCGACAACTTCAACGCATACTACGACCCCTCCCTCAAGCGCGCTCGCCAAGCAATGCTGGCCAAGCACCAGGTCTTCATCGTCGAAGGGGATCTCAACGACACGCCCCTGCTCCAGAAGCTCTTCGACGTCGTCGCCTTCACCCACATCCTCCACCTCGCCGCCCAGGCCGGCGTGCGCTACGCGATGCAGAACCCCCAGTCCTACATCACCGCCAACATTGCAGGCTTCGTCAACCTTCTGGAAGTTTCCAAATCCGCCAACCCCCAACCCGCCATAGTGTGGGCTTCCTCCAGCTCCGTCTACGGCCTCAACACGCAGAACCCCTTCTCGGAGCTCCACCGCACCGACCAGCCCGCCAGCCTCTACGCCGCCACCAAGAAAGCGGGGGAGGAAATCGCACACACCTACAACCACATTTACGGGCTCTCACTCACCGGCCTCCGGTTCTTCACGGTGTACGGCCCCTGGGGGAGACCCGACATGGCTTACTTCTTCTTCACCAAAGACATCCTTCAGGGGAAGACCATCGACGTGTACCAGACGCAGGACGGGAAGCAGGTGGCGCGTGACTTCACCTACATCGACGACATCGTGAAGGGGTGTCTCGGGGCGCTGGACACCGCCGAGAAGAGCACCGGGAGCGGCGGGAAGAAGCGTGGGCCGGCCCAGTTGAGGATTTACAATCTGGGGAACACCTCCCCGGTGCCGGTGGGGAACCTGGTGTCGATTCTGGAAAACCTGCTGAACACGAAGGCGAAGAGGCACGTGATAAAGATGCCGTCGAACGGCGACGTTCCGTACACACACGCGAACGTGAGCCAGGCCTTCCGCGATTTCTCTTACAAGCCCACGACCGACCTCCCCAGCGGGCTCCGGAAGTTCGTGAAGTGGTACGTGGGCTATTACGGGCCCCAGCTGAGGCCCAAAAAGGAATCTCGTCTTGACAACTGATGCCCTGGCCACGTCATCTTCTCCTTTAATTATTGCTTCTGTCATTCTTTTTTCTTAATTATTATTTTCCGTGGACCCAAAATGTTGGTGTGCCAACTATACACATATAAATATCCGGTGGTATAGATGAACAACATAAATGTTAAGGAAAGAAACACAAACCAAGTTTCTCCCCCTATGTATCTATCCATGTATCTATCTACTATACTACTGTATGTATCTATGTACGTATTTGTGTACACATCTGTATCCAAATCCAAAGCCAAAGGAAAAGAGAATGAGGGATGTAATAATGGTGGGTGGGGTCTGCCACAAAGGTTGCAGATCTCTCCCTTCTTTATCCATATATTTTCATTTCACACCCATTTCACATCTTTAATTAATCATCTTCTTCACTATGTTTTCTCTATCCTCCATTATTCTACTTATAACCTACTATTTCTTAAATAAATCATCCTCAACTTGTCAACTTTTTAAATTCTTTATTCCCATCTCCCAATCCAAAGATGCATTGTGCCCAGCAACTCTTTATTTTCTTTCAAATCTCATCTCATCAACTGATTTAATGAGGTTAATATTTCATAGTACAAATCACATCTCATTTTGTAATTTTTTTACACATATTATCATGATTTTACGTATAATTCATTAAGAATGAACAGTGACTATTATTTATAAGCAGCAAAGAGAGAAGTTAAAAAGTTGCGGCTAGAAAAAAGAAGATTATTATTGGAAGGCACTAAGTCAAGATCTAAGAGAATCCAATAAAATAATTATGATGCCGTGTGTCCTTTAATTCCATGTTTGCTACTTAATGCTCCTCGTTATTTCCATCTACAATAACGTTACTCTTATGGGCCGTAACATGTAATTGCATCCACAAGTGCAAAAAACCTAAAACTAAACAAATCACATGGACAACTTTCCAAAACCTAAAAAAAAGTAAAGACATATGTGAGTGTGTCACAAGCTTCTTGTCTTGTACAACTTTAAATTTTATGAACAAATTGGATGAAGAAAAGATGGGTTAGTTTGAATGTTAGGCAAGACCAATACGCGTGGACTGCAATCTTATTATTTATGTAATATTCTTCCTCATTTCCCACGTGTCATCACTTCATCCCTTATAAACTAATGCTAACTTAACTAAATTCTTCCATTTCTAGATCAAACTTCGCATACCTAATCCAATTACTAAATACAGCTGCTGAGCTTCAAGTTAGGGAAGGATCAACCGACAAATATGATATACGATTAGAAAGATTGCAACTTTTTTTCCGAATAAATCAAAAGAGTTGGATATTAGATGTGGTGTCTTTCGTATTGTATCTCATAAAGTTGACCAAAGGACTCTTCAAAATCTCATTAAACTAATAATCTTATTAATTTTATGATCCACCATGATGATAGGTAAAATTAATATTATCCAAGGGAAAGGAAGACAAAACCATGATTTTCTTATTTTTATTTTATTCTGAGATTAAGAAAAATGCTACATAATTGGATCGATCCTACTATAATGCAGAAGAAGAGGGACAGAGGGATGGTCTTTGTATACAGTTAATGTCAACGGAATGTTTCATTTTTCTCTTATTTTAACGTGTAAGTGCAAGGAGACCAATTGGCAGAAAATGAGGAATAGTTTACCTTTATAAAATATAAGTTTGAAATTTGATTTTGATTAAATTTAAAAGAATAATTGTTGGAGTGGTATATTTAAAAAATTATGAAGTACTAAAAAAGTGGTATGTTAAGGGGCAGTGTTTAAGCACAACAAGGGTTGGGTTTGTATGGTTGTGACGTGATGTGGATATTAGAGGACAAATATAGCAATTGAGAGGGAGAAAGACAGTGGAGCAATAATGTTGTGGAACTGCTATTTGAGTCAAAAAATTGATGTGATCCATCTTTTGTTCACACATATCATAACAATAACAATAGGGACACAAGCACATGCCTCCCCACCTTAGCCTCACCGACACTCACTGCCAATTCCCTCCACCAAAAATATTTTTAAAACATCTTCATACCAATTTTCAACTAAAAACACTGTTTAAAAGATTATCACAACTTCAATATTTATAACTTACTTAAGATTTTTCTTCTTTAAATTTGCTAAAAGTAACTTATCAACTCATTGCAATCAATTTTATAATAATCTTTTTCAAGGAAGTTGTACTAACGTTTTCTTGGAAAAAATAGGTGTTAATAAATCAATTGAGGCTTGGAAAAATTATTGCTTCAATAAGCTTTGGTAATTAATGTTGCCTTCGATGGTCCAAAACTAAGAAAACCTTAAGAAAATGTGTGCTAACATATTATTTGTGCTTTAATATTGATGAATAACAAGTAAAATTTAAAAAAGCTAATAAAAATTCTCTCCGCTTTTATCTCCACACATTCCAGTATTCGTCCCCATCACAAAGTTATAATGATTCGGTGATACAAGAAAACATGCCAAATTGCAAAGCCACGAGTGACGGAAGTTTCTCTCACTGTAAATCTTATACGGTTGTCAGATAGCATCGCATAAAAAATAAAATTTTTATTTATTGCATTTGACAACTCACTGGGCATATACAATACTATTTCATCAACTGTATTTATATTTTTTAATGTACGAGACTAAATACGTATTATCATTCATTCCAGACAAAAATAGATAATACAAAATGCTTTGCCCACACGCATCATCATATATGATGAAAATATCCCTATTTCACGTAACTTGTCGTTCAATCGTTATTAATATTACAAATACATTCAATTTTATTTCATTTTAGACTAGAAAAACAACACACTTAACAAATGTTTAATTTCGGTTTAACAGTAGATACTCTACATTAACAAATGTTTAATTTCAGTCCCATGTTTGACAAATTCTCACAGTGCACACACAAATGCAGTGTCAGCCCCTAGTTATAATAATTTTGATGTTTATCTATGTCACGACACATGTAATAGTGATAGTGATTGGACAAGTACCTGTGGTTTTTAATGTCCTTAAGTGGGCTTGGTGAGTTTTAAGGCCCAAACAAATCAACTAGGAAGGCAACAACCCAAATTTATGCACTGGACCTTGAAAACTAATAAGATATTCAACCCATAATTGTTCGAAACAGACATTCCATAAACGTCGTAGAGTAGCATATGTTACCGAAGAAAACACAGCAATCCAATAATGACTACTTTACCTTAATCAAAGTTGTAGGCATAAACATTAAATCTCAAAACTAAGCAGAAGCCCAAGCAAATAAAAAAGATTGGATCACCAACCACCATCATTACGAGAAGAATAACCACCACCGCCACCAGATCGTGGCCCAGAAGGTCTATCGTTTGCATATGACACCCTAATGTTTCGCCCATTTAGATCCTAAGGAAGAACAATAGCAAGTCAGTCAACTAACAACGACTATGACAACAAAAGCTAAAAAATAAACAGAAAACCACTCTCACCTGCCCATCCATGGCAGAGAGTGCCGAAGTTGCAGACTCGTCACTGGAGAAGTTGACAAATCCAAATCCCCTTGATCTTCCAGTGTCTCTGTCAGTTATAACCCTTGCTGTAAAGCAGACCACCATGTATAAGTATGTGCCAGAACAAAAAACAGGACCGTGCTGGCAAGAAATCTGACCACTCAACTTTTCTAATGTTTATTCCCCAATTTCGTAAATAATTAAACCAATAAATTGTCCCTAGAATACACCAGCACCAGAAATATTTTCGTAGCTATTCTGACGATTAAGATACAAATGCTATTTTGACTACAAATGTTATTAGGCTTTTAAGAATGGTACACAGGTGAAATGCCCAGACAAAATGGCATTATGCACACATACTCCAGCTGCCAATAAAAATCTAATGGTGCATCATTTATCAATAGCAGATAGCAAAAATGACAAAAGCTGAAACTCTGCTGCTGCCATATGGCGGACTTAGCAGAAGTTGAACCACAATGGAGTCAGGATAGCAGATTGGAGAGGACTTCAGCAATGCCATTGTGCTATAGCGGCAACTATATAACAACTATGCATGTTACAATGAAACCGAACAAAACTAGATAACATATAGTAAACCGATGCTAACACGTGACTCCATGACTAAAATCGAACCACCATATAACAACAACGAAAGAAACTGAACTCACCCTCAACCACGTCTCCATAGCCAGCAAATGCGTCCCTAAGAGACTGGTCATCAACTCCGTACGAAAGGCCTAAATTATCAAAAGACCAAACAAACAAAAACATAAGAAAATTAGCTTCCACAAACGTGGTCTGTATCCATCACAATCTTTCCAACAACGTCAATACCTCCAACGAAAAGCTTGCTTGAAGACATGCAGCGAATATAATTAAGCATGGATGAAACAGGTGCTTGTGTGCTGCGAGCGGCACCCTGCCTCAAAACATTTCCAACCTTATTATAAAACGCCATTATGCAACCGAGTTCCTGAAAGCAACAATAAGACCAGTAAGGTGACGAACGCTGGGATGAAAACACATGATCATGGTAACCACAACACAACAACCGAATGCCAAAATTCTAAAATGTTATATAAAACCCACTTCTCAAAATCCAACACAACTTTTGCCTTTCTCGTTTTAGGCATTATAATCTCCATTTCACAACAGAAACGCAAAAAAAAAAACAGAAACCTTAGCAAAAGAACTTAGTGATGGCGAGCACCTATTCTTATCACTGACCCACTAGCATGATAGTTAGTAGAACCCTAAACCCAGAACTCAAATAAGCATAAAATCAGAAAAACGAATGAAAAACCCTTAAACCCCCAAAACTCGAAGGAAATGATCAACAACAAAAAATAGGGAAATGAGAAAATAACAGAAAAGTGAGGGAGATAAATGCATCATAATGATAGGGTTTGAGGTGAAAAAAAGAGAAGAATGAAGAAGAAAAATACCGAATTGAAGAAGGAAGAGCGAAGCGGCTGGCTAGGGTTTAAGGTGAAAAATGAGAGACTTTAGAGCAGTGCAATGAGGTAGCAATGTAAAATATCGCTTCCTTTATAGAGTGAATGAAGGGTTCTAGTCACCAAAGATTCAATCCTCTGCATCCCAATCTACTTCTTCAAAACTACAACCGCCTCTTATTGCTCTACTTTTTCTTTTCCTTCCTTATTATTAAGGCCTTTATTTTCGTTACCCAACTTTTTTTTTTTTTCTGAGCTCTGTTTCTTAAATAATTAGAATTACTAATAGAAATTGTATTTGTTAAATTGATATTAGATGTTGCTGTTTAATTTATTTTTAATAAGAATAATTATTATTAATATTGATTGATATAAAACTTAATAAAGTACACAGGTAAAATCAAAATTGTTTTGCATTTCAATAATTAATTGGATTAAGAAATCAATACTGAAGAAGAAAATTAAATTAATGTCTTATTATTTTTTATATTTATTATTATTGTTATTTTGAACCCTATTAGTAATTTCCCCCGTATTTTGGCATAAAAATATTTTTATTTATTTAATATTAAAAACACATATTTATTATAAATAGGTTCATAAATTGGTATTGAAATATATAAGAAGATTTTAATAACATTATTGAAACCTTAAAACCAACAATACAAAATAGGAACAAAAATTAAAATTGAAAAAAATAGTTTTTCACATTATTATTATTATTGTTTATTCGAGGTGCATAATTTTTTGGGCAAATATTTTAAACATGACAAACAATTAAATTAAATTGAAGGTGGGTAATTTAGGCTTGAGATTAATGATAAGTGAAATGTTGGTAACTTTATATAATCAAGCAACATGATATGTGAAGAGAGCTCTTTTTCTATGACTTTTCTATTTGCTTAAAACCTTTGAAAATGTATTTATAAGCTATTTTAAATATTTGAAGTTCACATCCTAGAAGTAATATCTTTGGTGGTCGTATAGTGTTTGATGGAGTGTTATTGGTGTGGTTTGATTTTATTTTTAGTTAAAAATATATTTGAACCAAATAAAAATTATATGTAATATAATTTGATTTCGATTACATATGAAAATCTGAAACAAACTAAATTAATATTTACAATTTCGTTTGGATGGATCTTATAGTTTTATTTTAAAAAAATTATTAATACATGTATTTAGTTTAATTTTTTTATATGACAATCTAATGTGATGATTTTATATTTTACTATGCTATAATTAAATATTTGTTATATTGAATTTTATGTGTAATATTACGTATTATAATGATCTTTTTTTAATATCAAAGTAATTGTAATAAGATATAAAGGTACAAGTAGTGATTACACTCTCATAAAAAACAAAACAAATGTGACTTATATTGTATTTATATATTATGATATAAATATTAGATAATCCATTATATCTCTCGTGAGTTTAACAAACCTCTTTAATACACATGCGATATTTTGCAAAATTCAAAATATAATTATCAAATTAATAGTCTCTTATATTATTTTCCATCCAATAAATGTTATCTTGTCTTAACATTTTTGTCTCTCAAGACTCCAAATTTTTTGTTTTAATTAGTTAAGTTTTTTTGGATTTTTTTTTTTACTTTTTTGATAAGTTTTTCCTTCTTAACAACACAAGATTTAAGGATTTGAATGAATAACAACACAAGATTTAAGGATTTGAATGAATAACTGAAAATAATATAAAGTTAATAACACTTGTGATGTAAAATTGTTTTTTAGTGTAAAATTTAGAAAAAGATAGTTATTTATTCTTGTTGTTCATTATTTTGGTTTAAGGTTTAATATTTATAAAGTTAACATTTTAATTTTTGACAGTTATGTCCTTCCATATCAACAATCATATTTTGTGGACAAATTGAATATTGTGACAAAGTGTCAAATGATGTAAGATTTTGCATGCAAGAACAATAACTTTTATTATACTTGAATTTTTTTATTTATTTTTTTGAATAATTATTGTTTATGTCCTGGGATAAACTTGACAGGTGACACATGTCAAATATGTAAATTAATGTAAGTGATATGTGTCAATCATATTGAGTGAAACGAGTATCGTATGATGGGTATGATATGTGTAATGAAATGATTGTCACATTGTACATGCATTTGTTACATGTTACACGTATGCCACATGTGTAATGGATAATTACCACATATCAAACATACAACATATGATTAACTCAAGAACTTGTATCTCATACTTTTACAATTTAATTATTCAAATCTAAACATTTTTGCATAACTAAAATTTATATTATCAAAAAGAAGTATGTATATTTTTCATTTTACACTATGGAACGAGTAGTATTAAATCAAGTGTATGGTGTTGACAAAAAAGTCATACTTAATTAGGATGTATTATATATTAACCTTACATGTATTTTTTTTTGGTGTTTATTATAATTGTTTTGGGATGTGGAGACTATTATGGGTCTCAACATTACATTTCATCATATCACAATTTTGATCTTTAATTGTTGAAACAATCACTTAAACTTAAGACCATAATTTATTTATTTCTCTATTTCTATAGTTAAGTTTAATATATTATTTTTACCTCTATCTCGTATCTTCGTGTCTTGGTTTTTTCTCGATTCTTTTAATTTTATACAAATAAAATATTTAATTAAGTAAGAAAACGTAAATTGTTAAACAATTTTTCTTTCACTTGACTATATCCTAATCCTTTAGAATCTAATACTTAACTTAAAATTAATTTCACAACACATTTACCAAAATTTTTAATAAATGAGGATTGATTATTAAAAATGATTTTGATGAACCTTGTTAAAATAAATAGTGTGTAGTTGTGGTTATTTGGAGACATGCATCTGATGGAGTGTGTGTAAATTTATTTGGCATTAGAAGGAACGAGTGATCGATGTGGGATGTGAGTTTGTGTGGTGACAGTGGTGCATAAGAGACAAAATGGAAGCAAATAGGATTAGCCAGTGAGGTTCCACCATATCCTCCTCCCTCTTCCATTTGGATAATCTACCAAAATATTCCACACAAATTTCTCATCAACCTTTATTTTTTAAATAAATAAATAAACCTGAAGCTGATGGAAAGGAAGCAGACACAGACAGAGGAGCAAAGGACTAAGGTGAGCATTAGTTGATTGGTTAAATCAGAGAAGCTTCTTAATTTGGATTGAATGCATGTGTTGGTTTTATGCAGATGATGATTGCAGGTAATGTTTGATTTATGTGTTTGATCCTTCGCCAGTATGAGAATGTTGCCTGTTTGCTCAGCCACCCCGAGTTATTCCACGTCTTCCCAGGTCAATTCCTACCCATTTCTTTTCATTCATCTTTCTTCACCATTCTCACATACCCATCAATCAAAATTCTCTCTTCTGCCATGGGAACACTGTTTTTGTCAAACACTCTACTTTTATTTATGTGGGTGTTTCAGGAATTATTTACCACTCCTGTTGTCTCTCTGGTGTTAGTTTTTGTTTACTTGAAAGCCGTAACCTTGTTCTTGCAGATTCCCTTATTTGGGGGTTTGCTTCCATTTCGAAAGGATCTCGAGAGCAGACTTGTGGTTGAAGAGGGCGTGCATCTGGCTTCGCAACATGGAACTTATTCACTCAGAAATTCGTTTGCAGTGCGCGCTGCTACAAAGACGGTTTTGGATGGTTTTTCTTCTTCAACTGAACCGGGAGGATACCTTACAAGCACACTGGGTTATTCACCACTGCCAACAGATGAACATCATTCACTGAGACACATGGAAAGTTATAATTTATCTACTGTGCCAGAGGGATTCGTGGCTTTTGCAGAAGAACAGTCCACTGAAGCATCTACTGCATTAGTGACATCAGCACAACCAGAAACACTATCAAGTACTGATATAATACCAGAGAACTTTAACCAGTATGAATCATTAGCCAGTACAAAAGCAAGTGTTGGGGACCTTTTTGCTGGAATCAATGACTCATTCAAGGCCTCAATCAATCAGGGAGAAAATGCTTTACGGAGCTCACTGGATACAGTCACTTCTTTTGGAGATTCTGTTGTTAAAACTGCTACTAAATCTGTTGATAATGCTTTTAGTAAGGCATTTTCTGCTGTTGATCAAACAGGGGACATAGCAAACAATAAACTCACTAGCTTTTCAAGTGGGCTGAGTGGAGTCACAAATAAAGCACCTGCTGTGGCTATTGATGCGTTGCGCCGCGTAATTGTAGTGGTAGAGAGTTCCGTTACAAGTGGGGCTTCGTATGTTGTCTACCTATATGGGTCAGCCAAGGATCTTCTTCCCGCAGGGATCAGGGACACGGTCAATGTATATGAAGATAAAGCAACAGAAATCTTGAGGCCTGTTGGCTCTGCAACTCAAAGGGTACTTTTACCGAATAACAGAAGTTTCAATAAGATCCTTGTCTCTCAACTTTACCTGATTCATAGTCTTAACTTTACTAAAGAAGTTGTTTGCTCTTACTGGTGGTTGAAATATCTTGAATCCATGTTCTCAACGTGCTGTTTCGTTTCACAAACATTTTAAATTTGACGAATGTTTCTAGTCTATATATGCATTGTAACAATTTATGCTCCATCGGTAGATATACACGGGTGTCTACTCATTGGAGAAGACTTTTGGCTTGGATCCAAATGACCCAATTATTCCATTTATTGTTCTTGTAGGCTCTTCAGCCACATTATGGTATGTAAATTTTCCTTCCCCGAAATTAAGTTTTGTTGTTTATCTATTGGAGAATAATTTCCATAAAAAAACGCTATCGGTAATATATTTCATAGATATGCAGGGCCTTTTATTGGTTGTGGACATATGGAGGTTATTCAGGAGATTTGTCCCCTAAATCAGCTTTTGAGCTGTTGACTGAGGATGCAAATGTTGCACTTATTGATGTCCGCTCTGAGGCAAGTTAAGATTTACTTTTCTGGCTTTTATTCTTAGCAGGGTAGTCAAGTTTTGATACATTCTAATTTTGGTCAACACTTCTTCCCAACTTCAACTATGGTTTCCTCATATTTTGAAAGTTTTCCTACGTTTTTGCATTCGTTTGGCTAACTATTTTGATTCCAAGATTGACCGATGAAATCACTGCTCCTTTTTTCCCCGCAGGAATTGCGAGAAAAAGATGGCGTTCCTGATATTCGACGAGCTGCTCGGTTTCGTTATGCAAGTATAACTCCTCTCGAGGTTGGTTTAAAGCACAATAATGTTTAAAAAGATGTGATTAGAATAATTGTGGTACACCTCATCTTTGTTAAAGGGAAGAAATCCAGAATCTTGGTCGCTTGTTAGATAGATTAGCAACTAATTTATAATCTGTCTACTGCTATATAACATATTATGCAATTGTCAGGTTGATGGTTCCATACGCAAGTTGTTGAAGGGTGGTAGAGATTTCGATGATTCCTTGATTGCTACTATTATTCGAAATTTGAAGACTGTTAAGGTGTTTATCTTTGTATCTTGGAATAGGGTCTATTGTTCTGAATAAAGTTTGTTGAAAGTCCATGGAATAACCCTAGAAAAAATTCCTCTTTTAGATTTCTTCTACTTGACATTCTTTGCAAAATGGATTATACACACCCTTCTATTTCTCTCTCTCTCTCTCTCTCTATATATATATATATATATATATATATCTATTTTAATGTGTTGAAAGTGTACTTTACACATGTGATTAGGAGTTGGCATGAAAAATGATGTCTTAAAATCTTATTTTCTCTGGCCTATAGGACAGTTCCAAGGTTATAGTGTTGGATGCTGATGGTACTCGTTCTAAAGGCATTGCAAGATCCTTGAAGAAGATTGGGGTCAAGGCAAGTCTTTTAATAGCTTCTGAGATATTGCTTTCAAAACTACTGATATATTACATAAAATTCTTGGCTGAGTTTAATTATGCACTACGAGATGTGGGATCTAGGTTAGGAATAGCAGTTTACACCGCTTCCATATCTGACATAGAATCCTTCAAATTGGCATTTTTATTTAGAGGTTGGGGTTGCAGAGCTTTCTCATCATTGGGGAAAAGTAAGATAGTAGTAGAGAAAAATTCCAGCAAATGTAGTCCTACTATTCCTCATAACTTAAGTCTTTGTGTCTGCTTTATTTCAACTTTAGTGGTATCTTTATCGTCAATATCAAATATAACATGATAGATTTGAATGAAAATGGATTAAATTTCATACTGTGAAGTTAAAATGTGATGATTTATGAGATAGTTCATGATACTCCAGTAAATGACACGACATTTTGATTGCTTGAAACTGTAAATGGAAAGAAAAGTGAATTTGATTGAATTCAAGTTGCCCTTATTCATATGTTCAAACTAACAGTTTGTCAACACAAATGGCAATTGTCAGATACATAATAGACAGAGACAGCTTTTGATTCAAGTATCTGTGCTTTAGTGTGGTGGTTTGTGTTGCCCAGGTTGACTAACAGATATATTCTGCACAGTCCATTTAAATCACCAACTTTAATATCAAACATATAGTGGAATATCATAAAATTAGCAACCTTTGTGTGATATTACAGAATACATACTTGGTTCAAGGCGGCTTTCAGTCTTGGATGAAACAAGGTCTCCGCATCAAAGAACTCAAACCTGAGACAGCACTTTCGATACTCAATGAGGTATTCACCAAACTACTGTTATTTTGTTAGCCTAAGTAAACCAACAATAATGGGATGAAAACTCTACTGGGTTAGGTAATGGTGCTACTACTTGGGTGCTTGAGCTATGAGTTTATGCTCCTTGTTGTAAATTAATCATTTCTGTAGCAAGCGTTTGGTTTGCTACCTTTAGTTATTCATCTTCCAGTTTCATTGTCTGTCTTTTGAAAGTTAATACAGGATGTGCAACAATCTATGATTATGCATTTCATTTTAGTAAACTTTAAAGGAGTCTCTCGTGGCATATTTTTTAGAAGTTTATCAAAATTGCAGTTTCTTTATAAATCTTGCTTTAGGACAAAAGAAGTGAAACTATATATTTCTAATCCAGTAATTGCTTATTTCTGACATTGTATTGATCAATTGAGATTTCTTACAGCATTCTTTCTATTTATTCTTGTAAGACTTCCTCTTGTGTGTGTGTCAGTTACAAAGCCAAAAATAGAACCTGAAATTTTTAAGAAAGGTTAAGAAGAGTAAGAGAGAAAGTGAAAGAATACATCTGTGATGATCGATCAAATGACAGAGAAAAAGAGAATACTCCTTCCAAGGGTTTCCCCTTCAATAAAGGTTTTCCTCCCTTTGAGCTAGTGCTGGTTCCAATATTGCCAATTCAGAAGGAATCCTCGTTTACCCCCTCCTACTTTTCAAGCTAGCTACCTAACAGATTCTTTCACTACTCTTTATGACCTAATTATGTAACTTACTCTAACTGCTTTGTGTTGTCCTGGGATCCACATCTGTTTCCGTGTTTATGATTTCATTGTGAAGACATGTAAAAAGGTTAAAAGAGAAACTTTAGCTTGATTATATATGTTGGGTTTTCATTGATGCACGTGCATTTTGATACATTTACAGGAAGCTGAAGCAATTCTGGAGGAAGTTCGTCCTTCTCCTTGGCAACTATTGGGTTATGGTTCGGTAAGTAGCAATTTCTTGAATGACATCTTTGTGATTTTCCAAATGTTATTTGTCATTCTGGCTGGCTTCTCTATGTTAAGTATCAGTCAATACTATAAGGTTCATTTTCTTTTGTAACATGATATGTAGAACACCACCATATGGTAGAAAACAATATTTGCGGGGAAAAGAATTGATAGTTTCTAGTTATTTAATTTTTCTGTTGTTATATTATAACATTTTCAGAAGTATACTTATTGCTGCTTGAATGTGTATGTAACTGAATATTTGTAAGTAATAGACAGTAATCTTAAATAAATATTGTCTACTTCCTTAATACCACGAAGGAATATTTTCTTTCATATTTTTATTTGATTTGGAAATGACTGATTACATGATTGTATTCAGTTTTATTATCTGCTAATAAATGCAACTACTTTTGGTTCAGGCACTTGTTGCAGGGCTGTATGCTTTATTAGGTGCGTGTATGTTCTTTCATAAACTATCAATTTGCTGAGAATTTAAAACTTAAATTTTTGGGTTGCATCAAGGTTGTAGATTAATTTATTTGATTTTATATATATATGCCTACAAACATATATTTGTGTGAAGCGTATTAGTGATTAATGAAATTTTTCTTGCACTATGTTTAAGAGGTTATGTAGTTCGTGCAAATTCATTTTGTTTTAGCTTAAACTGAAGCTAAATACATCATGCACAAGTGATATCACGTCTGTTTTTTTTTTTGTAAAACCTTCCATCGTCATGTGGGATGAGGCTTTTCTTAGTTATCCTGGTCTGACAAACATCAATATTGTCTCAGAGTGGGAGAGCACACTGCAGTTAATCGGTGTATTTGGCCTCAGTTTGGTATGTGCATTTCCTTTCAGCAAGTACTTTTCAATCAAATTGTTTCTTTTAGAAGTTTCACTGTGTTTAGTTTATACATCCACTTATGTTGGAAGTCATACAGTAGACTCGTCATATGCGTGCTGGGAAATTCTTATATTTTGTCATATTTTATAGTCGTTTGGTCAATAACATCAATGATTTTCCATTTCCTCACAAATGGTTTACTGAATATTTACCAGACCATCTATTTGCGGGTTTCTTCATATGAAAACGCTGAAGATCTAAATGAAGATGTGAGGTAAGTGTACTTAATGCTGGATATTTGGTCATAGAATCATGAAAAGTATAGTCTTTTAGTAATTTAAATACTATATAATGACTACGACATATATTTTCTGTCTTTTTCAAGTTACCTTAATATTCAATCAAGCCATGGAAGGTCTCTCAAAATCTATATCGTATTACAGTGCTTGTTCCAAAATTGCCTTTAATTAAACTGCTATATGCCTGAGCTTCAAGCATGTAAAAATATATGGGGAGAAGAGCTTTCAGTCCGAAATTATGCCATGCCAGTAAATATAAATTGAAAATTTAAATAAATAATCAATCTTCAGTCAGAAATTACGACACCCAGAATACAAATATCTGCAGAAGAATAGAAATTAAAAATTAAAATTAATAATCAGTCTTATGTGCAGGCTAATATTATTTTGATTAGAAATAGCCGCCAGGGAAAAGGCTGGTTTCTGTATCCCTTTACGTTTTTACTTTTTCATCTGTTAAGAAATTTGATCTCATTGTCTTGTTTTCTCCTTTAAAGGTTGTTGCTTTCTCCTGTGAGACTTGGAGCTAAAGCATTTTCATGGACTGCTGGAAAATTAGAATCAAATGGCTTAGGATTACCTACATCACCTTCATCATTAGATGTTCAGAACCGGGTGTTGCAGGCTGCAGCAAGACATGAATCTCAACCATCTGAGAGTGAAAGTAACCAAGATCCTGTTTCTGAACCCACAGTTCCTCTCAATCAGAATGTATAAGACCATTGCAGACTGTCATGTGTGCTAACATGAAAAACAGAACAAAGATTAATATGGTCACAGCAATTTAACTCAATGACTGAAAGTTAGCAAGTTGACGCCAGCCAACCTTTTCCAGACACTATGCTGCCACAAACTCACTCTTCCCTGCCTGTAGCATTTTGAAAATATAGGGTAAAAAAAATTCACAACTCAGAAGGATGATTATGTTTGATTTGTTGCATGCCATGCCTGAAGTGCTTGGTACAATTTCGTCGGTCCATAGAACAAGAATGTAACTATTTGCAATTTGTTGTAAAAATGTGGTGGTTCAACTTATAGTTTTGCAAGTTTTTCCTTCCATAAACTCATTACTATTTTGGTCTTCTAAGATCAACAGATTTTGTTTATGGAAAAACCATTTTTTATAGACACTTTTGGAAGACAAATAAGATGTGTGTATGCAGAGAAACAAATGGTCAATTTTGAAACAAGGATATGGTTGTTTTTGTGAACATAATGTTTTTCAAATCAACTACTGATAAGTTTATGTTCTTTGATTTTTATTTTATACCTTTGTCATGTGGAGATGAAATGAGTTTGAGAACTAATAAATTCTATGATAAAAGTGTTTTTATTAGTTTAGTTCATCTGAATGTTTGTTTATTGGACTAAGTTAAGCCCTAAGCTTAAATACTTCATCTTTTAAATATCCAGTGATGACCTACTTAATTTTACGCCCTGAGCACATCAACCAATGTAATACATTAATAGAAATGTCAATAAAACTCTTCTCTAATATTACACTATTTATTTTAATCCATTTTATTTTTAATGAAATAATTAATCTTTAACAAAAATTCTTACACTATTTACAATATTTTTAAAATATATTTTACACCAGATTTGAGATACATTTTTACTTATTTTGGTTTGAGAAATTTTGTGAACTTATATGAGTGTTTTTAATGTGAAGTTGAAAGTTATAAAGAATAAATCTCACATGTTTGATATTTGTGGGTATTAAAAAACGTATAAAAATGGAAGAGAAATAATTGAGTGTTACATAGGTTTACTTTTTATAGATGATGGAAGTAAATAAATAGGGGTTGGTTCTCATCTGGATCTGGGATGCCCATAGGTAACGAATTTAAAGTTACCTATTGCGTTGGAATTCCCCTCTCTCGTCCCAACACGAGAGAGAACGCCCCATTCATTCATTGTAGATCTTTTCTCTTTAATATCATCTTCAGTTCCCTTCTCATTATCTTCATGTTCAATATGGGACATTAGCTGCACCACTTTTTTGCAGGCAGCCAAGACAACAGGTGTGGTGGTATCCATATTAACCTAATTCATCATCTATTCTTCATTTATTCTTCATTATTCCAATCAATCTTCATTGCAGCTCTTTTGGATCACACATATCTTGGCCCTGCCCAGAGTTGATCCAGATAATCAACAATGGGGACAATACATGACAACGTGGTTGGCCTTATACTGGCCGTCTCTTCCAGCGTCTTCATTGGCTCCAGCTTTATAATTAAGAAAATGGGTCTTAAAAAGGCCGCCAGCAATGGCAGAAGAGCAGGTTCATCCTCATCACCCTCATACTTTTTCTTTTCTTCATTTCTGTTCTATTTTATAAAATGATATCAGAACTATTATAAGTTTATCATAAAAAGAGTTCGTTAACCTTATCAAGTCATCTTTTATCAGCATTATCCGACCATGCATAATATGTTATCTCACTGTCACTCTCGACATGCGATATGTTGGAGATAAGACATTTGAAACATTTTATAGTATATAAGTAGGTGCATTATTCTTTTATATTTTTAACGCATTCTTTGTTTTGATTTTGTCAGCCACCGGAGGCCATTCCTATCTCTACGAACCCTTTTGGTGGTTAGGAATGATTTCAAGTGAGTCCTGTTCCTACATATCCAATGAAACCTAATTAAGAATGAATGAATAGTTTATCCTGAAACAATGAAGCATGCATTTTGCAGTGATCGGTGGGGAAATAGCCAATTTTGCTGCTTATGCTTTCGCTCCTGCAATCCTTGTAACTCCTTTGGGAGCTTTGAGCATCATTTTCAGTTCTGTGCTAGCTCACTTCATATTGAAAGAGAGATTGCACATATTTGGCGTGCTTGGGTGTGCCCTGTGTGTGGTGGGATCAACGTCTATTGTTTTGCATGCACCGCATGAGAAAGACATTCACTCTGTGAAGGAAGTGTGGGAACTTGCTACAGAACCAGGTTTTCTTGTCTACATCTGTCTTGTTGCTGTACTTGTTTGCGTCCTCATTTTCCGCTTTGTCAAATCCCATGGCCAGAAAAATATGTTGGTGTACATTGGAATATGTTCTCTCACCGGCTCCATCACGGTATCTTCATTACTCTCATGCATGCTCCATGCTTATTCATAATAATATATATATACACACCATAACCATAAACTTATTATATATTATCTCCATCTTTAGGTTATGGGTGTCAAAGCAGTCGGAATTGCTTTGAAGCTCACATTCGAAGGGATGAATCAATTCTTTTTCTTTGAAACCTGGGTATTTACAGTGGTTGTCATAGGATGCTGCCTTACTCAGATTAACTACCTGAACAAGGTAAGTATATGAGTGTCGGTTTTCGATACATGTATCTGACACTGATACACCATTTAAGAGAAGTATCCGAGTCTGATAAAATAATGTGTGTTGCAGGCTTTGGACACTTATAACACTGCTGTGGTGTCGCCAGTTTACTACGTGATGTTCACATCATTTACAATAATCGCGAGTGTGATAATGTTTAAGGAATGGGCGAAACAAGATGCATCGCAGATTGCAACGGAGATGTGTGGGTTTGTGACAATTTTATCAGGAACATTTCTCCTTCACAGAACTAAGGACATGGGAAATAGACCCTCCGAAGTTCATTCCACTCCAGAGCCACACCAATTTCCTCAAAATAATGATACTAAGACACCTCAAACCCTCGAAATTTGAATACTCTCTCTTTCATTCATTCATACATTAATGCCATCAAAATATGGAAAGCAGATGTTTAGGGCATAACAGGATCTTATTCTTTTATTTATAAATAGAAGCCTTTCTCTTTTGGTTTCTTTCTTTCAATTTCACATCTCTTTTCATCCATTTTCTTTTACTTTACTACCCAAAATTCAGCTCACATCTCTATATTTTTATTTTTAAAAAAAATCAAAAAAAATCTAAATTATTACGAAATATTACAATTAAAAACTTATAAAAATATGTATTTTAAATTGTTTTCTCTATTTATTCATTTTTTGAAAGGGATATTCACAAATATAAGTTTATTAGATTTACTTCAGGGATATTACTTATTATATCACTTATATGTGAATAAAAAAGTTGTACTTAGAAAAAATTTGTTTACACTAAATAAGAGAATCCTATTATATATGATTATATATAAGATTTGTGTTGTTGGATGAACATAGAGAAGTTGAATATTAGTTAATGTTTTAATAATAGAAGAAACAGAAAGAAAGTAATGGGTTTGAGGTTATATATTTCACTATAAGAAGTTCAAGACTTTTGTTACTTTTACAATACAAAAAGTTGCTCAGTTCAATTTAAACCATACATTTTCTTTTCTAACTTCACCTATTTTACAAATTTTTTGGATCCATAAAATTTTGATACTTTTATTTCCAATAATTAAAAACTGTCAATAAAAAGATTGATAATAGTAAATATTATTACAGTTGAATACGATGGATTTTTTTAGTAAACATTATGTTAATGTTAGAAATGACCTATTTAACAAATTTTAAATAACTATTATAGTCAGTGAAAAATAATTGAAAATATCTAATAATTATCAATTAATTTTAGTAGAATAATTCAATATGTTATTTTTTTATTTTACTGCTTTGTAAATTTGTTGTTTTTTTTTATTTTACTGCTTTGTAAATTTGTTGTTTTTTTTTATTTTACTGCTTTGTAAATATGTTATGTTTTTGTTTATAGTATTTTTTTTTAAATAATAAATTACTTTTGTTTTTAATCGTCATTATTTTTAATTTTAATTCCTATAAATAAAGTGTTTTTTCATTATAGTTATTATAAATATGTCACTTGTATGATGGAAGAGGAATTTAACAATAGAACTAAATACAAAGAAACATTTAAAATAACAAAAAAAAATCAAAATCAAAACATCCGTGTAGGTGTAGTGCCCATGATAGAGTTAATTAAGCCTTACTTTTGTATTGAAATCTGTAACCATCTAAATTTTTGTTTGGAATGACAAAGGATTGGATAATTGAGAAAAAATAAAAAATAACGTAAGAAAAGAAAATTTCAATAAATATAATAGAATAAAGGATTAAAGACAATGTAAAAATAAGTTTTTAAAGTTAGTTAATAAATAAATAATATTTTAATAAACAAAACTGAGACAGGTATAGAAGAAAGAAGAGATGGGTATATATCCCATCTAAATTTTTTTATTCTGATATTTAATTTAAAAAATTATATATTATCTATATTCATAAGGTGTTTTATGTCAAAATTAAGATAAATTGAAACAATAGAATTTATTGATCATAGACTTTATATATATATATATATATAATTTGTTGAAGAAATTATTTATTTGTATTTGGAAGGGACATAGACAGTTTTGGGGTTTAGTATTATACTCTCTTTTTATTAATTAGGATATAGTCAGTGAAGAGATCGCTGGATAGACATTTTTTAAGTAATACACGTTCACAATATATATTTACAATTATGAGAGTGTTAGTTTCATCTTATTTATAAACTATGCACTGATATAATAGATTAATTTTATGTTATAATCCAATCCAATTACAAAGTTTTAAATTTTGGTAATAACTATTGTATTTTGATAATTGATGATATAAAAGTGTTTTAAAAATATAGAATCCCATTTATTAGAAGAACTTGTTTAAAGAAATGTGATGTTATTTATTTATTTCTTCTCAGAATTTGATTTCTGCAGTTAAAGAGATAGTAACGTAATTCATGTACATGTTAATCATTTGCTTTTCAAAATAAGTTGAAGAAACTTTCCTTTTCTGAACTCAATACACTTTATCTTATTCTTTATTTATTTCTACAGAAATAGTTAAAACCATCATTTCCGTGATTTAAATTAATGGTGACAATTCATTTTGGTGGATTACTTGGTTTAATTGAAAAGATAAAACTTTGAAGCAAAAATGAACAAAGATTATGCTCTAAATTTAGTTAATGATTTATAATGACTTCTGGCCACTTTTTTTTCTTCTTCAACCAAACATTACCTTGACCACAAAGCTTACTAAAATAAATTTAAAAAGTTACTTTAATAACATTCGATTGAAACTTGCTAGAATAACCTAAAGTGTCCCATAGAAATAAGCCAATTTGGCATGACAGTTTCAAGTCTAAATTGTAGAACATAATATTTACAATTAGATAGAAAACGAGTTTCATCACGTGATGCACTATTTCAACCTCAAATAAAGGTTCCAGTTCTAGAGGTATATACAATTAGTATGATAACTGATAATATCCTTAGCCTGAACTATCACTGAACCGAAGATCAAGCTGCAACTGTTCTGAGTACTTTTTCAACAGCATCGACGAAGCTTGATATATTTTGCCGAATATGAGTATCTAAAGAATTGGCCAACTTCTGAAAAATAAAAAAGCCCAATAGCAGAATCAGCACGAAAACCAGGTCATGATCAGAATAACACTTATATGAAAAATAAAGACTGATATGACTAAGTACTTGTAGAAGGAAAGAAAAAGCTAAAGTAAAATAAGTTTCTTCAATAAATTAAAATTAAATTCTACACTTCAACTTTTGTAGAAACTTCGTATTTGACTTCTCTGCAAGTTTAGATACATATTTTGGTTTTAACTTATGAAAGAAGTTTAATTCGTTTTTACTTTATATTTTTCTTCCATAGGGAAAAATCTATCCAAGTAAGATTTAAGCAAGGTCAACATGTCAAGTATAAAACCACCAAAATGGTGTGGTTAATTTGAATCCTACAACAACAAAATCTTATCCTAGTATTTGAGGTCAACTACAAGATCAAACAACAGCATTCAATTTGGATGATCAGAAAAATATAGTAAAATGATACAAAAATGGGAGGATTTACTGCTTGCATAAACTTATATTATTTCCTTTCTCCAAATTTACATAGAAAGTTGACGTAGTTTCAAAAGGTGGATTTCAATGTAGTTATATTTAAGTTCAAGCTTCAACCCCTTCAACATTTGATAACCTCCATCACAACCCTGGTCTCGAATTGCAATTATACAGAAACTTTAGCGACAAACTACTGCATTTAGACCAAAATTGACTGAGCCACTGCATTAACTTTCTAGTTGTCAAAAGAAACTAAAAAATACATCTAGGATTAAACTACTATGGGATTTCAATAGGTTTAGCAAACAATTAAGTACAAACATTTTGAGCTTAAAACCCTGATACCAACCACATTGGTACTCTTCGTAAATATCCATAAACCACAAGGAAGAATGAAGGCAGAAATTTTATAGCTAATACAGACTGAAATTCCCTCACCTCAACTTTGCAATGAAAACTTAGAGAAGTTCTCTTCAAATCATCCGGTCCCTTTATGCATATCAGCTCCAATGGAGAACCAAATATGGGCCAACCATGTGACAACTTTATGTACGCATCAGTTCCTCCTGCCATATGAGCCACAATAGTCTCATCTTTGTCGAAGTATTCAAGTGAATATCTGCATTGACACAATAAATGTAAAGAAAACACTAAATGATATCCAAATTTAAGAGCATCAAAGCCAAACAGTCTTACCTTGATTTATTAGCATCCTTTATTACAAGACTCCGGAGTGTGCTTAGTATAATTCTATCTTGCACTTTCTGAATGAACCACTGCAACGAGGGCTTGCTGCATGGTAAATGAATGTCAAGGAATAAGTTGTGGCCACAAGGAATCTCGGACCCATGATTAAGAGAAAAATGAGGACATGGCAAACCTGACAGACTTTGCATAATCAACAATGTCGCTCAAATATATATCATTAGGAATAACCTAAAAAATAATTCCAAGAAATTCAATAAATCATCTAAAGATAACAAGGATTATAAAAATGGAAAAATAAATTCATAAGTTTAAGTTTTTCATATGTTGTTCTTGCGGCATAAACAAATGGTATCATATCAAAACATCCTACAATACAAACTTAAAGGAGATTAGGAAAGAAAAAGGTAAATGCATTCTTGTGTTCTACCAGGATCACACTAAAAGTATGAAACAACAGTACTAATGAATAGATATAAATTCCTAGATTACTTAATCTGATAATTACTCCCTCTTCAATCATCTACGTGAAATCTAAAGTTCAAAGCAAAATCTGATATTAGGTATTCAAGAAAAGTTTGGGTACAATTTGAAAAGGGAAAAATAAGTAAAACCTTCCATCAAATTCCCACTAGTATCTTTAAAAATCTATTACATATTGTGATGGAATCTTTTACATCAACATAATATAACAAGAAAAGTTTGCTCGTTTATCAAACATCCGATCACATTGTAACACATAGTTGGTATTATCAATTAAGTGTTTTAATCTAGTTTATCTCTCTTCCACACCTTCTGTACCCAAGACCCACAATCTCTACGATCTCCACGACTTTGAAATTTCTAAACTTATTCTCCAATGTTTCTCGAGTGCAAGACATATACCGAACATTGATCCCCTACAATAAAGGCCCTAAACTAAAAATAGCAATAATTGGAGTAGAAATCGGAAAATAAGAACAAAGCACTGATGTCAGCACATGATATATCCAGAAAATGACACCACCATCCCATTCCCCCTGTGAGGAAAAGATGCATCATAAAGTATAAAGTTTAAGACACTAAAAGATCAGTCATTATCTGAACTAAGCAAGAAACTAATGAATTAATGATAATTATAAAGCCAGTGGAATATTATAATAAAGATTACTAACTTAAACCAAAAGTCATTGTTTCTTGAGTCATTGAACCTGAATTTATTAGTTAATTGTCTGTCTGCTACAAAACACTGAGGTCTAAAGCACAACCAGCTCAAAAGTACGCAAGTAACAAGTTAATTCTGTTGAACAACAAAACTCATACAAAAAGTCAAATTAAGATAATGACCTATTTTCATACCTGGACACTCTTTAACTTCATAGTCCCCTCAAAAACTTCAATCAATAACTCATGATTCAGCTCAGCTGCATCAGTGGTATCTTCTTGAACACTCAGCTGGTAGGAAATGCCCTCAAATGTTGGTATATAAGTACGCAATGACAACCTAACGTAATTCTCATCAAATGCAAGCACTCTTAGACCCGTGAATGCATCCTCAATCTGCTCGACAACTTCAAACCTGAACAAGGAAACAAGTTGAGTAAGCTGTGACACAGAATTACAGATAAGCATTTGAAGTGTGAGTAAAAGTTGACTGACCACTTGACTGTGAACTGAAGATTCTGCAGAGACTTTAGAATCAACTTCATTTCATCAATCTTATTTTCAAGTTCAAATTGCTGCAACATATGAGCAAAAAACATAATTCTTAATAGATCTCATATAATCTGCATGTCTTTGAAACTAATTCAATTCAATTCAATCCCCAAGAAGAAAATAAATAGAAAGTAGCATGGATTGTCCGTGTCAACTACACCTCTAAATTTTTGTCTAGATTTTCAGCGGCCAAATTTGAAGAATCATCTTCCAGAATTGAGGAATCGATGCCTTCGGGAGCCTCAGATATGTTCTTCTGATCCTGTAATTATTAAAAGCTAATATAAAAACATGATAACTACATGAAACCCCTCGTACCACTCCGCATTTGACAAAGGGATGGTTAATGAAGTGGATATAGTAATAATTAACCTTCAGAGTGAACAAAGGAATTAGCCACAAACAGTATAAAACACAAACAGGTGCTTAATTTACAAGAGAAGCAAGAAGGAAGCAGCAACCTTTGATGAATTAAACCGTAAAGAAAACTCCAATTCTTCAAGTTTGGCCTCCAAGATAACAGAATCTGGAGAGAGGGAACAAGAAGTAAAATGTGAAATGATTCATGATGGTGGCGTAATAGCAGTACCAGTAGAGAACACAAATAACATGAACAGGATTAAAAATGGCAGGAGCTGGTGAGTGCGAGTGAGTGTAAAAGAGAGACCGTCGTTGTGAGTTCTGGCAAGAAGGTCAATCTGGTCAGCTACTTGGGCAGATTGAAGGTGGACGTTGCGAAGCTCCTCTTGCAAATGGTGTATGAAAGCATCTGGAGTGGAGCAATCAAAGTTAAGATTGAATTTCCCACAGAAAACGAGATGAAATGAAAAGAGAGAAGGGAGTGACCGAAAAGAAACCTTGAATTCCATTAGAAGGGAAGTCGGATAGAATGTGGTGCAGTGTGTTCTGTGGGATTGAAAATTGAAAGTGAATGGATAGGAAGCCGTTGGGAATTGGGAATAGCAACGAAGGAAAACGGGTAACCTAATTTAACCTGAAGATGAAGAGCGCAGTGATTGGGGGTATCCGATTCCGAAGGGTTGAATTCATGGTCATCGCAAAGCTTCTGAATCTGCGCGATTCGACTGAAAGAAACACACAACAAGCGTGACAGACAGAGACCGGATAATCAGAATCAGAAGACAGTGAAGGAGTGAATACCTGCGGAGCTTCGAAGATTCTTCTTCACCCATCTCTTTCTCTCTCTCTCTCTTTCACACACACACTTTTCCCACCCAAAAACATTTCAAATCTCTTCCCCCCAATTTGTGTTTAAATATCTCATTTCTCACTTTATTTTATTTTTTTCAAATTAATTACTGGAGTAACCATTTAGGAAAATATATATGAACAACCCAATTTTTTATATAATCACATCAAAATTTTCAATACTATTATTTTAATATTTTTTTATATTATTTAATTACAAATTTATCTTTTATTATAAATATTTATTTCTAAACCTAAAAGGTTTTATACAACTCCATTTATTATCTAAATAAATTATTATTTTATTATAATATAATACTTTATTTCAAAAACAGTAATTAGAGTATGAAACAAACTTTAGCCGGATCAAATCAAATATTAATGAGAGAATGATTAAGAAAAAAATTACACAGTAGAAGAGAAAGAAGATTGAAGATAGAAGATGAAGATGAGAGGCTAAAATAACCAGCCTTTGCGGGGTTTGGGTGCGAATTGCTGCTGCACCACCAAAATCGATGCACGGCTCTCCAAATCCGGCGAGGCAAGAAAGTCTCCGATGACACCTAACTCTGGGAATTCGCTCCAGTTTGTGAGTCCCTGCGTCTGAGGGGAATCGAACCCATGCCTCCTCCCCACGATGAAGAAGTCATGCTCTTTCGCCACCTCGTTCAGGAACGCCGCCGTCTCAGATCCTTCCTTTGCCACTATCTGTTGATACCTTATGTTGTTTTCATGCCTGTTCTTCATTTCTTCCAGCTCTTCTGCCCTTTCATCCCAATCCTTCTCCGCCTCGTACACCAGGTGATACACCACAAGCTTCATCCCCTTCTTCATCATCGCTCTCTTCGCTATGCACAGCGCCTCCTCGTCATCCTCTCCCCCCAAATATATCAGCCCCAATCGAATTGACGTCTCCTCTCTCATTTTCTGCCATGCTCTCGACACCAGGATTGCAACCGAGCATGGAGCTATTTCCAGGACCCTGCAATTCAGTGCCCTTATGCTCTTCTCGTCCATTTCCACTTCCCCATCCACCGACCATCTCTGATGAAACGGAAGAATTATTATGGACGCCACCTTGTCGAAGGCAAGGTTGCAAACGTCTTCGTACATCAGGTTCGGTGGCGACACTGCGGTGCAGGGGTACGATGACACCGCACCAGGGTTCTCGTGCTCGTAAACGTCGAAAGCAAGGATTACCTCATCTGAGTATGACCTGTGCTGAATCCCTGATTCTTGCCTTTGAATACGATGGGGGATGAAAATCGGCAAGGCGCGTCCCACCAGCTCTATTAGATGCAACGCATCCACTGCGATTGGAGTTTCTCCCGTTGGACAACACAGGTCGACCATATCTATCATCGACGATATCTGGTTTGGCTTGTGAATGCACACCAGCATCCTCAGCTCAGACCAAGCTCTTAAATTCATGATGTTTCTTTTTTGGTACCCTGCGTATTTTCTTGAAGGGTCGTACAAAAACCTCACAGACCATTGCACCGTACATGCTACCACGATTATGCTCAGAATCATTATTCCGTATGTTAGCCCATCGATTATCTGCATGGTTTTTTTGCTATCTATATTAGAAATTCTGGATCAGTCATAGTATAACAAGATAAGATAGTTGAAGAATGGAGTACCTTGTAGTCGTATAAGAAGCAGTAGAGTCCGATTTCCACAACGCCTTTGGAGTTCAAAATGAGGGAGAGAGCGAGAGCATCACGGAAGGGCATGTTGCTGTAGAGGGCGGGTAGAGTGCAGGCTATGATTTTGACCAAGTGGGTGAGGATGATGACGAGACAGATATTGAAAACTAAAGCGGAGGAATAAGAGGAGGAAAAATCTGCTTTGAGCATGCAGATTGTGATGAAGATTGGCAAAAGGAAGGTGGTACCAAAGAAGTTAAGCTTCTTGACCAATGCAGATCCTAGTGGAGGTCCCTCTGGCACGGCCAATCCCAGAATGAAAGCTCCAAGCACGAATTCTTGGTTTATTTTAACTGAAGCCCAACCTAACATGAAGAGCAGCACGATGATAACGTAAACGTAACCATCTTTCACAGGTCTTCCTTCTGGAGTGTTTCTGATGATCCAAAACATTACTGGGCGACACACTAATGGGACAAATATACCCATTGCAAACAAACCGAAGAGGTTTTTAATAATCTCTTCTGAACCACCCTCACAGAACATAAAAAGAGTGCCTACGGTGGTAGCGAAGGTGCACAATACGTCACTCACCAATGCGGCAGACAATGCCAATTTGCCAAGTTCGGAGTTCTGGATTTGAAGTTCATTGAGAAGGGAAGCAATGACGGCAAATGAAATAATAGTGTGGGAGACCAATGCAACAACGAAATGGTCGTAGTTATCTTTGACAACATCAAGCAGTGGATATTTGAACACGGCCAGGATTGATATGGCGGTGAATATGGGCACTACCAATCCTATAATGGCAATGGTCCATGCCCTCTTTCCCATCCTTGTTATCAAGCTAAAATCCATCTGCACACCGTTTATGAAGATGAAAAGCACAAAACCCATCGATGTTACTGTTGTGATGGTGTCGTGAGTTCCATAAGGAAACAGCACCCTCATGTACGACCCCAGTGGCTCCCCAGCAAAAAGAGCCTGCAGAATTAACCCAGCCTGCATCCATACATGTAAACAAACAGATTGATGAACACAAATACATGTATACATATAATATATGAACACAAAATACAGAACTTACCATCATCTGGGAAATAAAGAGAGGGACTTTGAAGGGCATGAGGAGGAGCCGACAGATTTGGGTGAGGGCAAATATTAGAAGGACTTGTAACTCAAACAAGGGGAGAAAAGATCTGATTGGAGTCCTTGTATTTTGTGAGCTGCCATGCCATAACCCATCTGAAACAATGTGGGGTGGCGCAGCAAGGCATACCAGGTACCTCTGTTTCATTTCATCCACTTCTGTAATTGAGAGGAACATCGTTTCATTTGCATTTAACTTCATTTTCCCCACTTGTTAATGAATATCAGTATTTGAGATTACCAATGCAAATGAACTCAATCAATTCCCTCAAAGTTTGAAAGATATGGTATTATATGTATATCCCAATGCCATGGTTACCTGATGATGATACAGGTAAGAAGCACTAATGGAGTTGATTATGCAAAGTTTGACCACGGTTGAGTCTACAATCTCTTGCTTTTCCATAAGTAATTTCTGCTCATCCTACCTGTAATGGAACTTCAGACCATATTTACACCTTCGCACAGTTGTAATCTCCTAACTAATTTCAACTGTTTATTATAATTAGACAAATACAGAGTCAATAATATCTCCAAATTTGTCATTTAGATACATGCCACCTCAATGATTAAAATTACCCAATCCCTTCTGTTTATCTTTTACTAAAAACTTCATATGCTCCTGTTTAATAATTTAATCATCTATATATCCTTTTCTAAATTATGACTGAAATCAAAATAATAACGTGTGGTTTTATTTTTGTCTCAATGCTCGTGTGCTAAATTTTCTATCTAACATTATTTACATTTTTATTTCCCCATTTAGCACTCATTTGTTTTTATTTATCTATCTAACATTCTTTTGTTTTTATTTCCCTATCTAACACATTTTTAATTTTTAATTTTCCTATCTAACAACATTTCAAAAATAAATAAATAAATAATAAATTAAAAAAAATTGATAATTTTAATTTAGAATGCATTAAAAAATAAATATTTTTAATGTTTAAAATAGTTAGAAATATAATTAATGAATAAATATTCACTCACGGTCTGGGTCTTACTACGCCCTATTCCTTGGGTCTTTTGGTCTGAAAATTTTACCAGACATTCGTCATTGTGTGTATTGAGTTTTGGCTGAGATTTGAGCCCCAGATTCGTCGCACAAGATTTTCAATAAATTTTTTTATCATCACTGCCAGGGTTGAAAGGAAGGTTCATTTGTGTGTGAAACAGTTTGATTTATTTCCTAGGTGAATACTCATCCGTTTGACGTGAAATTTGTCGCGTTTTGTCCCGAATTCAGTCACGATTCTTATGTGAAATTTCAGGAAAGAATTATTTTGGGACCATTTTTCTTAAATTTTGTGAAAAACCAAGGCTATCCTCTAACAAAATTTGTGAAATTTCGCCATATTCTCTGCAATTTTAATCGGGGTCCATATTGCGTTGAAAAATTGCAAAAAAAATCACACAAGTACTTTCATGTGTTGTTTGCACCCTCCTAAGGAGGCACGTCCATAAAAAATTTACAAAAAGAAGATACAGGGAAGAAAAGTCATGACATTTTGTTTTCGGAAAACCGATTTTGTTCACTCTCGGTCTGGGTTTTACTACGCCCTATTCCTTGAATCTTTTGGTCTGAAAATTATACCAAACATTCGTCATTGTGTGTATTGAGTTTTGGCTGAGTTTTGAGCCCCAGATTCGTCCCACAAGATTTTTAATAATTTTTTTTATCATCACTGCCAGGGTTGAGAGGAAGATTCGTTTGTGTGTGAAACTGTTTGATTTTCTTCCTAGGTGAATACTCTTCTGTTTGACGTGACATTTGTCGCGTTTTGTCCAGAATTCAGTCACGATTCTTACGTGGAATTTCAGGAAAGAATTATTTCGGGACCATTTTACTTAAATTTTGTGAAAAACCAATGTTATCCTCTAGCAAAATTTGTGAAATTTCGCCATTCTCTCTACAATTTTATTCGGTGTCCATATTGCGTTGAAAAATTGCAAAAGAAAATCACACAAGTACTTTCATGTGTTGTTTGAACCCTCCTAAGGAAACACGTCCATAAAAAATTCACAAAAAGAAGATACAGGGAAGAAAAGCCAGGACATTTTGTTTTCGGAAAATCGATTTTGTTCACTCTCGGTCTGGGTCTTACTACGCCCTATTCCTTGGGTCTTTTGGTCTGAAAATTTTACCAGACAATCGTCATTGTGTGTATTGAGT
>Ga0123342_1000066_pt1 | contig 110543 bp, 43 predicted proteins | sample Turbeawhitnodule_FD_89960 | JGI IMG/M metagenome (GOLD analysis project Ga0123342, IMG submission 89960) | Root nodule microbial communities of legume samples collected from Mexico - Turtle bean Mexico white nodule | ecosystem: Host-associated > Plants > Roots > Nodule | place: Mexico: Nepantla... | reverse complement strand
TTGTAATAAAAAAAAGTACAGTCCAAATATTAAGTGTAGAAAGTTGTTACTTAAAATAATCTCCTACATACACTTCACATTGAAGCAGATTGTGCCTTCTTCATCTGACACAACCAATTTTGAACAGCTTTTCCTTTAGCAACAAAGCACCCATTGTTCTTCCTATCAACCTTCAAAGGACTTCCCATCTTCACCATCATCTTCTGCACCAACACTCTCACCTTCGATTCCCCGAAAACCCTGCTGTGATTTCCCAACCCACAAACCACCGTAACCTCCGCCGGAACCCCACAACTCAACCCATTCAACCTCCTCCACATCTCCTCCAACCAAACCAGAACAACCAAATAAGCCCCACCCAGGTGAAACCCATGCAAATCCACCTTCACCTCCGCCGTCTCCCACACCATCACCTCCTCCAAAATCCCACCACACCCCAGCAGCTCCCTCACCACCATTCCCTCCCCTCCCTCCAAACCCTCCTCCAATTCCTCAATCGACAACGCCAATTCGCTCATCCCTCCCACCATTCTCAAAACCCTAGGGCAACAATTCGAAACGGAGTTGTAAGTCCTCACAGAAAACGGCACCCCCAAATCCCTCATCCTCCGGAGCCACCGCACCATCTCCGCATGCTCCCCGTGAACGCCGTAAGCCGAAACAACCATGTTGCAGCAAACCGTGTCAAGCACAAACCCTCTCTTCTCCATCTCTTCCACCACTCTCCGCATATCCCCAAACAACCCCAACCTTCCGTACCCGTGCACAATCGACTTCAATTCAAAGCCCGAGGGTTTAAGCCCAAGCCCGTCCTCAGCCCCAATAACCAATTCCTCCGCCTCGCCGGGCCTGTCCATGCAACACAGCCCGCTCACCATGAACTCGTACGCCCTGCGTTTCACGTGCGCCGATTCCGACGTGCGGAGGACGTCGTCGAGGTAACCGTGGGCCGCGTCGAAGCCGGTTTCGGATTTTCGTTTGGAGTGTGCCTGCGCGAGTCTCCCGTAGAAAACGACGAGGTCGCGGTGGCGAGACTGTAGCTTGGAAATGGCCTCGGAAATTAGGGCTTCGGACTGGGCCCGGTGGCCCAGTTCGTGGAGGAGCGCGGCGAGCTCGGCCACGGTGGTGGAGTTCCAGGTGAACCACGGCGCTTGGGTGGCTCTTCCGTAAAGCTGCCATGTTTTTAGCAATGCCGAAAGAGAAAGAAAGAGGAAAAGGATTGGGAGAGAGAATTGTACTTACAGGGAGAGCGATGGAAGAGAGATGTGGATGGGAGGTGGAGGGTGAGAGGAGGTGTGAGAGAGTGGTGAGAACCACGGATTTGGGAGAACCTTGGACGAATCTTCGGATAAGGTTGTCGGCGGCGGCGGCGGAGGTTGTTAGCTTTGTCAGAAAGCGTTGGCCTTGTTTGGTTAGCGTGGAAGTTTCCATTGTAATCCTTGTAACTCGGGTAACTGGGGCACCGTGTTGTTTCCATCTCCATAGCAGCCCTTGCTGAGGACACTGTAAGCCATTCATCGTCTTCCCCGGTACCAACTTCACTTCAGTCTCTTGGATTCAAACAATACAAAAAAAATTATTAGTTTATTTACAATTCACTCCATAACCATTTCTAAGTAATATTAAAAAAGTAATTTAATTATTTTTTAACCGGTGGGTCCGTACGACATTAGGAGGTCTGACACCCGACCGTTCAAAACTATTACACACAAATAAAGCATTTTTAATGACCATCCAAATTCTTAATTCGACTAAATAATAAATGGTCTACGATAATCATATAAATAGGCCCAAATTTTAAAAATTAGGTACATTATTAACTGTTGAGTGCTAACACCAAAGTCTTACTTGAGCATTAGAATGCATTTTGCAAATAACACCGAAATTCACGGAGATGAGAAATAAAGAAACGAGAGGAGTTCAAGTAGAAGGGAGGGAAGGTAGATCGACCGAGAAGAAATATAATTAATCGTTCTCTTGATTCCAATCCCATTTGAAAATAATCTTAAAATAAAAAAGTTATTCAATTATTTTTTTCTTTAATAAATAAATAAACTATTTTTTATTTATTAAAAAAATACCATATAATTTACTTATTTTTATATAATAATATAGATTAAAAAATATTTATAATAATAAAATAAAAAAATAGTAAAAGTTTTTTTTTATCTTATCACTAGGATCTCATAATAAGTAATATTTAAGTATAAAAGACCTAACTAATACGTTTTTTATACTGTTAACTATTTAAAAATGATTAAAAATCTATATATCTTTAGCATGAGGAGATGACAATTGTTTTTATGATGACCTCATTTAGACAAATTCTTTGCATTCCATAAAAGGTAAACAAATTCTAGAAAAAATGCTCTAACTTTTGGTTTGGGAAAACTATTTTCTAATATAAAAATATATTTAAAAGAAAACTTTAATATATACCAATATAAAGTAGCAGCTCAAAAGCAAAAGTAAAATCTAAATTTCTCAGCCCGAATTTCGCGTGGCCCAATAGCGGGCGTGAATGCAAATAACTAACTCAGTTGAAATGTCGAATCATTTAACTAATTATGATTATGATATGAGTCTTGTGTTTTTGAAAATTTCAAAAACAATTTCAGTTATAAATTAAAACTAAATTTCAAATTGATTTTATTTATTTATAAAGAAAACAATGTTATGACAGTGATGTGTCAGGTTAACAGTGTAAAGTAATTTTACGTGAGCATTCCACGATTATCTATATCAACATCCATCCCCATCCATCATGATCATGATGGTGATCACCATACTAAAAATATGTAAAATTTTTAAAATTTAAAATAAAAAAATATAAATATATATATATTATATAATTATAAATTATATAAATTGATAATGAATTTTTAGATATAAATATAGTTGATGATGATCTATGTCAACATCTATCCATCATGGTTATGATGATGGTAATTATTTTTTTTAGCATAGACAGACACTAATAAATATAACCATCAATATATTATATAATTATAAATTATATATATATCATGTATAAATATATTTTAGTTTTTTTAATAAAAAAATATATTTAGTAATTGATTTAAAAATATTTATTTTTAAATGATAATAAAACTTTATATAATAAATTTAAATTTTTTGAAAATTAATATTTTTTATTATATTTTTTAAATTAAACACTTTATTAATATACATCGATTCAATTTTTGATACACGGACATCATTTAAGAGACGTGTCGGAACTTCAAAGATGATCATATCATAGAGAGCAAACCAAAGGAAGCCCATCCCAGTCTCTCACACACATATAGCAGTGTGTCTCTTCCCATAACTCCTTTGTTTTGCATCCAAACCTATCTATCTATTTCTCTATATCTTGCATTCTTCTTCCTCTTCAAGGTATCTTCCATAATCTTCATTCATCATTCATCATTCTCTGTTTTCTGAACCCAATTCCTTTTCTTATTCCACAGGATAGGATGAACAAGAGGCCTATAACCGCCGTTTACAAGGCCCTTCCTGATCTCTGCCATCGAGAACTCGGCCATCTACCACCCAGAAATTTCGCTCTTCGCTTTGGCGCCTCTGAGGTTCCAACACCCTCTCTTCTCCTAACCCTCAATTTCCATTCTTTTCCAATTATTCATCTGTTCTAGTTACTTCTTCAAATATCTGTTTGCTTCCATGGAATATTTTATATTGAAGATGAGAATGTGGTCCTTTTGTTGTTCCCGTTTTGTAATGTGTTTTTGCGTTTATAGATGATAATAATTTGGCTTCTCTGTTGGCATGTGAATCTGAATGTGCTTCTATCCAGAAGCTCAAAGCTCTACCCTGATTATTAATTAATGTGCTGTTCTGTGTTTTATAGGATCTTGTCCTTCGACTTGATGTGCTCAGGAAACTGCAAAAGCACAGGGGTTGTGTCAACACTGTCAGCTTCAACACTGATGGGGACGTTCTGGTGTCCGGTTCTGACGATTGGAGGGTTATTCTGTGGGACTGGCAAACTGGCTCTATCAAACACTCTTTCCATTCTGGTCACAGTAACAATGTTTTCCAGGCCAAGATCATGCCTCACTCTGAGGATCGAAGCATTGTCACCTGTGCTGCTGATGGACAGGTATCTCTCCTTTCTGTCTGTTCCTCCACTTTGTGATAAGGATTAGTTTGTGTTGTGAGCATACCTTGCAGATTTTCCTTTCATATCCGTGGGGTGATCATGTCTATTCCAATTTTTTGTGTTTTACTAACAATGTCATAATTGAGAAAATATGGTATCGGTTACTGGTTCTATCTTGTGCACATATTTTATCTTGGGGATGAAAAAAATGTAATATGGTTTCTGGTGGTACTGGTAACTGCTTCTACAGTACTGATTTTACTGTTGTAGTACGTTATGGATGTGCAGGAATCTTCTTAGATTGTTTTACTAAGATAAGGGTGTTTTCCTTGCGAACTCTCAATTATAGGTTAGACATGCTCAAATTCTTGAAAATGGAGGAGTGGACACTAAGTTTCTGGCCAAGCATCAAGGAAGGGCTCATAAATTGGCTATCGAACCTGGCAGCCCTCATATATTTTATACCTGTGGTGAAGATGGATTAGTACAGCATGTGAGTGATTGATTCTTTCCCACTTTTAACTCTTTATTGTTTATTCTTTAGTAATCTCACTATGTGTTTTGACAGTTTGATCTCAGAATTGGGGTCGCAACAGAACTTTTTACATGCCAGCCAATCAAGGATAGACGGAACTATATGCCGGTCATCCATCTTAATGCTATTGCAATTGATCCAAGGAACCCAAATCTCTTTGCCGTTGCTGGGTCTGATGAATATACTAGACTTTATGATATTCGCAAGTATAAATGGGATGGATCTACTGATTTTGGTCAACCAACCGACTTCTTTTGTCCTCCTCACTTGATTGGTGACGACCGGGTTGGAATAACAGGCTTGGCCTTTTCTGAACAAAGAGAGCTGCTTGTGTCATACAATGATGAGTTTATTTACCTTTTCACCCAAGATATGGGTTTGGGACCCAACCCTGATTTTGGGTCCCCTAAATCTATGAACTCTGATGCAGGTGAACTTGGATCTGCGCTGTCTCCATCCAACGTGGATGGTGATGAAAAAATCATCCCGCAAGTTTTTAAGGGACACAGGAATTGTGAGACAGTTAAGGGTGTCAACTTTTTTGGACCCAAGTGTGAGTATGTGGTGAGTGGGTCAGACTGTGGTCGGATTTTCGTATGGAAAAAGAAAGGTGGTCAGCTTATTCGTGTCATGGAAGCAGATAAGCATGTTGTGAATTGCATTGAGTCTCATCCTCATTCAATGGTTCTTGCAAGCAGTGGTATTGAGCATGACATCAAAATATGGACTCCAAAGGCCCTTGAGAAAGCTACTCTGCCCAAAATTATTGAGCAGGTATGAATTTTGTCTTAAGAAGTAAATTATTGCAACTCAGAACTTAGGACAGGATGATATTATTATATGTGGATGATGCCCTTGATGTGCAGGAGACATTAGTTTTGTGTATAAATCTCTGACTGGAAGTTTCTATTAAAACATCATATATATAAAATATTTTATAATGTACTATAATATATTATCTTAAGAAGAAACCAAGTACATAGTGTGAAGATATTATCCAAAGCTTTTCTGCCCCCTGGCTGTCCCTCAATCTCAGTTGGTTCAAGAGCCAAACTGATGTTGTACTGTTACCCTAGGCATAACTTTGAAAATTCTAGATTCTCATCCACCCATCACTATTAATGAAGGATCCTTTGTGAGTTATATCAGACTTTATTGTTTTGATCATGGTTGTCACAATTGTATGAATAACAATTCGACGGATTTTTAAATTGCTTGAATCACAGAAAAATTGCATACTTTGACTGGTTTGAACCAATCGGAATATGCATTAATTTAAGTTGACATTTCTTGTAAACTCCCAAGTACTTGAGAAACTTACCTTGTTGAAAAAGAACCAAACACTTGCATACTTTACAGAGCATTCCAAATTGCTCCAAGTGAAACTTAAGAATAATATCTTGAAGTCTCTATCAAAACATTGAAGTCCCTAACACTGCCCTTGAGAGATGATGTCTTACAAGTCCCTATCTACGACATTTACTACTGGAGAATGAGATTCTCTGATGACATACGAAATCACCTTCTGTTCCTCCATTTCCTTCAGCAAATCCTCATTCTCTTCCACCTTCCTAGTTTCAATGATTTTTTAGTCTATTTTTGACACCCTGCTCCTCAACTTTCTTGTCCTCAACAATGGTGTATTCAATTCTCCCATTGGTAGAAACCTTAGGCTTCCACAGGATCACTGTGTTGCCGTGACTTTGTAGCATGGCTGCAAAGTCAATACTGCTTGTGTTACGGCATAATTGTGACCCTTAATAATACTTGGTTTATGCTTTTTTATTTTATTCCTAGTTTTATGTAATAGATGGTGATTAGAAAATTGAGTTCACGTGCATTGGGCATGCCCAAGCTGAGGTGTCTAAAGTTTGTTAGAAATTGCTTTATGTTGTTTGGAAATTGTAACCATCTTGAGCATTTATTGCAGTCAATTGGCCAATGAAATCAGCATATCATCATTTCAGTAAAATTCTATCTTATATGATTATTCTCTGCACAAAATTATTCTGCTCTTTTCAACGGAATCCATTATGAACATTGGGGTCCCTGTTCTGAGCTAGGATTATTCTCGGGTTACTCCTTGAATATCGAAAAGTCCCTGCTTGCATGGGTCTTTTTTCGAACTCAAAACTCATGCCTTCTTTCTTCATGAACAGCTGCAGCATCTTTTCAATCTGTTTGATTTCCTTTAATGTGATTATTAGTTACACTTTTTTTTGGGATTAATGCTAAAGTCCATCATGATCTCTGCTTGCTTCTGGTTTTGTTTCTTGTATTTTCATCAATCGATTAAACTTTCTCTTTAGCCTTGATAGCTCATCGGGCCTTTCTGTCAAGAATTTTGTGGAATTGTCCAATGCTTCTCCCTAAAATGTTGATTTGGGGTTTAGTTAATCCAATTGAATCCATCTGGCACGTTGGACCAAGTTTTTGGGAATCCAAATTAAAAAGTAGAAGAAACCAAAGTAAGACGATATTTCTTGCTTCCAAAAGAACAAAAAATGAGAGATAATTCCCCTTCAAGGGTTTCCCCTTCACATCCTTTCTCAAAGAGTAAAGCTCAATTATGAAGTGGTACAGGATAGAATGCCTCTTTGCTTGCATCCTACTCCTATTTATTTTCCTCTCAAATCCCCTTTGTCTGACTAACCCTTCTACTAACTAACGTGCTGACAACTAACAAACCTGGTTTCGTTTAAGTTGTGGCAACATTTCAAGTTTCCTTGATTTTCCTTTTTGGGTCAAAAACAGCATGCCCCAAATACCCAAAAGACAGAGTCTAGCTTTCATGCAAAGACCAGTAAAAGCCCATAAATAACAACACAGAAGTACACTACATGGAAAGTAGACCATGTTAGACTCTAGAGTTTGAACACACAAAGTGGCAGATTTTATTGAAAGAATTGTGGAATTATTCCTGAATTTGTAGTCCAGAACAATATCACAGGCTTAATCCCTGTCAAAGAGTCTCCTTCGGTAAAAAAACTTGAAAAAAATTAAAATAACAGACCATGAATCAGAAATCTGTCAAACATCCTATTTAGGAAATACACACATATCTGCCTTGCAGTTTATCACATAAGTGATATAATTTATAAGCATTCTAGGGTTACTCAATAAACATAACTGCGACAACATGACACATAACTTTCCAATATGAACTAGTAAATTTTGTTGAGAACCAGCGTGAACAGTAATGCAGGAAACTTATGAATCGGTACTGGATTACATGGTTGGGTCATTTCATATTTGGATGATTTGGCAAGCTTATATGCTGCTACATCGTTTTAAGGCTGTATGATTTGTCAGGAAAATGGGTAAAACTGGTGTAAGTTAGAGGCTTGAACACGCTGCCATAAGGGAGTTTTGGGTGGATGCCCATTGCTCAACTGGGTGCGTGTTGTGTATTCAAAACATGTTAAATAATTTATTCGTTAGTGATTTTATGAAAGAACATGGTATACATTTAAAGATTCATGTTCTTAAAATATTTACATGGATTAAAGAGCTTGTAATAAAATATAATTTTTTGTATGCTTGTTTAGAAAAGTCATTGGTCCAAGTTGAATTAGACTCATCTCCTTGAGGAAGATTCTAGGTTCGAGCCTCGTCAATAAATGTGGTGGTCAATTAGGGTTTTTGGTGGAAATTAGTCATCGGTTGAGAAATAAACTATCTATCCTAAAGTAACTTCTAATAAAAGCTAAAATTTCATATGCTTGTCTAGGAAAGTCCTAGGATTATGTGATTAACACTGGTACTGGTCTGTTATTATTTGAAAATCAGAGAAAGCATAATATTTTTGTTGCATCTACTGTTTAAGCAGCAGAGGAACTAATTTCTCTGCTGGTACTTCTTTGAAGAAGGTTCACGTGTTTGATCGTGTTAATTGGTTTACAATTGGTGGTGGTGGCTATGACGAAGATGAGGATATTTTGTTTGATGATGAGTATGATGTTGAGATGTTTGAGAGTGACGATGATGAAGATGACGACGATGAAGATGACGACGACGAAGAGGAGGATGATAATGGTGATGATTGTGATGAAGACGATTATAGTGATTATATAGATGATTATGATGATGATGAGAACAATAATGTTGATGATGATAATAAAGATGATGATGATGATAATAAAGATGACAATGACAACGATGATAATTTTGGTGGTGGTTGTAATGCAAATTGAATTTTGTGTACTACAGAAACCAAGGGCTAGGGGCTGGATGTACCGGATTGCATCTCCTGAAGACCTGATGTTGCAACTGTTGTCACTTCCAAGACGAAGGCTTAGGACAGAAAACAATGGAGAAAACTCAACTACAGATCAAGACCTTCTACAGTTGTTACTCACATTCAATGCTAATAGTGACAGTTCTAATGATGAAGATGATGATAATGATAATGATAATGATGATGATGATGATGATGATGGTGATACAACCAGTCACCATGACTTGTTCTGTTAGTTTAGAGCTATATATAGGTCAAAACTTGGCCAGTTTAGCAAATTGTAAATAACATAGGATTAACAGTAACTCTTCACTGGAATATTGCATACTGTCTAAACAATATTCTACGTACAATTGCCCTCAATTTATTTTTTTGCCATTTTTTTAGTGAGTTCTTTCTGCTTGTTCTGCTCACAGATTTTATTTATTTGTGATTTGTGACTTGTATTTTTATTCCGTTTATCTAGTTATTTGCAGATGATGGGAATGGTGAGTTGAATAGCATGCTGAATTGTATAACACGATCTAATAAGATTACAAAATAATTTTGTAAGAAGCAATGCAACACCTATAATAAGACGGACACTGATACGACACAAATATAGATAGACGTATCATTTATAAAATGTAGGATACGAAAACACAAATTTATATATTATATAATTATAAATTATATAAATTGACAATAAATATTTATGTGCATAACATGTCCTACAAGTGTCAGTGTTTGACACGGATACATCATTTAAGAGGATACATCATTTAAGAGGAATGTTTGATCTCTTAGGTGAGAAGAATAAAAAAAATTGATTGAATAATTTAATCTTTTGTTAAATATCAATACTCCAAAATGTATTTTATAGGATAAAATATAATAATTCAACGTTTACATATTTCCAATCCTAAATAAATCAAACATAAACATCTAGACTCAACTTAAAATCTTACAATTTTTATTCTCTTAAAATTACATTACATGGGAAAATTTTATAAAGGTTCATTGGAACATTTTAGAAGTAATTATTGTTTTTTAACTCGTCTAAAATTTTATGGAAAATATTCCATGTAATCCAATAAATTCATATACCTATCAGGGTACTACTAAATTACCTTTTAAAGCTTTTATGTAATTGCAAATTGATTCTTGAGGAAAACCCAAATAGAGACATTCGTTAAAGAAGATTATTATATAAAACAAAAATTAATCACTATTTATTTTAATATATTTACAATCTCTCATGTTTCTATATTTATAATATTTGCTGTCGAATGTTTTTATTAAAGACTAAGATTATTCATTTTACTATTTGAAGTGTTTTATAATCGGAAGAATAAATTAACATGTGGTAATTTATGGTTTTGATGAAAGTTTATAAGGAATTTAATGAAAATATTAAATGTATCTCTTAATTTTATGTCTATATATGGAATAAGAATAATTATAGTTTAATACTTATATTAATGAGTGAGAGATATTTATGTTATTAGGTTTTATGATTTAAGGGGTCATATTTATTAAAAATTATCTACTATCTCTTGCTTAGAATAAAACATAAAAATACATGGATAAAAAATATGATGAAAAGAAAAGAAAAAAATATAGAAAAATGAGAAAATAAAATATTAAAAAGCACAAGAAATATTTTAAGCAGCATACTTTCTTCATAGTTATAAAAATATTTAAAAAGGAATATATCCATAATAATGATTATGTTTGAAACATCAGACAATGAATCTATAATATTTTTTTATTAATGTATATGCTTTTACGCTATAGTAAAATAAATAATAAAATAAAAACTATTAAATAATAAATAAGTAAAATAATTTAAATTTTGGTATTTCATGAAATATAAAACACACATCAAATTCATAATTCTTGTAAGATTACATATTCAAGTCTCAAATATGTAATGTCAAAAGATAATAAAATAATTATACACTAATAAATAATAATTTTTATATTTATATATAATTCAAATCAGTATATTACTTATCAGGTAATAATCAAAATATTGAATGTGATTGGAGGATAATTAATGTACTCTTATATATCTATCTAATATTATTTATAAATTTGATTAAAAAAAAAAAATTTCCTATTTATCACTCGTTGTGATTTACTTGGAAGTCATAGACCATGTTAATATTTTTCATATTGTTAGATAAGATATTTTTTTACACAAATTATTTAAAATTTATATTTATAGTGATTATTAATTAAAAATATAAAAATATGTTCATTTATAGTATACAAAATTCAATATTTTTCCATATAACTAGATGGCATTTTTATTCCTGTTCTGGAGATTCTTTCAATAAATTAAATCAGTATTTTATGTTTAATTAATTATATAACAAAAAGTTCAACTCCCTTATGGTTTGAATCATCATTATATAATTTTAAAAAAAATAATATTCTAATAATTAAACTATATTAAGAATTTTAAGCTGGTATGAAAAGTAATAAAAGTAAAATTTAATTGACTAAAATGAAGTGTGATATTTTATATATAGTAATATTATTTTGTGGTGTGAACATATTTTGGGGTATTTAGAAATAAAATAAAAAGCTGAGAGAAGGAATTGGATTCTTGGTTTTGTTTAGTCTTAGTTTGTTCTGTCTGAGAAGACAACACAATTTGATCCATGATGATGATGGAAACGTTGGCCACATCTTCTTCTGCAGCTCTTTCATCTTCTTCTTCTCCCTTTTCCATTTTCCCTTCAACAAGAACCTTGCTTTCTCCTCCCAAGACTCTCCAATTTCGTTTACCCTCCAAGCGTGCGTATTCTATTCTATTATTTCGCTTACCCTTTTGTTTTTCTGCGTGATTTTTCTTCAATTTTGTGTTCTGTTTCAGGTGATGATGCTCGCGATTCAGACACCGAGAATAACACCTTTCCGATTATCAGTGATCGCTGCCTCTCCCTTTCCCCTCTGTCCAAAGTACGTTTTTTCCTTTCCCAAAATTTCAACTTTAATCAATTTCTGTGCACAACTTTTCCTGAATTTTAATGGGTCAGTTGCATTAATTTTAATGGATAAGAAAAAAACTGTTATCCCTTTTGGGCAAAAAGGAAAAAAATTCAACTGGGTTATTCATTTCCTCAATGCATTTCTGTGCCTAACATAGGTGAAATTTCAAAGGGTCGGTGTGAAATAGTTGCAATGAATAAAAATAAAATTGTTGTCATGGAAATTTTTAACCTTGTTGTTCCTTTCCCAAAATCTGAATTTGCATCGGTACCTGAAAGGGTCAGGTGTTGTGCTTGCATCTGATGCAATAAAGGATAAAAATTTGTGTTTTTTTGGTGATGAAAGTTGTTAAATTCTGATAATAATTTGTGGGGTCAGGATGCTGCGATGGGACTGGTGCTGAGTGCTGCGGTGGGTAGAGGATGGACCACAGGTTCTGGGATGGAAGGTCCCTCTGTTCCTGCAGTTGGTAGGGATAATGAATCGGGGAACATTTCCACTTTCCCGTGGTCTCTCTTCACAAAATCCCCTAGGAGAAGGATGCTGGTGGCTTTTACTTGTACCATCTGTGGCCAGAGAACTACACGGGCTATTAATCCCCATGCTTACACTGATGGCACTGTCTTTGTGCAGGTAACATTCTGCTTTTGTTAACCTTAACCCTTGATTCATCGTGTGTGTGTCTCGCTTCGACACACGTGAGCATTGGAGGAAAGGCATCGGCTCATTCGCGTGGCTTCTCCCTCAACACCATCCTTGCGGGCGGTGTTGGGGAGTAGAAACACGGATGATAGGGGTTGAAACTCTGGTGCGGTGACCACCTTGATGTTTCCATTTCCATTTTTTCTTTTCCATTTGCTCACTTATCATCATCACATGTCTCAGTGATTTTCTTGAACTGAAGTTGGAGCCAAATCATAAACTAATAGCATTTTGCAAAACCGAATTGATTCAAGGGTCTATAAAAAAAACTTTTGGTTGAACTGTTATGTGTCTGTAAATGAAATGAATGCTTCTCATCATATGGATAAAAATAAAACCATTTATTGACATGTTTGTCATGCCGGTAGCTGGGGCATGCCATGCATCACCTAAAGATAAGTAGGTACTTGCACAACACTTCAATCATTTTTCAATTTTAGAACATTGAACTGGCTCATTTGTCTGGTTCAATGGTTCTAAAGCTGGTTTTAAATTAATGCTTTACGTGGCTTGATCAAACTGGTTTTCTTAGTTTCTTTTCTTCTTTGTAATTCTTTTCTTCTGCCTCTCCGCATGGAAGGCTAAATCTTTTTGGTTGTTTCCTTTGTAATTCCCGGGTCAAACTGGTTGATGTCTTCTTCATGGTAGAACCAGCCAGACTAATTGGTGCAGTCTGCTTTTTGACAAAACTGGTTTTTATTTATTCTGGGGGAAAGAGACTTGTTAGTTTAATACTAAAAGGTTGATAATGTTATAACTTTATATATATTTTGATATTTTGATTCATAGATTTATTTCATCAATTAACATATGTGTATATGATTTTTATAACATACTGTTGCATAATTATCTAACTCTAAAACCTGAAAGCAAGATTGATCTTGACCATTTGTCATTGTTGCCAGTGCTGTGGATGCAATGCGTATCATAAGCTGGTGGATCACTTGAACTTGTTTCAGGAGACAAATTGCTACTTGAATTCAAGTTTTAAGTATAAAGGAGAAGGATGGGATGATCTTAAGTTTAGGTACATGGATGATAACGATGACGAAGACACATTTCCCATTTCATAATTGAATTGTCATATGTAGCATATACTTTCTGCTTCATCCTATCCAAGTTCAGTTTGGATGTCTTGTATATTCTCTAGGCTTTCACGCTTTATAGTAAAATTTGTACGAGACTCGTACTGTAACATGTTTATGTATAGCTGTGAACTCATTTGTATGATTATCAATTTGATAATGTACAAGACATTACATAAGTTTTTCCTTTGCTTCTCTACCTTCTGTGAAATCGTTAGGATGGTTTGTTTCCCTTTGATTTTCGCCATTGCTTGCTAGGGTGTCTCTGACAGTTCAGCCATGACATTATTGTTTATCCTCCACCATAGTTTTTATTTCCTTTATGAGATTTTATAGAGGCGATGATGGTAGTAGTAACAATATGATTACACATTTGTGAATGTTTGCTTCTGTAGAGGCATATATCCATACCTGCAGGGCCAACCTATGGCACTCTTGCTTTATTAGACTGAGTTTTTCATTGATTACTCTCTTTTCTGTACAACCATTATCGTTTCAGATTCATGCACTCAAACTTAATAAGTAAAGTCAATCGTTGCATTACTTGGCTCTAATTCAAATGCTTAGTTTTTTTTATCAGCAAAGAAGTAAATGAATTAAAAAGGATGACACTGTCCCAACCCATATACAAATATCTTCCTCACTTTTAAATACAAAAAACAACACAAACCAACTTGCATAATTAGCATTGTTACTATGACAGACTACAACATAATCATTGTTGCATTTAAATACCCTTAAACAAAAATGCTGAAAAGAAAAAATACAGAACAAGAGAGAAAAAAGCTGCATAAACTCAAATGCTTCATTCACAGGATAAAAATTACAAAGTTCCTGACTACTACTACCCGGTGGAAACTTTGGAAAAAATATATACTAGCTAGAAAGAAGTGTAAGCTAAATAGTGCTAAGGCTTAAGGATGTTTGCATACAATGGTCAACATTGCAAAGATAGAATGACTAAGCAGTAACTGATGAGACCCTACTGTTCATAAATATATGCCACATTTCCTCTTAATAATTCCAAGAAATCTGTGGTTCTTCTCTTGGTTCATCGGATTAATATTTTTCAGAACCAACATCTTTTTAGCATTTTGCTATTTACTGTTTTATATGTCCAATTCCTTCTGCCATCTTTCTAATCTATGGTCTGATGAGTAGCTATGGACAACAATTTTCTCGAGGCAAAATGAAGCAGTAAGGGATAATAATGCTTATTGCTCGATCGAGAGCATAGTAGTCTCCACCTCAGACCAAAGTATCCGTGCAGCGGTTATTGCTGATTTTGCCACCCGCAATAGGAGGAGCAGCTCGGATCATTAGACTCTGAAAAAATGCTGTCATCTGAAATACAATGTGTGATGTGTTCAGTACATGACCAAGGAACGTTGGCAGAAACCAGTTAACAAATGATGATGAAAAGTTGAAGCACTCAGCAGATGAAGCAAAAGCCAATGATCATAAAACCATAAAGTGTTAATGAATGTACACAATGCTAATATAGTTGTCTGCACCAACAATGTCAGTTCAGCACATTCTGAACATGGTTCATTTGGATAGGTTTAATCATGGCAGAATGAAACTCCAAATCAGCCCTCCCCTTAAATAGATCCATTTTGGTATGTTAGGCCATGGTGACTTCTACAACTCCTATTTTCAGGGTGTTGGAAGTTATCAATTAGTGTTCAAGCATCTACCAGATTTCATTAGTAGAGATGAGAGTTTTGGAAGCATATAATATCCATGATCATACTATTCTATATCTAATATCAATAGGATTCAATTTGCACGTTATTCTATCACGTTAAACCCTAAATCCTAAACTCATTCAATTACGGATCTTTGAGGTTGAAAGATCATCTTACCATAGCTAGCCCAAGGCACATTAGACTGAAGCCAGGATAATAAAACGGAGCATCTTCTGACAGAAATAAGGCTGCATACAAAGGATGAAGAAGCTTATCAGTATTTTTTTTCTCACATGTGGCCTTAAGATTTTACTTCTAATTATAATTATACCTGTGAGTGGACTGAAAACTAACGGAGCAATGATGTTGGCGAAGGAACTAATTCCTGAAAGACATCCTTGAACCATTCCCTACATCAGAGACTGATCAGTTAGACTAAAAGAGAAAGGAAGAGAACAATTATGTGCAATGCATATAATTGTGAAGTTTAACAAAGTTGTTACTCATTGTTGCAAATTGATTTTTTTTTTATCAACAAGAAAAAATAAATAAACATGAACCGGGGTAGTCCAACCCTTATACAGAAAAATAATCCTTAGTCTTTTCCAAAACAGGCCGAAAACCTTCTTCAGACAACTAATAAACATATCTGACTAAACTCATACACCTACTATTGTGCTAACCAGCAATGTAATACATCAAGTAACCAACCTCATATAAACCAAAGGGTCAAGATACTAATCAGAATAAGAGAAAGAAACAAAATTATTGTATGAGTTTGCAATCTTAGAAACTGAACTTTCTGATGACATTCTTAATAAAATGCAGGAAACCCAAGTTCTTTTTTTCAGTCAGGGATACCTGTTCAGTAGGTCCAACTTGCTTCGATGCAATGCTGCATAACTGTACCAGCAACCTTGTGAGAGATCAGAGAGTATTTCAAAGAAATAAAACAAAAACATGTCGGTTGAGGGCTTAACAGATACGTTAGAAACTTACACTTGGCCGCACAAAAACTGTGAATATAGAGCAACCTGCTAGAGCATAAGGAACCTGCATCGTTTTCAACAGTTTTAAAGGCTTGTTGGCTTCTAAAAGTAATAAGAGAACAACAAAGTGTTACAAGAAAATTACCCATGTTGCCCATGCTATGCTGTAGACAAAGACCTGCATAGCACAATACATTGAGAAGTGTCATTGTTAGCCTCAGTGTGCACATATGTTACACTTTAGGGTATATATATATTGTTGAAAAATTCCGAAAAATTGACAAAAGTACTTTCATATGTTGTTTGCATCTAGTTAAGAAAGACACGTCAAAAAACAAAACAAACAAAAAATATAGGGAAGAAAAGTTAGGTTGTTTTGTTTTTGGAAAAAAACAAGTTTTTCTGTTTTGTTTGCTATCGATCTGAGACTTATTACGCTTTATTCTTTGGGTGTTTTGATATGAAACTTTTACCAGACTTCCTTATTGTGTCTATTGAGATGTGACTGAGATTTGAGCAAAAAACTTGCAATAATTTTTTTATTCATCACTGCAGGACTAAAAGAAAGGTTGGTGTATGCATGAAACTGTTTATTTTTTGTCTAACTGAATACTTATCCATTTGACCTAAAATTTGTCACGTTTTGTTTCAAATTCTGTTGAGATTCTTACATGGGATTTCAGCAAAAAAAAAATTGGAAATTTTTTTCAGAAATTCGGTGCACTCCAAGGCTTTACTCTTTTCAAATTTGTGAAACTTCGTCGTACCATTTTATTCCGTGTCCATAGGTTGAAAAAATTCAAAAAGATTCAGTTAGAAGTCTTAGGAAGAGTGAGCTTAAACTTACATTTATACAGCCAATCAAGAGCCCTGTGGACAGCAGCCTCTCCTCTCCTATAACCGGCACTAAAATGGGCATCAGAAATAGCTGCAAGTACACAAAACCAACCACATGGCCATTAGAGCAAGTAACTTTTTCAATGGAATTTTGTGTAACTGAAAATATTGAGTTGTTCAAAGAACATGTTAAAATAACAGAGAGTATGACTCAAGGCGTACTTGTGCAAGAGTAGCTCCAACCCCAGTAATCATAAACAAATCTGCAAACTGGTTCTTGTTGAACTGAAAACGTGCCTTTAAATAATACTGCATGCAGTAACAAGTTTAATCAATTACTTTGTACAATAATTTTGTTCTCAGTAAAACTGAGGTGTAATTCTCCAATCATAATTAAAGTTTCCCTTCAACTCCTTTAACCCAAACCTTACAAGACTTTGATTCTAACAAACACTTGAATAACTGCATCTATGTTTGGTTCTATCCATAATCTCAACTAAAATCTTAATATCTCACCATTTCACAATGTTTTTTTTATCAGTAAGAAATAATAAATAAATATGAATCACTTCAGGTTATCCAAACCTTATACAAAGTAAGATAAAACCTTACACTCAAACCTAAACGAGTCTCCCAACAAAAGGTGTCGACTAACCCAAAATACAAGAATATCACCATTTCGACTATGTGCAGTATAGAAAACAGAACTTTACCAGCAATACAGCCATCAAGCCACCGTCCACAAGACTATTGAAGAACGAAACCACTGCTGCTTGAGAGAACGTGGGACTGCAGAAAATTTAGATCAACAACTCCATCTAATTTGAAATATGTAGGTAGTAGGAAGGTGGTGAGAAAGAGATTTTGTCCAACCAATATACCAATTTGCTTACCTACACTTGACCAAGCAAATCAAATCCCCCAGAGAGGGAAGTTTCTTAAATGCTCCTGTTGCCCTTTGTGAGGAATCATCCTCAGAACATTTCCCCTCCACCTCTTTCAACAATGGCTGCCTCACGCCACCACCAGGTACACTATCCTTAAGGAAAATTCTCATGTACATCAATGCAATCATTGATGTGACAGCAGCAACCTGAATAATTAAACCAGATTGTAAATGTTGGAGAACAAGAACAAGGGTATGTGTTTATTACAATGGTGAATGTAGGAACCATAACAGAGAGGAAAATGGAACCTGAAATGTTAAGGCAGTGGATAGGAATCGAGCTGCTAATGTTCCAACCACGAATGATGCTGATCCAACACCAGCAAGTATCCCAAATGCAGATGTTCGTTTCCCATCTGGAACCTTGTCTGCCTATACTCATAACATCAAAATGCCCCATGTTATAATTTGTCTGTCATGCCTAGTGTTATCTTATAAGATCATCGGATAGACTCGAAATGACTTTAATACCATATTAAGAGGTGGACTTTAAACCTAACTCTTCTCATAAACTGGTTTATAAGGTAAAGTTTGCATTCACTTATATACTATGAAATACTCTAATCTCTAGTCGATGACTTATAAGGTGAGGTTTGCATCCATTTATATACTATGAAATGCTTTAATCTCTAGTTGATTAGGATTTTCAACAGACAGTTACAATGAAATAAGAAAGTATAATAAGTTGAGCTTCTTTTTGGAAACTCTCTTCTCTAACTCTTCCTAAACATGAGGTGAATAGGTTAATTTGAGTTTGAGATGGAGAGATGAGAAGTACCACATATGCAAAAGCGAGGCAGTGGAAGGACCCTTCGCCTGCCATGGAAGCAAGAGTTTTGACAACATAGTACGCATAGAAGAATCTGGTCTCTCTGCTATATGCCAATATCACTGCAAATACATCACATTAATCACAAAGTTGTTACATTCGTTAAACTAAAACTTGGTGGTGGTTATCACATCTTTGTTCTGAATGATCTTTTCTTAAGGAAAACTTATGAGTTCTATTTTGCAGTATTAATAACTTTTGAAGCATTATTTCAACATACTTTATCACAGTCACCAACCAAGGTCAGAAATATATTATTATTATTAGTAAGAAAATATTTATTATAAAGTAAGGGTATTTTTCAATTATGTGGAATCAATAATAAGGATTCAACAGTAGTAATAAATGAACTTCTGCATAAAAGGGAAATAATCATTACTTTATTATAAAAGTAAAAAATGAATGAGTTATGTGGGTTCATTCCTTGTCCAAAACAATCTCTCTCTGTGAAGTGAAGTACGCAATCATATATAAAACGACATAGTACACCACGAGATGTCAGAATGGAAGTCTGAATAGATTCCCATATTCTTCCAGATACTTTAAACAGTAGAAAATAAAGTCAAATTTGTAACTATTATTATCCTAAAACTTAATGGGTAAAAATGAAATATAAGTTTAAATATTTTTTTTTTCTAATTTTTACATAGTTAATAAACCATAAATGATACTATAAATTTGTAGGATAAAGTCATTTTGTGTTGTTTTGAGAAGATTGCACATCACTGATCCCACATAATAGTTAATTGCATATTTTTTTTTATATTTTTTAATAATATTTTTTTTATGATGACATATAATTTTATTTAAGATGTGAGTCTAAATCAAATGTGAAATTGTACAGGAATGAGGATAAGGACTTATCAAGTTATTGTTGGTTGGTTAATAGTTATAGTCAATCATTAGGTTTCCCTCTAAGGAAGCAACTCTATCAATTCATCAATACCACAGTCTTACCAGTTTTTTCTTTTCAAAAGCACTTTTTTAGAGATTCTCCAAGCTTAAAAGTATAAGAAAATTATAGTTTTACTCTGACTCTGACTGTGAGAATATTAATCAAAATTATTTATTTCAGAAAATATTGAACACAGAATTAAAATATTGGTAAACATTGAAAGGAGAATAGAGCAGAGTAAAGTATACAAACCAGAAGGAATGACTGAGAGAGTGAGAGGAAGAGTGATCAAGGCTTTTCTGCCATATCTGTCTGACAAGTTTCCTATCAGTGGTGTCATCACCACTGATCCCACTCCAGCCATCTGCAACATCAATCCATTTCAATTCTTATTCCTCTTTTTCTTTTCATTATTTATGGACCCAATTACCTTTTTTTGTGCACATGTCACCAAATTCTACCCCACAAAACAAAAATCAATGCAACAATTAAAAGGGAAACAAAAAGTAAGAGTTGATATTTATGGGTATTTGGAATTGTGCAAACTGAGAAGAATTGTACTTTTTTCACACTCACTGTAGTATTTTCAGTGTATATTAGTTACCACTGTAAAATTATACACCTACAAAGTTTTCTTACTGCATATTACTTCTCATAAGTGTAAAATATTATACCACTGGTTTTGTTTTCTGGTGTATGAAAATTGAAACTATAAACACATCACGCCAAAAGGGAAAGTAACTTGCACATGTTTGTGTAACAAAACAGAACACAAGTACATATGTAATGCAATTATGTTTTTACAGCATGAAGTGACTTTGAAGTTTAACCTCGTTAAAAACCTTGTACAACCAAAACATTTAGTCCAAAACCATTAAACTATTACTACTTTTATACAATGGTGTAATTAAAATAGTGTGAACAAATAAAGAAGAACATTCTATCCTTCAACATAACAAGTGTTGCTGTCCCCAAAACTTAGCTTAGCAGATCCCCACGTGTGTGTTCGACCGAACACCGCAGTTCAGAAAATCATAAACATACAGAAAAGTCCATTTCATCTTTCAGAAGAAGACATTTCTAGACATGTAAACCAAAACCAATTTGTAAATGGAAAAAATGTATAATTTTGAAGAAAGTAGTGTGAGAGTTTTTGTAACTATTTGTGTGTGGAAGTGTTTGAAGAGGAGTAGAAGTGAATGAAATGGAAGAGCATATGCAGTATTTGTTGAATTGTTGAATCTGTATGTGTCGTACCAGTGTTCGTGTTCGTATCAGTGTCTATGCTACGTGTCTATGCTACATAGAGATTATACTCACTGCTTGTTGGATGCCAGAGAGGTAAATGGCAAGGGAGCATTGATCTTGACCAGGGCAAAGTGCAGCCATGGTAACATCTGTGATGGATGGAATAGCTATGACAGCACCAAACCCTGTTAGAAATATTGTCACAAAAAGATGGCTCAAACCAGCTAACCCCTCCATCCCAGAAAAAAAACTCTTTCCAAAATGGAAAACAGAAACCCCAAGAATTGAACTTTAGTTGTACTCAAGAATGACACAAGTATATGTTGTTGTTATATAGTTTGTTGGTTGGTTGGGTGAGTTGTGTCTTGTGAAAATAGTGGGCTAGTGGAGTGGGAGAGAGTGTGAGAGGAAGAAAGAGAAAAGGGTGTTTGAGAGAGAAAGAAGATTCCAAATAGAGTTTTGAGATATTAAGAGAATGCAGAGCAAGGAAGCAAAGCAAAAGGGTTAAGAGACGTAGCTTCCAAGTTTTTTGAAAGTGTTTGTGAAAAGTGTTTGTGAGGGTATTCATTATAACGAAACTTCATGATTTATCGTATTTTCCGTATTGAATTGGCATTTGTGTAAAGGCAAATAATATGCAGTGTGGGGGCAAAATGAGACCTTCGTGTAAACGTCACGTTTCCACCTCGTTTTCAACTATGCCATCACATCTCTTTCTACTTTACCATAAGCAACTCTTTTTTCTTCTTTTCTTCAGTTTTCTGCTGTTCCTTCATTCCCATTTTTTTACTCTCTATCCTCCATTTAGCCATCACAAAAATTGGAGCTGTAACTGTTTGTTCACTTAATTTACAGACCCAACATGTGACATTTGCACTTTCGGCTCGGCAAGAAATTAACTAAAAAATGTCAGATATGAAAAGTTGTTGAGTGTTGAAATTAATAACTTTAGATATTTGTCTTCTCTAACGGGTTGTAATCAATAGAACTATTCAACTTCTACTCTGCGGTCTAATCTTTTTTCTTTGAACAAACTTTTTGTGCTCCTCTTATCTCTCTACTCATCGTTTTTGTGAATTCTGAACTTGGGTGATACTTGTAAAAGGTGATGGGAAAAACACACGCGGAAGCAATACACACAATCACGAATCAACTGCAGAAAAATAAATAATACATGATTTAACGTGGTTCAGTCACCAACTGCAACCTACATCCACACGGGCAACTATTAGGTTTTCATTAGATCATGTTACACATCAATTACAAGTACAATGATATCTTTAAATAGAGATAAATAGAGATAATAAAGGGACACAATGATTAAGCCCACTCACTAAAACATGGTGTCTACCCCGTCCAACCCAATTGGTCCTAACTTCATACCCAACAATATCCCACTTTGAACAATGTTCACCTGCACTTCAACTGTGTACATGTGTCTTGTCAGCCCAACCCAATTGGTCTTGATTTCATACCCAACAAAAGGCACATTAACACTTAAAAAGTGAGACTTCGATATTCAGACTCAGTTTATTTTATATTGAATGTAACTAATTTTACTAATTTGTGCCTATTTATATGATTATCATGAATCATTTGTTATTGGATCAGATTAAAAATATAGATAGTAATTAAGAATATATTATTTAATATTTAATTATTAATTAGTCTTATTAATCTTCTAATGTACCTTGAAACAATTTGAATATTTTGTTTTCCAGTGTTTTACTTTACAATTTATTACTTTATTTCCTCTGGGATTTTGAATGGATAATTTAGTATTAGCCCAGTTAGAGTTGTGATATTTGATTTATGAATTGAAGTCCCTATCAGCAACATGTGCACGCATTAGAGAGGAAGCAATAATATATCATATTATCACATTATCACATGAGAAGAATGCGTAAAAGCTTAACATAAGAAGAGTGTGAAATGAATCAATGATGTTCTACAAGAAATGCCTACATATGCACAAGGAACACTCTCATCATTTACTTCAATATCAACATAAAACTCAATTTAGAAACTCTAACACTGAATTATCTGCAACTCAACTTAAATATATTCAAAACAATGGGGTCCCTTTCTTCCTCAAAAGAGAAAGAAAACCATAAGAGTGTAAACAAAAAGAGAAATATCACCAAACTTTAGTTTTTCTTTTTCTTTTTCTTTTTCTTTTTCAATTCTTTTAATTACCCATCTTTGCTTTCACTATACATGTTCAATCTTTGCATACCATAAGGTAACAATTAAATTAAAGTTAAAAATTTTTTGTTGGATCTGAAATGTCTTGTTTCTTGGTAGGTTTTTGGCACTTTAACAAAGAAGCATATACTTTTGTTTTTGGGGTGAAGGGGTTGAATGGGAAATAGTTTATCAGAGAATAACATTTTTGTCAGGAATTAGGGTTCAATTGTGATGTGGGCCCAATGAAAAATGGCCCACACAACACGACAAACTCAACTCACATAAGAAGAAGAAAAAAAAAGATATGAGGATAAGAAATGGAAAATAAATTTGTTGGATAAAAAAAACAAAAGAAATAAAGTGTTGGATGCTGTTTTTGACACCTTAGAATTCGATGGTGTTTGTTTAAAGTTCTTATATTTTAATGATGGGTTTTTATTAAAAAAAAATCCATTACAAGAACCTAAGAATATTTATTGATGAGTGAAATTGGAGTGGGAAGAGGAATAAATGTAATTTATGTAGAGTAATATAAAACCAATGTCAAAAGAAACCATACATTGCAACAAGATGTGACATCAATTTTGAAAATTTGTAGCACAAATTCGATAGTCAAAAAAAAAATTAAGAATATATTAAAGTTCAGAACTATTCGTGTACTCTCGATACTTCTTAAAATAATAGAAAGATTTAAGAATTTAGAAAGATTTAAGAATCTTTGTTGAAAAGACTGAAAATTCAAAAATATCAAAAATTTGAAAAGATCTAAAAAGATTTGAAAATCAGAGTATAATTATAAGTACAACTATAAGAAAATCAAATAAAAATCAATTATAGAAAAAAATAATAATTAATTAGTATAATGAACAAATTATATGTTATTTTAGATACTAAAAAAATTATTGATTTCTAAATTAGTTTCTATTATTAATAAATAGTTTCTAAATTGGTAGTAAAAATCTTAGTAGTTAATTAGATACCAATCTAAAAACTAAGTTATTTGAAAAGTTAAAAATACATTCTAACGTGAAATAACATCAGTTTTAATTAAGAAAATATTTTACTAAAATTACATTTTTGTCTAATTAAGATATATATCCTTTACTGTTCTTAGCCTAGGTAATTATAACTACAAATACGCCCTAAAATCAAATTAAGAGGAAATCGTATGCCACATTAATCTAAAGTCTACGAGCACAAGGTTCCAACTTATCCCTATAAATAAGTTAACCAATGTAAGATAAATCTTTATTAGCATTTATCATACTCAATCATCACATAAGGTAACTTAGTTGGAGTATATTTTGTAGATATCACATTCCTAACTTATACCAAATACTGAAACCAAGAATCGAATATATTAAAAAAACAACTCCTACCATCTCTATGTAAGAATGTTGGAGATCCCACATCGACTAGAGATTAGAGCCTTTCATTGTATATAAGTGGGTGCAAACTTCAACCCTATGAGCCGGTTTTATGGGGTTGAGTTAGGCTTAAAGTCCACTTTGTAATATGGTATCAGAGTCATTTCGAGTCTATCCTAGTGAGTGTTTGTGTTGGGCCTATCGTGTCACCCGCTATCGGGCCGCTATCGGACCACCCATAATATATAGTCCCACGCACGAGTTGGCAGTCTCGGCGTGAGGGAGATTAGAGCCTTTCATTGTATATAAGTGGGTGCAAACTTCAACCCTATGAGCCGGTTTTGTGGGGTTGAGTTAGTCTTAAAGTCCACTTCCTAACAAAGAACAAAATAAAATAATATATATATATATATATATTCAATAAAAATGTTTAAGAAAACAAAATGAAAAGTATTGTAGAGATAATATTGAGTTCTTGGTTTTGTGAAGAAAAAATTAGGAGTGATCTTATCTTGTGTATTTGGTATCTAAAGGATTATGTTGAGAATGAAACATGTGAGTTGAGTTCGTCTTCTTCTTTGAGTCACTTGTCTCTCTCTCATTAAAGCCTCAAACTACATTACAAACTTTTAGCATTCTAAAAATTGATTGAAAAATGTTGTAAGAGAAAAAAAGGTCTTAAGCTCATAAATGCCCCGCAAGAGTCCGAGTTCTATGGAGCCATCTACCATCACACACAACACTATCATATCATAATATTATTCCTTCTTCTCATTCAAATTTTATTCACTCATATATATATATGACAACCCACAACAGATTATAACTAGAAAAGGACATTTTTTTTAAAAAATAAAATAATTTAAAAATTATATTTACTAAATGACAGTGATAAATTGATATTTTTTCAATGTATACATGATAAATTGATGTTTTTTAAATATAAGTTAGATATTATTATGCAACTTGATATCTCAGTCATGTTGACATATCATTTATCATCACATAAAAACAAATATTATTAAAAAAATATAAAAATATGGAATACTAGACGAAAATCCATATGATAAATTAATGTTTTCGGTAAATATTTATGAAAATAATATTTTATTTTATTTTTAATTTTATTAGGTGTTTGCCACTTTCCACCAAATCATGCAATTCTCAATCCATCATCCTCATTCCCATGCTTTTTCACACACACAAAATACAGATATTAACACTTTTATTTTTTTGCATTTTTAGATACTATATTTTAATAAGATAAGACCCTCATCATAAGTTAAGAAAAAACTCCAAATATGTAGAATTTATGTTCCAGGCTTTTAATTAAATTCACATAAATTCATGCAATTGATCTAAATACATCATTTATTTATTTATTTGAGATCTTACGTCAATTAGTAGAAGTAAAATCAATTTACAGTGTGCAAATAAGAACAAACCTCCACAAATCTTAATTTTGTTGATTTTGTAAAATTGAATTTTTAACTACTCACAAATATTCCAATATTTAAGATATTCAGTCCTCAACATAAACAATATATATTAGACATTTTGCATTTACTAGAGATAAAATAAATTTACGAGAAATTTCACCTTATCTGTGTTTTAGAATTAATTTTCCATAATATAAAATTAATGTCTATTATATATATGTTGTAGGTTTTGAAGATGATAAATTAGTCATATCATGGAAAATTGAAGAAATTTGTCACTGATTAGACAAAAGAATTTTGTGTATATTAGAGTATATTTACTGTTTTAGAGGAATTCTAGAATCAGTTTAGTTGAGAAATTTATATTATATATATATATTATTTATTGTATGATTGAGAATTTTTATTCTGCAATTTGATGAAAATACCTAAATGAAAGCCAATTTTCAGAAGAAGAAAAACACCACATACTACGTGATAAAAATTGATGTAATATGTGACCATTTTTACATTTTAATACTTTTTAAATAAATTATCAAATAAAATAAATTTTGAATTATAAAAACATTTTTCTTATCTAATAAGAAGAAGAAGATTAATTCAGTAAAAACAGATTAATTATTGATAAGATGTTATTTCAGAACATTTAAAAATCATTATAAAATATATTTTATTATGCTTGTGTAAAAAAAAATATCAAATACTAATTAGAACTATGTAAAATTTACCAATTTAAATTGTAAAGATTGTATTAAAGAAAATGAAGCTTTGGACAAGCGTTGCAGCCAATTTATGAAGGTTCCATTCTTAGAAAATATTTCAAAAAGTATAAGCACACGAATTTATATATTTATAATTATAAATTATATAAATTGACAATACACAAATATATTTTAATTTTTTTTTTTAAAAATATTTTTTATTTATTCCTTATTTTTATAATAATAATAAAATTTTATATAATAAATTTAAATTTTTAAAAAATTAATGTATTTTTTATTTCTAAAATTATATTAAAATCGTGTTAGAATTATCAAAAATTTAACAAATATTTTTTAAATTTAACACTTTATGATGTTTGACCAGTGTCGTAAGACTATCAGTATCTGATACATGTATCTGACACGAAGACACTATTCAAAATACATGCAGCCTCATAAGTTACAATGGAATTCAACATTGAACAACAAATTTCAGTAGCCAGTGTTGTAGGTACCTGTATTAGGCTGCGCAGAGAAAAATCTAGAAAGCATTCATACAGAGTTCAACTAAATTCAATTTGTCAAACGGAGCGACCCATTAAATACCATTAATGACAGCTACAACAGATGCATATTTTTTTCTTCATAAACCAAATAACACACCTCAGCTACTCAATTATTAGACAAATTTTATTAGACCCTATACTGTTACAATAAATTCTGGCCAAGATAAATTATAAGGTTTTTTTTTTTAACATTGACAACTACTATTTTGGTATCTCATCTCGATTAAAGATTATAATATTTCAGTAAAGATAAATTTCACTTTATAAGTCGATTTTAAGATATTGAGTTTGGTTTAAAGTGCATTTCTTAAAATATAGAGTTATTTAAAGCCTATCCTAATAAGAATTAGTTGAATTTATCGTATCCCGTGCTATCGGATCATTATTGAACCGTGAGGGGTGTGTTGGAGAAATGGATTCTCTGTTGCATGTTACATGGATTTAAAATCATCTGAGATTCGCCATTAAGAGACCAAAACAAGGTCTAAATTTTTGTATAGTTTATAGATAAGAAAACACGCTTACTTAACCTGAAGAGTTTCCACTCCATGCAAACGTGTCACTTTCACCGTAGTTGGGCGAACAATAAGTGCAGCAAACTTTAATAGAGAGCATGTGAGTGGTTGGAGAAGCTGATTTCAATGTTTATTTATTGCTTCAGCATGGTAGCAGTCCATATATACATCACATATATGCATATAAAATGGCACCTCCCTCTCAGTATTTTACTCATTGACCGTGTTTTCTAATTTAATACAGCACAGAATGCCAGATAACAAGACCAACATTTTGTATTATTTTAGTTCATCCATCATCTCTATATATACCAGGTTGGCTTCACACACAAAGATATTGTGATTAAGGTTGAAAGATTCAGAAGAATGGAGTTGAAGAAGGGTGTGAGTGAAAAGAAGAAGAACAAAGGAAAGGGAAATGGAGTAGTTTCATGCACAGAGGAAGGTGGAGGGGTTGTGAGGGTGAAGATTGTGGTGAGAAAGAGTGAGTTAAAGCAGGTGGTGGAAATGATGAGTGGTATGAAGTCAACAATGTTGTTGGAATCTTCTGTGGAACAAAGATTGAAGCTGTTATTGAAGAGAAAGCATGTTTCCACAACCAATAGAAATGGCCACACTTGTTGGACTCCTGTTCTACAAAGCATCCCTGAAGAGAGATTAGTTTAACTTTGTCTGTGAATTATTATCTCTTCTTGTAACATCATGTTATCCAAAGTATCTGTCATTTCTCTCTGTAGTGCAGAGAGTTTTGAAAACATTTTCACCATCACTATTGTTCTAGTTCTGATTATTGCTTAATGTGTAACTTGAGTCCTTTTTGCAACTCAAAAAGTGTAGGTAATGTACTGCTACAGGAAGAGTTTTATTTTTATAGTAAAAGTTTTTATAGTATGAATAAGCTAGAAAATGTATAAATAATTATGTCAATCCATTTGCCTAAATAGAATGTATATATGGCAGATGTGGATCATATTTGCATTTATAGTTAAGATTATTTACTGTTGTTAATTTAATGCAGACAAAAAATGATTGCAAAAAAAAATGATGATTGCAAGAAACAATGATTTCTAGTCCTAATTGTGTCTTTCCTCATTAGTCTTCTTTCTTTCTTATACTCATTCTTCTTGCTTTGGTTTCTTCTTGCTTTGGTTTTCTCCCTGTTCCTCCATCAATATGAACTTTGTGCTATTTATTTAAAGAGAAAATTAGTTTTAATTATAGAAAAAGGTAAGTCATATATTAAAGTGGCAAATTATGAATTCAGTTTTTATAAGCAGAATGTAATGAGATAGGTACTGTTTGTTTGTGCCACAGTTTCATTTCAGCCATAAATAATTAAAAACTCTTAGTTCAAATACAGATACTTTGAAAAACTCTTAAAATGGTAAATAAAGAAGAAAAACTTAATAAATGCCTAATAGAAAAAAAAACCATCAATTTCTTATATTAAGGACTAGAGAAAGAGAGTGTAATGTAGTTGAATACATAAAGTTTAAGTTCTACAGTTTATACCGAATAAATTGAAACAATCTGAGGTGAGATAATTTATATGTTCTGTATTTCTTATTATTCGACCCTTTAATGATAGCTTCTGCAAGCAAATTCATAGTTACGTTATAGGAAGTCCTGTTATCTCTCAAATTAGTTGTGGAAACTTAGTGACACGACAACCTTTGTTTTTGTTAAATTCTTTGTAGGAATATTGTACGATGATGATGGGTTGTGCATGCATGGTGTGGAGAGCATGTTCATTAATTTGTTTTCTGAGGTGGTGTCATTCCTTTGTTTCTGACATGGTATGATTTGGTGCACTCTCTCTTTAAAAATAAAATATTTGTGCAGACAAGATTTGACCAAGTTTTTATCAAAATGTTAACAGAATTCAAGGATTGGTATCGAATGAGCTATAATGGTGAAGACTGTTTATGGTTCCAGGAATCAACAAACATGCAATATATAAGGTAAAAGTCATGTATTTCTTTTATCTATAGGGTAAAATATAAGAACATTCACCTTCCTATATCTTGGGGTCGATCAACCAACTCCCATGTTCTGTTTTTCCTCAGTACAAAGTAAAATGAACCATTCATTTTGAACTATAAAATGATTTTGTTCTCCAACGGGGTTGAAACCAAGAGAAATGATTGTCTTCTTTCTCGGTCGGTCGGTCTACCTTTCCTTCATTCTTCCTGAAATGGTTTTCATGTCTTCCTTTCGCTCTCTTACTTCTGGTTCTGGTTCTGGTTCGTGATGTACCTTATTCTTGAAGTATGTGTCTCTATACATGATCATCATGGACTTTTTGTTATTGAACTAGATTAGATGACGGGTGACGGAGAATTAGGGTTTGATTCCGGAGAGGAAGCCTGAGAAACAACTACCACATCCAAGGAAGGCAGCAGGCGCGCAAATTACCCAATCCTGACACGGGGTTAATCTTCTATTCGGACATAACGGATTCAATTGTGTCAGTCGGCCTTAACTGAATGATGAGAGTACAAATTTATTTTTAAAAAGTAAAAGTAAAAATAAAATAGCATAAATACCAATTTCTAATCAGGTAAGAGTATAAAGTGCATGCATTGTTTATTTCATAAGATTAGCTCCAAAAGGGTAATTAACTTTGTCTCTCTTATGTGCTTCTAGAGGCCTGTTGTTTTGTTATTATAAATTGAGGAAGAAAGACACAAGAAACAACTAGGATTTGTTTTTTGTCCTTTTACTTCCAAACACAACATTGTCATGTGCTGAGGAAAACAAAAAGACTAAAATCAAATCTGTCTATTTACAAACACAATCCATAATGGTAGCCGGAGAGGCACATGCAAGACACATAATACAACTGAAAAACTGATCCTAACAACAAATGAATACATTAAGAAAGCCCTTCATGTCGATGAGTTCTAGGCCAATGAATATGCCTGAAATTCCATGTGGCAAAGTTCCAATGGAGGAATCAGAAACAATGAAATGAGAATACAATAACTTTAGGACATTCCAACGCTTCTTGTGCAAAGGCATCGCCGTTCTTGGCTTTTCTGTGAACCAAACAAACACCTCACAATAACTTTAGCTCTTTGATGGAAAAGACATAACCGGAATAACGGTTTCTGAAACAGCCCAGAAGGGGAAAGTAGAAACTTTCTTGCAGAGGAAGAAATCAAGCATGGTGGGTAGCCCAAAGAAAGTGTCACCATCAACAAGAAGCCCAAAGAAAAGCTCAAGAACTCTGCAAGATCTCTTTGTGCAGGAAAGTCCTCACTTCACCATCACATCTTCTTCCCCCACTTCAGGAAATGAAGAACTTCTCTCCACAATTTCTTACTGCACATTTGTCTTCACCTTCACTGACCCTTCAGAATCTCCTGCACAAAGAGACTCAAAGAGGCTTCAGCTCACAAGACTAGTCTCTATATTGAAGTCTTCAAAGAAAGCAGTGCATGGAAAAGTTCTGGTGGCTCTGGTGACCATGATATCTGCCAACCTCTTCAGGCCACTCCCTCCACCTTCCAGCCCCTCTGCAATCACAGATTTGCCCGAAGAAGATGACCCCATCTCTGTATTTTCTCCTCTGTGGTCACATCTCCAAATAGTATACGAGATTCTTCTCAAGCTTGTTAACAGCACAGAGCAAAAGATGCTGAGAGAGTGCATGGATCACTCTTTCCTCCGCAACCTGCTAGCACTGTTCCAGTCAGAAGATCCAAGGGAGCGTGAGACTTTGAAAAATGTGTACCACAAGATGTATTCCAAGTTCATATGTGATCGTTCCTTGATGAGGAAATCGATGACAGAGGTGCTCTTGAACTACGTTTTTGAGACAGAGAAGCATCCGGGTATTGCAGAGTTGCTTGAGATATGGGGAACCATAATCAATGGGTTTACAGTGCCACTGAAGGAAGAGCACAAGCTGTTCCTGATGAGAGTGTTGATTCCTCTGCACAAAACGAAAGGGATGCAAGTGTACCACAGGCAATTGGCCTATTGCGTGTCACAGTTTGTGCAGAAGGAGCCTATGCTTGGAGGGGTTGTTGTGAGAGGGATTTTGAGGTATTGGCCTGTCACAAACTGTCAAAAAGAAATTTTGCTAATTGGGGAGTTGGAAGATCTTGTTGAGAATTTAGACCCTGACCAGTATCGGAAGTTGGCCTTGCCCTTGTGTACCCAGATTACCAAATGCATAAACAGTTGGAATTCCCAGGTACATCTCTTACTTGGTGCTTAAATCCAATATCTAGTACAATGTTCTTGGTTCTTTAAGTATGTGTTGAAATTTATTGAAAACTATAAAATGATAGTAGACTATGAGGCTCGGATATTTCCTTTTAAATGGCTTGTCTATGTCAGACATATGTATCATTAAGTGTTCAATTTAAAAAATATTTGTTAAATTTCTGATAATTTTAGCACGATTCTAAGCAATTTTAAAAAGAATAAATACATTAATTATTTAAAAATTCAAACTTATTGGATAAATTTTTATTATGAATATAAAAAGGAAAATGATAGTTTGACAACTCTTGGATTTGTATACAACCCTTGATGTGATAGGTTTAGAAATAAATATATATATATATAAAAGATAAAATTGTAATTAATTAAATGATATGAAAAAAAAAATTAAAATAATAGTATTAGGAGTTGTAACATAGTTGTATAAAAAATTGGAGTGGTCAATATATCATTACTCTTATAAAAATAAGAAACAAATTACTTTGAACAGCCATGAAAAAACATTTTTCTACTAAAAGAATCTGAAATATACTTGTGCACATAAATTTGTATTCTCAATTTATATAATTCATAATTATATAATATATAGATCTATATCTCCGTATCTTACATTATTTTAATTGTGTTAGGTAGCGGAGCGTGCACTGTATGTGTGGAACAATGAGCAGTTCGTGAAAATGGCACTGATAGGAACAGTGGAAGTGTTTAATGTGATTGTAGAAGGCATGGAAAAGAACCTGAAGTGGCACTGGAGCAAGAGCGTTAGGCAACTAACAGAAAGTGTTAAGGTGATGCTGGAAGAAATGGACCCAGATCTGTATTCCAAGGGTCTCATGGACATGGAAGCTAAAGAATCAATGGCACATCAAGAAGATATCAAAAGAAAAAAGAGATGGGAAAGAATAGAATTGGAAGCTGCCAAGAATCAGTTTCTCAACCCACAACGTTATATACGAGTCTCCTACTGAACATTAATGCATGCACATTTGTGCTGCCATTGGTAATGCTAACTTTTCTTGGGTAAACAAATAATTGCAGGAGCAAAATTGTTTAGAAGTTGCTTAGTTGTAACAATGCCTAATATGAATACTTCAAACCAGAATTTGGCACCTGTGGTTTGAGATATTCAATGGAATCAAATAACAATTAAAAGCCTCCAAAATATAGAGAAACAGGGACATACTAAAACCAGATGAAGAGCTGAGTAGACTAGCACCTAATATATTTCTAGTGTATACTATAGAAAAATCTTGCTTGCGCCTAACAAATAAAATTATTTCTTTATCCAAACTATTTGAAATTGTTCTCAAACTACAACTATAAAATTGTTGACAAACTAATGTTACCGTAGAGGCATCGACAGTATAAGAAAATAATGTCCAAATTTTTGCTTAGGGATGAAAGCATAAAAAGAAAGAGAGATGCATACACAAGTTTAAATAATTATTGTCTCAATCAAAATTTAAATGATGTGCTGCCTAACGCAAAACCGTTGAAATCGGTTTTCTTGTTATACAGCTTACAAACGATTTAACAAACTAATACTCTGGAAACTACGAATCAGATGATATCCCCCTCCCCTCCCTCTCTGGTGGTACAAAACTGTGTAACCAATACACAACCTATCAACTTAAACTATAGATATTGGAAAACTGTGGCGACGAGCACAAGGGTGGAATAAAACTCCTAGCCTTTAATTAAGGCTTTAACTATAAAGACAACAAAGAATCAAGCATTTCTAAAGGTTGAAAGTCATTCCCCTGTACATTTTCCATGGGAAACTCCATCAAATCAGATCTCGAAGGCTTCTGGAACTGCTTGTAATCATCAAGCTCAAACGAATTGTACAAGTGTCTGGAAACTTGGACTGAGACTAAGCTCCTGCTTCATATGAATCCGGACTCCAATATTGCTTTTCAACACACAAAATGACCAACAAGGTCAATGCAGCAGATACACTCACAAACTATACTTGATATTTTGAAAGCTTTTCTTTTACTGGAGGTTCCAAAGCAGACATACACTGATCCCACGCTCCATTGCGAAGCATCTACAGCATAAACATGAGATTGTAGTCTCATTATCATGAGCAGGGTATTACAGCAATAACTTAAACATAACATTACCCAAAAGGTAGATGTGTGCCTTAAAGTGAAGCAACACTAACCTGTTTATACCCATGCAAGACCTGGCAGACTTCATTGTGTAAATCTTCACTCCTTATTTCCTGTAGACGTTAATAAAAGCAGTTACATTACAAAATCCTTAAAGCACCTTTTAACTTTTAAGATGACCATACTGACGGCTAAACATACATGCCAACTTGCAATCGCTTTGCACATGTAAACAAGCGAGCTTAGAGCACCAGAAGGATTAGCTTTGACCTGAAAACAAGTGTAAAACACCAATTACTTTACAAGGCTACATCTAAAATTTTAGTGCGAATAGGAGACTACCATAGCGCATAGGCCTCTGAAAGCATCCTCTTTCTCGACATCATCTCGTATCCTGCAAAAAAATCATCAAGAGAATTAGTATACAAGGTAGCCTACAATGAAAAAGTGTTCATCTAAAATCATGTTCAATTTGTAAAATGAGGATGTTGAGATAATGATTACTCTCCTTTATGCATGGATTTCAAATATTTAAATACAGGATTGCAGGATACATTGACTATTCGAAGTTCTCGGACAAGCATTATCTAACACCTTCATTGTAATACTGGACATTAAGCTCTTAAAGCTAGAAAATGCTTTGAACACAATCAGGTGATTTTGTGTCCTCAATACCATATACTCCCAAGGAATTGTCAATTGTTAACACGTTAAATGGGCATCCTTAGTATAAGAATTTGACAGTAAAATAATTACCACAGTATCAGGTTTATGATGGGGCTCTCTTACCATCCTGATTTTTGGAAAAAACACTGTATGCATATGTTTGTATTTATTTTTGTTGTGTCGGAATAGAAACATAGTAAGCAGAAGAGATTTTACAAAAAAAAGTTATTACAATTTCTAAGGGAAAAGTGAATTGCACATAATAGGGAGATTGCTCCAATTTGTTTACTTTTTTAATTTGTTATTAAAGTCAACATCAATATGCATCTCAACTGCTTTTTAGACCACTCATCAGATCTTCTCCGTCTATCTTTTTTAGAAAGAAAAATATTCATCTCCAATCTCAGCCACCAACCTCTCAAACCGAACTGATCACACTGCCAAGGGAACAGTACTATAACCAATTTCTCAACTTTGTTGAATACACTATGTTTTGAATCCCTCAAGCCCCTCCTAAACATCTAAGATGAAAGGGTAAAACAATAAAAGAGCCACAAACTTCTATAATGAGTAGTAATTTATTCACGATTTATCGTGCACCAAAAGTTGCAAAAGCACATTTGATTTTGAAAACATTTTTTAATGCAGCAACACAAGAGAACCGGAGATATTTGTTATGTGCTACTGTGAAGGTCAGTACTATAACATACATTGACAAAGCAGTGCACCAAGATTGCATGAAATGCTCCATATGTGGTGATACAAGCTCTGGACAGACCCACGCAAGCCTCCCCAGTGTTATTGCACTATTCTCTATAAGTGACTTATTGAGTCCCTATAAACAGCAAACACAATCAGCAACTAAACATGATCAAAATTATAATTGAAGAACGTAAAATGATAGTGACCTCTGCGTGCTGAAGAATGGGAACCAGGCATGAAATTACAGTCAAGACAACAGGAGAAATTTCTTGACGAACCTGATATTCAATAGACTGATTTTGTATCAAATAAATAAAATGTGACATGGTGTAGTTAATGTCAGAAGATATTCACATTAATAACAATATCAGAAACATGAAAAGCAAACCAATGAGGGAAGAAGAACCTTCAAACACAAACAGAAACATGAATGAATCAATATACAAAGCTGTAGAATACTACAAGAATATTGGAAAAATTATCTGTCAAGAACCTACAACATAAGTCTCATCATCACAACTAAAGAATGTTTGTGTTATGAGATGATTTTATTCACCACAACTGACCTGCAATTTTGATGGGTTTATTTATTTAACCTGAACCCAGCCCAATCAAAAAACCCAATAATGAGACAAGTTTGGCTTATCACAACCACAAGACAAAAGTTAATGTGTATTTTATAGTATTTTATAAAATTAAGTAATCCACACGACAAAAGTTAAAAGTCGTTACTTGTTGTAGCCTGATTATATTTGTCTTAGTTGGGTCTAGTTAGTTGCTTTTAGTTTTCACAACCAGTGTAGCCTATTGGCGTTCAATGGGGACAGCTGTCTCCGTCTGAGCCTGTAAATAGTAGTGCTATTAACAAAGGTCATTCAATAATGAAAATATATACAGATTCACAGATCTACTCAGATCACTTCCTATTCTCATTTCCTGCAGTTTTTATCATTTTCTCTTCCAATCAAAAAACTTATAATGTTTTCTAGAGCTTGAATTTTACCAGAGCTATGGACTCACAGTCCAATCATGTTCCAAACAACCAGGTGGTCCTCACCTCCAACTTCTTCTGTTCAAATGTTATTCTCAGTTTCCTTTCGATTGGATGAGAAAAACTCTCATCTGAAACAGCACGTTGAAGCTGTTATTAAAGGGCGTTATGTTCATCACCATGTGATCAAAACCAGTTTCTAAATAAAAGTGACAGAGAAGGCTTCTCTACTGTGTCAATATACATCATTTTTAGTATATGGCTATCATTTAACAATCACGGTATTCATTACAGTTTAGGGTTTAGGGTTTAATCAAGACAATTTAGAACTATATCATTCAAACCAAATGTCAATGCCAATTAGATTCTATTTTGCATGCTTTTCTATCATTTTATCAGAAAGCATTAAAATGGTATACCTTAACTGCTAATTCTCCAATTGCCCAGCATGCATTATTTGCTACTGAAATGGCCTCCTTTACCTTAGAAATCTCCTGCACACCAGACACTATTAGAATAAAATGGCCAAACAAATGCAACCTATGGACAAATTTGTATCAGGCACACACATACCAGCTGTTTGGCAGCAGCCTCAAGAAATTCAGACAAACGAGGGTGCAAATGGACCGGGCACACCTAGCCAAATTACAATTGTTAGAATCCCATCGACTAAGATACAGTCCAAAGAACAATCCCTGCTACCCCACAATGTAAAATTAAAATATTTGGGCATAGACCCAAACTTACTTCCACCCAATCCCCTCCTTAACCAACCCCGAATAAAAAAATTAAACTAACAACTTCAAAAAGTAAATTTACTTCCAAAATACAACAGGACAAGGAAGAGCTTATGGCTAAGCAGACTTCAGAATAATGTATGAAGGTACACATTCAACTTACTCGTGCCAGGTCTCCAAGTAAGGCAAAAGCACTTTGTCGAACATCAGAAGCATCATCCACACAACAATGCAGAAGTAGATCTCTCAGAGAACATTGTGCAACCTGCAAAATAGTGTATATCAAGATAATCTCAAAAACTCATACAAAGGGAACTTTAGAAGACAGAATAGCTATCAATTCCAAGTCTTACATACAAAGAGGAAGAACAGGTTTTTCAGAAGCAAGGTACAATAAAAGGACTTAGTTTTATCATTGATTTCTGCTAAAGAAGTAGGTCTTGTACAGAAAAGATAATATCATGCTAGAAATCAAAGAAACAATCTAGTGTTGCTGCCTCCAGTTTGTAGAAGAAACCACCAGCATGAATCACGAATGTTTAAAAAGGTAAAGTTTATGGTCATATTGATGTTCTTTAGATAATCCAGAAACCCTACTTCTGGCCCCAAAAAATATTAACTCTTTAATTAGAGAAAACGGATCAAAATATTGCACATATATGAAATAATATATTAATAGATCTTTCTAATGATGCAAAAGCCCAATCAATTAAAACGAAGACAATATTTACAAAATAACAAGCATGTTTCTGAATACAAAACGACATATTTTACACAAGTAAAAAAGGTGGAGTAACAGAAAACCATAGAACTGTTTCAGTATTAAAATTTACAGAAACAGTTTAACAAGTACTGCACTTGATATGAATAAGAATATTAATGAGAGAATTGCACCATGTTTTAAGATAAAAAAAAAAGCTCCCATTTTGTAAATTAATGCAAGCTATTTCAAGAAACACATCCAAGAAGATGAGAAATAATTAGCTAACAGATAAGTATCATCCATATCTAGAAAATACGAGTTTAGGATGAGTACCAAACTCTCTACTCCACTGCCAAGACCCTCTGCTAGTCCAGAAAGCAAATCAAGAGAACACACAATGAACTCCTTGTCATACTGAACCCCAGTTGTAGAATCAGCCTGAAATAAAATGACATTCAACTTGTTGGAAGATAAAATAAACTTCAAAATCAAAACTTATTGGTAATTAGTTATACAGTAGTTTGTTGGACAGATCATAAATAAAGGTGGTCAATGAAATGCATCTTTTAGAATCAAACAGCATATGCAGACATATTAATTTGATAACAGACACGGGTATAGACCATAATAATAACATTTTGACACTTTTTCAACTTTAGATGTAAATTGGATACCTGTCAACATATATAGCATGCTAGAGGCACTTGAGTGCTCAATAAAAGAAAAATATTCAGAAGAGATAACAGCACCCTCTAAGTAGTGGTCATTCGATTAGTTCACACCGCTAGAATATCATGTAAGATCAAAATATCATATCCAAGAACAATTTAGATTTTATCCTATAAAATATTTCTTCATAGTAGTTTCCCTATTTTGGCAGTTCACATGCTTCATGATATCTTATGATTTGTTGTTACCTTATTTAGTTTAGGGTTTAGGGCATAACACTGTAGGTTTGATATATGGTGCATAAATATATAGTGCAAACTAGATATTAAAAGATCTTTGAGCAAAAGTAACCAGAACCTTAGCAAATTGTTGGGTCTGGATTATATTTATGCACCTCCTAAACACAGGTTCAGCAAATTGAGTGAAACCAGTACCCAGAGCCTGCATCAATTGAACACCACATCAGGAGCAAGAAAAAAAAACGGAACAAAATTTTCAAATTATATTAATAGTTTCCCAAACCCATGCATTTATTAACATGAGAATCAGAATGAAACCAACTTCCAACTGCCAGCATACTAATACATGATTTGAAACTTCCTTTGGAATTAAATTTGACGTAGAATTCTTAGCAACATAAATAAAATCCCCTAAGACGTATCAAATTTGCATGCAACCTTTTAGGCAGTTTAAAAATAAGATGCGCTTTAGCTATTTCAAATGAAATCAAATTTTCAACATGCACAGACAAGTGCCTTCTGCATTGTTCCTGTGCCAATACTGTCAAGAGGATATACTGCACATTGCAAGATCAACAGCTTCAACCCTTCAATTAGTTATGGTGAAATTATTTGTTGACACATGAGAAGTAGGAATCTGTTGTCAAAGAACAACCTACGGTTTACAATTCTACCAGCAAACTAATTCAAAGTTCAAACATGCATATTCATAATAAATGTTATGAACAATAAATGACAACAAAACCAGAAACACTTTTTTAATACATAAGATGGTGGGAAAAACAGATATCCGTACATGTGCTATAGATGTAAAGCATTCCAGGAGTGGAAAAAGATCTTTGTCTGAATTTGAAAGTTGCTGCCACTTCTCAATTAATGGTGGCATTAGAATGTCAAGATAAACAGGCTGCAAAGCAAGGAGATATACAGTAAATAAAGAAATGTCTTTTGAAGCAAAAGGGAGAGAATATCAGTAGTTTGAGTAAGAATGTTGATTGTCCCTCCATGGAATGGATTACTGCTAAAAATTAGCATACCTGATTCAACTCTCCTCCAACAGCTTCAGCTAGAGTTCCAATTGCATCATATACAATTCTGAGGTTTCGCCGCTGCAATTTAGGACAAAAGACTACAGTGAACGATGTCTAAGCATACAGGTAATGATAAGATATGAAGAAAAATATAGAGCTAGTGTTCGTCCAAACATGAGTCATTGCACAAGAAACAACACGAAAATCATGTATTAACTATTATTAAGGTCAGGAAATCACTTGATATTTCCCAAATGCTGTCAGCAGATGCTTCAGTATAATTTCCAAGCGTGGTGCCAACTCTTCAGCAGCCTCCTATTATATGTTTTGTAAACCAAATTTGAGACTTGTATAAATTGAAAATATATGAAGTAATTTGATCAATTCATTAAGGGTAAATGGACAGAAATTGTATTCAGAACCTCTTCCAGGGTTGCAAAAGCTGAACAAGCAGCCTCTTGTACCCGCTTATTGTCATCCAAAATTCTTCGTAGAAGCCCCATAAGAACATTATCAAATTGTTCATAGCCTTTAGGATGTCCAATACCCTAAAACAGACAAATTCAAACTCAAACAAAATTATACAGTAAATTGCTCTGTAACCTTGCATGGCTAAACTTAAATATCAGTTCATTTAGATGTTGTATATAATATTCACTTGTTGTTGTTTTGTCACTTTACAATTATCTGGAAACATACGATATTCCAATCGACCAAGATCCTTTGAGACTGATGCAAGATTTGGCATATCTACAAACTCCTTATATTATAACATTTTAAGTTCAAACTTGAATATTGAATACACAAATATGAAAGTGATAGAGCATATTAAAATAATTAGTTATAATCATATCAGGAAAGAGAATGTAACATATTAATATCGATTGGGAATATATAAATAGTGATAAGATATTGAGACATAAATTTAATGATTAGGAATTTGATAGTAATTGGTATTTAGGATTGGAATAACTTTCTCCAAGTGATCAAAACCTTCAGAAGTACATAAAGTTATACAACTGTCCAGCTGTTCAATAGCAGAAGAGGAACAAAGTGCTTGTATACCTGAACAATAAATTTGCTAAAACGAGATAGTGTCCAGCACGAAATACTTCGTATCAGAGGAAACTTATCATCAAGAAGCGGGATAAGAAAGGCCACAATCTAGAAATGAAGAACACAGCATTGTCCAAAATTCAGAATTAGTAAGAAGTAATGGCCACATAAAAGAATAAAAAAAATCTGACAAATTTGTAAGCATAAAAAATCAATAAAGCAGATCATAAAACAAGACTCAGTAAAATAAGAGTCAGAGATTGACAGATTAACTAAATGTTGTCAAAGACATATTTTTCTTCTTTTAAAATCAATAATAATAATAATAATGTTGTCAAAATTAAGATCCTACTAAGGACCCAAAGGGGTGTTGAAAGATCTTAAAATGTTGGAATGTAAGACTGTAACAAGTATATAGGATCTTACCAAAATGTATATTATATATTATATTAATACACACACAAAACAAACACATAGAAAAAGGGGGGAAACTATAAATAAAAACATTAAAGCAAACCTAAAACTAATGTTTCATAACCATAACTCCAAAACTAAAAACTAGCATTCATTTGACTGTGACAACATTCTTCTTCTTTTAGTATCAATAATGTTGTCAAGATTGAGGAGTTGCAAGATCTTAATCGTAGAAATGAAGAATGGTAACATGGATTATAAGATCCAATCAAAATGTAAACTATACTAATATATACACACATAGAAAAAAGAGGGGAACTATAAACGAGAACATTGAAGCACACATAAAAACTATCGTTCCATAACCACAACATCCAAGAGAGGGACACGCAAGATGGGGAAAAACACTTCAAAACAGATATTTGATACTTCTTTATTTAATCCTATGATTTGAGTTTTCTCAGATAATAAATAAACAGAAATGTGACAGTTACTAATTTTTGGTTTAGTGCCAAAATCTCAAGTCAACTCACTCGTATGATTCCATCACAATCTTATCAATTTATTATTTCAGGTCTGATCCAGATCAGGAAAGGGAAAAAAGATAGTAAGACCATGCGAACTTACGATCTAGATAGCAATTTTAACAACATTGAGCATGAATTGTAAATTACAAGTCATCCACAAAGTATCACAATTATCTGACAGTGATTGAATAATTGAACATAAGAAAGAATAGATCAACAAAAGGGGAAAAAGGAAAGATTGCACTATGTAATTTATAAAGCTTGAATGATTCGAGAAGTTATCATATTTTTTGGAAACAAGATATTGTGTAGCTAGAGAAGCAATACACAAACATGCACAGACCAATGGGGTTTTAGGTACAAAAGGGAGTGAATAGAAAGAAATATGCTTTGAATAACATTTTCTAGTGTTCTATGATGTATTACAATAAGATGAACTGCAATGTACGTAAAACATTGGGTGCTAACCATTATTTACACTAATGTTGATCCTAACAATAATAAAGAAGCAAATTATGAGATATTAGGAAATATGGAAACTAACCATAACTGATAATATTTAGTATACAATTAGATAATATTGGATATTCTGAATAACTCTAAAATACAATATTGATATTAATGAGATATTCAAACACACACATGCATACATTAAGTTATAAAATCATTCAAGCATACATTAAACAAAGCTAAACAATTTTTCCTGCAATAAAACCTTCTGCTTTTGGATTGCGTAATCAGAACCAAAAAATAGAAAATACCTCCAGCAGATGAGGATAAAGACCATTGATGCAACCTTCACCTATGGCACCAAGGGCCAACACGGCAGCTTCCCGGTCTTTCCAAGCATCATCCCCACCAGCAGACAACTTAGCCTGCACACATTCTCATAAGCTTTAGTATATCCACACCAAAAAAAATATGGCTTGTGGAGAAATTAGCATCATAATAGTTGATGTTTGACATATATACACCTATGTTTCACCCACTATCATTATGCCTGGTCTGCCTTTAATTAATAGAGCACTAGTTTGACTGTTACTCATTCTTAGCAACTGTGATATAGAAAATTATCATAAGAAGTGTGAATCACCTCAACAATAGGCATAAGTGTTGGAAGAATCGCATCTCCAAACACATTTGAAAGAATATCAAGAGCGGCTGCACTGCATTTCCGCAAATTCCATGTGTTGACAACATCATCATCCTGTAAATATAAAAAATAAAAAATTGTGACTTTAAATTGCAAAGCAATTTTTTAACAGCTCATCTTTCAAAAGCTACATAAGCCCTATTAAATAAGGGAAATAAGATTAATCAAATAATAAGAATACGAAAACAATAGAGCTAGTACAACATACGTCATCTTCTACTTCATCAGATCCATGAAATCTTGACGCATGAAATCGAGGCTTAAGATCCTATGGTGAAAAACAAATAAAATTAGAAATGTGATGGTCATAAACAAAAAAAAACCCAGTAAGTCAATTAATAAGCAACCACACCTGATCTCGATCAGGTTGAGATCCATCTTCCTGGAAAAAAAAACATTCAAACAAATGAAGTCACAAACAATTAATTGCAATCCACCTATAAACACTAATCAATCCAAAAGCAAACCTCAGCTTCAATAAGTGATTCGTCATCATCAGCATAAGCCATGTTTGACAACAATATCTACATGGATGCAACAAATGAACTTCAAATTTCAATATTACATAGGAAAACAGTTATAAAAGAAAAATGTGTATAATTTGATTTACTGGAATAAGACGAGGCAAGAATTCTCTTAAGTTTTCAGGTGGTAGTTGAGCATCACAATAAGCAGACCTGCAACAACAAAATTTAAAAAATAAAATATGCAAAATAGCAAAAGCTCCCAGGATTTCAGAAAGATAAAATATTGTTAAAGTTTGAAATTTTAAATAAGCTTAAAAGGGAAAATAGCATCACTACATAATAGATTCATCAAACTCTTATTTGCATCGGCATGCTGATTTTAGAAACAATATATTGATTATGCATATACCATCTTAGTATCCAACGACAGAAAACATACATTGCTAGACAACAGTATGACTTGAACTAGCATGTCTCAAATTAGAATACATTACAACCACCTGAAACCCCTCCTCCCAGTGACAAAAAAAAAGCAAGTAACACAATAAAACAAAATACACATAAATAAGTTTATTATTTTGGTTGTGATTCATAACAACACCTAGAAGCTACATGAACTCCAGCTACTAGTTGTATCATTAAGAAAATAACATGGCAAACATATATAGTACCAAAATTCACAGGCTTCGAGGGCTACTTCTTCATCTGTGTCCTTGTTGACTTGTAACATGTATTCAATCACATTCCTTAAATGTGGCTGCAGTGAATTGATAATTGCATTAGGAAAGAGAGAGCAGATAGAAATAAAATTTTAAAGAAAGTAAATAGGCAAGACACTTGGTGCTTGCTTGTTTGACTAGTTGGAAAATTAAAAATGCATAAATAATAAAATCATGATAAGTATATAAAACAATGTAATATGTTCTGATTTTATGATTTCTAAATGAATTCTACTTGCTCAAAGAAGTAAACAACTGGATATAGTGTGATAGAATGAATACAATAGATAAACAACCGCAATGAGAAAAATCCCGAAAATATAAGAACATTCAATTAACTTGAAAAACTCCAATGAACCAGAACAAGAAGCTCACCTCCAAGAAAGATGGACGGACTTCAATAAGCTGAACAAATGCCGCGCAAACCTGGTTATGAATAGCAACTAGGATGGTTTCAATTGATTCCAACATTAATAAAAAAATAGTAATTACCAAATTTGAGCTAAAAACAGTTAATCAATTTTCTTGCACAAACTATCAGAAATTACAAGAAAACACAAACAGGGTATAGCTTTGACTTGTAGAGGTCATCAAAATAATTCATGTATAAAGATAGAATACAAAGTGAACAGAAGGCAGGGTCAATGGACCGAAGCCTTCAACTACTAGCAATTCAAACCAGCAGCTGGATTTGGAAAAGGATCATATTGAGTAATTCAGTAATGAAGTAATAATGAAAAACACTTTATTCGAGTTACATCCACGTGCATATAAAGCATTAAGAACTCACCAACTTCCGCACTTCAGCAGAAGGATCATTTGAGAGGACAAACAGACCTTGAAGATATTGATCCATGGATACATATAGAGCCTTTGCAAAACAATTAAGACTATTATTATTAATTCCAAACTTCAGTAGTTCTTTAATAACCAGATAACTAAGAAACTATACACTTACAGAAGGCATTAACATAATGTATTGATTTACAGAACCTAGTGATAGCTTTCTCAATGAAGCATGAGGAGATTGGAAAAACTGAAACAAAAACAAAAAATAAGAATAAACAGCTGGAGGATACTATAATAAGAGGTGAAAGAGACAATTATAAAAAGGAAATACTGATGTTACCCGAAATAATCTAGGAAGAAATATGTTAATCGGGCGTTCTGCTAAACCCGGTACATCAGAATCAAGATATTGAGGAATATCTTCACAAATCTTCATGCGCAGTGAAAAATGAAATGTTAAAAAGGTACTACTAGAAACAAATGCTATGAATATATTAAGAATCAGTTGCCAAGACTGTAATATAAACAGGGATTATTAATGAAACAGGAAACAGTACAAGAGACATATATCAATTGCATAAAAAAAAAATCAGGGGGGACATACTAAGCACACTATGTCTTTAATTTCAGTTGTTACTTTCAATTTTTTCCAGTCATTATTATAACCAAGTGTAAATAGATAAAATAGAGGGAGAAATACACGGAATTTAGCATACTTCAAACCACGTTTCTAATGTCATTAACATTGCAATGCAATAAGTCAACCAATGCTAAAACCCCAATCCATATAAACTCAAATCCCCATCTATATGGACACATCTACCACACTCTACCACTTAATGCTTTCATATTCTCCACTGCCCCTCCCCAAAAAAAAACATCCCACAGAAGCTACCGAGAAGTTCACGTGGTGGGTCCAAACACATTCATGTATCCACAAATGCAATAAAAATATGGCACTTGTTATCTTATTTATCTTCTTTATAGATGTGTGTTTATTTTCTTGTGACGAAAACATGGTGGGAAGCACTCTACTACAAATTAATACAGTAGCTGCATTTTTTTTCTATCCAACAGTTAATGACCCAACCATTCAATTACTGTTTGATAAAAATCCGATCACAGCAATTGGTATTGTGCGAGGGTCCATGCTTATGTGTAACTTGCTTTGATTAAAATAATTTTGTTGACATCTCTCCAAGGAAGATTCCTAAGAATCCTCCTTACCTCTGTTTCTATTCTTACATTATAATAAAAATTCTTCTTTATAAAATAAATCTTGCCTCTTTCTCTACAAGGATCTCAGTAGCACCAATTCATATAATGCAAGTATTTGCATTTTCTTTGAAGATTCTATTTTAGCCAGAATTATAATTTAAGAATATTATATTGAATCTAAAATGGAAAACCAACCTTGGATAATGCATCCATTGCACCTTCCATGTGATTTAGATCGTTGCTGTCCAAGCAATTTACGAGGGCTTGCAACAATTCAGGCCACCCAGCAACTCCTCCTATTTCAACAACAACACTAATAATAGTTCCTGTTGTAGACCTTATGTGCTTATCCGCTGCACCAAGACAAGGCAGCAACTCCGATTTCACATACTGTTGGTAGGCAGGCTGCATAGATTTATAAGCATTTCTGAGGTTATTCTTCAGGTATAACCCTGCAGCCTGACGAATTTCCACTGATTTTCCCTGGTCAATTGAAAATCACCACAGCACCATTAATATCAATGCAACACCACTTGAACCACAACTGCCACACCATATGCAGTTTTATAAACAAATAAAGTCTTATCAAAAACATATTTCCAAGAACAACTTGAAACAGTTCCAAAACATCAGACAGACTAACCTTTTTAGATGTGATTCCAAACACACTGATAGTATTTTGTTTCGCATTTAAAAGCATGACGCACGTAACAAACACAAGTCAAACTACACAAAGTTGCTTCACTGTTAAAGTAGAAAATCGATGCGAATTTCCAGAAAACTTGACAAAAAACCAAAACATACTACAACATATCTTAAAACAAGTTAAGCGACACTAAAAACAAAACAAGAGAGTCGAATAGTGTCATATCGTTAACCGATCAGTGCAGATTAACAAAGTTGCAGCAACAGACAAAAAAATAAAAAAAAACAAGAATAAAACTCGCCGGAGCATCACCTTCATCAAGTCCAGTAGATTTCACTCAGAACAATCAAATCAAGCAGAAACACACTACGACAAGAGCTCCACATCACGCAGACTTAATCAAACCAAAACAACGCAAGGCGATCCTCACTCTTGCACATAGATGCAAGCAAAGCACATACGAAAATTCGCGTTTCGACGGAGCAGAGACAATAGCAGTAGAAAAGTGAAGCGGAAATAGGCGAAGGAATACCTCAGCACGGGAGAATATGAAGGCGAGGTAATTGTTGAAGTCAGGAAGGAGCGAGTAGCGCTGAAGGTGTTGCCAAATCTGAGCCTTATCGGCGGAAGAAGAATGCGAAATCTGCTGCTCGAGGAGGCCGCAGATCTCCTTGAAGCCTTGCTCCTGAGGCTGCCACGCTGGAGTCGTCGTCGTCGCCGCCGCCGCCGCCGCCATCGCCACCGGAATCCGCCCCCGCGAGAATTGAGTTCAATCGCAGAGAGAGGGGTTTTTGGAATATTTGTGTGCGCAACAGAAAGAGAGAGTGAGAAAGAGAACAACACCGCTTTTAAATGAAACGCAACAGCTTCAAGGTTCGCAAAACAATACAAATAACTTTTTGTTGTGCCAGCAAACAAACAACAACCCTCTCTCACTCCTCACTGTTCACAACCTCAATTATCCAACAAATAACACTGTTTCACCCGCTTGCGTTCCGTTTCCTTTAGGTTAGGCCTTCGCGTCGTTGGGCCATACCACAAAATTAAAATTAAAATATATCTGTATGGATACGTATAAATACGTACATAAAAAAAATACAAAATACGAAATCATAAATTTATATATTATATAATTATAAATTATATAAATTAATAATAAAATTTTACATTTATACATATTTTTTTAATTTTTAACAGAAAGACGTTTTTATTGTTAATTCATTCAATATTTTATAATTATAATAAAAATCTATAAGTTTAAGTTTTTAAAAAATTAATATATTTTTTTTAAAATTGTGTTAAAGTACTAAAATTATTAGAAATTTAATATATACCATTTTGAATTAGACACTTTACTTATGCATGTCATACGAGTATCGGTGTTCGATACGTGTATCCGACAGAAGCACATCATTTAAAAAATATATACAATTTTGATTTAGACATTTTACTGATGCATGTCATACGAGTATCGATGTATCCGAAAGACACATTATTCAAGAAAAATGTGTGAGTCTCATAGATTAAAATTAACATTAAAATAAAACAAATTTGGAAAACAACAATTCAAAAATGATATTCAACTTGCCATCATCGTTTTTTCACTTTATCCACCACTTATGGTAACATAGAAAATTTCTGGTTGGGACCAACCTATTATTATTTTACGTATTGTTTAGTGAAAATATATAAATATGTTATCATTATGCTATGTGATTTTAACCCATACTTTTCAGATTTGGCTTGCTGTGTTGGGGGAAGCAATAAATTCAAGTATAATTAACCTTAATCACATTTGTGTCCTTAAACATACAGTTTTGTGTCGTTGTGTTTGTGGAAATATAAAATCAAATTAATTTTCCCACGGCTATATTTGTTTGAAATAATAATAAAATAATCAGTTATTCTGATTTTTAACATGTTTTCATGAACTTATTTTAAAATAGAAAAAAAAATGTTCTTTTTTTAACTTGGAATTGTTTATCGTAAAGACATGTGCACTTAAAAAATAATTTATTTTCTACTAAATATAGAAAATATGGGAAGAAAAACAAAACCACTATGTCAACTCAAAGACTTTTGTGATATTTATTATACTTATTCTTATTAAAATAAAACTAAGTATATTTTTATAATTGATTGTATTATATAATTGTTTTTTTAAAATATGTCAAATCAATTACATTTACTACAACTTTCACTCGCTTACAAATTGGGCATAGAGAGAGAAAAAAAGTTTATCCACATCTACAAAAGTAAGTATGAACCAACTATTTATAAACATGTAAACTAACTCTTGGTTTATCAATGAGCTAAGCATAAGATTGGTTGTTTACTCTCTTTCATTGTTAAAATAAAAAATTGTTGTTTACTTGTTTGAGACATGAACCAATATTATAAGTTATCTGAAAACCCATTGCATTAGTTTTATTTAGAAAGCTAAATCTGATCAGAATTTCCAAGAAAAATAAATAAAATCTCCATATGTGAATTTAACATTTTGCCCATTCATCACATCCACATGATGCTCAAATCCTCTCCCACCAATATCTTAGCATCATAAAAATGGCAATTTCTTCCTCCACCTCATAGTTTCTTCATCACCTTCATAAATATTTTAATTATAAAATTAAATTTTTTTCAATTCCAAAATTATCCTTGAATAAAAGGTGCAAGATTTGTTTTTTTCTTCATTTTTGAATTGTATAATGAGTAGATATTCTGAATTCAATATGTATTTTTTTTTTTAAATATATTTTGAACTCTAGAATTCAGAACATAATTTTGTATTTTAAATTTTAGAGTTTAAAAAGTATTTTTTTAATTCAAAAAATATATTCCAATGTCGTATTCCAAGTTTTATAATTTTATAGTTTATTCCAAGTTTTATAATTTTATAGTTTATAAGGTATTTTATGGATTCGCAAAAGCATTCTAAACTCTAAAATTCAGAAACGATTTTGTACTCAAAATTCTAGAGTTTAGAATATATGAATTCAAAACAAAGGGAAGAGGGTGTCAATAAAAAAATGAAAAAAAATGTCAAAAATGTAATTTCAAGTGTTTTATGAGGGTGCAGTAAGAAAACGTGGAGGTAAAGGAAGAAATTGCTCATAAAAATACAAGAGATTTGTGATCCATTTCTGCCCTTGGATATCGGAATCTAATTAATACAAACAAAGGTGAGAGAATCATCTATACTTTCAAGTAAGACAAGTTATAATAGTTAACGATAGTTAACCACTCTTTAAGTCTAAGAAAGCAATTGTTTAGCCCACATTCCACATTCACCATGCACTATACTTTTGAAAATCAGATTACTAATTAATCACGAGGAAAAAAATATTAATGCCGCTTGGTTCGATGTCATCTTTATTATTATTACTAACGAAAACATTATTATTATTACTAACGAAAACAGAGACACAACACCCACATGTGTATCCGCATTTTTCTCTCTATTCAACTTTCACGATGATAGAAATTTGACATATATACATAAATACTTTTGAATGAGTCAAAATTAAAAAAAAAAAATAACATGCAAAAGAAAATGATAAATTAAATTAACCATTTTCTTATTTCTCTATAGTTTGAGTCTCTTTTCTTTTTCAAATTTTTTCTCTTCTAGTTTTGGAATCAGAGAATGTGATAATATTTATGTTGAGGTTAGGATTGACTAGATAGTAAATACAAAAGAATAATGACTTGTCAAAGAATTGAATTGCTTGAAATAAAGTCAAGAGAGTAATTGAAAATGAAAATTATTTTATTTGATATGTGAGATATGGTGTGACAACGATAAGAGTATTCTCTCTTTCTTTCTGTTATTGCCGTAGAATAAGGAATTACAGAAAGAGTAAGGAAATTAGTTTACATATAAAAAAATATTCATTAATATTAATTTTTTTTTAAAAATGGTTTAGGGTTTACATATAAGTAATTCATATGAAATGATAAAATACTTTGTTGTACTTGTACTAATAAAATGAGATATTAAATAAGAATAAAATCATAAAAAAACTGTTGTACAACAAAACACAAAACGATTATAAAGAAGAATCATCTTTACATATAAATATAGACTATTAATATTATATAAATAATGTCATTGAATGAAGTAACTACCTGATTGGTTCACCCATGCGTAGCTGTACTTTTCAGTGGTTACTGGCCATTATCATCGAGTGGAGGAGCTAGCTCTGCACCTTTCTATGTAAAACAATTACATTTTTAGTCTTTGACTGACTCAAGTGTAATTCTCTCCGTTATGTTCACTTTTGCTTTACTTTCAAAGTTTACTGATTTGGCATTACACCTCTCAGGCTTGTAATGTAAAGCAGAAAAAAACAATAATGGTGTACAGTGGTGTGTGACAATCACCAGCATAGAAGGTACTTTCAGAAAGCCTCGGTACTTGACCGCACGTTCTAAAGCTCTACCCTTTTCATATAACTATTTATTATTCTAGCACGCACGGAGGGCTAACTGAAGCATTGTCTTAACTAATATTCTATTCCAATGCCAAGTCTAATTACTAACACACGTTGAGCGAGAGCTTCTCCCAAACTGTTCTTGGCTTAGGTTTAATCCGAGTTCCATTCCCATTTATGTGCTGCATACAGACTGCAGAATGAATTGCACAATGATAAAAGCAAACAGGAGTTGTCTGAGTCTGAGATTATAAGCAATCCTGGGAATCAATGGTTTCTGACTTTCCATCAGCTTGCAAGTAGAAATGGTTTTCTCTGTTCTAACCCAACAGCATGTGGCATAGACCCCAGATGACATTAAAATCATACAACTGGTTCAACAAAAGAAAATTCTCTTGAATTATATCACCACAGAGGTTTGCAGACTCCTGAGAATCAATCAAGTAGAACAAATCAGCTACAGATCAGTTAGTGTTAACATATACATTCCTAGTCAAACCTGTGACACCCTCCTAGTACAATCGAATTATCAAGTGACAATTTTATTGAGTACAAGGCACGAGTGTTTCTAAGCATAGTAGTAGACATATTGTAACTCCGTGGAATTAATCTTTTGGTTATCAACTTAAAAACGTAACAATAATTATTTCTTAGAAGAAAAATACTAGCATACTCGTGCCTTGTATGCAAGGTTGAATCAGTTTATGATTCAAACAAAACACACACGGCATTTAGGAGAGAGTTAGGCATCTTTTGTTTTACTTTCTTAACCTGAAGTAAGAACAGATAAAAATGAAACTAGGAAGACTTCATTTCCTCTGCACACACTATCAAATATAACAGAATGTGTGCAGAGAGAGGGAGAGAGCAGTTTTGTTTTGTGAGCCTTTAAGAATGCTAAATAACCAAATAAAAACCAGTTGCTACTACATTATTACTTTGAGTAGTATTTTTCAAAACAAACATAGTGGTGTAGACGTAACCTAAAACTATGCCGTATTTATTCATATCCACAATGAGAAATTGGAAAAAGAACTTTCCCAAGAGTTTCAAAAAATGAACTAATCCAACTGTGCAATAACTCAGTTTTCAGACAATTTATTCTTTTCATTGTTCTTTTACAATTTAGCTTGAGAATAAAAAATGGCATTATAAACACCTATTCATGCACACAAAACAATATCACTAAAGTACATATCACCCTTTTTTAACCAAGTTCACAACTTTACCACAGTCATAATTTATGGCCAAACCAAGGTCCTTAGTTTAAAAAATTAACAAGACTAATTAACATAGATTCTGCAGTGCAAAAAAATATAATTTCGTTAATCAAAAAATCATCTCAGCTACAAAGTAATGAACTTCGAAACTCAGGCCATTCTATAGTAACACTATAATATCTTTTTATCCATTCTGACATAGCATCGTCAGGTCTTTCATTAATTTTTTTTTCACCTTCAAAAACCATGCCTGTTGTGTAGCAAAAAAGCATTTTATTTCAGTTCTTATTAAGTTCAACCATTTAACACAACAAGAAACACAGATAATATCACATAAAACTTCAGCCTTGGGCCACAGAGAATGTACAGTGATTAAAATTTCACATTGTTGAGTAAACTTCTGCACCCATGAACCAATTACAGTTCTGTAAGAGAATCATAAATACTATAAAATATTATTTCATGGAGCATGCTGGCCAAGACCAACTAGATGATGACTTAAAATTTCTACAATGGACATTCATCTCTAGTGTGCTATTCCTGAATTAGTACACCTGGATACAGAAAGTTCAGTTGACAGATCACTAATGATGAATCATTACAATGGTAATTTCAGTACCTAAACATAGAATTGGGGATGACCGTGCCAAATAATTGAATCTTATGCTTATCATTCAGACAGCATCATTTTTGCTTTTCTGCAGCCTGCACAGAGAAGTCAAGAAAACAGGTAGGATATCATATCAGTGACTGACAGGTGTCATAAACAGTATTAGGATGTTCATGAACACATTATACTGAGAAGAGCAGTTTATTCATCAAAATTAAAGGAAACACATTCATATATATGCGTGTGCATAAAAAGCTAAGTTGTATGTAAAAAAATAAAATGCATAAAAGTTGATATATTGTTAACACAAAAGTTCAGTAGGCCTGAAACTTGCTATAGTAGATGGGGTCGTGATTGTGAATATGAGGACCGTGCATTCAAATTAAATTGAACTTAGATAAAAACTATCGGACAATCACAGAATCTCACACAAGATACTTTTATAGCCATTTCACTATACACCTAACAGAAAAAGACAAGAATTCTATCACAAGAAGCTGAAATACAACAGTGGTCTAATGATACCAAAAATCATACTGACACATCAGACAACTAAGTTCAAGCAATTAAAATAACAGTGTGTAAACCTAAATCGAAGAGAAATTAACTATTTTAAATCAAAATTCCAACAGAAAAAGTTCACGAAAAATACAGTTTCAAAATTCAAGACCAACTTAATTCTAACAAGATAACCCATTAACTCAATATAAAGAAAAACGCAGCTTGAAACAAATTAAACTGTGAAAGTGGTACAAGCAAATGGCAAACCTTTTGCAGCTTCTTCAGAACAGAATCCTCAAAAGCTTGATACCCAGCACCAACCAGATTGCTCAATTTGGCAGTTTCAGCAGACTTCGGAACACTGGAAGAATTTGCCACGGTTGCCGGTTTAAGAGGTAAAACCAGTAACGGATTTGCAAGATGACCAATCAAACTTCCCGTCGCAGCAACCTGGATAAATCGACAATTACAAATTAGCAAACCTAGAATAAGGTCTATTTTCAACAATTTATCCCAAAGTTTTTCTTTCTCTAAAACAAGGTTTTAAAATGCAATCACAGTTATGGCGTGAGAAATCACAGATAAGTGAGGCTACAATTGCAGTTGTGAATACCCTAAGACAACGCCGTCAAAATTGCAGTCAGAAACAATCTTTCTAAACTGTTCCTCCGACATACGCAAACATTGAAAGAGAGAAACTTACACTTCCTTCTTTAGTGGCCATAACAACGAGTGCAGAACCCTTCTTCTTACTCCCTTTGATGACAACATCTTCCACCTCACCAAACTCTGAAAACAATTCCCTCAACCTATCAGCCGAATAATCTTCACCCATCTTCTCCCACGAAACCTTCAGAACCTTCTCTTGATCCAATCCACCTCCACCACCGCCACGGTCACGGCCACTCTCCTTCTCCGTTTCCGGTGGCGGTGGTGGCGCCGCCTTCTTCCCGTGCATGGCACGAATTCTCGCGATCTCCTCCTTGAGCTGGCGAGCGATCCTGGCCTCCTCTTCGCGCTCCTTGGCGGCGGGGTCGGGGGCGTTGGCGTCGCGCTCCCGGCGCTCGAGGTCGGAAACCATCTTACGACGCTTTCCGTCGCGCTGAGAATTGCGGAGCTCGCGGTCGCGCTTGACTCGCAATAGGTCGTCGAACAACTTCCGGGCCTTGTCATCCCGGAGAATGTCGTAGGATGTGCGGAGCTGTTGGAAGTTGGTGGCGGCGTTGGGGTCGTCGGGCCTCTTGTCGGGGTGCAGTTCCAGAGCCTTCCATCTGTAGGCTTTGTTGATTTCTTTCTCCGTTAGCTTTGCACCTTCTTCTCCCGATGGTAACCCTAGCACCGCATAGTGATCAATCTCCGTATCCATTTTCCCCCAAAACTCTTCTCCTGCAATAATCAATGTCTCAAAACCCTAACCCTAACCCTAACATTTTCAATTTGCAACTTATTGATCATAATAATCTGTTGCTTCGAATAAACGCGGCAAACGGTGGTTACAGTGCACATAAATATGGCATTATGTTTTTACTTTACATTGGTAATAATATATGCTAACAGAAAAATTGGGAACTAAGATCGGGTTTGATTCAGAATTAAAATAAAAAATTTGAAGAAAAAAATATATTTTAGGAACCAAAAAGGCTTTTGAAGTATTTTGATAATATTTGTTCCTAAATTTTAATTAATTAATTTTTTAGAGTTTTATTAAAAAGTGGATTTTTACAATAATAAATTCAACAAACTTTCCTTAAAATAATTTTGATGTTATGCTAAGAAATGAGGTTTGCAACTACTATAAAATATCCTAATTTTATATATTATAAAATATTTTAATTTGCAGTAGTAGTTGAGGTGTATGTCAAATAAGTTTCTTACATTTTGTATTAGAGTTAAACTACTCTTAAGTTTAAGGGACAAGAGCCTATCTCACTTAGGGTGTTATAACTTTCTTTTCTTCTTTTTTTTTCAAACTCTATTTTGAAGAAAAGATGTTTAGGTGGGAAAATGAAATTATTTGTTTAGAAAAAGGGGTTTCCCAAATTTAGATTTAACCTATTATAGTTTTATCCCATTTTATCTGTTTCTGGCATATGCTTTGTTTTGTTTGAATTGAGAATGAAACAGTGAGAAAATAAGTAAGGAAAGGAAAGAGAAAAATTACTAGAAAAAAAAAAGTTAAAACCTATTTTATTTAGATTGATAAAAGAAATAGATAAAGTAAAATTTGTTATCCACTTATTTAGATGAATGAAATAGAAATAGAAATTATATTTTATCTCTTTTTGTTTGACAAAAAGTATTATTATTTTATAAAAAAGTATATTTAAATTTTTTTTATTTTTATGTAATACCTGGTCTACAATTTCTATGTGAAATAATGGCTAAAGTGAGAGGAAATGAATTTTATCAAATATGCTTATTTGTACAAGTTTTCTCCTCAATTCTCCTTTAAATAAAGTAAAGAGTATTTTGTATCTTTCTCAAGATAATTCATCCTAAACAAATACAGTGTGAATAATCTCTTCCTCTTATTCAGCGTTAATAAAGGTAAAAAGCATATTAGTCTTTCTGAATCCTAACTTGCCCAATTAGATATAATGATTGGTATCTAAAATTTAGAAGTAAATTAAATAAAATAATTTTCACATGGCCAAATTTGTCTAATGTGGATTTAAGCAACAAAAGCATATATAAATCCCATTTTCGATGTGTTTTCTAAAAGTTGGAATTGAATATAAGCTTTTAGGTCTCGAATTTACTTAATGAAAAAGGAGAATTAAACTTTAAATATTGAACATAAATTAAATTTAGTATTTTTAGTTTGAACTCGAATCAATTTTTAAAAACTTGTGTCAATACAGCTGTCAGGTGCCGAAGTTTTTAATCTACTTAAATTATCGTTGTATAACATGAAATGTTTACATTCCAAAGTCAAATTCAATTAAAATCAAATCAAATTTTATACAGTGTAATGGAATCAAATCAAATCAAGAATACTTTAAAACACAAATCTAATCTTGTATCCCTAATTAAATTAAACACGAACAATTAAAAGTGGGCGAAGAAATACATCTTTATTCTTCTTTATTACGAGGAGTTGTAAGGATTTAATTGGAAGATGAAATAAACAAGAGTAGAAGTAGGGAAGAAATTGAATCACCCAACAAATGGCGAGTGCGTGGACACTGAACAGCAACAGCATGATTTGAGTGAGCCAAAAAGCACGGAATAATCTGACACGTGGATCATTTCAAATTGGCAACCAGATAAATATCATCATAAAATCAATGACTCTTACCTTAGCAAGAAGGTCCAATAAGTGGATTTACCAGCAGGATGGAATAATGGGTTTGGAGGTTGGGCCTACAAAATGATAGAGACAGATGCAAATATTGCCAGATTCCCCAGACTGTAAATGCTTGTTTGAATTATTGATAAACTAAAGCAGATAAATACATACAGGAAGTGTCCAAAAGACAACTGTCCTGATTATGAATATTCTAAACAATCAAATTACATGATAAATAAAATTATGAAACATGCAACGTACATTGGGAAAGCGGTCTCCACAAATTCCAACACCAGGGAACAATGAACATCCCACAATGCAAATGGCGCCAGCCATCCCAAACTAACACAACTCATTTTCCCCCACCAAAAGAAAAAATGGCTCAGGAATCATAACATCTATATGAGGGTCTACTTTTCTGACTAACTGACCAACTCAAAATATGAGGCACTCAAACAGACTCAATCCTTTATTATATTTAGCTGCATAGAAGAAATGTGGATTTGTGGGAGAAAGCAAAGAAACAAATAAATTTGCCGATGACATTAGGCACTGGTTGAGCAGGAGACCAAGGTATATGAACTTGCTTGCTTAATCATCAATTACCAGCATCTCGGCTGTAAAACTGATCAAGAGTCTTGGCTGGTATACGATGAAGAAGTTCACGAGGGAAAATCCGGAGTAAAGTCCATGCAAGATCTAGTGACTGGAATATATTGCGGGTGTCATAAGCTCCCTGGGCAACAAACTTTCTCTCAAACTTCTCCAAAAATTCCAGATACAGCTGTTAATAAAATGGGAGAAAGAGTTCCATTAATACCATTTTAAGAGAAATTTCATGTAATGAAACGAAATGTACTTAAGATGGAAAATTATTAGAGACCAGGTCCTCTGATGAAAGTGCTTCTTCTCCAACCACTGCTTTCATTGCTTGAACATCCTTTCCAATAGCATAATTTGCATAGAGCTGGAAAAACAAACACGAATGAGATGTTTGTGAACGAAAAAATAACTGTGATGAATAAAACAATATCAGACCTGGTTGGACACATCAGCATGATCCCTTCTGGTCATTCCCTCACCAATAGCACTCTGTAGAGGTGACCAATAATTAAGAAACAGAAAAAATGTCTATCTCTTGAAAGCACCTTGATATCAAACAAATAATATTTTACCTTCATCAACCGAGATAGTGATGGGAGGACATTGATTGGTGGGTATATCTGCTCAGTTAGAAAAATTAAAGTGTTTAGTTTTGGATCGATATTTAATCCACAGGAGTAATCAAAAACATTAAATGCAAGCAATCAACCACCAGATCATTTAAACAGATTTACAATAATCTCTAACAATCTAACTGGTGGCATCTTTCACATCAGTCCACCTTGATGAGTCAAAGGAAAAATAAAACCATGACATTTCAAACTCATATTTAAAGCCATGAAATGATAGAAAAATGAAGTTGGAAGTGACCGACAAACTTTTCACATGGAGACCTAATTTTTCATTGAATAATAACAAGCCAGCAATTGAATGTTAGGATGCATTCTGCACCAAATTCTCTCTTTAATTACAATGTTCATTACATCCGAGAGCTTCAACATAAATAACCCACCTGTCTGTTATACAGCTGCCTGTCGATGTATATCTGCCCCTCAGTGATATATCCTGTTAGATCAGGAGTTGGGTGCGTAATATCTGTACATATGTTCAAAATATGATCATTCAGTATCGAGAAAGAACTATGAAAAATAGCCAATGAACTTGCAAATTTCACTACCATCGTTGGGCATGGTTAGAATTGGAATTTGAGTAATAGAGCCTTTACGCCCCTCAATTCTTCCGGCACGTTCATAAATTGTTGCAAGATCTGTATACATGTATCCAGGATAACCACGTCTTCCCGGCACTTCTTCTCGGGCAGCAGATACCTAACAAATGAAGTGTCATGCAAACTGTTTGAAAATGTTTAAATATTTAAATATTGTTTCAGTCATTTCTTAATATACTCCAAGAAAAAGCCAAAGGCACATTAAAGCCTATCAAGGTTTCAAGTCTCCTATCCTTTTATTGCTTCCTTTCCAAACTAATTACAGTTGAAGGTACATTATTACCTCACGAAGAGCATCAGCATAAGAACTCATATCTGTGAGTATCACAAGAACGTGCTTGCCACATTCATAAGCCAAATATTCAGCAGTAGTGAGAGCAATACGAGGAGTGATAATTCGCTCAATTGTAGGATCGTTTGCCTGGGTTAAATCACATTCACAGAGAACAGACATTTTAGAGATTAGCTCCTTCATGCAAGTTATGAAACTAAAAAAGAAATCATTTGAATGTCACTTTTAATGGGGAGAGTTCATTCTCAGTGCTTCATACTATCTATCACCCTGTGTTCCACAAATACAACGTTTTTTTTTTAAGATCATACAAGAAAAAACCACCTTATTCAATTTATAACTTCACCAGCTTGTACAGCCTAAATTTTTTAACTTCTTCACTTTTCACTTAAATTTAAATAAGCACTTAAGTCCGTATTAACATGCCAAAAATTAGTTCTGCACTGATCATAGACATACTAACACTACATACATATTTACTAACAAGATGTTAGATTTAAATTAAATACAATGACTGAAATGTGAGAAGTTTTTAAACAAAAAACTATACTTTGAGTTCGCTCCAAGCATGTATTACAAGACAATATCAATATAAGGGTTAATATATTGTTTAACTTGTAAACTACTCCAGCACAGTAACTAAAAGGAAACTGGGAAAATGAAAAAAGAAATACCATCTTAAGGGGAATAAAAGAACACTCTCATACAGATTTTAATTGTCAAAGATTACCAAATTAAGGAAAAGAGTCACTCTCTCCATTGAGCCATTCTCCTCAAAGTCACGTTTGAAAAACTGTGCAGTTTCCATGTTAACTCCCATAGCTGCAAAAACAATAGCAAAATTGTCCTCTTCTCCACCACTCTGCATAGCATGATATTTGTGAGAAAAATCACTTAACTTACAAAAAGTCTAGTAGTAATGAGTAAGTAAATGATTATGCAAAAATAATCTGAAGGCAATAAAGAGCATTAGATTTGTAAGAAATAAAACAAGTGAGATAATTTCAAATTAACCATGTGAGCATTTCATAAGTTCACTACATATGTTCAGAAGAATCAAAACAGTGACAGTGATTAATAAGTCATTCGGAATTATCAATCATTATTGTCATATAGGGAATATTTTAATTTTGCTCTGGTAAATGTTTAACATTTACTCTTAAGTATACAAAATATCTAAGATAGTGAGTGCTCTTGCTCCTGCAATTCACGGATCTTCTGCCTAATTTCTACAGCGGTCTATCATAAAGTTTCTTAAAAATTTGGAAAAACTAGAAACCACAAACTATACTTCCCATTTAATTTTCAATGTTACCTATATAAAAGTCATGCTTTAATGTTATAAAATTTGAAAACCAACACGCTAAACAACCAGTGATTAAGCTACTTTTCCAAGGAATTCTTCAGTCATATAACTAGCAAAAGCAATACATATATTATTGGTAATAAATGTTTGACTCTAAAGAGAATATTTTAATCAAGCAAATATATTTTTTTCCAGAAGTGATGTCGGCTATAAATTACCAACATCCTACAAAACACTTGTTTCCAAACACGTATGCCAACCTCTCCTATTTTAGGGTAATAATAACCACTACCCAGGCAAGAGCAAAAATGCTGGTCACAGTTGGAAGGCATGGTCACAAATTTTATAGAATAAAGAATTAACTTAATGTACATAGGTCTAACTCCACAAATCATTAATTTAAATGATAAGCACTGCTTTTAAAAATTGCATGTGCGTATAGTTCAGCATGTTTGAAGAAACATTTGGTTATTTTTGCAAGTTTTGTGAGAGAACCTTAAAAATAAGATGCATCTGTAAATTGAGCATGCAAGGTAAACAAAGAGGCGAGAGGCAAGTCAGATGTCTGAAAACTCATCAACAGTGCAGTTTGATGCAGCAAACACCCAAACCAAACCAATAATTTTTTTCTATAGTAAACATGGAATACTTTCTTTTTCTGGTTGTCTGGGTTTTCTCCTTGGATTGGATTTGTTCTGTGATTTGACTACTTCTATATAGTGATTTAGTTTTACTCTTCTACCTTGTGGCTTCTTTTGGAAGATCCCTATCTACTTTGTATTTTCCCAGTCCTATTTAATAATATTTATTTATCTTGCCATAGTAGTATTAAGGGGTCCGGATGAAAAACAAATAGTTACTAATTTCCGAAAGTCATAATTTAAGAGCCTGTAACATATTTTACAAAATACACCATAGGAAATCAGCTATACCTCAAGTAGATTATCAGTTTTCTCAAGTCTCTTGACTAAGCCAGCCTGACGACATATCTGTGCAGCAATTTCATTATGGGGGAGACCAGCTGCTGAGAATAAAGGGATCTTTTGACCTCTAGCAATGGAATTCATGACATCAATTGTAGATATTCCTGTCTGTATCATCTCCTCGGGATAGGTTCTCTCACTAGGATTGATAGAACTTCCTGAATTATTGGGAAGATATTAGGAAGAAAAAAATCACCTGTCAACATACATTGGTAGAACACTGCAAAGTTAAATACCAGAAATATCCAGGTATGCCTCTGGTAAAATTGGTGGACCATTATCAATTGGTTTTCCAGAACCATTAAATATGCGCCCAAGCATGTCCAGTGAGACAGGAGTTTTTAATACCTGTGGACATAAACAAGAAAGAGAGGAAAGGAGAAAGTCAAAATGTGGAATGAACTGATTCCAGTACAACAAAAGAAAGTCACAGAAAAAGTTTATAGGAAAAGATTTTAGCTTCAATTCAATAATCAATGCTCTTGGCTAAATAATAAGGGAATCCAGGACGAACTAAATCATGTGAAATTACTACAGCTTTAATGTTTCAAAACATGTACATGTGCCTGTATTACATTATAAAAGATAAGTCTCGAGTTTTCACGATAAATATCAATTAAAATGGCAAAAAATAAATGCATAATGTGAAATTAGAAAACTAATAAAGTAAATTGATCAACAGTGTGAATTATATTGATACTGTCAAACCCAATTATCCTTTTCTCAAGGGAAGAAAAACTGCAGCTTCAACAAGCTCATGGAATAGTTATAATGGAATTTGTCTCAAGTATTCAGTGTAATAATTTAGAAAAAAATAACACATTAAAACACAGCCATATCAGCTCAATTATGTGTTTCATACTAGTAATATGAGTCCTACAGAATTGGCATTTCGATGCTACTAACTAGTGCGACAAATCACCAAAACAGCAAATGTTTTCATGATGGGAATAATAAACATACTTAGGACAAATAATTTTACTTGTACTTTTCCATATAGATAACAGTAATAACTGAGTTTTTACCTCTCCAGTAAATTGCACAGTTGTAAATTTATTGTCAATCCCAGATGTACCTTCAAATACCTGCTCAATAGTTAAGAAAAGGTCAATAAACATTCAAACATTGATGATTGTACTAGCAGATTCGCAAAACTAAGCAGTGACAAAAAATATTGAAGTCAATACAGCAACATCCCCACTTGGTGGGAAATTCCTACGCTGGGTACCAAGAAAATGCTCACAAAGATTAGGAGTACAGGGGAATCTTATAATGTTTTGGTTGCGTGTAAAAATAAGCACATAAATAGTCATCAACTCAGTTCAAAGACAAGAAGCAGGTACAGAAGATGATTATGAGCATGCCAAAGGCTCTAACCTGAACAACAGCCTTTTCACCATCAACCTCTAGAACTTGTCCACGTCGAGTACTTCCATCTCCTAAACGAATATTAACAATCTCTTGAAATTTGGGTCCCTGATGTCGTTTATCAGTATGAAGTAAACTTTAGTCACAGCATAAATAAGGCATTCACATTGGGAAAATCAAAATACCCGAAAATTCAATAAGAATAACACAGCAAGCATGCCATCATTACCTTAACCTTGTCAAGAATGACCAATGGTCCAGCAACTCCAGATACAGTTCTGTATTCTGCAACATTAGTCAGCAAACAAATAGTTTAGGGAGAAACTGAAAAATAATGGAATGAACACCACAAGTTATCTTGATTGATCAAGTTTATAACTCAGTGGTACAATAGTCTTGCTTGCAAAAGCTCTTTCATGCGTAATGGCAGGCATTAAATATCCTTTCTTAATTTATCAACCGCCGGTGTACACACCCACAAGGTATCCAATCACAGTAGAAAAATAATTAAGACAAGCAAACCAATAGGACATACCCATTCCAATCTCCAAGGTACCCTCCTCCGTATCGTGAACATTCTGAGCCACGCCCATCTTGGAACTTCAAACAAACAGACAAAAGAAGAGACGTACAAAAAGTCAATCCATGCCAAATCAGAAAAACAAATGAGAAGCATAAACAGAAAACTTCAAAAGCATTCCTCTCGACGATCAATGACAAAACAAATACCAAAAACACAATCCAACACAAAAACCATCACAGTAAAAAAAATACATAAAAACCATTAAATTAGTCCTTCAAAGATTAGCGACTCACCACCAAAAACAGTGTAAAGATTTTTGTTCACTAAATCAGCCGTTCAAACATACTTAATTCCCCGATATCTAATAAAACAACAACCTATTCCTTTAGAAAAACCAATTTAAACGTTCAATCTAACAAAAAACTGAGCGAAAATAACAATACACGGATCCAAATTGCACTCCATTAGTGCGTTAAAAAACGGATTGATCCGAACCAATCGCTACTGAACTAAGCGGTTGAACTAGGTAGGAACAAATAAAAATAAAATAAGACAAAGGTTCACTAACAACAAAAACGACAGTCATATTCAAAATTGAAGGTGCAGTAGCTTTATTCAAGTAGATACAAGTGGTCGAAGTGAGAACTAGTTTTCCATACTTCGATAACCAAAATCCTCTGTAACAGAGAAATGAAAAACCGATGCTAAGATTTGAGCGAAGAAGAAGATCGAGAAACGCAAAAGTGAATGATGATTGTGAGATCGAAGCGAAAGGAATGGGAAAATGGATCGGAAGAGAGAAGAACGCACCAGCGAAACGCTTAGGATTTTCGTGATCTGAAGCGGAGAGAGACGTGGGTGAGGGATGGACTCTGGGTGAGGAACGCGGATCTATTGGACCAAAAAATTTTTAACACAACATCAAATTATTAAATTTAATTTTTTATTTATTTCAAAATTAAAAAATAAATAAAATCTCTTCAGGTTTCAATTTTCGTTACAAGTTTTTTTTTTTCTTTAATAAGTGTGGAACCCACCCATAACTCCATGACGCCAGAGTGTCAAGTAACAAGGGTGACACGTTGCAGTTACTTTCTGTCAATTTTGGATGCTCAAGACATTAATAGTTATTGTAATATTTTTTATTTAATAAAATTATGTTAGTTAAAGTCTGTGTAGCATAGAAGTAGAAATAAACATTTTTTTATTATTATCTATAATAAAAAATAAATAAATAGAAATATTTTAGACATTTACCGTACTGTTATCCAGAAAGTGGACATAGAAATTAATACGCAAATAGAAACATTAATACGATACAAACACAGATATTGATACAACACAGACACATAAATATGTATAATCTCTAAATATAGGATACGAAACACGGAGATGCGTATAATTTCTAAAATGTATGACATTGGACACACATCTATATATATAAATTGATAATAAATATTTATGTGGATAAGTATATTTCAATTTTTTTCTAGAAAAAAATATTTCTCATGACTGATTTAAAAGGGTTTGTTCTCTATTTTTATAATCATAAAAGAAAAATTACAATAAGTTTAAATTTTTAAAAATTTAATGTATTTTAAAAAAAATTGTATAGAATTGTCAGAAATCTAACAAATATTTTTTAAATTTTATACTTCACTAATACATAATTATACGGATGTCCGTTCGGACACACTATTTAAAAGACAAAAGACGTATATGAGTCTCATATATTAAAACCTTTTTAATGCATCCCATAATTTTATTATACGTATAATAGAAAAGGTTAGAAACATTTTATAAAATTTATTAACTCACAGATATGATAGTAGTTTTGAATTTATTCTCGAGATCCAAGATTAAACATGTTTTAAATCAAAAAATTATTTTAATATTAAATGATACTTAATAACTTAAAAATATGAGAATGTGTGGTTTTTTTAGTATGGTTAATATATTTTTTATTAAGATTTGTGCACTCCACATTGTTAATATTTTTTAATTGATATTAATTAAAATTATTTTTAATTGATATATTGTTTTAACTAATATTTATTAATATTTGTTAATGCGTTAGTTAGCGTTTTTTCAACTATTTTTTAAAGTTAAAAAGAAGTTTCTTGACTATATAATCATACAATTATGAAAAAAATATTTAACAATAAAAAATTAAATATAAAATATCACGTCAAATATCAATAAAAAAAAATATGCATATTCTAATTAAACTTGTACCAATAATCTCTAAGTCAAAGTTAAACCAATGATACACTTGCTAAAACAAAAGAAATTAAAGAGAAAAATATCTAAACATGAGATAAAAATAATAAATTATATTAAATTTAAAATGGTCACATTTTAAATAATTAAAATATTTTTATAAAATTAAAAAAATATTTTTTTCCAAAATATATACAAATCATACTTTATTATAAAAACATTCAATTTCTATTGGTAAATAACTTTTTTCATCTTAACCCTACTTAACTATTGAAACAATTGAAGATTTTAAATATTTTAGTAAATTATACATATTATGTTTTATGGTCATCAAATAATTTAATTTTAGTGACATGTCTTCGTCTTATATAATTAATGATGGATATTTAATCATGTGAGTGTGCAAGATTTCTTAATTATCCAATTGAAAATATAACAAAAAATGACTAATTTGTAATGTCCCATAGTTTTATAATCATTCTACATAGCTAGAGATATTTAAGTGTGTTTAAAACAAATCAAAAGAGGATTTTACTAGAAAACCAAAATCATATCATAATACAAATTCAATCACAATATTACCTTAAATCATAACATTATATTTGTATATTGGTTAATTTAATTGGATAAACAATAATTAAATTTGTAATAATATTACCTGAGTGAGATAACTCTTAAACTTTTTGAAATTAAATTTTATTTGGATAGACATGCTTTAAGAAGTATCACTTACTACATAGTAGAATCTAACCTCAATAAATATGTAAGAAAAAAAGTGTAAAAAAAAGGTTAGAAAAATAAAGAGACAGAAAATAAAAACGGAAGAGAGAAAAATAAATAGTCTTACTTAATTGATTGAAACACATCATACTAAACTTTTTGTAATGCATACACACTTCACATCTAACATCAGATTCAATAATAAGATGTATTCTTAAAAAAATAAAATTAAAAGCAAATATTTATATTCAAACCAGTTATATTTCCTTTCTTCAGTTTTTCATTTTTCCATATTAGTTTATTCACATACTTAATTTTTTTAAAAATTTTCCTTTCTATATGCAGTTATTGATTTTTTTTTAAAATGTGTGGTTATAATTAAGAGAATGATTATCTTTTTTTTTCGGTTGGTCTACCTTCCTCTTCCTTCAACTAAAACGATCTCCTCATATTCCTCTTGTTTCTCTACTTTTCGTCTTTGTAAACTTCGAATTCAGATGGTACCTGCATAAGGCAGTTTAAGTGAGATTTTGGTATTCAATCCTTGTTACTATTAATACTAGATGATGACATAACTAATTCTTGAAATTTGTGTCTATTTATATGATTATTATAAACTCTTTGTTATTGGGTCGAATTGTGATTAAAAACGTATTACCTAGTGTATGATCACTGATTTAGGTTGTGTCGGTCGATCTTGACCAGCACTGTGTCCAGATAGGACGGATCACACCGTACACAAAATGTAACTATTTTTAAATTATATTAACTAAATAATCATTGTGTTTTCTAATATTTTTCAAATGGTTTATAAGAAAAATACGATTAAAATGTAGTGAAGAAGGTCAAGGTGGCGTAGAAGAAAGATGTAAAATACATGTAGACGAGTTTATCCATGAAGCGTAGCCGGTAAGATGATGATGATTTCTCAATTTTGGCATCAACGGTGGTGAGTGTCCCGTCACTGAAACAAAACAAAAATGTGGCTATTGCTGTTGCTTTTGCAGTTGAATGTTACTATTTCAAACACTTCTCTCTCACTCACTACAAGCCTCACATTTTTTTTTTCATTTTTTCTTTCTCCAAACGCTTCAATAATTATTACAATTACAATAATAATAACCAAACCGTAACAATGGCATGCACTCTCTCCCTCCGGCCCAACCGTCTCTCGCCCGGTTCACCCTTCCTCAGACCGCCGCCGCTCCCTCCTCTTTTCCCCAAACCAATCGCCGCCGAACCGTGGCGCGCCGCGGCGCCGCGGATACAGTGCCGTCGCAGGACGGTGGCGCCGGTTCACGCCGGCTCTCGCGCCGATGACTCAGCGCCGTTCGAGATGTCGGTGGAGAACGCGCTGAAGCTGCTAGGCGTGTCGGAGGGCGCGTCCTTCGACGACATACTCCGCGCCAAAAACGTCATCCTCGCCAATTGCAAGGACGACCAAGACGCTGTTGCTCAGGTTGAGTTTTCTTCAGTTTCGCTATTTCGCTCAAATTTCCGCTACGAGAATCAAATTCACATCGCGCTTGCTTGTTAATGTTAGTTGCAGCTCATGTTTGAGATGGTGAAAAATGAAATTAGCTTAAGTGTTTTTGGTGCTGTTGCATAATCGTTGTTAGAGTTTTTCCAATTATAATTAGAGTTTCGAAGCTGTGCTGATGTATATTTAATGTAAAGATTTATTAAGCTGCGTATCAAATTGAAATTTCCTTCTAACCGGGAACACTGTTAATGTTAGTTGCAGCTCATGTTTGAGATAGTGAAAATGAAATTTCCTTAAGTGTTTTTGGTGCTGTTGCCTAATCGTTGTTAGAGTTTTCCCAATTATAATTAGAGTTTCGAAGCTGTGCTGATGTATATTTAATGTAAAGATTTATTAAGCTGCGTATCAAATTGAAATTTCCATCTAACGGGGAACATTGTAAGCACTTGAAAAAACTGTATCTGAGTTTTTTCTATAAAATTAGCCTTTCCACTTACGGCATGACGTAATTTCGGCTTCTCATTGGTTTTTATATAGATATATTATTTGTTGAATATATATTTCTCAATTTTTTAATCGATGATTTGTTATATCAAACGATATTATTTTTTGTCACCTCATGAGTTGAGTTGAGTGGGTTTTTGTAGCGTATGTGGTGTGTTGATTGAAAACAAAAAATGATGGGTGTCGTTTGGGTAATATTTATTGTTTCAGGGTTAAACATGAGTGTTTATGATTAATTGTCCTCTCTGTGGTGATGGCTCAACAGGGAAGCATTAATTTTTGTTTGGAAAAACTTCTCACTGGATACTTATGAGTTGTGTTTGTTCTAAGGTATCGAAAAGGATTTCTGCAAAGGTGTGAACATGGGGATTTCTCATTTCTGGGTTTGGTTTTGAATAGAAGTTTTCAGGCATTGTTGATTCCGAATAATATTCATGTTATTTTCATAGGAATGGGATCTATTTTCTGCAACATATTATATCTTGAAACATTCACCCATTAAGAAAAATATATGAAGGTAAAATGAATTAAACCTTTTTCAAGTTAAAATTGGCTTGTAGATAAATTAAAATCGGTTTCTAGAGAAGCCAAAGGAAACTAGTTAACTCTTGAATTCTGAATAAAGTGGATTTGGATATTGACACAATTAGTGGTGGCCTTCTTAGGTTGAGGCTGCATATGACATGTTGCTTATGCAGAGCCTAACTCAGCGGAGGGCAGGGAAAGTAGCAAACAGTAATGTTCGTTATGCTGATGTCAAGCGTGTTAAGCCCCCAACAGTGGGATCAATGCCTCAATGGTTGAAGAATTCACCTGTGTCAATTGAGTCACCTTCCACCAGTGATCTCGGTTTACAAGCTGGAGTGTATGGTGCCTTGATGGGTTTAACCTATCTTAATGGGGCTTCTACACCCGTTGCAGCTTATGCTGGGGCTGATGTTCCTGGACTCCTCTTGGCTGGTAGCTTTGGTGCTTCCCTGTACTTCATGACCAAAAAGAATGTTAAATTAGGTAAGGAGCGTTCACATGTTGTGCACTCTATAATCAGTTCATTGCAATTCAAGAGGATTTTTGTTTCGTGAGTGGCAATATTCATATTGACTTGTATGTTGGAAAGGAAGTGAGAATTGGAAAGGCCATAATGAATGGGAGAACTAGGGAAAAGGGGGAGGGAAATGGACATTAGAGAAATTTACCTTCGTATTATCCTTTCTTGAAACTTAATATTTTGATGACAGATAAGAGAATACGAGATGAAAGCAAGTTATATTAATGAACCTCAACTTTTTTGGATTCTCTGAAGTCGGTTGATTCATCTAACTATTCCCAGTCTATGGCTATACAAATTTCTAGATTGTTGTTTTCTTAGGTAATGCAAGATCTATCTCCATAATAAGATCCTGCAAGAGCCATTCATGACAGCATTTTGTATTGTAATTAGGCAGGAGCACATAATGAAACTTGACTGTGTTGTTTACTTCTTTTATTGTATTGTCCCAAACTCAATATTAAAAGTTGGGTTTATAGAAAAGACCTGTATTTCTAATGCTGCTGATATTGTTACTAATTCATTTATTAATTTGTCCAACATGATGATTATTTTTTTCTAAATAAATGGCTGTTTGGAAAGGATAAGTATCAAGTAAAGTATGACACTGCAGTTGAAAAACTTAATCTACTTAACAAATGACACTTCTAGCTATATTTTGTTGAGTTGAGATCTTTTTCTAAGCTTGTCGGACTTTTTGCCTCTTTCTTAGACTATGGTCTATTCTTTTAAGGATTATGGTCTATTTTTTTTGGATTAGTTATAACACAAGTTTCATTCCTTTCTCATTCTTGTATCCTATTTTTGCAGGGAAGGCCACTGTCATAACCATAGGAGGGCTCGTAGCTGGTGCTGTTGTAGGGTCAGCAGTAGAGAACTGGTTGCAGGTAGATATTGTCCCATTCCTGGGTATACACTCCCCTGCTGCTGTTGTTAGTGAAATCATTATTATATCTCAATTCTTGGTTTCTCTGTACCTAAGGTAAACAGGAAAGCATGGTGATCTTACATTAAATTGTGAAACTTGTAATTATTCATTTGCATGTAGCATGTTCATACCCTAAGGTAGACAGGCAAGGTTACTGTTATTACTTATACCCGTAGGACTCCTAGCTGGCCCCCCTGTGGTTGTCAGCTGGAGAGTACTGTTATACCATTTCTGGGCATACGCTCCCCCTGCTGTTGTTGTTAGTAAAATCATAACTATTTAATTTCTTGGTTTTATCTGTACCTAAGGTAGACAGGAAAATATGATGATCTTATTTGAAAATGTGAACTTGTAACTATTCATTTGCATGCAGCGTGATCATACCCAAGTTATTTTATAGGATGTGAAATCCTTGCATATTGTACAAAACTGTGAATAGAATGTAGTTGTTCATCTGCAAATTAGAAGCGTGAAACTTGAATTGAAAAGGTGCATATTTATGTTTACAGTTGGTGAGCAATTGAGCATTTTGCAATCTCAATAGTCCGTCTTGCTTCGTTTAATAAATAGACTAAGAAAAAAACACTTGGGAGTTCAGTTTCCTTTTAAACCCTTTAAAGGTGTTTATAACACTTCAAAAGTTTCTTAACTGGTTTCCAAATTTGAAACACTATTTCACATGGAAGTGATTTTCCTCATCCAAAGGGCAAATGTCCTTTTTTATATTTGTGTACATCTTTATGTGTTATGGGTCCTCTGATGAGGGGTTCTGTTGATGTGCTTTGCTTTGCATGTTTATGATTATGATGTATATCAAACCATGCTGCATTTTGGCGTTTTGTTCCAAAGCTTTTATAAATAATGCTTCTGTCTTGTGTTTTTCCGGTGGGTCATAAGTGCTTGCCTTTTCTGTGCTCGTACATCTCTCACGTACAGACTGCACCATCACCCTTTTCAGCATGCGACACATCTTGTGTTAAGATAAAAATAGATAAACTAAAATAGAGACAGCAGAAAGGCATGAAATTCACTTATTTCATCAAAATGTTAGGTTAGTTTATAGGCACTCACAACTCACAAACAATAGCATGAGTTTGCGTGGTTGAGTCTTCTTTTGCAATGTCAAAAATTTGAGTCTGGGAAAGTCTTCTTTTGCAATGTCAAAAATTTGAGTCTGGGAATCTTTATAAATAAACGCAGCCTCACTGATCCAACCATGTTTCTGGGAAAAGCCTGAGAAAAGAAGAAACAAAGAAGACACACAAACACACACTGACAACTTCATTGAAATTAATGTCAAATGAGACATTGAGGCGAATTCCTTGGAAAATGAGCAGTGTCAATTCTATTGTTAATTTATTACTATAAGTGATCTAATCTTAACCCAGTTATTTTTGTTGGGTTACAAAAAGAGGTATAATTCACGTAGTTGAACGAAATGCATGAATTATAATTTTTAAAGCTACGAACACGCTTCTTAGATTGTGTGTCTGTATCGGATACACATATTGAATACGACACTGGTAGGATACATATCGGTAAATTGTCAAATTAAAAAAAATATTTTTAGTTTTTGGCAATTCTAGCATGGTTTTAACATTAGAAAAATAAAAATACATTAATTTTTTAAAAATTCAAATTTATTGTATAAATTTTTATCATGATTATAAAAATAAGAAACAAATCTTTTTGAACTAGTCATGAGAAATATCTTTCTACTAAAAAAACGTAAACATACTTGTGCATGTAAATTTTTATTGTGAATTTATATAATTCATAATTTATAATATATAAATTTATGTCCTACATTTTATAAATTATACGTATATATTAATATTGTGTGCATGTCTCTGTTTTTTAATAGTTATGAAATTATTTTGTCTTCATTTACCATCTGTTGGATTTTATATTAAAGAAAATGAGAAAAGAGAAAAAAATTGTAATTTGAATTGAAAAAACTATCCAAGGAAAATTTTGTTTCTAAAATTTATTACTTTTCCTTTACACTAGAGAAAATGTGTCACAGTCTATGTTTTTTCTCCTCCTCTCTACATTCTTTTTACCCAAAATTTTTTGTTTTTAAAAATTTATAAGAAAGACATGAAACATAACTTTTTAATGTGTCTTTTCATAATTCGGATAGCTCAAAATATGCTTACTTTTTCTTGGAAGTGCATAAATATTATATCACTGCAGGACCAAACTAACAACACCGATTAGGATATTTTTAAAATATTCTTTACTTTTCGTGTCCAACTTGATTAAAATATTTAGAACTAATCTTCTAGACTAATCAATGTTATTGCACCATTTTTAACTCTCAAGTGTCATCTTCACAATCAATGTTATTGCACCATTTTTAACTCTCAAGTGTCATCTTCTCATTAAATGTTTATTATGAAAGATAAAATATGTAAGTGGGTACTATTTTTAAAAATCCATAAAAATAAATTAATTTACCTTTTTTATTTGAAATTTTATTAAGAGATACGTTCACATACTCAAATATAATTTATACATCGAGAAGAACAATTACGTTAATAAATAATTTAATCATAAAATAAAGAATCAGTATGGAGATTTAAAAAAATTAAAAATCATGTAATATAAAGAAATAAGAATGTAGATCCTATTAATTAACCTACTTAACCCATTAAATTTAAAATGGGTTAAACGAGGCAAATCAACTCTTTAACATGCATTGCTCAACTCATAAATTGCCAACCCAGTAGGAATGCTAATTTTTTATATATTGTTTAGTTAAATATCCTTTCATAAAGTACCATGTTTTGTGAAGTATTATAGATATCATATTATTTTATTAATTTATTTTACACTTATCATTTCGTAATAATAACTAACTTCCACAAAGAACTTGTAACAATTTAGTATAATATTTTTCAGTGTCAGATTGCACTTAGATTATTTATAGCTACTTGATGTACTTAGATGGTTATCTTATGAGCCATTTTTTTACAACTTTTTTTCTAAAGTAATACAAATCTTCCCTACCTACCACATGTTAGATTCTAACATCCCCACCAAGAAAATTCAGAATCTTGTACAAATTCCATTACTCAACCTCATTAAATTAACTATAAAACTATCACAACTTCACAAGTGCTACCCACTTGATCAAATTCCCTCCTTTATCTTACTTTTTCACCTGCTAAACACAGAAATGGGAGAAATATTGAGAATTGTGAAACAAAATAATTAAAGTCAGCAACAATATAGTAATACATTAGTGCACTCCATGAACTAACATAAAAATTGATGTCTCAGCGAGCTGCTTTGACATAACACAACACATAATAACAGCATAATTACTTACACAACAAAGCACCCCAAAGCCACAAATATCCCTTCACTAACACTATTTTTGGCTGTTGCAACTTTCAATGTTGCAGCCACCCTCTATATATGTAGTAATATTCCCAACCTTGTCACTATTTTCACTATAACTTACAAGATCATTGTACATTTTCTGTGATGCTTTGGAGAACTCAGACAAGGATTCAAACACTAGAGAAAATCCAGATTGCAATCCATGTAAGGTGATCCTCTGTGTTTCCTGCATGCTGCTGTGGTGCTTCTCCTTCTCCACTTCAAGTTTTCTTCTCAGGGTCTCCACATGATCATTTTTCTCCATCATGCACTCATCTTGATGATCAGTAGTACTCCACTGTGATTCGTGATCAGTGGCGTGCAGCTCAAGCATCTTGGTCTCCACTTTAGGTGGTCCTGAAGAGCATCTTCTGTCCAACACTCTTGTTAGTCTCTCTACCTTCCTTTTCTGCTGTTGCTCTTTGTTTTGCTGAAGCCACAAAGCTCTAACATCTTTCACAAAGCTTTTCAATGCCAGTGTTACCATTTTATCAGGTAACTTCTGCAGTGAAGCTAACCAATTGTTGCATATCACAAGGAGAGGTGGCCCGTTGACTTGGTATGGCATGGCGACATTTTTGCTTCTTGAGTAAAACTCAACTTCAGGGACTATGAACTTACTCAGCCATCCATGTAAAGCTTCAACATATGCTTCTTGTGCTGTAGTGTACTCTTTGAAGCAGTCGCGCCAATTTTGAAGCTGAGCTTCGAGCTGAACAGTTGCAAATCCATGAGACTGGTTACAGAATTTCTCATACGTGGTGCATGTGAAGTACTTGACTTCAGATAGAATCTTCTTCTGGGTTTCATGGGACTCCAACATGATTTTCCATGTCTGAGTCAGGCTGCATTAGGAAAAAAGAACATATGAAATCAGTGAAACTTGAAACTATTTAGTCTTTTTAGTTTTCAGTGGTAATGTTATCCCACCCTTTTAAGAGTTCAACAATTTGAGGTTGCAATTCTTCATCTCTCATTTTCTCAATTCTCTTTGAGATCGACTCTGCCCGTCGGATTGCAACCAAGATCCCAGCATAGAGATCTTTCACTTCAGATTTAGTTTTGTCTGTGCTCAGCATATCATCTCCTCTAACATTCTTATTTCTCAGCTGTGCACATTTTTTTTCGTAATTTTTCCTTGTGCTATCTCCACCCTAAGGTAAGGGAAATTTTCAGATGTTAAAAGTAGAACGAGAAAAAGTGGAAACTGGCAAACAAGGTCATGCTTGAAAAATACAAAGTCCTAACACCTACAATGTATTCTATGTGATACATGCAGTTGAAACTTTAAGACAAAAAAATCATGCATCTAACAAAATTGAAAAGCCATGACTGTCTTGAACTAAAAACTTGGTGGTAAACTAAATCAGATATAATACTAGGATCAAATTAACACCATTCTTCTACAAAATATTTCATGTTTTCATTTTTTTTTTCTCATTTACCAGCATTCCAACACGGTTTAATAGGAGACAGTCTTCCAACTGTTACCATCCAAACCAGGAATGCAAGTTCATGTTTTCATTTAAAAATTAGCAATATCATTGCATAGTTTTGCATGTTTTTAACACCGATCTTGAGTTTGCCTACAAGGAAGCATTCAATAAAACAGATATTAAAAATACAAGAAATAAGCTAAATTTGGTGCGATGTCAAACACTACTAAAAGTTAAATAAATGCCCCTAGAATTTATATGTAGATACAAGCAAGGTGTGGAAAAAGTAAACAGTGGTATATTTACCACTTATTTTGATCCATTCCAGAATAAATGTTGATGGAGTATAATCACAAACCAGAAAATGTGGATGAAAGACATAAGAATTATAACAATAACCAACCTTAACCTCCTCATAGAGTTTCTTTTCCCATGCATATAACCTTCCTAAGGTTAATGAATGCCTTCCCGAATCCATTCCTCCATGATCATCAAACAGATCATTCTTATATTCCACCCAAGTTGAGGAATTTTTCATATTTGGAGCCATGAGACTCTTGCATGATGATTGCCTAGATGAAATGGACTTCCATGTTATTGCATGAATGAGTTTAGTCGAACTTTCTGCAGTGAGATCAGATGGTTCAAAATCTCAAGGGTTGAAACTTGAAACAGAAGCATATGAACCCATGCAGAGATAATGGAATACATATGGAGGAGCATATGAATCATACACAGCATTGGTTATCATGTGATGATACATGAGATAGATTTCACAAGATGGTACATGCACAACATTGATTTTCAAAAATAACAATAATAGCATGGCTTTGGTTAATTTTCAGATCAAAATCATTTTTATCTTCTAGAGCTCTCTCATTCAGCTTTTGTTTATGATAAGCTATTTTGAACAAAGTAAACTAATCCAAAGTTTTTTGTGTGTGACCAGGAAAGCATCTGAGGCTTCTTGGGGCAATACAATCAACGAATTCCCCTCACACAGAAGTGTCAAAGCACTTGCGTGGCATCAACTTGTGACTAATCAAAAGTTCAAACACACCAAGTACTCTAACTTAATAGCACATCCTTGGAGTGTTCATATAAACCTTGCAATTATACTATAGTCGTTCAAATAAATAGTTACAGATATTTGAGGTTCACAGGGTTATGTACGAAATGCATTAGCTAATTAGAAACTCAAGTGTCTACAGTCACATGGATCAACACGTATAGTGTCAGAAGATGACCTATGCAAGAATATGAGAAAATTGCAATAACATATTTACAAGATGATCTAAGATGTTCAACAGTCCAAGATTGGAGTATATCCTAAAATATCCAAAGCTGGACAGAGAAAAGGACAGTCCATAATAGAAATAGAAACAAGTTAACGGAGACATGGTAATCATACCTTGCACATGCCGAATGTTGAGGCTAATGAATTGAAGCAGAACCAACACAACACAGCAATGTACAAGTTTTAATGAACCAATTACATCACATAGTAATTATTATCTCCAGTAGTTAATAATTCAAGAAACTCAACCACAAACATGAATTTGATATTTGCAAAATGATAATAATATCAATAGAAAAAAAAGCTCAAAAACTCCATATGTTACTACTTGAAGAGGGACCCACCTTTTATTTCATCCAAACTAGAATGAAGGGGGATTCTATTTGCTTCCAGCATTCTGGTCACATCTTTACCAGAATCATAAGCCCTGAGAAAATGGTCCTCAATGTCTTTCAATGCTTCGAGCAACTCTCTCCCCTCTGCAGGCGTATCAAGAACTGCAAGCCCCCTTTGCTCCCCTTGGTTCTCAGTAGCCACATCCACCACCTTCATTGTTTCAACACCACTCATCACTTGCTCAGCAACACCTTCATTATTACTTTTGTTATTATTCTCTTCAACACTCACCACTTTGTGCTCAACCTCTTCTCTCTCCACTTCTTCCTCCAACTCAGGAATCCCCTCCTCCTCCCTCACTGCCCTCAAATCATCATCTGAGTTCCTCTGGTAGCCACACATATCACTCCTCACACTGTCAAAAGGGTAGAAGAAGTCCCATCCAAAATCTCTCTGAGGGGATGGCATTGAAGGTGGCATAGGCATAGGCATGGGCATAGACATCGACATCGACATAGGCATAGTCATAGGCATGCAATAGTACCCACATGGTTGCTCATGCTGCGCTTCTTCTCCCTTGCCTTCATCCTCTCCTTCCCTTTTTTCTTCACTCTCTTCCTCAGAAGACTCTGAGGTTGTTGAAGAGATGCATGAGTCACAACCAATGGCTTCATGCTTGGTTTCTGAGGGTGTCTGCTGGAGGAACATGGGGTTGGTGATGACATTCTCGGGCGGTGGAGAAGGAGAGTCAGAAGAAGGGCAAGGAGGAGGGAAAGTTATGAGGAAAGGTGATGAAGGTGAAGAGTGGCGTGCAACAAAGAGCTTAATGGCCGCAGCTACTGCATTTAGAGAGTGAAAATACTTACAATGAGCCTCAGCAAGTGCATATCTTTTCTCCACAGCTAGCTTTAATAGCCGTTTTCTCTCTCTACAAATAGCCACCACCTCCTCTTCTTCCTCTAGTTTTGAAGCAACACACCCCATCTCTCACTCACACACCAATGTGTAGTGTAGTGTAGTGGTGCAAGCGTTCCTTATCTTAACAAGGGTTGGATGCTTTTAGCGAGAAAGGCTCTTACTTGCTCCTTTCTCTGACAAAAAAGGAGGGAGCTTTCCCAGGTAGAGAGAACCAACTTTCAACTGGGTTCTAAAAGAAACAAACAAGTTTTCAAAAAATAGCCTTTTTCCCAAGTTTTGGAGTAAAACCATTCCTCTTTCTGAGACAAAAAACGCAGTAGATGTTTTTCAAGGAGAACCTTTACATACAAAACAACGCAGCAAAGTTTTCCATTCCCTCGGACACACTATCTAAGTGCCCTGCTACAACAAGAACATGGAGCCATTAACAGACTAACTCAACAACAAAAAGTATATTAGTGCCTTAATGGGTGTTGATGGAGTCATTAACTTACCATTAGTAGTAAATGACTAAACAAATGTTGTTCAAAAAAATTACTGCACGGTTGTAGAGGAGAGAGAGGGTAAAGAAGGTAGGGGCTCGAGAAAGAAAGAGAAGACAGGGTTCTTTCTAGTGTTTGGCAATTTGCACTCGATTGTTTTGTGTACGGTCACCGTGAAGAACCATTCCTTCCTTGTTAAAAAGAGTAGCATAGCAGTGGTAGAGCCTAGAGAGATTAAAAATAATGCAAAAAACAAAAAGAAAAAGCATAGCAGAGAGAAGAGTGAGTGAGTGGTGACTTGTGAGAAAAAAGAGGAGTTCAATTCAACACACAGAACACAACAACAACATAGAGAGAGAGAAGAACAAAATGGTTTGGTTTGGTTTGTCAGTAAAATGTGTCTTTCTTGGTTGTGTTTTCAAACTCTAGTTTTTGTCTTGTACTAATCCCTCATATAATGAGAGAATAATTGTGTTTATGCCATGAAAATAAAATAAAAAACATTTTTTATTATTTATTATTAATTGTTAATTAGTTGTTGGATGTGATAAGAAGATGGTCAACAAGAGCAAAGAAGTAAGGGTAATTGGGATTGAGTGTGGGGTTTAGCAGAAGTGAGAAGTGTCAGAAGTGATAGTGGTATTTAGCATAATGACCAAATTGTCCCTTCTGCCCCACCTCTGTTGTTTCCATTGCCACTAGATTTTCCCACTTTTTCCAGGTGGCTCCCTCTTCCTAACCTTAGCACTGCAACCCTCTCAACTTTTCATTTCAACTTTTCTCAGTTTTGAATATGCAATATTCTTTTATATATATATATATATATATATATATATAAATAAGTGTATGCAAATTAATATATTTGGTAGTATATCAAATTTTATTTTATTACTCGGTTTTATGAGATTAAATTATGTTTAAAAGTTTTTTTTCATGGTATAAGAATTATTTAGAGTTTATCCTAATCAGTATTTGTTGGTTTTATTTGAACAATCCATAATATATATTCTCATCGAAAACTTGAGAATAATTAAGCTTAAAATTCATTTATATATATATATATATATATTATTGAAAATTGATTAAAGATTACGATATTTCATAATATATTAGATATTAAAACATTTCATAGTATATTAGAGATTATAACATTTCATAATATATAATTGTGTGCAAACCTCATTCTATAAATTGGTTTTATAAAGTTAAGCTAAGTTTAATGTTCACTTCTTAATATAGTATCAAATTCATTTAGAATTTATCCTAACGAGTGTTTATTAACCTTATCAAGTCACCCTCTATCAAGACATTATCGGATTACCCATAATATATAGTTTCACACACAAGTTGGTGAGTTGATATTCTCGACATGAGGAGAATTATGTTTAAAGTTCACCTCTTAATATATATATAGTTTATATTAAGTTTAAATATGTTGAATTACGTATAGATGTTACAATATAATATAACTTTTCATTATATTATTATATATTTTATTTATCTTATCTAGTTTAACTTAGTATCACAAGTTATAGTATATGATAGGATAATTAAGATTTTAGACTTATTGTTATAATAGGAGATAATGGATTAAATTTTTATTTTTTTTTTCAAATCTTATTTTTTTTAGTGTAGTGTTAACATAAATCTTGTTCAAATAAAATTTGGTCACCTAATATTATTAGAAATTCTAGGTATTACGACTTGTTTTAAACAAATGAAATAATAAAAATTAATAAAAAAAACATGAAAAGACACACAGAATATAAAAATTGACTCTACACAATACATTTAAAATAAAAATATTCAAAAATATCTAAAAAGGTAAAATTTTAGATAATTATTCTACATGTTTCATGATTTTTTTTAATTATGTAGTATCATTTATTCTTATATTAAAACATGATCATCAGATATAAAAAGATAACACAACAACATTGATAAAATTCATTACACCAAATTCAACATTATTCATAACAACAAAAACAACTATACAAATGTATACAAAATACAGTAAAAAAACTTGTTAGATTTATAAAAAAGAAAGTAAAATAATATAAGAAAATGGTAACATAAAATAAAAACTGACATAATTGATGATTATCCTTGTACAACCAATTGTTTTTAGAAAGTAAATTTTTTCGACAAATAAAAATCTTAAATAAATATTTGCAAAATTTCTATTGGTTAAAAGTTACAGAAACAAAAGACAATATATTTTGAAAATGCAATCTCTTAATTCATATCTTAATCAAAAAATACAAAATTGCTGAGTCTTGCATCTAATTTTTAAATTTTCCCTCTCAATCAATGGATGAGTATTTTCTTATAGTTCATAAAAATATTTTTCATGGTTTGATTAAGTGGAAAGAGATGGAGAAAGAAAATGAAAATTATATGGTTGTGACTTAAGAGTTTTAATTTTATTAATTCTACATGATTAAATATATTTTTCGTTCATGTACTTCCATCTAAAATTATATTTCGTTTTTAGTATAAATTTTAGACTATTTATAATAAAAAAAACTATTGAATATTTAGTGAATGTTGTATTATTACAACTCAGAAAGTCAGAAAACTTAAAGTTTGACTAGAAACAAAAACCAAACCAATTTTGCTTTATAGTAAAAACAGTCTAGTCTTTTCTTAGATTTCTTTATGAATAGGTATAGGTTATCTATGTATATTTTTTATTAATGTATGAGTTTTGGTCTAGTCTCCCATATTTATTTGTATTTCCTTTTTTTTTTCTTTAATAATATTTTTTTTATGTGATAGCAGATGATTGTTACTTGATGTGTTTGCCTAGCTGAGATGTTAAGTTTCATATTGAGGCCTAACACGAGAACTTTTATAAAAAAAAAAACATATTTAACCTTAAATTATATTAGAAAAGAAATATTAAACTTATATAAATTAAAGGTATATATTAAAATATCTTATGCGGGAATCTCTAAATTAATAAACAAAAATAAAGTGGAATTTATGAATCATGGTACACTTGAATTGTGTGTAGAAAGTTTCCTTAATGAGTTGGATGTTGATGATTTTTTTTGGAGGGATGATGAAAGAAATTGATGTTGAATGTCTTGGCTTATATGAAACTATTTTTTACAAATGTCTCGGCAAAGATAATAAAATACATTGTTTCATGTTTCAATCTGCGACCAAATCCATAATGTTTGATCGTAACTCATGTTATACATGGAATCTAACAGGCCCCACAGATTTTATTTTATTTTCTAAATTCAGATGGTAAAAAATACACATTTATTTTCTGGCTAATGATCTACATCCAACACCTATAACAAATATCTATTATACCCTTAATCTTTCGGATATCCGTATCTGTATAAGACAATTCCAGATATATAAATTCAGATATCCGTATCTGAAACACCTATAGCAAATATCTATTATACCCTTAATCTTTCGGATATTCGTATCTGTAACATAAATAAGACAATTTCAGATATATAAATTCGGATATCCGCAACATAAATAAGACAATTCCAGATATATAAATTCAAAGATGAGATGTGTCTTCTGGATATGACAATCCACAACATAAGAATGTCTTCCGGACACTCAAATCCGAAAACTTTTTTTCTCATTCCGGATGCATAAATTCGAAAAAGATGACGAGGATAATTTAGGATTTTAAAAAAAATATGGATGCAGATTACAATTGATCAGGCGCAGAGAGAATTAACCTTATTTTCCTCCATCCATTTTTATCTTTTATTCCCAGATTTTCAAGAGAGAGAAAAAAAGGAAAATGTAATTTTCAAAAAAAGTATTATTTTTGTAATCAAAAATACATTTTTAAAACTATTATAAAATATTTTATATAACTCATTGATCTTCAACTTTCTTATCCAGCTATCTAAACAATAATAGATTCTTTTACTTTTATCCCTCCAATTATAAACTTATTTCTCATTCTTATTTATTTATCTTTGTTTCACTTCTCATCCACACAATGCATCAATCCATTTCTGTCCTTTACACTTGCTCTTTTTCCTCCTATCTTTCACTTTCATTTTCCTCAATCTGTGTATGCATTTAATGTATCCATAGAAAGATACTTCCAAATTCAGGAAAAATTGTTGTAGATTCTTTCAAAATAATGAATATCTTTGAACATCAATCTTTTTCTAAAGTGGTGGGGGTGCATATGTTGATAATGTGACAATGAAGAGACCTTCAACATTACATCATGTCATGCATAATCCACACCCTGCATTTACTGGTTTTTCTCTCCACCTAAAACACCTGAATGCATTGCAATTTGCATTATCTAAGGCTAAAAAAACAAATTTTTCCCACATCACAGTTGAAGACCAAAGTTAGCAAGATAAAGAGGAGAAGAAAGATAAAATGGTGCCAATGCCAAGGCAACTCTTATAATGGTCATTCATCAGAAGATCTCTTCTGTTGTTCTGGTTTTGAGGGGAAGGGGAAAAAACCTAGACATGAGTATTAGTATCCTAGGAAGTTACAGTTCACATTCAAAAGAATTGAAGTGCTGCTCCTCATTGCTATTTGAAGATAACTGGTATTCACACAAGAAAATGATACAACAAAGAAAAAGATAAAAGATACAACTTAGATCAGGTACCACTAATCTCTGTTGGTGTGGTACAAGGTGCCAGTGTGTTATGAGGCAGGCTAATACCACCCCCTCTGACAGAAATACCAGGGAACTTTGCAGTGCTTGCCCTACTCACAAGATTTGAGTCAAGATACACAACAACCACTGTGGTATCATCATGGAAATGGCGGCGGACACCACGGTCGATTTTCTTCAAATCTGAATATCTCATTTCTCTCTTCTTTGCAGCTTCTTGAAGTGCAGCTTTCACCAGCCTCCTTGCACTTCCCTGAAAGAAGGACAGGAGATGAAACATGAATCCATTTTGCACTCAACTTTCTACCTGGAATTCTAAAGGGTTCATCATAACAGTGACCAAATAGAATGCTATTCAAATTGTTTTCAAACCATGCATTGGAAAATCTTTCATGTGTCAAGAAATAGAGAAATTCAGGCACGCTAATAATATCTTGCTTAGTCATCCTTGACCTATCCAAGATTATCCAAAAGATCTCTCAAGTGTCAAGATTGTCCAAGTCAATGGAAGGCTTTATATTCCAGCATGAGTTTCTATTTTTGGTAGAATTTAAACAATAGAGTTTTGTGTCTTAAATACTGCATGTCCCCACCAAAAAAATCCTCTGATTACAATTTTTTCATGGAAAAATAACCTGGTGTTATCCATTAAAGTTACTGGTATAGTCAAATTTAAACATGTATCTTACACTGCGGGGACTGTTTTGAACTATATCAACTGCTTCTTGATTGCTAAGGTGCTCCCAGAGTCCATCAGATGCAAATATAATAAATTGATCGTGTGGCTGTAAATGATGCACTGAAATTGACGGCTCTGAGCTCAGTATCGGCATCTTGAACGGTTGACGAAGCCGAAACTTAGCATACAGAGGTTCCCTATTGAACTCGGCCTTTTTCAAATATACATCACCAATAGATTTAGAAACCTGCAGTTGAAAAACAGATTTTAAAATTTATGACACAATTCAACAGAGAGAGAGGTTTAAGTCAAGTTTTGTTAGGTAAGATGATGATAAGCATTGAATCAAATGAGTTAAGGCATCTCTAGTAAAGTCAGTAATGACAAAGGCCAAGGATTATCAGGAACTACCAAGGTAATAATTAAACATGACAAACCCAAGGCCAAAATTTAAACTTTCACAGAAGAAAAGAAAGATGCAAAAGCATTAGTAGCATTGCCATTCATATAATATTATAGACAACATTTATACGTGTAGTTCACACTATTAGATCAAACTCTTATGAAATTATAACAAAGTTACTAAAACAGAATTACAGATACAAGGTTATTTGATTCTTTTCACTCTCATGATTTAGAGTATATTATAACTGAAGTGATTAAAATTAACCCATTTATCCCAGCATCTAGAAACTGAAACTCTGCCGTTGAACTAAGACAACTTCAATAATCATTCACTGCATCCGATAGCTTTTGATATATATATAAAGTCATAATGTATATACTGTGATATTAATACTATTCAACAACATAAAACTCTAGTGAAGTTGAAAAAATAAAGCCCTTTCAACAACAAAATTTGACACTAAGATTATTTTTCTCTCTCTCCCTCCTCACACCCACCCCAGTCCTTTTAATTCTCCTCAGCATAGCTTTTGTATTTCTGATGTCACTCTTCTCATCCTGAAAACTGAAAATTTAACTTTCAATCTTGGAAGGTAACAGATTTAAAGTGACATTAGGAGGTGTGAAGTGTTTATCATGATTTCATCTGCCACATGAACATGTAGCAGCTAGAAATACTTACTTGAATAAGGCCCCTCACACGCCATACATTATGCTTTAAAACCACGATATTTGGATCATCGGGATGTGAAGAATGCAGCTCCTGTCTTATAGACTCTATTGACGCATTGTGCTCGGCCGATAATTGCATGGCTAAAACCTCGCCGGTTGCCCTGACCGCTCTTCCCAAAACTGCCCGGGAATCCCCTAGGTTTGCTATATAAAGGGATCCATTGCAAATAACACCAACAAGACAACATGACCCAACAGCTGCAATTTGTGGCGACATGGACCACTGATTGGCAACCACTGACATAAACCCCTCTTCTGTTGCTTGGAGTGCCTTGCGAATTACATCTACTGACATTGATTGTTGCTCTGAAGTAAATTCTGAAATTCAAAACAAAAGAGAACATTATACTCAGTACTCATGTTGCATAGAAATGGTTCAGATTCAAAACACAAGTAAACAAATCTACCATGGACAGACATGCAACAAAAAGGTAATGAAAACCACAATTTTTTTAGTTTCGATTCTGTATACATCAGACAGTTCTTATAACCTTAATTCATTGCAGAGATGATAGAATGGCGTACAAAAGAAATAGTTGGAGGGAAATCATTCACCATCACAACTTCTCACAAACTGACAACAAAAGAATGAAATCTCACCAGCCATGCAAATAGAAGAAGAAAGAACGAGTTTTTTACTAGCATGTAAAGGTGGAAAATCTTGTTTCTTGGATATTACTAAAGCAGGCAACAGAACCAAACTATAATATTCCATTATTGCCTAATCTTTCTAGCTAAAAAGAAGATGGCAGAAAGGAACAAGACGATTCCCTGTATTTCCTTTTGTGATTGTCGTTGTTGTTGTCCAGTTAAAATGCAAAATTGACTACAAAATCTTGGAACTGGAAAGCAGAGAAAAATACACCAAGGCAAGGAGAAAAACCTATTCCAATACAGAAAAGCTTGAAGAATTCATTCATTTTGCTGTGAACTTACTCTTGAGATGGTGAAACAGGTGATCATTGATAAACCGTGATGTCTCGGGCCCTCCGTGGCCATCATAGATACCGATGAAGGTACCATAAGGGCCAGATTCATTGGAGCTCAAACTGCCTGATTCAATCTGGCTTTGATCTTCCAGCAAGTTATTGGCTTGGATTACAGCCATTGAAAATTCACCATTCAAGTGTTGCCCTGAGTCCTTGTACCACAATAGTCCATCTTGTCTACCTCCACCATCCGAACCTGTGCGAGAAAATCCTTCGGAACCCGGCCGAAAGCAGGCCCTCAATAAGTTCATCAACCCCGATAACATCCCTCATTTCACCAAACAACCGTCAAGGATTTCAACATCTATCAACTACCCCAGAAACAACTTCACCCCCCAGAAATTTCATAAACTATGGATATGGAACTGCACTCCTCACCACCACAACAACGAAGATGATCCACCACAAACTACACCAACAAAAAAATACAGTTAAAATCAATTAAGGTTTAACCCTCAACAAACAAACACAACCTGAACCCTGTATGATCTAGAAACTTGCAAAAAATAAGCTGTTTTTCACAGTTTTCTAAGGGGTGGCTGAATATTGAAGAGCACCCACAAAGAGAAATCAACTCCCAATGAAAAAATCCAACTTTTTGGTTTCCTTTAAATGCAACAAAAACTATGACCAGACACAGCAGCCGCTAAAGATGAAAAATTCAACAAAGGAAAAACAATATTTTACTTTTATTTTCCCCAAAGGTCAAAACCCACTTTTTCTGAGACAAACTTTTTGGTCAGCTGATTCAGAATCCCCTGTTCACATTTACATTGAAAATCAAAACCCCAAGTTACACTGATCTCCATAAAATTCAATAAGAGACCAACCTATCTTTCTCATCAAGTGTAAACATGTATATTGTACGGCAACAAGTCAAAGTAATATAAAAAAAATTCCAGTAAGAGATCTCACCCAGCAAAATTTGACAATCGATTAGAAGGTATTGGGGTGCCCCAGATGAAGAAGACAGTGATCCGTAGGTAGGATAGTGTGTAAAATCATTAGATCTGCGGATCCATCAAATCAATACAAAGAAACAGAAATGGGTTTTTTTGTGCTGCTTTTGGAGCCAAGTGGTGTGTACACAGAAGGTGAAAAGTATCAGAGAAGAAAAAGGAGAGTGGTGCATGAAAGATTATTGAAAATTGAAAGAGCTCAGTGTGAAACCCTTTTCTGTTTTTGTTTTTGCCCTTTTCTTTTGTTATGAACTCTGAGGAGAAGCCCCATAAAAAGACTAACAATGAAGAGCTTGGAGCCAGCAAAGCACAGGTCCAGCTATGGGCTCCACACCACTATGACGAACTAGAGAGAGAAGTTAGAGAGAGAAACACACATAGAGAGAGTCAATGACTTTAAGCATGTCATGTTTTTTGGCATTGATAATTTTAACCACTTATATCATTTCCATTTTCCGAGACATAGGTTTGTGTTCATACTCACACACACACAAACATCATAAGTTCACAACAAAAACTTTCTCTCTCATCTATTTACTCTTTTTCTAACCTTATTAACTCTGATTAATTGAACCTTTATTGTTCTTTGCCACCGCTAATATTTTTTTTGTCAGAATTGTTTAAGAAACTAATCTTCTTTTAATCACTATTTTTTACATATCAATTTGTGATTACTATTTTTCTAGAAAGGGATTCGAATTAAGACAACATTTATCCGTTTTTCGGTCGGTTCGATTTACACCTCATTTTTTCTCTCATGCGAACTCATGTTTTATCGTTCTCACACTCTTCCTCTTTGTCACCTCAAAACTCGGATAATACTTACAAAAGACACTCTTACATTCAAGTCAAACTTCGACACTTGACACTAAATATTTAGTATTAGATAACAACTTAATTTATCTTTTAAAATATATGTTTATTTATATAATTAGTTTGAACCTTTATTATTATTAGGTCTAATAAAAGCATATTAACTAATGTGACTTCATTAATTAACTTTATTATTAATCATTCAGTTGATCTAAACCGGATGGCGAATATGTTTGTTTAGTCATTTATATATTTAAAAAATAACTTTACTTATAAATTATGTTACATTATTTTCTAATTGTAGTAGAGATTATCTAATCTTCAGAAATATATTTCATTATTATTAACTTATATGCATATGAATAAATACTTTCTATTTTTTAGCTTCTTATAACTGATAAATTATAATTTTATATTATTTTAATTATTCATGTAAAACTCTATTAAATATGCATTATACATATATAATTATTTCATAAAATGTAAAACGATAAAGTTGACACTGCAATATAATAAAATGAAAAAAGGTATAATTTGAAAACACTTTTGAAATATAATAGATATGATTACTGTAACATATATTTTTTAAAATTAACTTCAAAGTGATGAGTTGATGTTATTTGTGTAACTTGTAAGAAATTTATGATTTTATATTACAATCACGTACCATTAACACTACTAAAAATCATTAAAATATAAACTAATCTTAAAAACATAATTAATTAATATATCAATTAAATTAAATATTATTTTATAGACTAAAAAAATATTAATATTTTAAATAATTTGTATTATTAATATAAATTTTAGTAATTATTAGATACCAATCTATAAATTAATTTATATTTTTATTAATAATAAAAACTAATCTAGATATTAATATATTTATAATTTATAAAATATTATATAATTTAATTAATATAATGTTTTTTTAATTAGTTTTAATATTTTTTTATAATGTCAAATGAGATATTTTATTTTAGTAATGATCACTTTTAGAACATAATTATTTATAGTATGTAAGGTAGAAATGTATAATACTAAAATATTTATAAATAGTTTTTTTAAACTGCAAAAGAATATATAATTAATTAGAAAACAAAGCAGTAACTCTTCTTAAAACTCTAATTTGAATATATGAATTATCAAATTTACATATGTTACTTCTTTTTTGAAATTTACAATAAACACAATATTTAAAGCATAATGCCAATTGTGTAATAAAACTATCAAATTAAAATAAGTTGTTACTTACTAAATTGTTTTTAATAAATGGTAATCAACAATTATTTAGAGGAATTATTTTTCACAAATTTAATCAATGATATATTTTAAATAGTTTATTTCAAGACTAAAACCACATGGAATAGTACAAAATCAAAAACAAATTTAAAATAGAAAAAACAAATGGAATATGGAACAACAATAATAGAGAAATAAACATTGGTTGATGTATCACAGTATTCATAGTGTGTAGGTTTTGTCCCACTAACAAATATTAATAAATAGATTTTAAATGCCAAATAGATATAAATAGAACAACTACAAATTATTTTAGAATGAATATAATTATAAGTAGCTTTTAAAATAAAAATTATAATAATAATAATAGAAAATATAAAAGCAAAAAATATTACAAATAATAGCAGTCAACTACTTTATTTTAAAAAAAATATATATATTATTTTATACACAACAAAAATTATAAAAAAAATCCCTAGAACTGAATTAAGTATTATACGTGATAGGTTAAAAAAAAATACATGCACGTATAAATAATGCAAACATTTTTTTTTTTACATTTGTTTAAGTCCAGAGACAAATACATTCTCAATCATATGAATACGTAGTTTTATCATAAATTTAAAATACAAACACGTATAATAATTTTTTGTTTAAAAATTGCAACACGTGATGAATAAGAAAAGGTCAAATTTTCATATTAACTTTGTAAAAAAAAGTCTTATAAATTATAATATATCATGCGACATAATAACAATAATAATGATGATGAATATCATTAATTTTTTATATTAATATTTTTTTCTACCTTATTAACTTACTCTCTCCAAAATGCCAGTGTTGTTTTTTCTGTCTCATTTTTACTTCAAATATTATTACAAGAAAACTAAGATAATATATATATATATAGTACATAATACATTAAAAACATATAACTATTAATTTTCATACAATTTCATATTCTGGTAACATAAATCTTATTAAATAATTTTTAGAGTTAAAACCAAATTTAACTAACTTTTACTTCTATCAATACTTTATCAAACAATAAAATTGGAAATATATAAAATGAACCTATTATATTTTATTTAAATTTCAAACAAATATTTTTTTTCCATTACGTATTGTTATATTTAAAATTATGTATACACATGCCCACACTCACATGATTTTACACTTTAATTAAATTCTAGTATCTCAAACTTCAAAAGCACATTAGATTTTTATTTTATTAGTATTTTATCTTTTATATAGATAAAAAATAATGTGACAATAAAATATATTATCAGTTTCATATTCGGAAGTTAAATTTAAAAAAAAAGGAATACTAGGATACTTTTAAGAGGATATGCAAGCATAAGATTTAAAATATATTATTTTTAAAAAACGAAATATATTAAAATAGTAAAAAATGACATTTTAAAAATGCAAGGGTAGTAGCTCTTTCTTTTTCTCTTTTTAGTTTTTTTGTTTTCTTTTTCTTTTAACTTTTTCTCTTCTCCAATATTTCTCCACTTTTTTTAATCATTTTTCATGTTTTTCATAAATAAATTCTACTAACTAAAAAGTAGTTAAGTATATAACATTTTTTTTATTATAATTCAATTCAGAGTAGTTTTTTTTTTTTTTTGCTATTAAAAAAATTTATTCTCGGTTTTTTTACTTTATTTATGGTTATTTTGATGATATTTCTTTAGATTCTTATGCATTTAGTACTTTTTAACTTTTTGATTATTTCTTAAAACACAAGTAAATAAGGAAAATTAATTCAAATTTAACTACTGATGTAAGAGTGTTATTAATAATGGATTTTTTTTTTAAATTGAAAAATGGTTTGCCTTTAATTGAATGAGATGATATTTGCATTAGTAATTAACACAATATATTTTTTTAGATAATGAAGTTAAGTTATACTAATTTATAATATGCAAATTTTGCATTAAATGAGTGTATATGGGTATTTCACACATGTTTAGTTTATAGAACAACACTTATGGATTGCAAAATTGTTTCTTAAATTTTGCAGATTTCAAGTTATCATAAAGTGATATATTTTTTTTTATAAAATATAATGTTTTTAAAGAAATGAATGGAGAAAGAACTATGTTGGTAAACTTAATAGTAATATTATATGTAAGAATAATAAAAATAGCTAAAATCTTTAAACTAAAAAAAATTAAATACATACAAATAGTTTAAATTGCAAAACTTAAAACACACGCTATAAAGCTTAAAGATAATAAAAACTATTAACCAAAGTGCATGGAAGAGATTTAAATAGATATAAAACAAAAACAATTTGTGTGTACGACTCTAACATTTTCTTTACATTCAATTATCTCAACATTAAAATAATATTTTATTAACAAAATTCATTTTCGGATTATAAACTCAGTAATATGTTAACACAAATTAGTAATTACCTATATTTTAAAAATACAACCATGTTTAGGAAGAAAATGTAAAGAAAAATAGAAAGTTACCAAAAATCAAAATACTCCAACCTTAAAGATAATATCGATATCGTCAATCACTATACACTACCAGAAAATCATTAAATGGAAACCAATATTTAGAAATCAAAATAATTAGTTGCAATAGTAACTAAATAATAGACAATTTTAGAAAAAAAAAACAATTGATTTCTAAATTAGTTTTTATTATTGTGAAATAGTTTATAAATTTATATCTAATCAGCTACCAATATTTTAACTACCAATTATTTAAATTTTATATTTGGTAGCAAAAAACTTAGTTGTTAATTAGATACCAATTTATAAACCCTTTAACAATAATAGAAACTAATATAAAAATCAAAATTTGATTTAGTCCCTAAAATGTCTCTAATTTATTCACTATAGTAACTAGTTATTTTTTGTCTCTAAAATTGGTTTATATTTCATGATTTTTTTTAGTGATATTCAAATTTTTAAAAGACACCTAAATAGATTGAAAAATAAAATAAAAATAAAAAAATATATATATATATATATATAAATTGTTATTAATCTCGACTCTATGATGTGAAACTATATTAATAATATCGAAAAAAAAAATACAATAAAATAAGTTTAAAACCATATACATTTATAATTCATTCTTCTTGAATTTTTTTTTATTACTCCAACATGTATTACCATGGAAAATTTCCTATTTTTTATTATTATTATAATAAGAAGAAGAATAAGAATAGTCCATTTCTTACCATGGTAGATTTGTGATCTTAGGTCATTCACACATTTTCTCTTAGCTTATATTTGTTTTTTGGTAAAACTTATTCATTCACTGCAAATAAATAATTAAATTTGGGTGACAAAGATGAAAGGAAAAAAAAATTTAGTCAAAGTAAAGAGGTATATTCACCAACCCTCAATTATTTGTAGGGACCAACTTCTGATTTATTGCATGAATAATTTCAAGAAGAGTGTCTCTTTTAAAAAAATTGACAAAAGATATTTGTATCTTTTTTTATAAATTATTTTTTACCATTATTTATTTATTTTTTCTATGAAATTCCAAACCAAAATTTCAAAAATAAATTATTTCAAGATTTATAAATGTTAATGTTGTTAACAATTTTTTTTTATTTTAGTATTTTTCTAAATAATTATTACTTAAAATATATATTTCTTTAAATTATTATTCCATTAAATAATTAATTTATAAATATTTTTTTAAGAAATTATTTTCCAAATCAATTAATTTTTTAAAGTTCAAAATTTTCAATTTTTTCATTTTCAATAAATATAAAATGAAATCAAGTTTAGAATGAAAATAATTTTTGAAATTCTATAATAAATTATATTATTTAGATAATTAATTGACATAATACATTATTTATAAGAAAAAAATAATTTAAGTGTCTTTGATTAAAAATTGGCCTGTTTTATGTGATTGAAGTTTCTTTATAAAGTCAAAGACTTGATTAGAAGTGATGAAGGAGAAGGGTAATAAAGTCAGCATGACTGCATAAGATATTATATGCAAAAGAATTTTGTGAATGGCTATTAATTTTCCAAATCAAACATTTGACTTTGTTTTTCAAAGATCTTGACAATAATTTTTAAAGCTCTTTTTGTTTTTGGTTTCTTCAATAACTTGAAGAAAATCATTGAATAATATATTAATTTAAAAAAAAATATTAGTTGTTATGTTAACAAAATTAAATATTATTTTAGAAACTAATAAAATTATTGATATTTAAATTATTTTATATTATTGATAATAATTTATAAATTGATATCTAATTAACTCTCTAGGTTTTGGTTATCAATTATTTAGATTTTAAAGTTGGTATCTAAAATCTTGGTATCTAGTTAGATACCAATTTAAAAACTATTTATTAATAATAGAAACTAATTTAGATATTAATAATTTTTTTTCTCTAAAATAGTATTTAATTTTATAAATTAATTACTTTTTGTCTGTAAATTTAGTTTTTATTTAATGATTTTCTTGTAGTGATAATTTATTTAGAAAATTATAGAAAATAATAATAATGAAAATATCAATATTAGAAGGCATATTTAAAGTTGTATTGGTTTTATTCTTTAAAATGTTATTTAAATCACTCTTCGTTCTTCTATAAAAGCCACCTAAATCACTCTCTCAATACTAAAAGTAATGCATTTCAAATTATAAAGAAAAGGGGCAAAAATATTAGAAATATTATATATAAAGAAAGAATAAAACTAAATTTTAACGTTTTAGAAAAACCAAAAATATATTTAATTTAATTTTCTAATTTCTTATAGTAGTTGGTACAAACACACTGATTTATATAAAAAAAAAAAGTTGTAATAAAACCATAATAGCCAACTCAATATTTTGGAAAGATAGTTTGAAGATTGTCTTTGACCATATGTGAAATTACTAATGTCATTAATGACCAAATTAATCAATACTTTGAAGATTTTATAGGAAAAAAAAAAAGTTTTTATGAAAAAACTGGTTTAAAATATGTTATTAATTATATGAAAGGGAATATAATGAGTATTAGGTAAGTAAGATAGCGTGCATAATATTCCATCATACTTATTCAACACAAAATTATCCTATCATCTCCAAATTTGGTACAACTTTGCAATATTTAAATACTTTAATTAATTGCTTTCCATTTTTTGGAACTCACTTTGCATATTTTGTATTGTAGTTATTTATGAAAAATAAAGTTGATAAGAGGTTAATTCATCACATTTATTACTCTAATATAACTTGTTTATTCTATCAAACAAATTATCGTAATTTTATTGATAAAATTTTAGATAAAGTAGTAAAGTGTATAATAGAATATTGAATGACTCTTTGTCTTAGTATATAGTGAAAGGAGAGAGGCAAATAATTTTCATACTGTATAAGTGAGTGTTAATCTCATATTTTAAGTTGATTTTATAAATTTGAGTTACGATTGTTTGTGAGCAGTATATAAACAAAAGCAAACAGACCCTTAAAGTTCATTTATTGGTATGATATTAGTGATATTTAAAGTCTATCATAGCAAGTTTGTTGGACTTATCAGATCATTCGCTATTGAATCATCCAATATATAGTCTCACTTACATGTTGGAAGATCTCAACGTGAAGGAATGTGTTGGAAATCTCACTTCGATCAAAGATAATTTTTTTTTTCATAATATATAAATAGATACTGATTTTATAACGTTGAGTTGAGTTAAAATTAATTTTTTAATAAGAGATGATAAAAAAGATATATTTCAAAACCTATAAAAAAAATATCTATAATTAATTGTGAAATATACCTCTATATTTAGCTAACGTTGATTATCCGATAATATTTCCTAAATAACCTAATTTTCATTTAAGAGGAGCATCGTACGTAGAAAAAAAAATGTCAAATACGTGTGGAAAATCATAATAAAACTTCATTATTGCTACTTTATTGTATAACAAGAATTTAAAGACTAATATAAATATATATTATGCATTATATATATTGAGTATTTAATTCTTCTGCAATGATGACACGCGTAAATGAGCTGTTAAATTGAATTTTCTTTTGAATTTTGGAATGAATTAGATTTTCAAGTCTATTGTATTAAATACTATACCCTATATAATAGTGTGTATGGTGAAAATTGGATAAAGTTTGTCACCTAATGTATTAAAAAATATTTGGACTAAAGTTTTTTTTAACCAACTCAAATATAATTCAACTTATAATATCAGATAGAATTTTTGTTAGATTTTTTAGAATAATATATTAAAAATATACTATAAGATTTTATATTTGATAGATGGGATAATTTAATATTTCAAAATTGAATGCTTAATCAATAAAATAAATAATAATTGTATCAATGTTATTATTGATATTATTTAATAATTTTGTATGGGTTGAATTGAATCTCGGTTTTATATGGGTTGAAATTGAGTTCAACTTAATGTATTTAAATTAGGTTAAAATTAAATTAAGTGGTCAGAATATCTTACGTAGGAACCACCCTTGTTTTCAATTTGTTATTTTCTCTTCCAACCTAAAATAATATACAATTTTTTAAAAAGTTAAAAAAAAATCATGTACACATTCGTGTTTAATCACATTGATACATATAAAAATATATTTTTTTAAATAATTATCTTAAAAGTTATATAAACTATTTTATACCATTAGGTATAATTATTAATTCTTTCATAGAAAATGTTGAAGTATGGATTATTACAGCTATATTTCTTTTAGAATTATAAATATTCATAAAATAAATCTAATTACATATATTTAATTCATTTATTTTTTTAATGTATTTTATATATAGTGTATAATATATAAAATCCATTTATTTTATATTAATTTTTTTTTTTACACAAGACTAGAAAGGAGTCGTGTTCAACAAGAGATCATTTTCTATTTTCGTCCTTATCATAAAATATTTGGTTTTTTATTTCACTTATCGGTTTCGTTTGGATGTGGAGGTGAAAATACTTGTAAAAGACACTCCGACGTTAAAACTAGGGTTCGATATATGATGTTTGAAGTATTAATTGTTATTAAATGTGTACCTTTATCTTGTATTTTAATATGTATTTATAAGATCATGTGGAGGTAAATCAGGTTTGACACAATTTATTGAGTTAATCTTGTGATTAAGAATGAACTTTGTATGCTTAATTAGTTATTTAAAGATGAACAAATTTTAGATTATTTACAAGAGTTCAATCACATATGCCTTATCAATCACATATGCCTTATCAGACACATAATTATAGGAGTTCGGTTCGCATGTCTTTTTTTATAAAAACTTGTCTGTTAGGCATCATTATGCAACTTGACATTTCAGTTAATTAACACCTCAAGTAACAACAATCATCTACCATCACATGAAAAAAATATTATTAAAAAAAATACAAAAATATGTGAGGACTAGACCAAAACACATATGCTAACAAAAAGCGATACATAGATAGTATACTTATTCATAAAAAAAATTTAAGAACAAATTAAATGAGTCTATTATACCAATACCAATAAAATGGTTCTCTGTGAATAAATCATAAATTAGCCAACTTATAACATCAGTTTTTAAAGATTTTCTCTTACATATTAAAAAATTCAATCAATGAATAGAACAATTATACAAATGTTTTTGTCCTCCTCTCCTCTGTAATTCATTTTTCAGGAATTGTTACTTATTTAAATAATTAACTATTACACCTTTCTATAAACATATTTTTTAATCATCGAACAGCTTTGTATAAACATGATATACCATATATGTTTGAATAATTATATAATATATTAAAAGTTATTGTCTTAGTTACACAAATTATTTATAAACTTGCAAGGTATATATTAATTATCGTACAACAACTTTCTTTAAATTAAATCAATAAATAAAATAACATAAAATGATTAAAAAATAAACAAATAAATAAAAAATATATATGGATATCTCTTCTTCCTCCTTATGTTGATCTATGGTTGTCTCTTCTTTAAAAACTCAATCACAATAAATGCTTTGTTGACCTATCTATGTATCCCACAACATGATTATAAAAAAGTTTTTTAAACTCTTAAATAATTACAAAAAATATTTTAAGAATTAATTACATATATATTTTTTAAAAGATTTGCAAGCGGATTTCCCGCAATGCTTATAGACTATTAAACCTACATTATAGACAATAATATTTTATACAATAATTTTTCAAATTTAATATATATTAATAATCTTAATGCATCCCTAATATTATATTAGTATACTAAAACCAGAGTGACGTGGACATTTGGGTTTCCATAATCAGTGGGATGCTTAATTTGGCTCTCAATAGATCATAGAGGTTAGGTTCTTTTTTAATATTCATTTTGTGGGAAAAATAAAATAAAGACATTTCATCACACACATATATAGAAAAATCATTTAATCGTACTTAGTTCTTATTTAATCAAAATTAGATTTAATTGTATTTTTGTATACTAAAATTGTCGTTTACACCTATTTTCATCTATTATTATGATTAATAAGGATCTACAAATATTTTTAAGCTTGAAAATAATGAAAATGATATAATTTTTTAATAAACATATACAAAATTTTACAGCAAGATAAATTTACTAACAATTTATAATACACGAGTGCGATTTTAACACTACAAGAAAATCATGAAATAGAAACCAATTTTTAGAGACTAAAATAATTAGTTACAATAGTAACTAAATTAGAAACCATTTTAGAAACTAAAAAAAATAAAATTTTAAATTAGTTTCTGTTAAATAGTTTCTAAATTAGTATCTAATTAGCAACCAAAATTTTAACTACCAATTATTTAGTTTATAAATTTAGTCTCTAAAACATTGGTTGCTAATTAGATACCAATTTAGAAACTATTTAACAATAATAGAAACTAATTTAGAAACCAAAATTTCTTTTACTTTCTAAAATTGTCTCTAATTTAGTTACTATTGCAACTAATTATTTTGGTTTCTAAAAATTGATTTTCTTGTGGTGTAAAAGTGGATGGATATATTTGAAAAAATAATTGTATAATTGATAATACACTAAAAAGAGGTTAAAAATAATAACTGATATGAAATAGCTTATAGTAATTTAAAAAATGCATTAATGATTGGTAATATAATTAGAAGTGAATAATTTGTTAATAAATAATAATTTTTGTACATATAAATTATAAATATTAATATTGATAAATTATTCAGCCAAGATCTTCTAGAAGACTTCCAAATAAATACATGAGAGCTTTGCACAATTATATAGGCGACATTAATAGCAAAGATATGTACATTTGTTGAGCAAATTAAGGACTTATGCAATAAATAATTGTATATAAATTTATAATAACATTAACAATAATTTTACATGTATTTTCGTTTGTTATTAAACAAATAGAAACTCAAAATATTCATTATTTAAAAATCATTAAATAGATATCATTTTTTTTAAATATTAATATTTAAATTAATTTTTATTATTTATAAATAATTTATAAATTAATATTTAATTAACTAATAATATTTTAGCTATAATAACCAATATCAATTTAAAAAATATTTATAAATAACAAAAACTAATTTAAATGTCAATAATTAGTAATAAAGTTGTTTTTTATTCAATAATTTTTTTAATGATTTTCTAAGTCTCATTTGGTTTGCACACATACATACAAGGAAAATCAAATTGAATTTCATTATAAATGATAAATTATTTTAAAGAAAACAAATTTATTATTAAGAAATCACTAAATAAAATCCAATAATAATTAATTATTATATTAACGAAACTAAATAAAAAAATTATTGATATTTAAATTAGTTTATATTATCAATAAATAATTTTAAAATTATTATCAAATTAGCTACTTAAGTTTCAACTATTAATTATTTAAATTCTAAAATTGATATCAATTTAAAAACTATTTATTAATAATAAAAATTAATTTTTATATCAATAATAATATCTAATTTAATTAACATAACAATTAATTATTTTTTATTTAATAATTTATTTAATATTATTTTTATTCTTTTATTTATTATTCTCAAATTATGCAATAAAAGTTGATAATATGTTGACGTATTTGCCGGTTTCTTTTTTTATTTATTATTAACCCTATTTGTCTCGTTTTGGACGAAAGATTCATATATTCTGAGCAGTGAATCAAAATTATTCACACACAGTTGCGTAAACACCAACAAATCTATGCTTATTATATATATAATGTCCAAAACCCTAGTGCCATGTGCACAATTTTAAAAAAACATTGACGTGCCTTCCAACAAGCTTCCTCTTTTTTGGATTGAATTAAGTAGACAAAACATGCTCACAGGAATTATACAAGTAGCAAACCCTAGTCTCAATTCAAGAGTTGCACCACCAAAATAAACCTTCCCCAGAAAATCTATGTTGAAATCTATTTATATATATATACCGGCTACGACAGTGAAAGTCTAATGTTCGATCAAGATCGACTGACACTATTATATCTTAAGATCGTGAAAGTGTAATGTTCGATCAAGATTGACTGATACCATTATATCTTAAGAAGATCAGTTAGATTAAATAATATATTATTAATTATAGTTTATATTTTTACTTCGATTCAATAACAAAAACGTTCTTGGTAGTCATATAAATAAGCATAAATTTCTAAAATTAGATAGTCATCATTCAGTGTCGAAAAACAAAATCTCATTAAAGTGTCCGAGTGTCTTTTGCAAATACCATTCAAATATGAAATCCATGGAAACAAGAAGTAGAGAAGTAAGAGGAGCGCAACGAGTTTATTCAAATAGAATAAGAACAGACCGACCAAAAAGAACAAATCGACCGAAAAGAAAGACAATCATTTCTTTGATTATCCACAAAAAAAATAAATCAACTAAAAAGAACAAACCGACCGAAAAAGACGATAATCGTTTCTTTGGTTTCAATCCGTTCGTAAACAATATATAATATATACTATGTGGTTATCGTTTTTCTTATTAATATATATATAGAGATTAGTATGGTATTGATTTGTGAGGAGTGTGATGGCATGGATGATTGGAGGAGAGTGACAGTGAAAGGAAGAGAGAAAATGGCAGAAGGAGCAGCAGATATGCCCCTTTACCTAACATATAGAATTAAATGTGTCACAGTAACAACCCAATCAATCTCATGACTCAGTGATTGGATATACTTGTCATTTTGCTGCATCATGATTCATGATAAAGATCAAAGAGGAACCCAACCCAGCAACTAGAAGAAAAAATGATATCAAAAAAATATGAAAATGTGCTGGTGCTGCTGTGTGGTGGGTCACTGCTACTGATTAAAACTACTGCACAAATCCAGCATTATTGCCACTGGATTGAGTTGAGTGTTCAGCCCCCTAAAGTGCGCCACGTGAACAGAATAAGACATCCCTTTTATTTCATTTCTTCTTCTCTCTATATATACTCCTCCTCCTCAATTCAGGTTATAGAGGATAATCCCAACTCAAACACTTGCACATAAAAACAACCCTTATAAAGGAGATTGCAAGTAATTAGGTTTTTTAGTTCAAGTGGGTTCTTCTCATTGGACCCTCTTATAATTAAGACTAGGATCCTCCTCACGTGAGGAAAAGCCTATAGCTTCCATATATATATTTCATATGAATAACCAAGTTGGAAGTTTAGTTTTTGTACTGGTGTGACCAGACAATCTCTTAATCTTGGTATCAGATACTGATTAAATCGAATAAATTATTGAAGATTCTACATCGATTAAAGATTATCACATTTTACTGTATATAAGTGGGTGTAAACCGATTTTATGAGGTTGGATTACGTTTAAAGTTCACTCACTTCGTGATATGGTATTAGAGCAATTTCAAGCCTATCCTAGCGAGTGTTTGTTGGGCTTATCAGACCTGCTATCAGGTCGTTATCGGACCACCCGTAATATGTTATCCCACGCACGAACTGTCACTCTCGGCGTACTATCGAGTTGTTATTGGACCACCCATAATATGTTATCCCACGCACGAACTGTCACTCTCGACATGAGGGATGTGTGCACTCTCGGTGCGTAAGGGGTGTCTGCAATCTTGATCTAGAACTTGAGTTTGAGTTTTCTTCTTTTGTATTTTGTATGATGATCATTTATGAATGATTGAGTTTGCAAAGGTTCGTACGTGGGCCATTTTTGTGTGCTATTCTCACAAATAATTTGGCAGCTGATGTACAGAAGCAGCAATTAATTTTCTGGTATGGGATTGTGGTATGCAAACTGGAAAGTGATGATAAAATGTACTTAAATTTTGGAAGAAACTAAGTAGCGAAAGACGATGCGTGTTCTTGGAGATTACACCGACAGAAAAGTGTAAGTGGAGAAATGTGTACCATGTTCTTTCAACTCCAATCCAAACACTCATGTACGTCTGGTTTGAGGAACCATTGTACCTAGTCTAGTCTAGGTTAAGCTCACTACATTCATCAAAAATGGTCCACACCATATAACGATAATGGACTACGAAACTCACTTTTCTTTTTATACCAAACTATTTTTTTACAATAAATTCATTTCATTCATATGCATATCACTATCATGTCTAAACTTTATATTTCTTTTAGGATTTAATATATTTTTTTAAAATTTAAATTATTTGACTTTTGAAATATTTTGTTTGGAGAAGATAATTAATTCAATTTATTGATTTTTTTTTAATTGCTATTAAACGGGAATATCAAATCTAACACTACAATAAATTCATTAAATGAGACAAAAAATAATTAGTCACTATATTAACTAAATTAGATACTATTTTAGAGATTGAAAAATTATTTGTGGTTTCTATTATTAATAAAAAATTAAAAAATAGTTTCTAAATTAGTATTTTAATTAGCTATCAGAGTTTTAACTACTAGTATTTTGGATTCTAAATTGGTTTCAATTAGTATTTTGGAGACTAATTTAAAATCTAAAATATTAGTAACTAAAATCTTGGTAGCTAATGGTTAGATACCAATTTAAAAACTATTTTATAAATTAGTCTTTTAGAGACTAATTTAAAATTAAAAATATTAGTAGTTAATGGTTAAATAAAAATTTAAAAACTATTTTATAATTTTTTATTAATAATAAAAACTACTTTAAATACCAATAATTTTTTTATATTTAAAATGATATCTATTTTAGTCCAATAATAACTAATTATTTTGGTTTCGAAAATTTGTTATAATTTGATAAAAAAAAAAGTGTAAAAATTATTACTCATATATTAGTACAAAATAACTACCACTAACTTTGATAAAAGAATTTGATTATTCGAAAAAAAAAAAATAACTTCACGGAGTTGAGAAAACTCAAGTAAACTGAAAAATAATTTTGGCCTATATTAGTGAATAAAACATTTTAACAATAATTACTAACATATTTTATTTGCATTAGTTAAAAACTAATTTCGTTAAATTTAATAAAAGTCTTAGTTGGCATCAACTAGATAATAGTTAAGTTAGTATTGGTAAAGAAAATCGTGATTAATGTTGGTTAATAAATAATCATGACACATTCGTCCCACACTGATCAATATGAATTTAAAATAATATGTTTTATATTAATTAAAAAAAAAATCGTGTTTAAAATGAGTTGAGAGAATTGTTGATATTGAAAACAACACTTTTAACTGAATTCAAATTATATAAAAAAAAAAGATAATAACAGTCAATTTTAATTTTAAATAATTTTTTACTTACATTAGTAAAAAAATGGCATCGAATTGTAATATCTCAACATCGATGAAGTTGAAAATATCTTAATCGAAATTGAATCGATACTATTAAAGTAGAGAGAAGATTATAAATAAAATTTTAAATAATCAAAATACTCTTTTACATTTTTAAAATATTAGTTTATTTTAGAATTATTTATTTAAATATATTTTAGTGCAAACTATTTTAATTTTTTTTTATAAAAATGAATTAGTTTATAATCTCTCTTACTCAAAACAATATTAATATGTGAACAAAATATCCACACATTATGCATTTTTTAGATTCATCTAAAAATGTAATTTGTTGTGACCATACACTCTTAAATAGGTTGCAAACAAGATTCCATGCCCCCTCCCTATAATTAGGTTCAAAGATCAAAAGAATAATTAAATAATAGAGTAGTATTATAAGGAAAGTAATTTGGGTATAAGAATCTAGTTTTTGTTTATTAAAAATTCAAAGTTTTCTAAATACACTCTTGTCAATTCAATTTAAGTTCATACAATTCAAGAGTTCTCATTATATACATAAGTTTGTTAGCTTCTTAGAATCTAAGAAGCAATTAATTAATACTTTATCAATCAATATCATTTTAATCAATGTTATATTATTTACAATATAAATAGTTTCGACATATACGATAAGATTTTATTTAGTGACTCGTAGATACCTTGCAGATCAAGAGAGGAAGGACATCTGCAAAAAAATTATCTGATGATAAAGTTACTGTTCGATATTCGGTGGATGAAGTAATACATGTTACCAAATAGTTTAACATTGGTAAAATCTATTTATATGCATGAATGATGTTTTTAGGTTGATAGACCTAAATTAACACGAATTTTGTGATTAATTTTTGTATCATATCATTTTACATTATTATAGTTATCAGATGACTAATCCAATAAAGTGATTTTTTTTATAAGTTAACAACTTGTCTTTTGGTGTCATTTATTTTTGATTTATAATTTATAAGATGAAATATTTACAAACATTTGATTTATATGAATTTTTTATTCATGATAATAAAGTGAATAGCATGGTATAATTAAAATATTTAATTTGAAAGGTATGAAAATAGTGATATCTTAATTTTAGTTGGTATATTTATATTCATTTTGATGGCCAATATATATAGTACAAAAATAATGATGACTTTGAATTGATGTGTTGTTTGCAAATTGTGTTGGGTCATGATTTGTGGCGAAGGTACTAAAGGCATCGCTGTCTACGTCCACCGAGGTACACCTCTAGGGATCAAATATTAATCTACCATTCTATTCTATTCTTTTTTTTTTTTAACAATTTTAACTCATTTTTATTTTATTATTTTCTACATTAAGTATAATCCTTTCAAATCAAACTTTACTAACAAAACTACAATACAAAGATTATTATTCGGTTTAATTAATATAGTCTTACATCGTTTAAAATGAAAGTAAATAGTAATTTAAATATATTTTTTCTTTTTTTTAACTTATCGAAGTGTTTTTTAATGACAAGATCGTAATAAAACTTAAAAATTCGAAAGCCAATAATATCTTAAATGCGATAAAATGCGGTGATTCAGTGTTACAATACTATGTAATTGGTTCTAATAATACTTAAATTTTAATATTTTTTGCTCAGAAAATAATTTGTTAGTTTGTATTTTTTAAAAGTAGGTCTATTTAATCACCTAACTAACACCATTTTTATTAGCTGATGTTTTTAAATTAAAAATATTTAGTGAATTATGATTTTTTTCCCATAGTATTTAAGTCTTTGAAATAAATTTTATGAGTTTATATGGTTTGTTATTGTTGATATGTTTATTATTTAAGGGATGAAAAGTGACTTGTTTAAACCTGTTTTAGTATGTAGAAAAATGAAGTAAGATGGATTGATCAATTGTAAGTTAAGTTAGTCCTCATGAATAAAATTGTAAGTTGTGGATTGTAAGGACTAGTTAATTATTTAAGAATAAAACGCATAATTTATTATAATTTATTATTTAAATATAAAGTTTATAAATAAATAATAAATTAAATATGAAAATAAATTAAATTTGGAAATTATTAATTATGAAGTAATTATTTTATAATTATAAATAATATTCAAACCTTTTTAGTTAATAACATTTCACAAAGTTACATGAATTTAAAGAAGTATTAAATTTGTAATATAATTTATTCTTCTATAGAAATTTAATTTATTTTTAATACTTTTTCTAAAAAAAACAAAAAAATCACCTTTATCACATCAATATTTGATTAAAGAAATATTTGTTTTATTCAAATAGAATAAAAAAACAGGGGTATTACAAATTTTAACATCAATTTGAATTAGCAATGAATAAAAATATTAATTTTCATCTGCACAACAACTTGATTTTTGTCTGATTACTATTTTATTTCATTGACCTAAACTTTCAAAAGAGTTGATGATTCTATGTCAGACATATCAAAGTTACAAATTACAATTTGTTCATTACATTCTTGAAGACAATTAACTGAAGTATATGTGAACAGTACAATACTTGATCCAAAGACAGTGTTATTAGAAAATAAATAAAAAAAGTTTGAAAAATCTTCACAAATTAAAAAAGTGATTAGCTAAGAAATTTATATATAAATTAAGTGAGATGAATAAGTCGATGATGGGATATTTAAAGGAGTTATTGTTGACTGGTTTTTGTACAAAGAACATGACGTTTTGAATTGAATGGTTTGAGGACAATAAAATGAAGAAGAAAATGTATAGTTAAAGCTTATTAGATAAAGTATTAAGAAGGGAATTAGTATTAAAAAATTAATTTTATAAATTATAATTAAACTTAAACTTCATATTTTAATATGATATTAAAGTGATTTAAAGTTTATTATAATGAAAATTTGTTCAACTTATCATGTTACTTGCTATTGAATCGCGGACCACCCACAGATATATAGTTTCCTGAGTATTAAGAAGTTGACTTTAAAGTCTTTCTTAATCTTATAAAATCAATATTACAAGGTTGAATTAGACTTAAACTTCGCATTTTAATATAGTATTAGAGTTATTTAAAGATTATCATAGTGAGAATTTGTTGAGCTTATCATTTCACTTGCTATTGAAGATCTGTCGGAGCACAAACAAATATATAGTCTCACAAGTTGATAGGTCTCGGCATGAGTAATTAGGTTATTAAGAAGTGGACTTTAAGCATAATGGGGTGAAGTTTGCACCCACTTATATGCAATGAAATATTATCATTTCTAGTCGATATGGGATCTCCAACACACCCCTTCACGCCAAGAGTGACAACTCGTTTGTTGGACAAGATATGGGTGGATTGATAACAGGCTAATAGACCAAACAAACACTCGATATGATAGACTTTAAATGACTCTGATACCATATTAAAAAGTTGACTTTAAATCTAACTCAACCTCATAAAACCGACTCATAGAGTGAGGTTTGTATCTACTTATATACAATAAAATATTTTAACATCTAATCGACGTGAATACATATACACAATGCAAGAATATAGACATTGCAAGAAAATGAGTGGTGGAATGGTTTGGTTTGGTAGATGAGTGAAAGGTATATTTTGGGGGCATTCCATGTGGTTGGGAAGGAAATGATATTTAAAATATTTGTAGCAATATTATTAGGTTATAAAGTTATGGTAGAATTGTCAAAGTACGTGAGAGAGATAATGACAGGACGTGAAAACGATGATGGACGTAGATGCGATGATGAAGAATGTGATTATAAAAATGCTCCCATTTGAATTCACTGCATTTTTCAGAATCTCCAAATTGATAAAAGTTTTGAATAGGTGTTTTGTATGTGTGGATTCACCAAGATTCTGTGGTTGTGCCAAGTCTTTGGACTGTCAGGTGTTAACTGTGAGACAGATAAAGCTCATCATAATCATTCTTAATTCAACTTCATATTTCATGTGCTATTAAACAAAACTATGATTTGCGTCTCATTAATTAAATTACACTACTGTTTACATCAAATTCTATAGGTAAAAGATACTAGTTCTTTTCTATGAATTTGGAGGAGATGTAAGAAGATACCAGAGAAAATGAATTTGAAATGATTTAAGAGAAAATTGTTAATTATCTTTTATATATTTTATGTCAATCAGATATTAAAATATTTTATACTGCATAAGTGAATCGACTTTATATTAGAGTATTTTATAGTATATAAGTGAGCGAAAACTTAATTTCATAAGTCAGTTTTATAAGGTTGTATTACAATAAAATTATTAAATAGTAATCAACTTTGAAATATAAAGTAACACTACAAGAAAATCATGAAATATTATAAATTAGTTTCTATCGTGGTTAAATAATTTCTAAATTGGTATCTAATTAGCAACCAAGGTTTTAGAGACCAAATTTAGAAACTAAATAATTGGTAGTTAAAACCTTATTGCTAATTAGATACCAATTTAGAAACAATTTAACAATAATATAAACTAAATTTGAAACCAATTTTTGTTTTAGTTTCTAAAATGATCTCTAATTTAGTTACTATTGCAACTAATTATTTTGGTATCTAAAAACTGGTTTTTATTTCATGATTTTCTTGTAATGTAATAAATAGTTAAAACCTTTGTAGATTTTGGTTAGATACCAATTTAGAAATCATTTTATAATTTTTTTATTAATAATAGAAACTACTTTAGATACCAATAATTTTTTTAGTTTATAAAATAGTCTCTATTTTAATTAGATAGTAACTATTTATTATGGTTTCTACGATTAATTTCGATTTAATGATTTTCTTGTAGTGTTGAGTTAAGTTTAAAATTTATTTCTTAATCTGATATTAGAGTCATCTAAAGTCTACCATAACAAGAGTTAAATATATAATCTCACATATGAGTTGGTAGATCTAACTGATAAAGTGATTATTTTATTTAAATTATGTTTAAAAATGAATTAATTCATATTATATATTGTATTTTTATTATGTGTGTTTAAGGAATTTGTAATTTATATAGGTCAGTTAGAATTTCTTTAAAATAATAGTTTTTGTTGAAGTCAAGTTTTTTGGTGGATATGTGATTGAGAATTAGGGTTGTAATTAGCATAAATCATCATTGACACCTACTATTATTCTTTGTTAATAAGACAATTATCAATAAAAAAAATTAGCAAAGAAAAAACAAGAAGTAAGAATATCATAAAAAAAAGACCCAATAATACATGTCATACTAAAATATTGTAGTTGACATCAACTAATAATTCTGTCCAATGTGAATTGAAGAAAAAAACTTTGCCAATACTATTATAAAAGATCTTAATAGATTTTGACTGAAAAAAAAAGAATATTAACGAATATCAAATAAAAAAAAAATCAGTGATTTTAATATTTTGAATTAGTGATAATATTTTAATCTAAAAAATATTTTACACTTATTGGTAATTAAAATATTTATTTCAATGAAAAAGTTTCAGATTTAATAATTTTGTCCAATTAAAACATTTAAAAATAAATAATTTAAAGTGGAAATAATTTAAATTCAATATATTTAGATATATTAAAAATGATGATTTTTTTCAATTCAAACACAAAATAAATATTATGACTGGTTTATTTATTGATAATTTTGTGTAGAATTTAGGTATGTAGTTTGATGAGATTTTATAGTTTACACGAGTGTATTTTTTTATTTTATGCTTTAATTTATAAAAATACATAATTATAAAAATTACAATGATAATTGAAGCTTAAAATGTTTCGAACATACTTGTTCATAATATCATATGTATATATTACGATCTAAAATAGTTAATAACATTAATATGTATTTGAATTCAATTTGAAATTAAAATTTGAAAATTTTAATTTAGATGAATATATCTTAAGATATAAATTTTTAATTAATAGTAATTATATTAATTAAGGTAACTATAATCAATATATTTTACAAAAATATGGCAACAAAATTGATAACAGAAAATATTTTGATTCAAATTAATTAAAAATATAAGATAATATATATATATATATATTATTTATTTTTTTATTTTTTTCAAATCCAAATACAAGATTTTACGTGGTCTAAGTTTTTCGAAAGAAAAAAAATCACACGATGAACTATATATATTAGAATCCATGTTTATATGGTTGTTTTTCCTTTTTATAATTTTTTGAAGTAGTCAATTATTTTTATTAAATTAAACTATATATAATCTGTGACGATACATAAAATCAAGGTGTATTTTTTAACACATTTTTTTTATAGAAATAAATAAATGTGAGTTTAAATTAATTTATTTTATTCAATTTATTTACGTTAAATTTTATTTTAATTTTTGAATATCTATTGATTACAACGCAAAAATAGACAATATTAGAACATAGATAAACTTAATTAAATTGAATATTTTTATTTAAATTCAACGTAGGTCTACGAAGATGAAATATATTTTGACTAATAATTTCATTTTATTCGTACTTATGTTGTGTATTTTTATATTTTATAGATTATTATTTTTGAAAGTGATAGATTATTCCACTCAAATTAAATTTGTTTATATATTACTACAAGAAAATAATTAAATAATAATCAAATTTAAAGATAAAAAATAATTAATCACTATATTAACTAATTTAAATATAATTTTAAAAATTATTTCTTTTTATATTGAAAATAATTTTTATTATTAATAAAAATTTATAAATTAATATTTAATTATTAGATACCTAAATTTTAGCAATAACATATATTAAATTAGTTTAGACTAATTTAGAATATAAAATAGTTAATAATTAATTTAATTATATTGTTAAAATTGATTTTTATTTAGTGATTTTTTTTAATGTATGGTATGATATTAAGTTAACATTTAAGACTAAATGAATTAAGCCATATACTAGAAAGTTGGTAAATTAAGAATATCTATTCCATAACTCAACTAACATTTAAATGCGGAGTTAGAAACGAATATAATTAAAAAATAAATAAAACATAAAAACAACACATTAATATTTATCAAATTAATAATCTATACCTGAAATATCAATTAGAAATAAAAACAAATGCTACAAATATTTGTTTAAGAAAATGATCAATTACAACTAAAATCAAAAATACTTTTTGACAACACAATTCAAATTCAAATAAAAAACTAAAAAGTATCAATATAATTAAAACTTTATCAAATCTAATCACAAATCAATTCTGGTATCACTTTTAAATAAAAAGTTCAAAATTTTAATATAAAATTGCAAGGATATTTTTCCTGCACCCCAATAAATGACTTCATCCACCCGTTATTATTGGAAAAGACCATTTTATTCCTTTTAAAAATGACTTCTAGAACATACTTTCTCGAACATATTTTATGAATTTTAGATTTATCATTCCAGAAATTAAAAAAATATCTTAAAAAGGATATTTTAGAATGGTTTATTGTCTTTCAGATTTTTTTTTATTGGCAATAAAAAATAAATAAATATGAACCATTTCAGAAGTGATTCAACTCTTATACAAACATAAAATACCTAACACACTCCATCTCAACACTCACCGCGAGACGCACAGAATCACTAAACAATTCTAACTCAACCCATTTACCTTCTAGATTTCTTATTCTAAAAACACACTTTACTTACAAAATTCCTATTCTGGAAACAAATTTTGCTTACGAAACTCTTATTCTGGAATCATCCAAAATTATCAAGAATAATTATGGTATTGCAAAGAATGTAGGGGTGTAGGAAGAAATTTTACAGGGGTGCAGAAAGTAATGCCCAATTTCAATCTTGATCACAGGCCCAAAACCAGCGAGGCCCATGGCAGTTCCGAAAAGTGAATAAAATTTAGTTGGCTGATTCTCCCTGCACCATATCAATTCAAACCTGCACCCAACACACTCACATGAAATGTCCATTTTACCCTTAATAATTTTAAACTTTTGCCTTCCGGATATTTATATCCGTAAGTCAAATTACAAAGTTTCGGATATACAAATCCAGAACTAATATGTGACTTCCGGATTTCACTATCCGGAAGCTTATTTGGACAGCATAAATGACCTTCCGGATATTAAGATCCGTAAGCAAACATAAATGAGTTCCGGATCTCAATCCTCAGCACCATTTACAGTACACCATTCCGGATACAAAAATCCGGAACTCATAACTCACTTCTGGATATGACCATCCAGAAGCTTAAATGAAATATGAAAATAATCTTCCGAATTTCAAAATCCGGAATGTATAAAAATGACTTCCGGATATTGAAATCCGTAAGCAAATATGTGAAAAAGGGTAGAATGGGATTTTAAAATTTTTGTTGGGTGCGAGTCAAAATTGATTGGGTGCAGGAAGCAATTGC
>Ga0123342_1000065_pt1 | contig 111119 bp, 63 predicted proteins | sample Turbeawhitnodule_FD_89960 | JGI IMG/M metagenome (GOLD analysis project Ga0123342, IMG submission 89960) | Root nodule microbial communities of legume samples collected from Mexico - Turtle bean Mexico white nodule | ecosystem: Host-associated > Plants > Roots > Nodule | place: Mexico: Nepantla... | reverse complement strand
CTCATACAGTTTCAGTCTTATCTGAGCATCTTTCTCTGTCTTTGCCACTTCTTTAACAGCTTTTAAATAACTCTTTCTGGGTGATTCTCCTGAACTCGTCTCTTCCTTCTTTATGTTCACCTTCACAAATGAATTCTCTGACCCATCAACATCCATGTCTAGGTAATATGTGACATAGTGATCATGGATCACACCAATAATATTTTCACTCAAAAGGGTTCCATAAAGATAGTCTTTTTCAGGGACTTGGTCCATATTCTCATAGGTAGTTCCTTTCACCATCAAGATTCCACTCAGTCCAACCTGCATCAGACAAATGCCTACACATTAGCATAAACTACTGTGTACTAATTAAACAATACAAAAACATTATCATCATTCACCCCAAATCATAAATATGTAGTCACTATAGTAGTGCAAGTTGTCCATTTTGCTATAACCCAACATATTGTGTAAGGGATACATTATTGAAAAGGGTGCATAAAAGTGCGTTCAGGTCATCAATTAATGTTAAAGGTTTTCAGGAATCTTGGATTGCATCCATACTTTAAAAATAAAGTACCACGTAACTTGATTAGTTTATTATATAGATTGCTTTCAGGGAATTGGGATTGGATCCATGCTTTGAATATGTTAATGTATCACATCAAACGTTGATTAGTTTATTGTACACATGCCTACAAAGGTTTTCGGGAGTATCAATGCTGAACAATAATATATAGAAACCTTTGCTCTGATTAGCCCGTCGGTTTGAAATTCCCAATCCACAATATAGTCATAGTTTGCCACTGCAGCTGCCATCCTAACAACTAGTGTCACCTTTGGCCTCACTTCAGTAACCTGCCATAATAGCCCAAACCCAGAATAAAGTTGAGAGATAAATTCATTCAACTAAATCAGAACAACACATTTTTTTTAATCTGCAAAGAATAAATAAACTAAAATGAACTAAAATGAGAAACAGAAACTGATCAAAGTCAATCTACTCAATATCTGACCTATAGACATTCTTCATACTCTACATACCACCAAACCAATCCTCAAATCCTCAAATGAAAGGACTGTGAAAGGAGTGATAAGTGTAGCAAGGCATCCTAATTCATGATCATTGAACTTGCAACAAGAAAACAGTGGGAGCTTCATTTTAACTGTGTTTTGGATTGATGTTTTGGTGCACATGTTCCAAATATTCAAGCTACATATAGTAACTTTTGGCTAGAATCTGTGATATCAAACCTAACACAAACTTTAGTTTGAGGTTGGCATGAGAGAAAAGGTTACCTTGAGGCCAGTGATGGGGCACTCAGCATGTCTCCAAGCAATGTCACCAGCATAACTCTCAAAAATGCAAATCATGTTGGGTTGGAGATAAGGTGTTCCATCAGAAGAGGCAAACACACCATCCATGTAGTAAGCATTCCGAGGGCAATCATTCAAGGGGTCCAATGGCATTGCTTGCAACCCAAATCCATACTCACCAGCATCCATGTATGTCTTAAAGTACCACCCTTCTGTGGGATCCATATAAGGCACAAATAGCTCAGATGTGAACCCTTTGTACATCACATTTCTCAGCTTTGATGTGTCAGGGTCCCTCACCTTCACCTGTGAAACTATGGTCCCAGCTCTAGGGTCAGGTCTCAGGTGAAACTCCCAGTTTGCCCATTTCACCAAGTGCCCATCAACACTAAAGCTTGGACCTTGTGGCTGCTCCAAGGATATTGGATTCAACAGCCTCAACTCCCCATTGAGCTTCTGAATGGAATAACGGTAGTCAGTGTTGGCACCACTAGCCACAGGGATGTTTTGGCCATCATCTGAAATAGCCACCACCTCTTTTCTATCCATGTCAACCAAGGCAGTGACACCTTCAATCGGTTTCATGTAGAAGTTCACAGTGCCTTCTTTGGAATAGCACTGCACCTTGATCAACCTTCTATTCTCCTCCACTGGTGTCCCATACCACCCTGAAGAGATTGGCAAGCAAGCCAGGTCTGCTAAATTGACACCACGTTTGGTGATTGAACGGTTGAACTCAGAGCTCTTGAGGGGAACCTCCAGCACCCCCACCATGTCCTCCATAGTCATGATGGGGTACCCGGAAGAAGAGCCGGTTTCATGGCTGACCACCATGCTGATTTCGAGGTCCACAGTGAGCACATGAGAGACCCCCTTCACAACTGCAACCACAGAAGCCTTCCTTGGCAAGGGTGGATCACCCTTTCTCCATTTTTGGACTAGCTTTTTGTCTGGTTCTTCAAGGACCACGGAGTTCAGAGTGTAGCTGGATGAGGACTTGAACAGAGGGTGGGAAGAGAGGATGGTTCTGACCCTGTTGAACTCTTGAACAGTTAGAGGGTCAAGAGGTGTTGAGGAATTTCTGATTGGTGGTCAGAAGATGATGGATTCTTGATCTCTTTAGGCCGTGCTGAAGAGTAGAAGCGGTTCTTTGAGATGCACCAACCAGAGTAGAGGTTGCAGTTTAGAACCTCCTTGTTGGAAAGCGATGGAAGGTGAAGCCAGCTAACAAGTGAAATCATTGCCACCCCAGTTAAGAGAACCAGGAAGCGCCACAATTTGTTGGCCTCCATGGATAGATATCAGTGGTGAGAGAGCTTGTTTTTGAAGTAGACTTTATCTTGAGAAAGCTTCACGTGAGTATATATTATGCAGTCAGAGACCTGAGAAATGGAGCAGAGAATATGGTGACGGTGGAAATTGATAATTGGAGGAGTCTCTGTAACCTGCACACAAAGAACCAACCACTAACGATAAAATGGATAAAAGAATCTTATGCAGAGAGAGACTTTAGCAGTTTATCAGAGTAGCAATTTTGTTTCTTCCCACAAGACTAAAATGACTCAAATAAGTTATTGTCTATCACAACGATCGAGGAAATGCATTCATAACACTATCTACCAAAAGGGTCATTCACAAACAAGTAAAACCACAATCCCCATAACTTTTGGGGTTACCTACTATCTCTGTGTTCTTCTTCTACTTGCCCTATAAAATTCAACAAGTGAACTGAAATATGAAGCTAAGCTCAGACAGGTTTCTTAAATGATACGTATTATATAGGATCATGTTGTGTCCAGTATGTGTTACAATAGGAAGTCACCATAGGCCTATTTCTGATTTCTGTCTTATTATAGAGCAGATTTTATTCTTAAAAAAAGTCTGGTTAGATCAGATTAAGAAAAAAAAATGTATTTAAACTATCATTAATTTCAACTTTTAAGTAGAAGAATCATCAGAAATGATGCAGTTACTTACTTTAATAGTATAATAATATCAACCTTCTTAATGGTTGGAATCCATATTCATTAAGAACCAGATACTAAAAATCATTTTTATAAACACTTGGATCTTAACAGCATTATTCCCTTGATATGTATTAACTGGTTGTAAGCACTTGCTTGATCTTCATATTTGATGTTAATGAAAGTTAATAAAGTGATTAATGTTGTGGAGAGTTTGTATTGATAATGATAAAGTTTGAAAGGTCACGCATGCAAGTGAGGATTGAAAATATATGGTAAAGAAAACAGTTCTTTAGGCATTTCCATGGCGTTTTAGCAACACGACATGGGAAAAGTTAGGTGTCCCTGCACCAAAAATCAGAATGCGCAACTTCAACCCGTCACTATCGGAATTAAATTTTGATTTGACTAAAATCACTCTACATTCAATTTTTAAGGTAGTTTCCGTTTTGGATTTTTCGAACTCAGTGACAGTTTTGTTGTTAAAAGACGTCTTGTTGTTAAAAGACGTCTTGGTGGATTGGAAAAGAAAGAAGTATATAAATTGTCTTTAACTTCGACTCTTCAACTATATGAGACTATATTAGTTTTGAATTCAGTCACAGTTTTGTTCTTAAAAGACGTCTTGGTAGATTGGAGAAGAAAGAAGTATATAAATTATCTTTTTAACCTCGATTCTTGAACAATTATGAGACTAAATTAGTTTTGAACTCAGTCACAGATTTGTTCTTAAAAGACGTCTTGGTGGATTGGAGAAGAAAGAAGTATATAAATTGTCTTTAATCTCGACTCTTGATATATTAGCTGTGCTGGAACACTATTTAAACTATTTTGAAATCTTATTTTATAAATTAGTGAGTTGCGTATAGTTTAATGAAATCGTTGGAACTACGCTACTATATCCTAAAAAAATATCCAATCTTGAAGTATCAACATGTTGAGTCTCAGAAAATGTGTTGAACATCTCATTTTTATTTCTAAAGCCATTAACTGATCTCATAAACATGCTTCTCTGCAATGGTTTTTAGTTTTTAAGAGTAGAATTATTTTGCATAGAAGTTTGAGAACAATGAAGTTGTTTGGTGCAGAACTTATCACATGAAGTGGCTGCATTTTTAGAGATGCATACAAAATTTTTGTCCTTAAATTTGGTACTCCTGACCCTCCATCTTACAAGTTGCTGTCGGTTGTAGAGATGGAAGTCATCATAAGCACAAACTTCGAATGCAACCCCCACAAATAATTTAGATATGACATCTCATTTATCCCAAAACAATAGCATAATTGATTAACAAGTTTTTTCTTTTTTTGTTTTAAAATATTACTTAAATAATATGTAGTGAGAGGCTCAATATATTTGAGATTTTTTTTAGTATTCAATAATTTTTTTAAGACCTCGGATGCCTAATAAATTAATTTTTTTTGGTTGGGATGTTCCTATTGCCTTTTTATTTTGGGTATGAACAAAAGATTAAGTAAGTGTTGCTCGAGCTTTTCCTCATAATGTGACAATATATTAATGTGTTTTGTTCGCTCATATGAAAGTTGGGAATTTGTTACAATATATCTTGTTGCTTGATTATCAGAAACAATGAGTGATGTGAAGATCATCAAAAAGGTATGCAAGTCACTATAATTTTCACAAATCAGAGTAGTTAGAGCTCGATACTTCAGATGAAGAATGAGACAAAATATCATGCTTCTTTGTTTTCCATGAGACCAAAGAATCTCCAAGAAAAAAAAATGCAAAATCTAGTAACATATCGACATGTGTTAACACAAGAAGTTCAATCAGAATCACTAAAGCATTCTAATTGAATAACAAAGCTAGAAGGGAAATATATATATATATATATATATATATATATATATATATATATATATTATGATGGTGTAGCCTTTATATATCTTAAAACTCTTTGTGCAACTTGATGATGATGATGGAATTGAATGGTATAGAAAATATTTGGTATGGTGTTAGTTAAATAAAGAAGTTTACTTATTTACCTCCTTTATCCTTTTTGGTCATGAACATTCATGTTATGCTCAAACAAATACTTCATTTTTTTTTACTTCATGACTCTTGTCATAGGACTAAGAACAAGCTTTACTCCAACCATACTTGTATATGCAAGAATGTTTAAGGAAAATTTCATTTGTCAAATATGGATCACCTCTAATTGAATGAGCAATCTCAAGACCTAAGAGATATTTTAGGTGACCAAGATATTTTTTTATCTTGAAAGTATTGTTTAATGATATTTTGATATTATTGATATAACGATGCAACTTTCCATTAAAATAATATCATTTACATATATAAGAAGATCAATGAACGAAATATTTATTTTGTAGTGAATAAAGTACCATCATATTTAACTGAACAAAACCAATAAATATTAAAAAGTTTGTAAGTTTTCTAAACCATTATCAACTAACTTGTTTTTAAACATACAATAATTTGGTCAAGCGACGTACTTATTAGCTTTGGTAGAAGTTATACCTTGAGGTAAGTTCATATATATACTTCTTCATTTAAATCTTTGGCAAAAAAAACATTATCCACATCCAATTGTTTAACCAATTGTTTAAGATGCTAGTGTTTTACAATAAAAATGGTGATAAGAAATAGACAATAGTGAGTTTAACAACTGGTGAATATGTAACTGATGGCCTCTAATTGAGTGTAACATTTGGCTACAATATGTATTTTATATCTCTCAACATCTTCATTGGATTTTTATTTTATCTTATACATCCAATAGTTGATTTTTCTAGAGGCAAATAAGTTAAATACCAAGTATTATTCTTCTGCATAGCTTCAATTTTAGTTCTGATAAACTTAATCCATTCAGGTGATTAGGCTGCTTCTTCATAGGATTGGAGCTTAGAACAAGTGGAAATGGAAAAAGTATATTTCAGATGATTAATAGACAAATTTTAATAAGATAAAACATAGTTAAATGAATATTTTATTTGCCTATGACTAATTCATGAGTTGATGATGTCTTGTAAAAAAAATTGGAGCTTTTGTGTGTTATAATGTATCTTAAAAACATGTATTTTGTTTTTTACTATTCCCACTTTGGAGACATTTTGCATCCAACTTTTCATTATTTCTTTGTAGACTTCCAGCAACTTAATCTCATAATTTTTGTCAAAAGTATAATCATGCAAATCATTGAAAATATCTTCTTCTAATATATATGTTCACAAAAAATCACAATCGGAAGACAAAAAAAAATCTCTGTCGTGTGCATATCTATCACAATATTTTGTTTCAATTTTAAAACCAAGAAAATTAACTATTTAGATTTTTTCCTTTCTCGCACTCGTGTAGAAATAAGAAGAAACTATGGGATTCTAAAAGAAGGCAATTACTTTTTGCACCCAATTATTGCTTCCTGCACCGACGAACTTTTTAAAATCTTATTATGTTCTTATCTTCTTTATTTTGAAAAATGGTGTAGGATGCAAAGAAACTTGTTTTTTCTTTTTGGTGGTGGTTTGAGCTGCAGAGGAGATGGTTTTAGTGTGGTGGTGGACGGGCCGTTTGCACTGTAAGGTCTGCAGATTGACATTATTGTGAGATAAGAAGATATTTAAGTTGATTTTTATCATTTTGTTCGATTTGAGGTGGTCATGGATACCGATATCCGGAAGCCTGATTTTAACCTTACGGATACAAGCGTCCAGAAGTCATTGTTAAACACTCCGAATATAAACATCCATAAGCAATTAACATTTGCAGTTGAAGCTCCTAGACGCCTATGTCCGTAGTAGAGAAATGCGCTACAGATATCATTATCTGGAATTGGGTATTATTACTTATCCAAAATTGGGTATTGAATTCTGGATGTACATATCCGAAATAGTTAATTGTGTTCTGGATGTAGGCATCTGGAAGTATATTTTTTGACTTATAGATTTCTATATCCGGAAACTAAGTGATATTTTTTTTCAGCATTCTTAATGGATACAGTTGGCTCATAGGAGATATGCAAATGGAAGAATGGCAAGACGACACTGCCCGCTGCGTTCAGTGCAAAAACGAAGGTGGCGGTGGCAATGGCGACTGCTGCGCGAGCACAAATGTGGTGGTGGCAGTTGCTGCGCGAAACCAAAGGGGTGTTATGATTGGGTGCAGATCTCCCTTAACCTAATTTCAATTTCATTAAGGACATTTTCGTATTTTTGCAAATTTCATTAAGGGTATTTTCGTATTTTCACAAACATGATTGGGTGTCAATTCAAATTGATTCGGTGCAGGGAGAATCAACCTAAAAGAAAGGGCCTATAAAACGCACACTAAAGCCCAAACTGTTACAACCTAACAGATTTCTAATTACAGCCCCATTCATATTAGTCTAGGCTCCAAAATAAGACAACACATATTTTTATTAGTCATAGCTCCACTTTATAGAGAATTTTATTTTTCTACTCCATACTTTCTCCTATAGCTATAAAGCATACACTAAAGCCCAAATTGTTACAGTCTAACAGAATTCTAATTGCAGCCCCTTCTTCCTAAAATAAGACAAGACCTATTTTTAATAGTACTAAGGCTGCTTCTTCCTACACCTCCACACGTTCTTATGGCACTTTCATACTTTATGGAAAAATACATTTTTATCCTGTAGTAAAAAAATACCGCAACTCACTTTTTAAAAAAATACTTTCCGGATTACATAATCTATAAGTTATTCTTGAATTCAGAAAAGGTTTCCCAATAATGTAATATGGAATGTATTTTTTAAAAAATTCAGGAAAAGCTTATAGATTATGTAATTCGGCATGCATTTTTTCAAAAAAATACTTTTGGATTATACCAATCTAGAAAAGGTTCCCAAATCATAAATTGACTTCCAGATTATGTAATTCATAATATATTTTTTAAACACATTCTGAAATACATAATCTGAAATATAATTTTTCATTATGGGCGGGCTAATCTAGAACTGTTCTGGTACGCCAATATAGTTTCACATCGTTCAGGAGTCGAAACCAAAGTCAGTTTATATGTTCATTCCTTTTTCAACCCACCGAAACGTCTTTTAAGAAAAAAATCATAACAGAGTTCCAAGTTTCAAAGCGAACAATACCTCTAATGCAATTATTGACCCTACCAAACCTTTCAAACATTTTAACTTTTTAACAAAAAAGTATTTTTGAAATTATAAAACTTATGGGGTGCTACAAGAACATTGGAAGGTGCAAGAAGAATCAGCCTAGTCATAATTCCACTTTTTTGGACATTTTATTTCTATACTCCATACTTTCTTAGATGTTTCTTTCTGGACCCGTCAAAGTTCTTCCTGCACCCCATTCAAGCTTTTTTTTAACATGTAACTAAAAATAAAGTGTTATATAATATAAGAAAACCATGTCTCTCTATCATATGAGTTTTCAGCTTTAAAATTCTAAAATAAAATTGTATTTCAAATATCAAATAGTTCAAAAAACATAAAATTTATTTTTTCAATCAAAGAAACATATTGTTATACGGAAGAGAAAGATTGTTCCAAGCGATCATACCATATTAGCCATTGAGAAAGAGAAAACTCGTAAAAATTATTCAATTTTTAAAAACAACACACTTGAAAAAATAAAGTTTAAAAAATTAATATATAGAAGATATTTGAGCTGAGAAAAGAAAAAAAAAACTAATTGTTGTCTAATAACTTCAAATCCTTTAAGAATCGATGGTAAAGATACTTTAAATATATTTGTTCTCCCTTAATTTTTTTTAGATGTATTTGAATGACAAAATCGTAAAAAAAATTCAAATTTCAATACAAACAATACATAATTGACCATTAACGAATTTAAAATCGAATAATAAACTGTTGCTAATACTTACTAGATTAAAAAATGAAAAATATAATCATTTTATTGATAAATCAAATATTTAGTAAATGTTTTTTAAAATTTTGGAGGTAACAAAACATCTTGGATTTGAATCCATATTTCCTTCATTCATTATCTGGTTTAACATATCTGTTCTTCAATTTTAAGGTGTTTAACAACTTCATTAATAGCTGTAGTTTCTAAAAAAATCTGTTATGTTTTTTCTATATTTTTTTAACAACGAGAGCTACCAAAAAAATGAAGATTTAAATGAATGATAAAGAAAAAAAAATCTATATTTTTTCTATATTATGTGGTTCATCCTGATCTTTTTATCTTCCTAAAATAAAGAAAAAAAATTCCATTTATCAATAAATTTATGGATCTAATATTTATTAATAATATACATCAAAGATTGAAATTATAAAATTATGATTTTCTAGAGAATGTAATTATGGTATTTAGAGCACATCTAAAATTTAAAATAATAAAACTACACGTTTATGATGGAGGACTCACTTAATATAATTAAAATCTCAATTCAACCAAATTATGAAGACATAAATTCATATAATATTTGTTACGTAAATTAACTACATATAAATTTAACACAAAAATTAACTATTCATTTATTTATTCATTATTGAAATAAATTTATATATATTCTTAACAAAAACAGCCAAAGACATTTATGTCATTTGTAATATAATACAATTTAAGAAAAAAAATAATTATATCATTCATATCTATTATTAATTCACATACTACTTTTCATTTATTCCTCTCAATCTAAACAATCTTATTTTTTTCTCTTTTCGATCCAAAATATTAATACATTTTAAGCAAATTAATATATTTATTGTTATTATTAAAATTTGAATGTGACGTGTGAATCTTGAGATTGTCTCATCTAACACTTTGTTTTTTTAATAAATTTAAAAAATTTAATGACTCCCTTCAAAGTTAATTATATATTAAAGTTGATTTTTTTTTAATAAATATACATATAATTACTAAAAATTAAATACGTATTCAATTACAAAAATAATAATTAAAAAAAACTATATATAACCGTTAACCTACTCCACCTATTCTATTTCCCTATCATATCTTTTATTTTATTTCTCTTTTTATTTATCTCTTTCACTTTCTACATGTTATTTTAATACTACAATTTATATCATTTCCTCCCAAATTTTATTACTAAAAGTTATGGAGAGTGAAGTTAAACTATTTTTATATTGATCTTAATAGATTTACTTGTGTTTTATTATTTTTTATTTATTTTGAATTACATATTGTTTTATTTTTTTGTTTTTATTCTCTTATTATTTAATTTATTATAGTAATACATTGATTCTTTTCTCTATTTATATCCTTTTTTATTTAATTTATATATTTTTTTATATTTGTATAATCTAAAATATTTTCAGTAGTCTTTATTAACTTATATTTATGTCATTTAATTTATTTCCAATTACATCTTCTTTATTAATTGATATTTATATTATTTAATTTATTAATAGTTACAAACCCACTTTTTTATTAATTTATACTTATATTGTTTAATTTATTTTTTATTAATTTATATTTATGTTATTTAATTTATTTTCTACCAGTCTATTTGTTAGTCTTTATTTATATTATTTAATTTTACTTCAGGAATATAGCTCATCTTATTATATTATGTTCTTATTATTTATTAATAATATATTATCTTTTCTTTTCAATTTATTATATTTATGTTATTTTTTTTATTATATTCTGTCTTATATCTAATTATCTATTTAAAAATCTTGCTTTAATTATTACTTTTTTTTATTGTATATTATTTTAAACATTATCCTTTTATAATCCAAAGAAATATATATAAAATAATATTATAAATAAAAATAATACAAAAGTAATTTTTTTTTATGAGTGAACTTGGATAAAAAAAAAACTATCTATACGTTTATTATTATTTTTATATTTTCAAGTATTCTTTTTATATTAGGTGAGATGATATGCATAAATTTATGGTTAAGACAAATATGTCATATCTTAATAGTCATCACATTATGTGATTCTTAAAAATATGAAAGAGTGTGTTAGTTGAAGAAGAATTATTGGTTTCCCTGCAATGGGTTAAGACCATGCTAGTGCATGAGTGTTTGTGTTTAGGAGATTCACAATTTGGTATACTATGGAATGAAAGGCGAAGGCCATAATAAGGTCTAAGGAAGTCACCGTAAGGGTATATTCAGAGTAACGCCTTGGACTAGAATATCTATATGTCAAACTTGAACTATCTAATAGAGGTCAATATCTTTTGTACCAATATTTTTAATGAGAAATACTCAACTACTTAATCATTTTCTAAAAAACTTTTTATGTTTGTAATTGATAATTAAAAGTGGGATATGAATCCACATGTTTGATCAAGTGATACTGAGTTTTATAGTTATAGGTCAAATCTTAGGTCACGTTATCTGTATTATATGTTAAATATATTAAGATTAATATTTAAGGCTTATAAAAACCTTACTCATTTCCATTCTTTTGTCATATATACATGTGGTATGAGTAGAAGAAGAACATGTAAGTAAGAGTTAGTGAGAAAAATTTCAAGACATCTTCTCTATGATGTTGACTCATGAACGAATTAGTTTTAATATCTTTGAAAGATATTAAATATATAGATAGTCATCTATTCAAATATAGAACTCTTATTATTGTACAAAATTTATATATTTTTAGTATATTATAATTAATTATAAATATGTAAATGTTGGCATACATATGTATTTATAAGTATATGTTATGATTAATGTTCTTTATAAAAAAAAAATTTATTAAAAAAAATTACTCCAAATTTCTAATTAAGTAACAATTACTTATATAATAGTTGGAGTGTTATGATAAAGATCTTTGTAGCATGATCCTTCATCCTGATTTTTATCTTTATAATTTTGAAAGTTATCGATCCTAAACATTACTATTTAGAAAAATAAAGAAAAAAATGATTTACCAATAACTAAAAACACTATTTTACAAACAAAATGAAACACGTAAAAGGTTATTAAATTGTTAATCACCAGTTAAAATAAAAATATTTGTTTCAATATCACATGTGAGTTAAGATCATCTAGATGTTCTTTAATAATAATTTAACTATTAACTTTTAAAATGGTCCATTTAATGTATTTTAAACAATCTAATATTTTTTTTTTTATAAAAGTTGTCATGTTAAGCATCATCATTATGAAACTTGATATCTCATACTAGGCTAACACCTCAAGTAAAGACAATCATCTACCACCACATAAAAAAAAATATTATTAAAAAAATAAAAAAATACAAAAAAATATAGAAGACTAGACCAAAACTCATATATTAACAAAAACGGTATATAGGTAATCTATACCTATGTAAGACTAGATGGAAATCTTGTGTATGAATGAAAATACTCTCTATGAATAAAACTTAAGTTAGCAAGTTTATCACCACATGCATTCCCTTAACAAAAAAATGTGAGAAACTCTAAACTTAATATTATTATTATTATTATATTACGAAGTGGACTTTAAGCCTAACTTAACCTCATAAAACCGGCTCACACACCCCCTCACGCCGAGAGTGACAACTCGTGCGTGGGATAACATATATTATGGGTGGTCCGATAATAACCTGATAGCGGGTGACATGATAAGTCCAACAAACACTTGTTAGGATAGGCTTGAGAAATGGCTTTGATACCATATTAAGAAGTGGACTTTAAGCCTAACACAACCTCATAAAACCAGCTCATGGGGTGAGGTTTGCACCCACTTTATACACAATAATGGTCCTTATCTCTAGTCGATGTGAGACCTTCAACATATTATTATTAAAATTTTGAAGCATGAATATTGTGATGGGAGAAATGCGTGAACCTAAAAGTGAAATTGAGAAATCTGAACTTAAAAGAAAAGCATAAAAAATGAAAATGGGTCACTATAGTTGGTTCACATATAGGTCTAGGTCCATTTGATATAATCCTATGCACTAATACACCTCTTGTGAAGTGAATGGAATCTTCACTTCAAATACACCTACACATCTAAATTCAAATCTAAACCTATGAACAAAAATATTGTGTGAATAGACTTCCAAAGTGGGAGCAATTATTGTCCTACCAAATCATTCTGTTAGTCTCTACAACTCAGGGCTCAAACTCACCCAATAACCACAAATTTTCAAAATTAGTACTTTATCATTCATTCATTCTTATGACTTGACTATCACCACCAACAACCATTCCAAAACTGACTTTACTGCAACTTGGATCATGGATATCCAATAACTTTGAAAATTATTTATTCACTTTTTTTATATATAACTTCTTATGTATCTTATCGATTTCTTCGTGTTAAAGATATAAAACTCTTTTAATGCTTTTAACACATATCAGATCTCTTAACTTTATAATAATGTTGACTAATAAGAATGACAACTTCTCATATAGTTTGTATTTGATAGTATAATGTGTAAACATGTTAGAAATAAGTTTGTGGCATGAAAATGGTGATCAATTTCATTACTACTATTCTGGACAAAGAGTTGTGTGGTGATCAATTTCATTATTACTGTTTCGGTCATGATTACTGTTTTGGTAAATAGTTGTGTATAAAGTAACACTCTCTCATTGTGCTATGATTTTTAGTTTTGAAAGAAAATTTCTTTTTTTTTTTTCTTTTTAATGTTCTCCTTTCTTTTCACAATAAGTAGTTTAAAAAACAATCTCAATCATATTACATCATTTGACCTAAATGTTTTTAAGATATAATGGATCTATAATTTATATGAAATCACGATTATAACTTAGCATGTAAATCGTTTAAAAAACTATCACAATCATATCATATCACTTAATCCAATTGTTCAATATTTAGGATTATCCTAAATCTTAAATTTTAAACCCTAAATTCTAAATCTTAATTCTTAAATTTTAAACCCTAAACCCTAACCTATAACTTCTAAGCTGTAAACTCTAAATTTTAATCTCTAAATCCTAAACCTTAAATCATAAACATATAGTCGTCTAACCTTGAACGGAGAAGGTGAAGAAACTTAACGAAATACTCGACCTTGTCACATGAGACCCAGAAAGAAACAATTGTAGATGAAGAAACTTAACGAAATACTCGACGTTGTCGCCTGAGACCCAGAAAGGAACAATTGGCACACAAAAATTTATTGACATTTTCTTTCCTAAGCTACCCTACCCATGTACAGGAAAATGAAGGAGAGTTTGAATTGTGAGTCAGAAAATGAGGAAAGAAAGTTGTAATGGAGCAATCCTCAAATAGAGGCCCTAATACGACTATGAACAGAATGGGAACTTGTTCAACAAGCACAAGCCGAAGCATGATTGCAAAGAATGATATTATTGAGTGAAATGTGGTGTTTTTCTTTTCTTTATTTCTTTTTATGTCACTAGTGTTTTTGTAACTCCCATAGTTTGGGACTAGGAAGGACGTTTGAGAAAAGCGAAAGCAGGTCCCACATCGAAAGTTGTAAACGTCAGTTCTAAGGCATTGTTGATGAGGTTCAGATTTTGACACCATTCTGCTTCCTACCTTTCTTTATTATTATGCGGCTCACAAAATCAACTTGCTATCATCAAACGTGGAAGCTGTTTTGGCATAAGTCACTTAACGGGACATGCAAATGGAAACTTCTGAGTTTTTTCTTCTGCTATTGCCATTTCAACTCAACACTCACAAACTTCTCCCTCTTTTTCCTTATCACTCTAAAACCACCCAAGACAAAACTCCTCTTCTTTTCTTACGTTTCGGACTCATCATCATTAGCCCGACCGAAGGTAATCAAGGTTCACGTCTGTTGGGCTGACCGATAGCTCAAGTCCAATTACGTTAAACCAAAGTTAGCAAAATTAATATGTGATTATTAGGAGTTAGGTAATGTAGTCCTAAACACGGTCCAATCCTTTAACCTGACCCAATAAGAAAAGTTCACCAAAGGTAATATAAAATAGCACATATTTCAATAATCAGGTACGTCATTATCTAGAGTATTATAACAACCGAGTGCCGAACCATTTTGCTGACTTGAGCGTTGGATTGCCTTCTGTAAGTACCCTCCAAGTTTGGATTACGAGAAGACCGAAAGCCGAGAATAAGAAGGAAGAGCGAAGGAAGGAAGCTTGTAGACTGCACGACCGACTATTAGAAGAATACTCTTAATATTCTTCAGGTCTCAATTCTCACATGATTATCTGATTATATGAGATAGATTATGTAATTACTTTCATGTTATTTATATAATTTTTAAATAGTATATACACTTTTATAGAAATGAAATTATGGTTTAAGAGTTTAAATAAGTTTGAGGTTCTTAATAAATTCTGTAATGTGAATATGTGTTTTTCTTATATTCTTTTTAAAAAAAGTCATGCCTGTTTCCACTTTTCTAGTCTTTCAAACAGAATGTCATAACAAATTTCAAAAAATATTTTTCGTATTTCTGTTTTGTTTTAATATATTTTTCACGTTTCAAACAAGCATAAAGTAAATTTTGGATGGATATATATGTGATGATTATATTCTGTAGTTGAGATTTATAAATCACTTTATCTTTAAATGTTCAAAAATTATTTTGACAATGATTTCTATTATTTCAAGAATAATTTGAGTTTAAATTATAAAGTTTAGAAAGTAATTAGTTAATAAATTATGAAAAAAATAATTATAAAAAAAATCACTTTCATAATCTATATTGGATATCAAAAAAATTGAATGGTATAATTATTATTGTATGCAATCAGAATAACATGAAATTGAAAAATTAAGTATTCTTTAACATTAACTACATTCAACAAATAATAAGTTTGATAATAAATGAATTAACAATAGGAGGATATACAATAAGTAAAATAGTAGTTGATTTTAGGGAAACTCAAGTTAAAAAATAAAATTTCAAGCAATTGGAAGCTGAAAATATATAAAAGAATCTATAAGTGAGTTTTTTTTACCTCTATTATTGTTCTCGTATTATTTTTTGTTACTTTACTTGTTTGGAAAAAGTTTATTTATTTATTTGTATATTCAAATTATAATCGTTGTGATAAATAGTTAATATGCAAAATAACAAAACAGAACTTTATTTTTCAATAAAAATACTTTTGATAAAGCATGTTCAAATATTTTTCAAATTTTCACTTTTTCTTTTCTTGTTCTTCATAATCATATGTCGTAATCATATTTGCATGTTGACTGATATATTGACTTGGTTCAATGAATATAAAATAAGTAAATACAAATATAACAATATACCATTCATATTATAAGAACATTTATGACAATTTTGCTTCAATAAATTCTAAAACATAAATCTTCTACGAGTAAACAAGTGTAATAAAATTATGGTTTTTGTTATTTATTTCCTGTTCTTTTATTTTATTTATTTATCATGAAATAATTAAATATAATTAACTTAAACGAATTCTCAAGTGACTCTAAATAACTTTTGATCAAATAAATTTTAAGATTAACTTTATTTTATAAAACTAATTTATAGGATGATATTATATTATATAAAACTAAAAATAATTAATCACCATATTAACTAAATTAGATATTATTTTAAAAACTAAAAAAGTATTAGTATCTAAAATGATTTATATTATTAATATAAATTTATAAAATGGTTTTCAGATTAGTATCTAACATATCTATTAAGATTTTAGCTATTAATATTTTAAATTTTAAATTAGTCTCTAAAAAGACCAATAGAGACTAATTTAAAATATAAGATAAAAAATAACTAAAATCTTGGTACTTAATGATTAAATACCAATTTATAAATTATTTTCAAACTTTTTTGGGTTACTTTTAAGTCACATTCTGGGTTTTTTTTGTCTAGATCCATTGGTTTATATGAAATTTGTTAAGTGATGCAATTTTGTCGAATAGTTCTATAGTTGGTGTTGTGATGGTTGTCAGGATCGGAACTGTATAAAAGGTTGGATCACCTCTAAAGTGGTTAATATTTAATTTATTGTTTATTACGAATAAAAAAAAACTATTTTAAATACTGATATTTTTTTAATTTATAAATTATTCTCTATTTTAGTCAAATAATAATTAATTAATTTGTTCTTTAAAAATATTTTTTATTTAAAGATTTTTTTTTAGTTTGTAAACATTGCACTTAACAAGATTAAGAAGCATTTAAAATATGGTTGTTTGAAGATATAGATGATGAAAATTGTAATAATGAATTATGGTTTCTCACATTTTGTTCCCTCCTTTTGTATAAAATGAAGAGGATGTTGAAGCCATTGATGATGAAGTTTCGAAAATGAAAAGTCAAAATGTTTATGATTTGATCTTCACAATATTCAAAGGTGATGATGAGTACACAGAAAATATTGTATGAAAACAACTTGGCTAAGCATATATAATCACATCACTTTCAGTTGTAGAACAACCACCATTCACACACTATCAACACCTTCTCGAAAACTAGGGTTTTCAACGTTAACCATGAATCAATTAAAAAACCTTTTTCTAATTCGATTCATACCCATTTACACTTTCAATCAAATTAATCATTAGTCTCATCATTAACTTTTCATCATTTTTCCAAAATAATGTACGGATAAAAGATCATTCAGGATTTCAATCTTACTACATTTAGACATTTTCTTTTCAACTCAATAAATCAAAATTATTACTTTCATAATTTATGCTTTTAAATATATTTATATTTTAATAAAAAATTATTTTTCTTTTCTATTATAATTTTGAGGCATAATTACACTAAATAGAAATCGATTTTAGAGATAAAAATAATTAGTTACGTGACTGAATTATATATATTTTAGAGACTAAAATAATTATTGATTTCTAAATTAGATTATAATATTAATAAATAATTTTTAAATTGGTATTTATTTAGCTATCCAGGTTTTAACTACCAATTATTTAGATTCTAAATTTAGTAGAAAAAACCTTGGTTGCTAATTAGATACCAATTTATAAACTATTTATCAATATTTATAAACTATGAAAATTACACTCCATTTAATTCTAAATTATCTTAAACATATAAGATATCATTAGTTTCTACACTACAAACAAATCATGAAATATAAATCAATTTTTAAAAACCAAAATAATTAATTGTAATAGTAACTAAATTAGAGATCATTTTAGAAACTAAAAAAATTGTTTTTAAATTAGTTTGTATTATTGTTAAATAGCTTCTAAATAATTAGCAATGTTACCAAATTTAGAAACTAAATAATTGGTAGTTAAAACTTTGGTGGCTAATTAGATACCAATTTAGAAACTATTTAACAATAATAGAAACTAATTTAGAAACCAACTTTTTTGTTAGTTTCTAAAATGTTCTCTAATTTAGTTACTATTGCAACTAGTTATTTTTATCTATAAAAATTTATTTTTATTTCATGATTTTCTTGTTGTAGTGCTATATATTATTGACTTAGATATCTTTAATGTATAGTTGATTTTAAATTAAAACTTTTTTTGTTTAAATCTCTTTTATTATTTTTATGAGTGTTGGTAAATATTAAATATAGATAAAAAATTTAGATTTTAAATGATAAAGATAAATAATAGAGAATACTCTTATATATAATATATTTAAAAAATTGTGAATATCTAAAATTATAATAATAACACTGATTTCATGTGTCACTAAGAAATTTCTTAAATTTATTTTAAAATTGGTGTTTTTATTTACCATATTTTTTAAAGGAGATTCTTATTAATTGTATTCCAAAAATAAAATAAATTTGAATGAATTGTATTACTCGTAAAATTATTTTTTTAAGATAATAATAGTTAGCATTCGTTAAAGAATAGTTTGTTTTAAGATAATTGCATCTGTTTAACTACTATAACTTTAAAGGTAAATTATGACAAACCTTCAATATATACACACCCAAAAATCCTAAAATTGACCTAAAATATGAGTTTGATGTGCATTTGATTTCACATTATAATCAGTTATTTTTATGAAAAAAAGCTATTAAAAATAGCATTATGATATTTATTTAAAAATTAAAAAAAAAGTACTATTATGTTTACAATATAATATTTTATCAAAAATAAATAATAATTAAATAATAGCATTCAGACTCTAAATAAAAATAATTAAAACTATCTTGAAGTACACATTTAAGGACTTAGCAACCATTACAAGAAAATCATTAAATAGAAATCAATTTAGAGATAAAAAGTTAGTTTGTATATTGAATAAATTGGTCTAAAAAATTATTAATATATAAAATAGTTTCTATTATTAATAAAATTTATAAAATAATTTTTAAATTGATATCTAAATTAACTATCAAGGTTGCAGCTGTTAATATTTTAGATTCTAAATTAGTCTCTAAAAGATTAATAGAAACTAATTTAGAATATAAAACAATTAGTAACTAAAATCTTTGTAACTAATATGATTAGATACCAATTTAAAAACTATTTTATAATTTCTTTTTAATAATAAAAATTATATTAGATACGAATAACTTTTTAGTTTATAAAATGGTGTCTAATTTAGTTAATATAATAACTAATTATTTTTGATCTTTATAATTAATTTTTATTTCATGATTTTTTTAAGTGAAAATAAACAGAAATAAATATTTTATTTATAAATTTAAACCAAAACCTCTTTATTAAATAATACTTTGAATGAAAATTTTATTAGATACTTAAAAACAAAAATAGATCTTGAAAATCTGAAAAATATGTATACATCAAATTATATATTCAAAATAATTTATAACGTGTTATGTATGAAAAATAAACACTTATCTTTTAAAGAAAGATAATAAAATATAAGTTAATAAAAAAATATAATTGGTCTGATTTATTGCTCTTATGCTCTTTGTTCTACTTTATCTGCTTTACTATTATATATGTTTTGTGATACTTAACTTTGTTCCTCATTTTCTCTTATTTACGTAAAGGATATTCCACTTAGGGGCTGTTATGTTGAAATAGTATTTTAAGCTACTCAAATACTTTTAATATTTTAAGCTAAAAAAAAAAATTGATTCAAAAACAAAGAACAAAATTAAAGGATGACCCAACTTGAAGAAGTATGATTCGGTATCTTAACTTTTTTTTTAACTTAAAACATTTGTGTTGAAAATTCTTTATTAAAAATATCAATTAAATATAAAGTCAAATTAATATATATATATATATATATATAAATAAATAAGTGAGTGTAAATCTAATACAAGTTAATTATATAAAGTTAGATTTATCGTGTTATCTATTGAAAAATCGTTATTAGTGTTATCCATACACTATAAGAAAATCATGAAATAGAAATCAATTTTAGAAAAAAAAATAATTAGTTGCTATAGTGAATAAATTAGAGAAGGACTAAATAAATTTTTGATTTCTAAATTAATTTCTATTATTGTTAAATGGTTTCTAAAGTGGTATCTAATTAGCAACTTAAGTTTTTCTACCAAATTTAGAAACTAATTTATAAACCATTTTTTTTTTTAGTTTCTAAAATAGTCTCTATGTTAATTATTATTGCATCTAATTATTTTGGTTTCTAAAAATTTATTTTTATTTGATGATTTTCTTATAGTGATAAAATCTAGTTCATGTTGTATTATCTTAATAAAAAATTAGAATTTATTTTTCACATTTTGTAATCAATTAACCTATCTTTAATTAATTAAAATTATTTTCATAGGATTTTTTTCAAGATAAACTTAACTACCCTCTGACACTTTACTTCTTTGTGTTTTCTCGGTTAAAATGTGTCACTTAATATTCTTCCTTATCTTTCGACTCTACGGTTTGACTTAAGTATTTTGATGATAAAGTGAATCAATTTTATTTAAGTAATTATCTCTCTAAAAACCATTTTACTTACCTATTAACTAATTCATCTATTTATACAGCAAATTATTGAACCTTAATAGTTTTATTAAATTTTTATTTAATGAGTTTATTCTTTATATTTTGGCCCATAATTCACGTATTATTAATTACATATGAAATTTTATACTTTCATATACAATGAGAATTTTATTAATTGAATCAGCCACAAAACCGATAAATCTTCATTTTAACGATTTTTCGAAATTTTGACTATTATTTTTGATTGACTATATGTACCTGCATGATGATGAGGCATGAGTAATAATGATCCACTTAATATACATTTTGTTGTCATGCTAATAGTTTTTGAATTCTTTAAAACTCTTCCTCTCTCGCGTGCGTTCCGCTGGTCGGCGGGGTACCTGCGATTGTACTACGACGTTCAAGTCAGTGCTAGTGATTAGTTTGTTCTCTTAGGATATGAAAATGTACATTTTCCTCTATTTCAGAAGTCCCTTTTATAGATTGACTTAGGCCTTCAAACTCGCATGGGGTAGATAACCGGTTGCCAAGACATGTGTAGTAGTCTTTAGGTCGTGTGTAGTGGTTTTTTGATATTACGGAATTACGTTTCAAAGCGTCTTCAACTCATTCAACGTTAATTGTAACTGCATTTTTACTACATATTTATTATACTATATTATTAATTCTTTTTTTTTATCGTCCGGATTCGACTGATACACTATACATAAAAAAAATAAAATTAGTTACGTAATGTAATTGATTATCCTCATCTAAAAGTAAATTAGAATGAGAAGTTATAAAACGTGTAACTCGTTGTAATGCATTATGTAACCAATTAAAACTAAGATTAATTGATGTGACAACCTCAAAACAACATCGTACCACAAAATCATTTGACTAAAAACAAAGGAAAAGAAAAGGCATATCAAGGATGAAAGAGTTATAAAAGAAAGTTACATTTGTAATTGGCCACTTATTTCGTGTAATTTGTTAAAGTATTCAATTTTATTTATTAAAAAAAAACTCTGCAATTGATATATGTTGGTTATTTATAGTATCTTTAAATTATTTTATATTTTCTTAAATTACTAATTATATAATCACCATAAGTAAAATAGTTTTTAAGATATATAATTTTTGTTCAAATTAAAAAGATAGACTATAAAAAATAATAAATTAATTTCTAAATAAAAGTGTCGATATAAATTAGACGTCATTAAAATCGGCTAAGCCGATTTTAAAGATAAAAATAATATTTTTTATTAGGTTAAAAAATATAAAGTTAAAACTTTTTTTTTTATTAATTTGTGTCATCTTAATCGACATTATTTAAAAAAAATCAAAATGAAAAAGTAGAATTAGCTTAGTTAAATATAAGTTAAAACTAGAATAAAAAAATTAATAAAATTAAATAAGTTGGAGTCGGTGTCTGTTTAACTGATTTTAGTATTATTTAATTATAATATTCATATTTATTTAAGTTAATGTTGATTTAGTTAAAATTATTATATTTATTAATATTTATTTAAATTATCGTGATTTGAATTTCTTCATAAATTTAAAATTCATAAGAAAATTATTAATAAAATTTAAATTCATGATAAAAATTAATTAAAGCTTTTAAAAAAATCAGTAAATTTTGCAATAAATTCCTAACAAATTTTCTAAAGTAATTAATTACCATATAAGTGAATTACTTACTAAGAAAAATTCTCATAAAATATGAAAAATTATTTTAATAATGCAATACAAGAATTCCCTATGACTTTTTATGCTTGATTATACACATGTATAAATAATTAGTTTAATAAAATTTTGAAATGATTTTATATCGGAGGTGTTCCAAATATTGAGAGAAGAAATTAAATTCTAAAGTTGTGCATGCTTTGAGATGGTCACACGTAGACTTTGCCTTTTTCTTTACAACAGGTTTCTGACTTTGATTATGTTTACAATATTTCTATTTCTAATTGGTAGAATATGAGGTTTCTGACTTTGATTATCTTTACAATATTTCTATTTCTAATTGGTAGAATATGAACTTCAGACACTTCTTTTAAATGACGTGTTAGTGTCAGATATTTATATTGGACACCGATTCTCGTATAACACTTGTAGGACACGTATATGTAAAGTGTCCAATTCAAAAAGTATTTGTTGGATTTCTGACAATTCTATTACAGTTCTAACACAATTTTAAAAATAAAAAATAAATTATTTTTTAAAAAATTTAAATTTATTGTATAAATTTTTATCATGATTATAAAAATAAAAAACAAATTCTTTTGAACCAGTCATAAAAAACATCTCCAAAAAATATTTTGGAACATACTTGTGCACATAAATCTTTATTGTCAATTTATATAATTCATAATTATATAATATATAGATTCATTTTTTCGTATTCCATATTTTAGATATTATACGTATCTTCGTGTCCATATTGTATCAGTGTCCGTATTAGTGTGTACGTTACAAAATGCTTTTTTTTTTCTTTTGATATTTATTATTTGGAATAATTAACATTCTTCCAAGCAATAAAAAAAATACACTATGCCAACATTGAACATATACCCATTATGGGAGCATTCCTCTAACCAATATCTTAAGTTATGAATAAATTTTTACCACTGTTGTTAATGATATTATAAGTTATCTTCTACCATACAAAAAGAAATTGTCATTACCAATGGCAATGGAAGATGTCAACGCCATTATACTTTGGAATTTTATAATTGAAGACAATATTAGTCCAAGTCTAAGGTGATTGGGTTCTTCAGATACCAATGTTTTGTTTTGGTGTATACACTTTCAATACTCTCTCATTCTCATCATTTTCTATAATATCAAACCCCACTTATCATCTTCTTTTAAACCTGTTCATTCAAAAGGGTTTATTATATTTTGATATCTTCAAGTGTCCAAATTTTGTAAACTTAACAAAAATTATTCTCATATTATAAATCTTATTACTTCATGACCTCTTTATTTTGATGTCAAAATCTTATTTTGTGTGGACTTTCTATAATGGGTAACCAACTTTACTCAACTAATATATTAATTATGTGAGTTTTAACACAAGAATTGACCCTTTTTTTCTATGTGAACAAAAAAATATTAATGTTCCAAAGTGAAACTATAATATTTCAGTATTTCATACATATATAAGAATTGTAGGGTGATGGACCGAATCCGATGTTATGGTAAATAGGTTGTTTTTTTGATTTATATATCTAGATATAATGTTATAATAGTACAAGTTAATGGATCTCGATTAATTAGTATTAATCACTCAATTAGGACAAAATCTTGACTAAATTCAGAGAGGTCAGGATTGATTTTCTTAATATATACCAAAGCATGCAATACAAAAAGATATCTCTTACAAACTGGTTAAGGATACACTCATTCTTGATATTTTGTTATGGACTTAAGATCGCAGAGTCTTTTATCTGCAAAAAAAATTTAAAAGGATATCTCTTACACACTGGTTAAGGATACACTTATTTTTTATCATTTTGAATGTTTTGGATGTAAGATCTTACAAACTGGTTAAGGATACACTTATTCTTGATCATTGTGTTCTGGACGTAATATTGCAGACTGGTTATCTGTTACACACTGGTTAAAGATACATTTTTACGGTTTTGAATGTAAAAAAAAAAATTAACCCTAGGATTTGATTTATATTTATTATGGATTTAAAAGAAAGATTGAGGGTAAAAGTTAGGGTGAGTGCATTAGCAACTTCCACACCATGATGTGTTGAGTCCGAAAACGCGTTGGCGTGGAGCACGGATTGTTGGACTAGATTCAAATGCAAAACATTGTTTCAACACGAGTCCATCGTGCATCTTAGTCGAAAGCAGAAACAACAATAAATGGGGTTTAAAAAGAAATTAATCACAAAACCGCAAAAATAAAACCTATATAAACCGACTCCCGCTATAATTCTTCAGGTGTTACAAAACAAAAAAAACAGAAACACTGTACGCTCTTTCTCTCTCTCTCTCTCTCTCTCTCTCTGAACGCAACCGAACCGATTTAACGGCATGATGGATTCTCCCTCTCGCTCCTCCGTCATCATCGTCGGTGCCGGCATCTCCGGTGAGTTCCTTCCGCCTCATTATTCTTCGCTCACGGACTCCGTTTCTGAACGGAATGTTCTGGAATCTCATTGTGTTTGCTTTGATTTCAAGGTATCGCTGCGGCGAAGGTGCTGGCGGAGAACGGCGTCGAGGACGTGGTGATTCTGGAGGCGTCGGATCGAGTCGGCGGAAGGATCCGGAAGGAGAGTTTTGGCGGCGTGTCGGTGGAGCTTGGAGCTGGTTGGATCGCCGGCGTCGGCGGTCCGCTGCCTAACCCTGTTTGGGAGCTTGCCGCGCAATTCGGCATCCGCACATGCTTCTCCGACTACAGCAATGCGCGCTACAACATCTACGACCGCAGGTCCATTCGTATTCCGCCTAACGACGTTGTTTGCACTGCGTCCTCTGTTTTGCTTTTGCTGACTCGGTGTGTTGAGTTGTTTGTTGCAGCGGAAATCTCGTTCCGAGTGGAATCGCTGCTGACTCGTACAAAAAAGCGGTGGACTCGGCGATTCAGAAGTTGAGGAACCAGGAAGAAGAAGAGGAGGAGGAGGAAGAAGAAGGAAATGATGGTCATGGTCATGGTGATGACCGTAATGATAGTAAAAGAAATAATAACGAATCGAAACGGCCTTCGTAAGTGTAAAGCTCTGCGCGTCGTTTTCAGCCGCAAAAGTCATTTTGCGAATGTGTTGTTATATATAATCAATCATGCCTTCAATTATTTTCATTTTGGATTGTTTTGGTTCTGTTTTTTTTTTTTTTGCCCTCTTTTGTTGCTCATGCACTTTTTTACGTTTCCCCTTTTAGGACGCCGGAGACGCCAGTAGAGCTCGCCATTGATTTCATCCTGCATGATTTCGAAATGGCTGGTACGATCCGTTCACTTTTTCACTGTTGATTTGCTTCCTCCGTAAAACCAGTGAAAATTTTGTAGTTATTCAAATTCGTTGTCGCACACAAAAGGAAATACTGTTTGTGATTCCGAAACTGCTTCAACATGTGTATTTTTGTTTGTTTGTTTCGCTGTGTACTGTGCTCTGAAACTGGGAAATTTGGGATGCACAGAGGTAGAACCAATATCCACCTACGTAGACTTTGGAGAGAGAGAATTTTTGGTTGCTGACGAAAGAGGATACGACTATTTGCTGTACAAAATGGCTGAAGAATTTCTCTTCACATCGGAGGGTAGAATCTTGGACAATCGTCTCAAACTCAACAAGGTAACACAACTCTTCATATAACATAATTAAGCCGTTTCTCTATGAGAATTTTCTTATTTGAAGACTTTTCCATCGCCCCTACCTGGAAATACTCTATTGGTTTGTCTGCTTGCGTAACAATTACATTTCCTGGTGAACATCTGCATTTGTTTGCTTCCCAGCCTTGTGTTTTTTCCCCCTTTTGTTATTGTGTCTCGTTGTCTGTTATTTAATCTCTATTGTCCCACTGTGGAGTTTGTAGATAATGACTTCTCAGAACTGTTTTGCTTTTGTTTTTTTGCGTGTGTATTTGCGATATTTCTGTCACTCATCTCCTGCCCCTTCTCCTGGTGTCAACTCCCATAACTTTTTTAGTGAAGCTTTTGACTACTTTATAATTGAAACGTATATTATAAATTAATTTAGTTAAGCTCCGACAGGGTTTCTAAATCATATAATAAAGTTGAATGAATGCTAAAGCTGCTAATTGCATTATGAAATACTTAATTGTAGAACTAATTTATATTATATATATATATATATATTGATCTTAGTAATTATGAAGCATTTTCCTTTTCTTTAGAAGGAAAATCAAAATATTGTGGATGTGGTTTGTAGCATTGTCCAATGTCTTGTTTTTTTATTATCAAAAGCCATGTCAATTGCTTTCAGACGCGAAATTATTGGCCAAAATCTTTTTATTGTCATTCAAGTATTGGATTTTTTTGGTGGGTAAAATGTGTAGTGGAGTATAAAATAAAAAGTCATTTCAAGTCATGGTCAACTGTCAAGTACACATTCATGGCGAAAATTCTTTACAAAATTTATGTGATAAGGAAATCTTGTACGAATATAAATAATATAAGCATTGGAAAGATATTGAAAGTAGAAACTAAAGTTCTTTCAAATAGCGTATATATGTCTCTGTTGAATCTCTGAAGTTCAAACTAGTAACCTTAAAAGGATTAATTACCCTACATTGATCATTACTTAGCTTTCAATTATTTTTTATAATTATCCTCATTAAATTGTTATGATATTTTCAGTTTAAAATTCAACCTATTCAATGTTTAAAATTACTTTATGGAATGAAATAATATGCGATTAAAATAAATCGAATAAAAAATTGGAAGAAGTGGAGTTCCATCTGACGTTGAATTTAACATGTACGTTTTGTAAAAGGAATGTAAACAGGGGGGGAAATAGCCGGAATTTTGAAATAGTATAAAGTTAGTTTTGGAAAAAAATATCGTTCACTAAAAATTAACAAGCATGTGCCATTGTTGTGAACAGAATATAAATCATGGCAAAAGTTACGTCCTGTAACATCTTTCATGTATGCATTGTTCAGTTGGCGTATGAATGGTGGACAAGCACTGGGTTTGTTCTACAGGAACTTTTTTATTGTCTTTTTACGTGAAAAATCTGAGGTCATCATTTGAGTGTTCGAACATACACTAAGCAGGTGGGTCTCAGGGCGTATTTGACCATTGCTGCTTATTTTTTTAGTGTTACCGACGTACATCAATATGCCGAAATCTTTTGAGAGCTCCACTTACAGGTAAAGTTTGACCCACAAATAATGCCACCTTCTATTTCAATTCTTGTAAAGGTTTTTTACATCTCATAAATTAGTTGGCCCAGGAGTTCCAATTTCTGTTACCAGCCACACTATTTGAATTGACCGAATCGCAATAACCTAAGGTGATCGGTCATTTCATCTCAAATAATAACACAGAAGAAGGGAGTCTTGTCAATATCCCCATTTATTAGGCAATACCTCAATCGCTCAAAAGATCAGAAACTAATGGACCTGACTTAAGACTGTTGCTGTTCTGGGTAAATTACATAAATCTCCAATAACTTAACAACTACTCAGTCCGTGCTCCAAGTCTGCCTAGATTCCTTTGAAATAAATATTCTCCTTGAATTTATTAGTTGGTTCCAAGGCAGACCGCTCAGATTCTCATGAGATTTTATTGCGTTTTGGACTTCAGTGTTTTCTACTCCTATACTTTTCCCTTTGACTGCGTATGATTTTTGTGGGTCATGGTCCTCATGGAGTTCATTTTACTTACTAGTACTAGATAAGAGTTGACTAACATGGATAAATTTAAGCTGAAAGGAAATTTATTTTTTATTTTTGCATGAATTTGTGCAGGTTGTCCGGGAATTGCAGTATTCAAAAAGTGGCGTTACGGTGAAAACGGAGGATGGTTGCGTTTACGAAGCCAATTACGTGATTCTGTCTGTTAGCATTGGTGTTCTCCAAAGCGACCTACTCTCCTTCAATCCACCCTTACCCGTACGTCTACTCTTTATTCTACTGTTCTCCTTTCCTTTTTGCCTCCACTCCCACGAGCCCCGAGTAATCAAGCATACCTAAGTAAAACTAGAAATGTTTTAAAGAGTTTTTCTAATGAAAAAAAAAACTATCTCTTTAAGAACACTTTCAACTTATATCTAAACAGATCCGTAGCTGTGTTCTGGTATATTATACTACTACATAGTAAATTTATAATATAAAATTATGTGGAACTTAGTAATTGGTCTAAAATATGTGGACGTGTTGTGCATCTCACACTGATCTTTCTAAGGGCATTAATTTCAGAATCAAGGTCATTCTATTCTATAATAACGCATTTACTTGCTACCAACATGGTGGAAATGGAATCTCTAGTGTGTGGTTCTATCTATACGGGTCCCTACAGTAGTAGTAGTTTCCCTTCTTTTAACAGTTTGTGACCCCACAGTCTTAAATATCATTGGTTGGGAATGTAAAGAAAATATAGAGATAGCTAGTTTCGTATTAAATTGAGCTCTCTGGTTGATGACGCCAGAAGAAGTTTTTCGAGGTGTCTTCATATGTAGAAAACAGGGATCGCATGATCCACGGTATCAATGATCCACAGTCTCATCGTTGGTGGTCTATTAACCCTCTTGGTTAGGTCAACACGTGGAAAGAGAACACCAACTTGCATATGTAGTTGTGAATTCAAATAGCGCGCAGTCTTGTGTTGTCTTTAGAAAGATGCTACTTAATCTTTTAGTGGTTTGGAAATTATTGCATTCAAACTAAATAAAAAAGTTAATTCAAGCTATAGTTAATTAGCATGAATAAATGGCTATGTGGAACAGTTAGCTGTAACCTGATGAATAGAGCTTTACTTTTAAAATGGAAAGGAAAGGTTTAAAGTTAACTAAGTGGGGTAGGTGACACCATAGAAAACGTTAGTGGATTTTAACTTTGTTGCATATGCATATGGATTTTAGAAGCCTATGGATGGACTAATGCACTGTGTACTAGAAAATTGTAGTCTAACCTAAACCTCTCAAGTCTAACCTATGAGCATCTTGTGTGTTGTACAGCTAGACCAAGTCTTTATATGGGCGATTCTTTATTACTATAATCTTTCCCAACTTCAACACAAGATGAAGTTCTGAAAACATATGTATAGTACAACTTCTGAGAGTTCTATACCTATCATACGATACTGACTTTAATTTATCAGAGTTGATGATGTCTTAAGGACTCACTATTTTGTAAATTTAAATGTTGAACACGTAATGTATTTGATCAAACTGTGATTACCAGTGATGTGAGGTCATCAAATTAAATTATTAAGGGAAACTATGATTGAGGTACTTTGCCTTTTCCGTATACTACTTAGGTGGGCTTTAGTCGTCTAAACGTCCCCTCAGTTCTGTTTTTTTATTAGTTTATCAATTTTGTCTTCTTGAGCTAAATCTTGTCTGATTCAATATGTCCATGCTGAATAAAATAATGAAACAGAGATGGAAATTGGAAGCCATCGAGAAATGCGATGTGATGGTGTACACTAAAATCTTTCTGAAGTTTCCGTATAAGTTCTGGCCGAGTGGACCCGAAAAGGAATTCTTCATCTATGCTCACGAGCGGAGAGGCTACTACACATTTTGGCAGGTCTTTTTTAATTTTTCATTAATGGTTGTCTGTTCATTTCCCCTAATGTTTTTTCTACTAAGTTGTCTCTTTTGCTTTCTGTTTCTGTTTTGTTTCTATTCTCGACAAAGCTTGTAGTGTTTTCCATCTACTAATTAGGGTGAACATAGAACCAGCTCTATTATAAGCCAAATTCTGTGGGAAACTATTTATTATCTTAATGACAAAGACAATTAGAATCCGCTATCAATTTAATTTCCCGTGAAAGTACTAGCCTCTTACCTAACCTTCGGGACCAGGTTGAGCTTACGTGTCTACTTTGATATGATTTGAAGAGTATACACCAAATAAAATAGAGTGCCATTGGCATTCTGAGGATTTAAATAATACCTTCTTGTTATTATTTATGCGTTGTGCATGTGGGTCACATGGTTGATCTTAATCTCTAAACTTCTGGTTTATCTCTATTTACGATAAAATAACTTATGTTATCATACTTGTTATTAGGCCTACAAAATTATGTGTTTTGTTTTTATCCCCTTTCTGTGGTGAAACACTCTGGTCAATCATTAAATATTTGTAAAATAACAATCCCCTGAAAATGTCCAGTATCCTCACGTTCTATGAAATCAATGATTTTTGCATAAAACCCAGTGCTCTGGATTTCATCAATCTCATTAGCAAGCTCCACTTGAACTTCATAACGAGTTTATTTGCAATTAGCTTTCAACACCGTCTACTCTTGTCGCAATTCAACATAATAGACTTGATTGATAAAAAAACTAATCTTTTGTTTGATATGGAAAAATAGCTTTGCTTATATATTTCCCCCTTCCTTGATTTACGCAAGGTGGCTTAGGTGCATGTTTATTCACTTTTATTTTATGTTGTAATTTTGACCTTTATTACGTGCTCATGATAATAAACTTTTGCTTCTGCTATTTCCATTTGTCTTATTCGGTCATATTGATTATATCTTCTCAGGGAGAACAAAGAGATTAATATCTTTATCACTGTTAAATAATATTATATGGCTCATCATCTTTCTACGGATGTTTCTAATGTTAGTATTCTCTTGGAGTCATCTGTTATGAGTTTCGTATTGGGGACTACATCGGCTATGATGGGTTTCTTTCTCATATAGAATATAATGACATATTTCAAACTGTATTGTAGTATTATAATAGGCAAAAATTGAATTATACAATGGAGGATTTGGACACTATTGAACTTTAATACACGATATCTGTTCTATTCTTGTCAATATTAAAATCCTGTGCAATGATGCATTGATTTTGGATCTGAACTTCTATGATAAGTGAAAATAATTGAAGTCAGGATCAGAATATTTTTTAAATGACCTTGGGGATTGAATTGTCTAGTCTGTTTGCTAACCTGTCCATATCTTATTCTGAATCAGAATAGTTGTCTAGTTTGTAAGTTCATTCATCCAAATCTTTTTAGTTTATGTGCTGATTTGCTTAATTATGACCAGCACATGGAGAACGCCTATCCTGGCTCCAATATCCTAGTCGTAACATTGACTAACGAAGAATCAAAACGTGTGGAAGCTCAACCTGATGAAGAGACCTTGAGAGAAGCTATGGCAGTGCTTAGGGATATGTTTGGATCCGGCATCCCCAATGCCATTGATATACTCGTTCCTCGCTGGTGGAATAACAGGTTTCAGCGTGGCAGCTACAGCAACTACCCCATCATTTCCAATCATAAACTTTTTCATAATATTAAGGTTTGCTTTTCAAGTTCAACTTCTATATATTTTGTAAATGTGTCACAGTTCCTTTTTAATCTATTCTGTTTTAAATATATCAATCGATGCTATATATTTGTCTTTTATATTTTTTTCTCTCTTCAATTCATTTACTTTTCTTTGTATTCTACACTACCTTGCATGAAAAACAAAACAATAGATGACGTGGAGCTTACAACTAGCTATTATAATTTATTGTCTCTCCTAACTATAATTCAATGCCAAGGAATTGTCTTTCTATTTTCTTTTTACTGAATCAGATAGCAATCCTACATATTAATCCTACTCGATATATTGTGAATTGTGAGTGTCATTAAACCGATGAATCATATTTCCTTGACACTAACAAATTCATTTATTTGGCCTTAAATTTTGTATGAGTTTTTTTTTTTTAGTTTCATTCCAGAACCCCAAAAGAAAAAAGGTGTTCTGGGGAGTTATTATATACCTAATTTTCTTTCTTAACATAATTTATTGATTAATAAATTTTAAATAGAAAGTTTTTATCAAAATTTACTTCGATAATGCTTTGGAAATCGTAGGAAAAACACATTAATGACGTATTTTAATGAATTTATTTATTTTGATTTTTCTATCTGTGATACATGAAGTTGATGTCATTTTGTTTTCTGGTATCCCTGCTCATTGCTGAACATGGAAGCAGAATCCAACAAAGCTTATCCTTTATAATATTTGAACTTTTGAACATTACAGATGGTGTTTGTGCCTTGTAGGGTAGAGATCCTGAGCTGTATTTTGTCCCTTATGTTATTTGTCTCTCTTGATATACTGCAGGGCCCAGTAGGTCGCATTTTCTTCACTGGAGAGCACACTAGTGAAAGATTTAATGGCTACGTACACGGTGGATACCTCTCAGGTATCGACACCAGCAAAGCGTTGCTAGAAGAAATGAGGAAGGAAAAAGAAAGAAAAAGTGAGAGCCAAAGTCTGTTGTTAGAGCCCTTGCTGGCACTGACAGAATCTTTAACAATGTCCAAAGCAGAAACTGTGTCCAATATCCACAAGTGTGATATTCCCACACAATTATACCTCAGTGGCAAGCTTGGGATACCAGAGGCCATTTTGTAACACATTGCAACTCTACACAGTCGCCTTCAACATGATGCATGCTTTATCATAATCCTGCAGGTCAGAATGCCTCTAAATCTTAACATTTATATACAAATTATATTAACATAAAACAATTTTTAAAAATGGTTTATACTGTATTAAATTATAATAAAAAATATTTTATTTTTCTTAGGAATGTTTATGTAAAGGTTTTATCTAAACATGTCTCAAGACTGATTCAAGTCCATGATGCTGCTGCCACGGTTAATGTATATCCCACTGAGTGAAGTGTGAAGGTGAGGGGAAGAAGTGTTCCAGCACTATACGCAGATGTTTCATTAGTGATGAAGTTTTTATGGTTTTGATCTTTGAAGGGAATTAATTAATTTAATTGGTATAAATTACGATTACTTTGTTCTTTATAGTCAGAAAGAAGCAAGATTACATTGTAAGCATAGTAACGGCTGATATGAGGATCCTAATTTTTTACTAGTTAATCATATCCATTAAATTGTATTGCCATGCAAAATTCATTATTGTCTGTGCATCAGTAATTATATTCACACTCAATTTTCTTTATATATTTGTCTTATACTTCTTAGTTTATCATTATTTTAAACCTTCTGTGTATAAGGTTGAGGAGTTTTAGGGTTATTAAAAAGGTCATTATGGACCATGTTAAGATGCTGTTACTATTTTTACTACGAAAGAAACTACACTGCAGAAATATAGTGAAGAAGGTACAAGACAATTCCTAGTTTTATAAGATTAATCCTACATATAGTGCTACAGGAGGATTGCACTAACAAGGCCATAACACACGGTCCATTAACAAAAACAATAAAATTCCTATTCTAAGATCAAATCTTGGCTGATTCTCCCTGAACCATATTAATATCAATTCAAATAAGCACCATGCAATTTTTAATTTGTCTTTAATGATTTAAAAAATTTGCCCTTCACATCCGTAAATCAAATCATAAAGTTTCAGATATACAAATTTGGGATTAATCTGTCACTTCTTATTTTTCTTATCCGAAAATTTACTTAAACAATATAAATAATCTTTCAGATGTCAATTTGTACGTAAATAGATCATGGATCTTAATTTTCAACATCATTTATAGCACACCATTTTGATATATGAAAATTTGGAACAAATAACTTATTTTTAGATATGGTCATTCGAATTCTTAAATGAAGTACAAAAATGACCTTTTGGATATCAACACTTCCAAATTATTTTAAATTTTGTGTTAGGTGCATGGTTTAAATAATATGGTGACCTAAAATCTTTTGTCCATACTAGTATATATGAAAATTTTATGGCTTTTGGTTTCTGCACCCATCAAATTTGAACCTGCACTCCATTACTATTATGAAATGATAGAAACGGTCTCGTCAATTTTTAAATAAGAAATGTGTTTTCCATCTCCTCTCTGTGTTTTTTCATTTTCATTGTTCCGGTGGTACCTGTGTTGTTTGATTGTGTCCATTTTTACTGGCTTTGTAGTATCCTTGAGTTTGGGTTGTGATTTTGGTTGCATTCTGAGTGATTCACAGATATTTGACACATAGTTAGGGGAGTTTCTTTATACATCCCTACGTTTTTCTTTCTTCACCCCTACATTTTTTAAAATACTGAAATTTCCTTTCACAATTTTATGTGATTCCAAAATAGGGGTTTTGTAAGCAAAACACGTTTCCAGAATAGGGATTCCAAAGAGTGTTTCCAAAATAGGAAATCCGAAAGATAAAAAATCATTTTGAAATATCTTTTTCAGAATACAATTTTTTTGATAAAAACTCACCAAGGTTTTAACTACTAATTATTTAGATTCTAAATTTGGTAGCAAAAATCTTGATTGCTAATTAAATACAAATTTAAAAACTATTTAACAATAATAAAAATTAATTTAAAACTTTTTTTTTTAGTTTCTAAAGCGGTCTCTGATTTAATTAATATAACAACTAATTATATTTTGTTTTTAAAATTTGTTTTTATTTAATTATTTTCTTGTAGTCACTATTTACGTGATAATTTTTCTTTGCACTTATCTTATTATAAAGTGATATGTACTTTTCATTCTCTAATTTTTGCATGTTTTGATTTTCCTTTCTAATTTTTCTTTGTACAAGTTGAGATTCATTGACCATTAAAATTGAGTTTAATACCTATTCATGAGATTTGATTATTGAGATTCAATGGTTAGTGATTCCTTCTTATGTTTCTTTCATTTGCATATATTAAAATATCTTTTCTATTCATTTCTATGCTCCAATCATGTTGAATTGATCTACATGTGTTGAACTAGTCTAGAGATTGAGTGAAAAAAAGTTTGATACTATATATAGAGCTATCAAAACAAGTGAGCCTAGTCCATTGGGTTCAACCTCCCTTATCTCATTTAATAAACGGATCAAGTAGACTGAACTTATCTTTGGATGAGTCTTAAAAATGTTGGGACAGTTTCTTCCTGCACTTCTACATTTTTCTTCTTGCACCTCCACAATGTTGTGCAAAAACAAAACTATCCCTATATAAAAATTGTACATTTATTTTTTTGCAATCTGGATTACAAAATCCGCTAAAATTCTGGATTGGTGTTTCTGGTAAAATTTTGGATTAGCGTATCTGATAACCTCTCGAATTGGTGCTTTCGGTAGTACATGAATGATAGTGTTAATCTAAAATAATAAAAAAAATACTAAACATCCATAATTAAAAAAATCATTCCGGATCCCCCAATCCATAATTCAAAATATGAATTCCAGATTCAGAAAGTCATAATTAAAAAAATCATTCTGGATCTACCAATCCGTAATAGAAATTAGACTTCCGAATTCAGCAATCTAGAAATCAACAATTTATGCAAGCTTTGCTTCTAGAACATCTCCTCATCCAGAAAACAACATGATTCACTTCCGAATTGTTGAATCCATAACACACTCTCAGATCCCAATTTGAAATAAAAGATAAAGGTCAGTTTTAGGATTTACAAAATTATGGGGGGTGTAGGAAGAAAAATATAGGAATACAGGAAGAAACTGACAAATGTTGGCTTACCTATTAGTCCACTTAGTAAATGTACTAAGTCCAGTCAACTCAACCCACCTTTTTGATGAGTAATAAAAGATTAAATACATTGACGCACTTAATTTAAAATAAATAAATAACTTTATACTATAATATAAGTTATATTTAAATAAAAATTTCTCATTAAAATTACATATAATTTTCTAGAAATTTACTTTTACTTTTAATTTATATTTTATATATTATGAAAATCATAAAAACAATTTAACTAAATTATATAAAATTATATTGTAGTTACATAGATACTTTTTACACTATAACCAAATTTATATGAGATTTTAAAGTTATAATTAACATCTTTAAAATATTTAAATTATTATTATTTAGTTTAAACATTCTAGTAAATAATATAATTTAAATTTATGTGCCACAACAATTATAAGTTGTAGTGAAAAAAAGACACTATGTGTTTTATATTTTTTTTAAGAAAAACAAAATTAAGAATGGTAGCTATATAAAAAATAGTAGATAATTTATATTGTGTTGTTGAAATATTTGAGTTACAATTATATTTAATATTAAATAGCTTATTTTATTTTTTAATTTCAAAATATAGTTAAACGTAAAACAACAATATAAATTAATGTTCCAAATGTTATAAATTATAGATAAATATGTTAAATAAAAAATATGATATATTATTATATAATTTAATATTAAAATTATGAAAAATAATTTTTTATAGTTATTTTTTCTTCAAATGTTATTTTTTCTTAGACTCGGGTTTCTGTCTCAATTCAACTAAGAAGTTGGCTAAACATTGTGATTTTATGGGTTTCCTTGGTTCGTATGTCATCTTAAGATAATTTGATAATCCAACTGATCATTTGTTTAGTAAGATCGGAGTTGAAAAAAAAACTTTGATTATCGGATAGTTGGTCTTGACAATTATGGGATAATTATAAAAGTATATTCCCTTTCTTTGGGTGGGGGTAGTTACTAGAGTCAAATTATCTTTTCAATAATTTGATATAAGGTTTCAACCTCTTTTAGTTTCTACCTTGGCTACACTTTATTTTTCTTCCCCCAATTTTCTCTTCTTTTGCGACCTACCTTCTTTGTAGATCGAGAATTTATGTGAGATAATATCGGGGTTGGCTCCCGACATATCAATCACCATATAATGGAAGGCCACCACTGAGCTTGGGTTTTAGATATTCAAAGCATGTTCCTGAACCTCTCTAGACTCTCTTTTCTCTTGTTAGATGTTGATGAGAGCAATCAACGTTAGATGGTATGACCAACTTGTTCCAAACCGCATTCTAAATTTGGTTACTAAGATTTCAAAGCAGTCGATAGAGAATGGTGGAAGATGGGTAAATCAGCTCAACGTTGCTCCTTTTAGAGATGTAGGGGAAACGTGACAATGCTCTGTATCATCCAAAGTGTAAAGGCCCATTTGGATCACATATACATCAATATATTCACCGAAGTCGATTGTCTCATCCTATTGGTCGATACTTAAACCTTTTCAATTAAGAGCAAGTTTGACGTTTATTATTATGTCAATGAAATGGTGTCGTCGAGCACCTCCCAATGTTACTGGAGTGTTCGCCATGTGTGAAATTGTGATTTGCCTCCAATGTATGGGTTACCACAGTTGGGGGTGCTCAAGGTCGTGGGGACATTTTTATATTTTTAGTCATCGATTTTTGGTATTTTTCCTCTTAGGGTTTTGACAAGTGTGTCCCTTCTAATCTCCTATTCATTTCCTTGTTTTCTTGTCGAAAGACGCTGTTTTCTTCAACATTCCTTTGCTTTATTTCGGTCATTTCCTTATAAAGAGCCAAAAGTAGAATCATGTGTTCGATCTTGATTACTCTTACGTCTGCAGATCTTTGGTTGTTAGTCATATTCCTTGTAGTAGATACCATCAAATTCTTCATTATTCTTTCTTCCCTATCCCATGATTGGTGCCAATTTTTCTTGTAGGGATCAAGAATGTGTCTTTGTCTCTACCTTTGATATGATTGTCTTACTTTTTTATTCCTTCTCAGGTCTCAGTCAAAATGGGGAGTACCTACAAAATATTTTTCGACGTTCAAGTCAGTATTCAATGGTTGGACTATTTAATGTTATTGAAAACTTAAATTTTACTTAATGGTGTCAACCTATTTATAGAAGTGGATGAGGATATTGTTTGAAGTGTGCTAGATTAATATGACTCTGAAGATTAATTTTAGAAGTGGATGAGGATACAAATTGATTAGTGTATTTAATTTATTTTAATCATTTTTTATTTATTTGTCGTTTTAGGTCTCCCACATATATTTGACAAGGATTTTCAATTTAAACTTATTGTTTCTGATATGATTTATCGAAATGACATCAACTAAACGTGATTTCAGTCGATGTGAGATATTAACGACATACCATACAAATATTATAAGTATAAGGAAAAGAGAGAAGATATATCTTATTTTATATATTTCTTTCTTCAAATAAAAAAATTATATTATATTATAATAACAATAATAACATTAGATTAATATATTAATGTGGATAAAGATTAAATATAGATGTAGACAATGTAGTTACATTTGTTGTTTAAATAATTATTTTTGTTTATTTGTGTGCGTGTCCACAATACCCACAGAGATCAATGTCAACGTAGTACCCATTTGGGTGTCTAAACCAAAAACCATGGCATAGGTATCAACACATTTTCCTTTGTCTTTGTGGGAAGAAGAAAAAATGTTGAAGTTGGGATTTGTGTTTCTGATTCTGATTCTTATCCCTTCACTGCCGGTGGCACTGTCTAAGTATGGAGTCATGGAGCCTTTGCTTCAACGCTTGGACTCCAAAAGGGCAGCTTCATCGGTGCAAGAAGCCGCAGCCGTTGGTCTTCTCAAAAGACTGCTTCCTACCCATTTGTCCAGTTTTGAGTTCAAAATAGTGTCCAAGGTCTTTTTCCTTTGACCCTTTTATCTTTGTTAGTCTGCCAACTTGTTAGAGTCTGCATTTGCTCTCATTTTTTATGATTGAATGTAAGAATGTGATTTTTACAATTTTCAGGATGTCTGTGGCGGAGACAGTTGTTTTCTAATAAACAATCACAAGAAGTCAAGCCAGAATGAGCCCGAGATTGTGTATGTGAGGAGAAATTTATGCTTAAGATTATGGGTGATTAATGTTGTTTTTTGTTCCTCCTGAGTTCCAAGTTTTTTTGAAGATTATGAGATGGTTGTATTTCTTTTATTTACAAGTTGCAACTTGATTTGATTCTTCTTTCTCTTTTCATTTCGTATATTTAAACTTGATTTTCATGTTATAATGCTAATGGGGTTCTTTGATTTGTTCTACCTGTGGTAAAATTTCCTGCATTGTAATCATCTGCTCATGGATATGAACATTTAATCTGTTTTGCTGTCCTTTAATATTAATCTGATACTGTCATGTATTTGTATATTTGTCAGCATTAGAGGAACCACTGCTGTTGAGATTGCATCTGGTCTTCATTGGTATCTTAAGTATTGGTGCGGTGCTCATGTCTCATGGGATAAGACAGGTGGCATTCAGACAACTTCAGTCCCTGAGCCAGGGTCACTACCCCGTTTAAAAGATGATGGTGTGAAGATTAAACGCCCTGTTCCATGGAATTATTACCAAAATGTTGTTACCTCTAGTTGTGAGTATCAAAATCTACTTTCTGAGGACCAATACATTTCTCTCATTTCCATTCTGAGAATTTGAACTGATGTAGTTGAGTAGCTGACAAGTGCCAATGTTTAAAACTTTGTTTCAAAAAAGGGTGATGATGATCTTGTTAGTCAGTTGTTCCAAAAGGAGATGAAGTTTGAGAAAAAGAGATAGAGAGGAGGACAAGAAATTCTGTTATTGTGTGAAAATGAATTCAACCCACCTACAACTGAATTGCAACATGTATTTATATCTCAAGATCTAAGTAACTGACAATTTTCAGTTGGTTGAAAGAAAAACACAAGCTACTTCTATACAAGAAAGTAAAATAAAAAGGAGGAAAACTATACCTCAACACTTGCAAAAAATAAAATTAGGTACGTTCTGAAGATCAGATAGGTAGACTAACATATTTCTGCTAAAGAAAAATGCTGTAGAAGTTCCTATCAAGATTTATAAAAAACAGAAGGAAGTTTTAAGGTATTGCTAGATTCCCTTAGACATATAAATAACCATCTTATATTTCCTCCGATTGGTAAATGTAAGACTGTTAAGTTGGATGAGTTGGTCTTCCCATGTTTACCTTACAAATCCATTTGTGTAGCAAATATTGGATTTTCAACTGACATGATTTCCTCATATTAAAGCCGAATGTGCCTTTACAAGCAAAGATCAGAAGCTGACTATTCTTCTTGGTTCTTTGCAGATTCATATGTTTGGTGGGACTGGGAAAGGTGGGAAAAAGAGGTAGACTGGATGGCACTTCAGGGGGTGAACCTACCCTTGGCATTTACTGGGCAGGAAACAATTTGGCAAAAGGTTTTTAAGGTGAAGTGCTATTTACATGCTTGTTTGGAAACAATCTGGATACAGCTGGGTTTAAGAAAATGAACCCCTTAGTTTGAGGGTATTAACTGAGCCAAAGATGCTATATAAAGCTTTTTTCCCAATCAGATAGTATTTACTCATTAAATCATTTTGTACCTAGATACATGTTACCGTATTAGAAATTCAGTTTTTTTATTCAAATTATTATTAGTGATATCAGTTTTTTTTGTTGCTTTTTTCCCAACCTCTCATTCTAACTTTTGCTGCATTGCATCAAGTATGATTTGTTGCTTGTTTTCATTTCGGTTTTGTTACTGTGATTGATTATGCGATATGTGCTTAAGCTTAGATGAATTATAGAGAACGGGTGTTTATTTGCATGTCCTTAAGCATATGTTGTTGAAAATGATAAAACTGGACCAGAAATAGATTAATAGTATACTGTTATAATGGAATTCTGCACCTTATGTACGAGGTAAGTCGGTACAGAGAATAGTAGAAACTCTCTTTTCACTTACTCTAAACCTAACATAAAAGAAAACTTCTGATAACCCAGACACTTTGGGAGGCCTGTATAAAATCAGTTCAGTAAATAATATTTGGTAAAGTTCTAGAAGTTTAAAGAGCAATGCTTACCAGCATCACATGTCCGGGGTAAAGTGGTACTCTTAGCTGCTTTGCTTGCTCTGCTCTTGGACTTTTTTCTTCCTTTACTATTAATGTTTTTCATACTTACTATTGTTACTATTATTGTTGTTAATGAGGGAGTATACCTGCTGTATAACATATAGGAATTATATGAAGCGGTGTGGGAAAACATGGCCACATTGAGATACACATGACTCTTAACACTATGTAATTATTGGAATCTTTACCTGATCGCCTACAAAAATTTAGATGCATTGCTTGAATCTTGTTGATATCATTTATTCTCATCAGAATAACTAATTATTATTTTGACCTCTTTTAATAGTTATTTGACTAGTGTCTTCTAATTGTAGGATTTTAACATTACTTCAGTCGACTTGAATAATTTCTTCGGTGGACCTGCTTTCCTTGCTTGGGCTCGCATGGGAAACTTACATGGGTAGGTGAAAACAGTATGTAAACCCCATCGTTGGTTTTCAATTGTATAGAAGCCTAGGAAATGGTCTAGCAAATTTAGTTGTTTTGAGTTTCATATTCATTTTTCATTCATATTTCATGTTGCAAAAAGGAGGACGCCCCTGCTGAAATTTTTATACATTGAAAAATATTAAGAAAATTATAATGGTTGGAGAAAAATTAACAAAAAGAAGTTATTGTTTGGTGGTACAGTTTCAAAATCATTGGAAGTTTGCAGACCTTGTTTCTGTTGTTCTTAAACTCAAGGTCTGGTGGGATTGCCTAGGTAGACTTGTTCTGCATCCATGTCACCATCAAGAAATGCTTTCTTCTAATGCGACAAATACCGAATACCCAATAGAGGAATGTTGAAGATCCCACATCGACTAGAAATAAGGTCAAATTATAATATACAAGTGAGGTGTGCCGATTTTGTGAGGTTGAGTTAGACACAAACCCATTTGCTAATATGGTTCAGAGCCTATCCTAGTCAAGTTTTTTGGGGCTATTATGCCACTGTTAGTAGAAATAAGTTGTTAGTTTTTGTACAACTTTCAGTTTTACAAAACAATAGCTAAATGTATCTAGATGTGTTTACAAGTAGCTGATATATGTACTCCTAATATTATATGTGTGAATGAAACTAAAAAAATTCTCAGTTCAATTCAGTTTCTCTTAGATGGCATCTAGAGTTTTTCTCGATGATCCATCTTCGTCTCATGCGATCGTCTTCGATTAGAGTTCTGCGATTGTTTTTTTATTCGATGTTTTGTGATCATTCTTGTTGATTGTGGTTTTGTCAATTGTTCTTTGCTTTGCATCTCGAGCATTTTTTCTTCACAATTTGCTTGCTTCTGCGATTGTCAATTGTTCTTTGGTTCTTCATTTGTTCTCGTGATTCTGCAATTGTCTCTAATTTGTGGTTCTGTGGTCGTTGTTCTTGGTTTCGTCAATTGTTCCCTACTTCTTCATTCTCATGGTTCTATGATCGATTTTGATTCAATGTTATGTGATCATTTTTTATTCAATGTTATGTGATCGTCCTTGCTAATTGTAGTCTCATCAATTGTTCTTTGCTTCACATCTCGTGCATTGTTCCTCACAATTTGCTTGTTGCTCTTGTTAAGTTTCAGTTTCCATGGCTTCTACTTCACAGACGTTTCCAACTTCAATAGTTGAAAAACTTGATTATAACATATAAGTAGGATGCAATCCTCATCTTACAAGCCGATTTTGTGAAGTTGAGTTAGACGTAAACCCACTTACTAAGAAGGAATAGTCATTGTTGGAGATTCTACATCATTGAGAGATATGACTTAAATAAAGTATATAAGTGAGTACAAATCTTAGCTTACAAAACCATTTTTGTGGGGTTGAGTTAGGTCTAAAACTTGCATTCTAAGATGGTATTAGATTCAACCTTATCAAGGATTGTTGGTCCTGTTGGGGCACTTACAAAAGTCTTGTTCTACGCTCAAGATGTCTAGTCCTTGGAGTGAGAGAATATGTTGGAGATCCCACATCTTCCCAAGATATAAACCTCGCTTTACAAGCTGGTTTTGTGGATTGAGTTAGACTCAAAACTTACATTCTAAGAATCATAAGAAATGAAATTGTATATTGGATGCTACAACTATTTATTTTCAAATTGGAAACATCCTTTTTAGCTATTGGGAGATTTGGATGACCTAGTCTATGCTGTGACAATTTTACACTTGGTTATCACATGGAGCTGAAATAACTGCAAGTGATACTTGCAACCTCAGCTTGTTCATCAGGACTGTTAGAACTGTAAAGATGTATTGCTTTGCACATTTCTTAGCATTGCTAATCATCTTCCTTGATTCCAAATCTGGAAATTTGCAGTACGAAAGAATATAACAATGGGTCTGGCACTGTTTTCTTTTATTTTAGCTTTAGAGAACCAAAATTAAAAAATAAACAGTTTAATGAAATATTTGAAAACACCTACCCTAATGTCTTTTATTGAAAGGATGACTAACAAAAAATAGGAAACAGATCTAAATGATCAAACTGCTAAAATAAATACTAATAAATCATATATAATAACACTTTTGAACTGAATGTACTTTGGTTTCTAATGAGATATATCATTTCACAGCTGGGGTGGGCCTTTATCTCAAAATTGGTTAGATCAACAATTGGTGTTACAGAAACAGATAATCTCTCGAATGCTGGAGTTGGGGATGACACCAGGTATATTTTCACCATAAAAGCTGAAGTTTTGTTTTCTGTTTCATTCTTTTTAATATCAACACGTATATGAGTGTGGCTTTGTGATTTTCACTGAGGCATCCAGATTCACTGAGGGGAAAGTGGTTTTGTTGTCTGGAAATGTTTTCCTCATTTTCTAATTTTGGTGCTCTGATTTAACATTGGCTTTGTTCTAGTTCTTCCATCCTTCTCTGGGAATGTTCCAGCCGCTTTGAAAAGGATATTCCCTTCGGCAAAAATAACTAGACTTGGTGACTGGTATTTCGCTTCTCTTTTATTTGCTTGTTCATTTTTCAATCATATTTTTCTGTTAATTTTTAGCTTGCATGATTTGCTGAAGAATTCCAAAGAAGTGTATTGAAATTGTTTGAGTGCGCACTGTACAGTACTTAAGTCATGTAGAAAATCTATATATAGACTTTTATTAGACTCCATTGTTTGGCAGAGAAGAGAGAAATAAGATGGATGAAAATAAAAAGGTTGAATGAAAAAAAGCGAGAAATAAAGTGAAAGTTGAACGTGTTATTGAAATGAAATGAAATAAATAGGAGATAGAAAAGAGGTAGAGATTAATGCAAATAGGTGAGAAATAGTACAGTGGCTTTTCTAATTTTAAAATTATTTTCACTCCCTCCTCCCCCACCAAACAATAGAAATTAATTCCATTATCTTGCCTCGCTTCAATTTTATCACAACCTAAGAAACAAAAATGAGCACAATTTCGTAGGCAAAATGTAAATCTGGTGTGATTTCCTAAGTAATAGTTCTTGTGAAACTATATGCAATTAACATTGATTCGTGAATCACTTTAACATACTTGTAATTTTAGGAGAAGAAAATGATCTTTGTTATTATTTATTAATCAAATTTCTTTAGTTATATAGCCAGAGATGGCAAGGAAATATTTGAGCACCCTAATTACAAAATAAATTTAAGGAAAAGATAGAGAGAAAATAGAGGAGAGTTAAATAAATCAGATTTGAATAATCTAAATCTTGGATTAGATTCAATTCCTCGTAATTGATTTCAATTTCATGTTGAAAGCCAAAGCAACGAGTGGTTACTTCAACTTTTTTAATTTTTGGATGTGACTTTAGGAGTCAGAATCAATTTTGGTGGTTATCCAAACACGGACTAAATAGGGACTGATAATGTAAAAAAATGTGGGTGGATGTCATCCTATATGTACCCGTGGGTATGTCATTCATGTTATATATATATATATATATATATATATATATATATATATATATATATATGTCTATAGACAATTTATGTTTTGGAGTTTAGTTTTATTTGAATATATACTTTAGAGGGAGTGATTTTTAGATAATTTGAATAAATTTTTTTTGCAAAAAAAGTAAATCTTATACACTTATATTATCAGAAAAAAATGTACAAATGTGTAAAATATTAGCTCTCTTTTTTATATATTTTGGGAGATATCCATGGATATATGTGCGGTAGAGATCCCACATCGACTGGATATATGACTAAATTATAGATATAAGTAAGTACAAACCTCACCTTACAAGCTGATTTTGTGAATTTGAGTTCGATTTAAAGTCTAATTTCTAAGATGATCTCAGAGTCTATCCTAGTGAGGTTTGTTAGGCATTGTGCTATCCGCTATCGGACCATTATAGGACAATATACAAATATCTAGTTCCACGATTGAGATGTCCAGTTCTAGGTGTGATGAGGTGTGTTGAGGGTAATGGAGTGGTTATGGGTGGAATTTTCATCTAGGGCGGGTAGCTACACCTGTTCCCACCTCACATTGTTTTGATTCCTAATCTTAAGTATTTAAATTCCCTAGAATAATGGAGGATAAAATTAAACATATATGAATAATTTGATCTTGATCTTACCTACCTAAACCTTCTATCATTCTTATTTGAAATTTAAATTTAAAATAAAAGCACATGCAATTGTTGGCAATATAATGCATGAAGTAAACATTATTCTATCCTAGTGTATAATGCTTTTTTAGTAACAGGTTTGTTTTTATTTGTTGTTCCTAAAGACCTTTTTGAGTTTAAAAGCTTCATGTCTACCATGTAATTACAATTGGAGGCTTTTTATTATTGTCTTCCAGGAATACTGTTGACAGTGATCCTCGCTGGTGCTGTACTTACCTTCTTGATGCCTCTGATCCTTTATTTGTTGAAATAGGGGAGGCTTTCATAAGGAAACAGATTAAAGGTGTGTTTATTTTTTTTTTTCTTTCCCCACTTTTTCTTATATGGCTATTCATGTCATTTTTGGGATTCCTACTGTTTACTTCAATCGAAATATAACCTCAATAAAAGCACAGTTGCTTAAAGGTTTTGTGATGAGACATGGAAATGTGTTGAAATCAGTTAAGGGGAATGGGAGGAGTCTGAGACAACTGTCAGGTGGGCCTTTAAAGAAGTGAGTGTGGGAAGAGTTATGAGTATGGTGGAGGGAGGGGATGAAGGAGTATTGAATCTGTGAAAGTAATTCTAAGAGGCTTAGATCTTGAGGTAGAGTATAAGAGTTGTGAGTTTTTGTTTTCTTTTCAATCTCACCTCTACTCTCTCTTCTTACATTCCTATAATTAGAACATTGCTCTATACTGTTTACTTTTCTACTAGTGTGAATACTAGGATCTATCACTTTCTTTACTTCTTTTTAAATTTAAGGTGAATGTGTTTGCTATAAAAGGCTAGTCTTTGGGTGATGACTACAATGTTCTGTGCTTTTTTCTCTCCTCTTGTCCTTGGCACTGCCTACCTCAATCCTGACATTTTTTTTTTTAATTTTACAGAATATGGGGATGTAACGGACATTTACAACTGGTAGACTCACTTATATTCCACACTTAACACTATTTTTTTTTTCTCTTGGACAGTCTGGTTACAAGTTGATGATCTACCATGTCAATCTATTATTCCTTTTTTTCTAATTAGGATTTTCCATTTTTCAACATGCACTGTCACAAAGTAGTTGACATTTTTAAATTAGTCTTAACCACACATATGCAATGTTGTAACTTGCTGGAGTGTTTTTTTTATTCTCTTGGTTGCCAACATACATACTATATTTTTAACTGCAGTGACACATTTAACGAAAACACCCCGCCTACCAATGATCCGGAATATATATCAACTCTTGGAGCTGCAGTATATAAAGGGATTTCCAAAGGTGACAAGGATGCTGTCTGGTTAATGCAAGTATGCTTCAGGATCTTCTGGTTTCCCTTTTAATTCCTTATGTACCTGATAGAAGACTGAAATTTGGTATTTAGACTCACTAATTAAACAGAAAATTACATCAGGAACTGCCCTAGAGTTGTAACAATCCTACAGAGAGTAACACTGATGGAAAAACTTTCACATGCACTTCTCTCCCCACTTCTTTCACACAGGGTATTTTCTATACAAATTTTACATAGTAACTTCTCCTAAAAACTTAATAACTACCTACCGTCTGACCTTGTATAAAATAACAGCTCTTAAAATACATAACTGAACTTAATTAAACAAAACAATCAATTAATAGACTTGAGAGTTTGAATTCCAAAGTTTAAGAGAAAGTAGTCAGTATATACAATAGGAAGTGATATTTTTCTAACACTTCCTCTTATACTAGAGCATATAAGTTACATGAAAGAGAGAATAGTACATTACAAGGAAAAGGTATACCCTATAACTCTCAATTCTTGGGCTAGGTACATACACCCAAAAAAGCAGCTTTATCTAAGTTGTTCAATACAATAACAATAGTACATTACAAGGAAAAGGTATACCCTATAACACTCAATGCTTGGGCTAGGTACATACACCCAAAAAAAAAACAGCTTTATCTAAGTTGTACAATTCAATAACAATCATAATTTTAACACTCCCCTCAAGCTGGAGCATATAAATTGTATGCACTAAGCTTGGAACCTAACTGAATTCTAGGCTCTCAATTTCTTAGCGATAATATATGCAAGTTGGTCATTAGAGATTGTTGGAGATCCTACATCGACTAGATATTAGGACATTATTTCATAGTGGGTGCAAACTCACCTTATAAGCCGGTTTTATGAGGTTGAGTTAGGCTTAAAGTTCACTTCTTAATATGGTATCAAAGCCATTTAGAACCTATCCTAGTGAGAGTTTGTTGGCCTTATTAGGCCACCCCCTATCAGGCCGTTATCAGACCACCCATAATATATAGTCTCACGCACGAGTTGGTAGTCTCGGCACGAGGAGTGTGTTGGAGATCCCGCATTGACTAGAGATCAAGACAATTCAATCTCTTGAAGGAGTTGTTTAATCTACACAAGTAGTCACAGCCATATATTTATAAGCAGCTTCTGCACTGGATCAGACAATAACATTTTGTTTCTTGCCCTTCCAAAATACAATATGAATACATAATATCCTGTGTTAGGCCCTCTATCAATGGGATAGTTAGTCCAATCTGCATCACAATACCCTATAATTTGAGTATTTCCTATTGTCTGCCAAATAATTGTCATAACTGCTGCTAATCCCATCGACACCATGTGTTATTTAATTCTAATTTTATAGGCATCTCAATTCTAGGAACAACTGCTCTAAAATGATCTTGAATATAAAGTACACAAGAGCCTTATTCTCTAACCCTTAAAGATAAACTAGCTTGATACCTCCATTATCTTCAACGATATCCTTCTCATTACCCAGTTCAAATATGTTATTATAAATATTATTTTTGTTATTCTGTGTAAATTTCTTGTAAGTTTTTCTTGACAGTTTTATATTAAAGTCATTTTCACTTTTTTAAGATCCCAACTAGGCAAATAGCGGACAAAAGAGGGTGAATACGTACAACATTGTTTCTAGGCAATAGGCCTTCGATCACACATATAGTTTCATTGATTTATAATTTCGTTAAATCCCATTTTTTTTCGTTTTCTCAGTATAGATTTATATTTCCAGTTTTCTGAAGTAGATTTATTTTTTACTAAGGTTTGTAGTTCTAGCTACTACGTGGAAAGTTACAAAATAAATATAGCACAGAGAACATAAATACTCTGTACTCCCTAATCACAGGCATGATGCATTTAATTTTTGTTTCTTCTTCTGTGGATGCTTTATATTATAGTTGCTCGCATTGCTGAAGAGTTACAATTATCTTATTTATCCATTTTTTTGGTGAAATTTTTTATTTCCCTTATACAGTTATTTGTATCTAACAAATATATATGAATTTGCAGGGCTGGCTCTTCTACTCTGACTCTTCATTTTGGAAGCCACCTCAAATTAAAGTATGACATCAGAAACAGACAAGATACCTTCCCGTTTCCTTGAGTATATAAGCCCTACCAAAGAAGCTTAAGCCACTTGTCTTCTATATGAAATTCATTTGTGTAGCGTAATTAGGGTTCATAAATTTTCAGAGAATAGAGAGAAGAGAAAATGATTTCTTTACAAGTGAACAAATGATTACACACTTAACATTTGATGTTAGCTTTATATAGCTGAACTAGTTGTTAACTAACCTCTAACTAAATGACAATTGTTAGATAGTTGTAGAACCTAAACTAAAAAATACAATGGACCTGAGTGACTACAATGTAGACAAAGGGAAAATACAACACGAAGATGCAGAGTGAAACTCTATACTCTAGAGGGGTGAAATCTGCATATTGATAAATGTGTGAAAATGAAGGACTTGCAGGTGCTTGTTAAACACACAAACAAAGAAGAGATCCCATTTCCATATTATCACAGACAATTTGAGGAATAGTGTGAGGAACTTTTAGTGCAAAGAGTTAAGGAATCCACAGGACCTTAGAAGTAGCATGAGCAAGGTCATCACTGTCTTCTCCATGATTAAAGGAGGTCAGAACCAAAACTCTGATACCATTTAGGTTGAATTTTTTTTTTTTCTCTATTTGAAATCAGAATAGGGTTACAACCAGTATTTATGTAGATCAACTATGCTACAAATAAGGAAAATAAATCTCCCATAAATAGGGTGGAAAAAAAAAAGAAACAAGATATAGATAGAAAACTTCATAAAACATGTACAATCTGATTTGGTTCAGAATTATCCCTCTTAGAGTTTATCCTACAAATCTGGCCAGCTTCATCTACCAGAATCAATTGGAACAACCAGAGATAGTTTTACCCATTAAGCCGAAAAGAGGTGGTTTTGGCAGAATGAGAATCTCCCAAAAACTACCCTTTGTTCGTGTTTTGGAGGCTGCAAATATTGATCATAGCTAATAGCTGAGGAATTGTCAGTCACTGCTGTAAATCAGTGGAGAGAGATCGAGCTCTAATGCCAAGTAGAAAATGTGGAATATTATTGATGAATAACTGCAGTATTCCTTTTTTTTTTTAATAATGGGCATTTACATCAGGTGATTTCCTACTGGGAAAACTAAATCCTAAATTAGGAAAATAGAATAAGATGACAATGAATTATCTAAAAGACGCAAAAATAAAAAAAGAACAGAATAATTATACATGAAACTAAATAATTACTAGATATATTGGTAAACAAAATTATTACAGAATCAAACTTAGTTACAGAAATATATGAGGGAATCAAATAGACTCTTTTGACACTGTAAAAAATTAGCAATGGAGAAAATAAATTTTATACTTGTAAAACTTACAGCATTTGAAAGGAAGTACACATGGATTTAATCCTAAAGTTATTATGACAATAACACTTGAGAGCATGTAATGTGAAATTAAAGATTAGAGCCATGAAAGTAATAGTTGGTCTTGTTCCCGAGCAAGATATGAATTGGAGACATGATCTGCATCGTGATTAGGAATTGATTTGATACTTTAGAGGAATGTGGATTAGCAAGATGGTTGTGCAAATGCTGCACCGGTTCAAACTGTGGATACCAAAGGAGGATACTCTAATAAATTGGAAGTGTAAAAGTAGATCAAAAAATGGCACCTATCTCTTGATACCATATTAGGGTTCATAATTTTTCAAAGGATTGAGAACTTGATTCTTTACAAGTGAACGAATGGTTAGACACACTAAATAGTTGACGTCTTTTTATATGGCTGATCTAGTAGTTAATTAGCCTCTAATTAACTTACTATTTAACTATCATTTATCAGGCTAAACTGAAAAATATAATGAGTTGAAAGATTGCAAAGTAAATGAAGCGAAAATACAACATTACGATGCAATGTTAAACTCTATGCTCTAATAAGTCTGAAATGGTCAAAATATTACCCTTTCCAGATTGTAATTTTTGTGTAATTTCCCAAATAGAGTCAAGCAAAGCTGGAATATAAAGGCAGTGTTGGTTAGGAAAAAACCAAGTTATTGTAACCTCATCTCGGTGAAATCTTCTTATTTGTATTAATTATAAACTCACTGTTGGCAGAATGATTCTCATAAGATTAGAGAGATACCTCCATTACATATTTATTTCCCTTGAGAAAGTTAATATCATTAAAACTCAGTTAATCATCAGTGGGCTTTAACCTAATATAGATTAGTAAGATGTGCTTAGATATAGATTAATAAGATGAGCTCAGATGAATAAGGCTTCTCTTGTGAGTGTTATGAAATTTCAGAATAATATGATGATTAGTTTCTTCAGTTACTAAATCATTTTGGCAAAATGACCATTAACTTCTTATTTCTATGTGGTGGTAGTATCAAGATCCCGTAATACTGATGTATCAAATTCTTTATGCATTATAAATCTTTTGTTTGCATCTTCTATCTGGTTTCAGTCTGCAAGGTAATTCTGTTTAATGCCAACCCTCCATCTTCAAATTGATTTTTTTTATTGAGTGATAATATGTGCAGGCCCTTTTACATTCTGTTCCATTGGGAAAGATGGTTGTTCTTGATCTGTTTGCTGATGTAAAACCAATATGGAAATCTTCTTCTCAGTTTTATGGTACTCCTTATATCTGGTAATTAGTGCTTTGTTACCTCTTGTTACTGGTCTATACAGGATTACAATATTCCAAACAGTTAAGCTTTCTCAATCACACTCTGCATCAGGTGTATGCTTCATAATTTTGGTGGCAATATTGAAATGTATGGAACACTTGATGCAATTTCTTCTGGGCCTGTTGATGCTCGTTTCAGTGCAAACTCAACAATGGTACTGGCAATATTTCCTGTATCACATGAACATATTGGCATTTATGATATCAACATAACTTGAGATTTTATTTGTTAGAACCTAGAAGCCAAAATGGGACAAGCATGCCGGTAACTCTATCTTTGTTTTAGTATAAAATATCTTCAGATGTTATCTGAAAAAAGGAACATTGAGTGATTATGTTGATTTATGACTAGCACATTTTGTTTTAAAAATTTTGGTCATTTTTTGGCAGGTAGGTGTTGGTATGTGCATGGAAGGAATAGAGCATAATCCCATTGTTTATGAGTTGATGTCTGAAATGGCATTTCGTGACAAGAAAGTTGAAGTTCCGGTAATGTTCATAAGCTCTCTACTGCAGTTGTTTGAATTTGCTTGGAAAATTCTCTCAGCCATGTGAATTGGTATACTTTAAAATTGCAAAATAAAATCCCTCAATATTAGTTTCCTATGTTCTTATTTTATAGATTAGATTCTTCAAGTAATCATACAACAGCTAACGGTTGTAGTTGGAGAGTCCATTGCCTTAGAACTATAGACCAAAAAATCCCATAATTCTAGTGTGGGGGTCAACTCCCATATGTAGCAATTGAGTGTAGCACAATACCTCCACTTACATACACTACTTTGGCGATGTGAGTTCTTCAATACGCCGAGGACTAGACAGCTTAAGCTTAGGACTAGGGGGGCTCTAATACCATCTTAAGAAATTGGAATTCAAACGAAACTCAACCTCTCAATACTGGCTTACAAGGTGAGTTTTACGCCTACTCATAAACTATAATTTGACCTTATCTCTAGTCGATGTGGGCTATTCTACAATTACATTAATTATACTTTGTTTTATTAGAAGATGTGTGTGTTAAAGCATTATGTTTTTTGGCTTCCCAACTATGTTGGCACCACAAATAACCATAGTCATTGGCATCACCCGAAGTAACATAAAAACAAGTAAAAAATTCATACAAACAAGTGGGGTGATTAGGATAAAACCCACTAAGAAAACCTATAGCGTGGCAGTGGAAATCTATCCCTAAAGAGTACAGGATTTAAGAAATCAGTCCCAGCAAGAGAAATCCTGGGATCTAGAACCAAAGTCAGTAAGCTTATCAACTCACTAATTCTCCCTCCCCAAAACTGAGTAAATTGAGGAGTCATATGTTTAGATGATTCAAAGCAATTCAACCACATATATCTAAGCTTCCAGGAACAATACTTTTGTTCTTTAACACCTAGACAATAAATTGAGAATCACATTTAGCCCAAAGAACATTCTAGCCTTTGCTAAATGCAATTTCCAGCTCTAAACTTCAACATTTAATCCCTTGTGTATAATGAACACAAGGTTATGTATTTATAGATAAGAAACATAGAAAAAGTATGGGTTGATACCACTGTTGTCTCTCGAGAGGAGATTCACTAGGGAGATTCAAACACCAATGAGACATGAGTCACACCCACATAAGGAATTGACACCACCTGCAACCCAAAACCTTAGAGGAGAGAGAAAAAGGCCAATCCAATTACAAAATATGTTCTCTAACCAATTCTGCTGATTTATGCCATCATTGCAATTTTCAACTCTCCATTAATAAATGAATAAGAAAATCATTATTTTCTCCTAAACTACACCAAGTTGATGCACATTTAAAATATAGGTTTGGATCATTTGTCGAAATTAATTTTGTACATATCATTGAAACCTTTGTACGTGGATTGAACTTTATTATCCTTGTAGGAGTGGATCAAGAGTTATTGCAATAGACGATATGGTAAAGTTGTTCATGAAGTTGAGGCTGCTTGGCAGATTCTTTATCATACAATTTACAATTGTACTGACGGAATTGCAGTATGTATTTCACGTACTAATTTCTGTTTAGTAATAATCTCGTATAATATCTTTATTGCATCTTATAGAGTATTTCAGAGTACCTTATATGATTTGTTTCCTTATTTAATTACAATAAGTCTTCTTGTATGTCAGTTGTCTTATGCTTGTTCTAGTAGTATAGTGCACTAGTATTTGACCAAGTATTTTAGTATACATAAGGCCATATATTTTTTACTGCATTATAACACCATATCAATATTGTTAGAATGTAATTATTCATTATCTCTTACAGATCCTAGGAAATTTGGATCAATGATTCTGATTAATAGGCAAGAGTTTATTGAGTTTGATTTTGTAAATTAGTATGAATACATACTCTGTGGTTTGCATTAGACACACAACATTCAGACAACTCTTCCTTGTATGGTATAAGTAATTTTAGGTTTTTTTTATCCCTTTCTTTTCCTCCCAAGGAACCGTTACCATAGAGATTCAAATCATGAATTGTTTTTCATGTATTTTGAATGGTCAATCAAATCTTATTATGAATTCTAAGATACCAGGTACATAACTTGTATAACCTAAAAGATAAAATAAACAAAATCCTTAAACAACCACTAATTTTGATAAAAAATTAAAGAATATAATAAATATTGTATATTAATTTTAACTTTTTTGCTTTTCAAAAAAATTAAATAAAAAGAAGCCTTAAATGACAACTAATTTTATATATAAAAAATAAGGTAAATAGTTGGTTCAATACAATAAATATTCATATATTTTGTTTTTAGTACAATAAGAAAAAAATAACAAATCTTAGTACATAAACTTTAATTTCGTTAGTTTTGTTTGAATTTCATTAACAGTTGAATATTGAGTATGTGTTTCTGTTAATAAACACGTGATAATTACTGAAGACCATACGTGTGCTCAAATACCTCAATCATTAACGAAATTCAAACAAAACTAACTGAATTAAAGTTTTTGTATTTAGATTATTCTTTTTTTTCTTATTATAGTAAAAACGAAATATGTCAATACTTGTTGTACTGAACCAACTATTTACCCTAAAAAATATAGTAAAAATAAACAAATGTAAGAATAAATATATACTAATTTAAATAATATTGAGAAATTTTTATGAATGAAATAAAATAAAAAGAATCTCTAGACAACAACTAATTTTATATAAGAACACTAATATGAGAAGAGGAAATGAAAAAAAAAACATAGAAATATGATACCAAATTGAGAGTTGTTTGCAAAAGTCTTGTTTATAATGAAGAGACAATAATAAGGAACAAAATCAATACCTAATAATGAGAAATATTTGCTAAGATATTTTCCTATTAAATCATATGATATCTTCTTATTAATGTAATCAATGTTGAACCACCTCATTAAACAATGACTTGTCTTGATGTGTAAAACTTTTTGGTGAGATATTAGGTCCTTTGCTTACGTTGGACATTCTTGTTCAAGCAAATATTACCTTTTTGTGTGTTTGGATGTCTGTGCATGTTTGGGTGGTGGGAGATCTTAGGACCATAATGGGGAAGGAATAGAGTTGTATTGTAGTTCCTTTTGTTGAAATCAGTTTCTAATATGAATATTGATTGGGACAATTTGTCAATTATGTTATGTCAGGACCATAATCATGATTTCATTGTAATGTTTCCTGATTGGGACCCATCAAATTCTGAAACTGGCGTATCCAACAACCAGAAGAAGATTAACTTGTTGCGACCTGTAAATACAAGGTACTTATTGCAGGAAACACCTTCTGATAAGCCACGGGCTCATTTGTGGTACCCCTCTGATGATGTAATTAAGGCATTACAGCTATTCCTAGCAGGTGGGAAGAATCTTTCTACAAGTCTCACATATAGGTAATCTATTGAATTTAGTATATACTAAAAATTTAATTTCTGTTTAATCACTTATCAATTATTAATATGAAGCGTAATATAATGTTAAAATTTTCTTTGTAATAAATCACTTCTACTTTGTAAACATCCACATCATCCATATTTGACTAAGGTAGACCAATTTCTCTGCATGTCATGATACCAGATTAATCTTTTTAATTACTTTGTCAATAGTAGTGTTCAGGAAAACAATTTAAGAGCAATAGTTGGATAATGCACTACTTTAGACATCAAACTTATATTATAGAATTAGAGGTGTTGATTTTATTTGGTGGGAAGGAATTCTCCTTCATATTTCTTATGATTTGTTGAGATGGTCTTCCACATTTGAGATTTTCCTAGTGGGTCCCCCCACTTTTGTATTTCTTTTCCTTTATATATGCTATCAGGAATGCTGCAGATCATTGTTACAAGTTATAATGTTTGTTGGAGATCTTACATCAACTAGAGATACAACTAAATTATAGAATAAGTGTTTGTAAACCTCACCTTACAAGCTAGTTTCTGAGATTGAGTTAGCTTAATACTTTCTAAGATGGTCTTAGAGTCTATATTAGTTAGGTTTGTTTGGGCCTATGGTGTCATCTGCTACTGGGTCTCCCTCTATTCCCAGGCTTGTGATGTCCAATCCTTAACGTGAAGGGGTATATTAGAGATTGCACATGGACTAGAGATATGTCCAAATTATAGTATATGCAAACCTCACCTTAAAAGTCGGTATGTGAAGTTGAGTTAGACTTAAACTTCACTTTCTAAAAATGTTAACCTAATTAGGATTATACCCTGTGCATTGATGCTTTAACATCCTTATTTTCATTTAAAAAAGACATCAAACTTAGACCAACCTGCAAAAGTGATATGTTGCGTGAAAAAAATGTCACTAACAGAATAAATATTTTATAATCATATGGTCTTTTCTTGAGGTATAAAAATATACTATGCTAGCTTAAGGATCAAAACTTGTGCATTGATCTATATAGAAAATAGAAATCCATGTAAAGTAAGCAAGTCAATCACTTCTCATGAATGGAATGATTATAAGTTTGGTGCTGTTTTATGTTCATCAAAGGAAGGAATAAAGTTTCAGGTCTCACCTGACAAAATTTGGTGAATTCCCAGTTTGCTCTATATTGGGAAGAAGTCAAACTTTGCTTTGCACAAAACTTTGCCCATGCACACACAATGAACATGAGAGATAAAAAGAGAAAATGATTTGGTCAACTATATCAAAAGTGCTGTCATCTTTCTGACAGGTATGACCTGGTTGACTTGACACGGCAAGTATTATCAAAATTTGCAAACCAGTTATACTACAAGGCAGTTTCTTCGTTTCAGAAGAAGAACATTGAAGCTTTGCAATTTCACAGCAATAAGTTCCTTCAACTGATAAAAGATATTGATGTACTGCTTGCTTCGGATGATAACTTTCTTCTTGGAACTTGGCTTGAGAGTGCTAAGAAACTGGCAGTCAATCCAAGTGAGATAAAGCAGGTAAGGGACAGGTGTTTACCTACAAACAATCCTTCACAGTGACACCTGTTTTCAGCAAATCATTTGGATTTTGTTGAAATTAATGATTTCAATTTTATCTAGTTAGCATGTTCTACTCACTACTGTGATAATGTGGTTATTCAGATGAAGATTGGGTTGGATCTCCATCTGACAAGAGATCCACCTCCAGATATTGCGTTTTTACTGGGAACATTTTTGTTGTCCTTCAATACAAAGTTTCATTTTATTTCTCATTCATTGGTTGTTCATAAATTAAGTCATTCTCATCTTGCTTATCATTGAGGTATCAGTCCACTAAGAAAATGAGATGGTTTAATGCGTTTACCTTTTCTCCACAGTATGAATGGAATGCTAGGACACAAGTGACAATGTGGTTTGATACCAATGCCACTACTCAGAGCAAGCTCCATGATTATGGTAAAAGCTGCCCTTTTAAACTTTGCTACACTATTCCAATTTAATTCTTGTTTTTGATGTTTTCTATTTGTCTGGTTTCTGATTAGCCAACAAGTTTTGGAGTGGACTTGTGGAAAGCTACTATCTCCCTCGAGCTTCAACTTATTTTAATCATTTGTTAGAAAGCTTGAGACAAAATGAGAAGTTCAAGCTGATTGAGTGGAGAAAACAATGGATTTCACAGTCAAACAAATGGCAGGAAGGTAATGAGCTCTACCCAGTAAAGGCCAAAGGAGATGCTCTAGCCATCTCTCAAGCTCTCTATGAAAAGTATTTTGCAAAATGAATTGATAAACTGTTATTGGAGAATATCATTGCACAAACCTAAGTGTTCATGTGTTATTTTCCCATGTAATACAATATCTCAACAATTGAGTTTTGAGCTACATGTTTGTTCCAAATGAATTGTTAAACAATAAAAAACATACTTTCACTTTTTTGTTTTGGTAAATAACTATTTGGATCATGGAATGTGTAATGAAAGAACGCAAAGGCTGCTGCACTTCCACACGTTCTTGTTCTTGTGACACTTTCATAGGGTTTTTTAATTTCAAAAATGTCTTTCTGTACAAAAATTAAAATATATGAAGTGTATGGTGTGGTGTAATTTATACATAATCTAGAAGCATTTTTCAAATTTTAGATTACATAATCCAGAATTTTTTTCCAAATTTGGGATTAACTTTTAAATTACATAAATTGAAATTGGAAGTTATTTATTGATTTGAGATTATCTTTAAGATTATGTAATCTAGAATAAAAAAAATTAAAAAACCTTTTGGATTCTACAAATTCGGAAAATACTTTCAAATTCAAAAATATCTTTCGAATTAGTTTTTTTTTTTAAAAAAAGAGAAAAAGACACTCAAATAGGTGACAAAGCATGGAAGAAAAGAGTGGAAGTGCTTGGAGGTTCCACTGTGAGATAAAAGGGAAGAAGGAGGGAAGAAGGTGAAAAAAGTGTGTGAGATTTTAAGATTAATTTAATTTTTAGTGAATGATAAAAATGTATATTCATATTTAGTATAAATATGAGTGTGATAAATATGAAGGTGTAGGAAGAAACACTCGAAGCAAATTATCTCTAGTCAGGGATGCAGTAAAAGTGTGATATTTATATTTTTTTTATTAAAGTTTCGTGGGATCATTTACCATTAAATTATAGTATTTAAAGATTAAGTTGATATTAAATATATTTTATGATATATGTGTAACTGTTGTACTTTTTATGATGATGTTGAAAAGGATTTGAAGATAATATTGTTGCAATTAGAGTTCTTTTGTTCACTATAATTTATATTTGTTAAATATGTGAATGGTATACACTTAATTTCACATAAATATAATTTTGTTAAAACATTGAGAGAGAGAGAAGGTGATACAATTAGAGAATGTACCACGGTCTTAAAAATTTATTAATTTCTTAATAAAATAACGTCAAAATTTAAAAAATAAAATACAAGAAGTCTTGATATAAACTCGTGCGAAGTATATATAAAAACTAAATGCCGATTAAAAAAAAATGTATGAGATAAAGTCGTAGGAAAATAAATATTTGTTTTTGTAATAATTTGGAAGATGAAATAATTTATTTGTGTAAAAAATAAATAGAAAAAGTAATAAAGTTGAATTATTAGCAATGATATTTATGCAGGAAGAAGATATTTTGAAATGGAATCCCAATCATTGAATTCAATGGCTCTCTTCTGCAACTCTTTCTCCTTCTTTTCTCCCTCTCTTTTGCATCCTCCCTCACATCTTCGCCGTCAATTTTCATCTCCCAAAGCTTCCTTAAGCTCTTCCTCCCACGAATCCAAACCACCGCAGACTGTTTCTTCTGCAACTTCCGCCGCCACTTCTCCTTCTTCCTCTCGCCCCCCTGACCCCGACTTCAACTACGCGCTCGCCAGCCCCAACGGCAGCCCCCTCCTTAGGTTCGTTCGAGCCACCGAGTCTTCCATTGAAAGGGTATTTTCTCTCTTTTTCTCTAATATCATAGATAAGAACAAAAAAACTACTTCTCTAATTTTGACCTAATCTTCTTAAATAACTTCGATCATGCTTTTTATATCCTAATTAGATTCAAATTTTCTTTTAACACATTACATATACAAAATGCCAAATTCTCTTTACAACCTATATACTTTTAAATTTCCTTTTATTTCATAAATAAAAATTAATACATTCCAAAAAATAGATATTGAAGAGATTATTATGTTTCAAAAATAAATATATAGAAAAAAATCAAAATTTCAGGATAAAAAAATACATAATACAAAAGAAAGAAAGTCCTAAAACATATACTGGAAAAGATTCTAGTATTTTTATGTGTATTCTATTTTATTTGAGGACATTTTTGTCTTTTCATAGTGAAATGGTAGCAGTAATATGGTGCAAGAAGTAATTGTCGTACAAAATTTATATCACTATAAACGTGGTATTCGGTCTGATCCGGCTAAGTGCTGGTGGGCCAACCCAATTCGAGTTTGTGAGTTAAAATAAGGTTTTTTCTTCCTGTACCCCATATTCTCATTATTGCATACCCTACACCCCGCTATTACTAATTGCACTTCCATACTAACAGAAAGAAAAAGACAAAAATACACTCTTTCATTGTACCATTGCCATTGCATTTGAGGGTGGAGATTGAGAAAATAAGAATTATTATATTCTTCATATACACCAACAATTTTTTACTAATTTATATTTTTCGAAGAAACACATTATCCTATTTCGTAAATTTTTGAACAAATCGTAGGCAATTGTTCCCTGCACCCAATATTTTTAAACTTGCACCCAACACAAATTGAAAATTCCAAAAATACCCTTTATTTTGAAAATGAAAATCCGAAAATAAAAATAATGCATTCTAGAAAAGTAGATCCAGAAAAGATTATTGTCTTCCATAAACAAAAATCAAATCCTATTCCGGATAAAAAAAATCCATAAGGTATTTTTATGTGTACCCTTTTTTTAAGGGTATTTTCGTCTTTTCGCCTATGCAGTGATTCTGGTGCAGGAAGCAATTACCCAAATTGTATTATGATTTTGAGAAAACTAGAAACCTGGTGAATAAAAAATAACATTAATAAGTAGAAAAAAAAATTAATTAAAAACCTAAAATAGTGAAAGAGAGGAAAGAACCATAATAAATTTAGGGACTTTGATTTTGAGAGAAAATAAATAATTTTAATTTTTTGTTTCAACTATTTTAATTTTTTTCAATATTAATTAATGTATGACCTTCACAATTACATTAATTAATGGATTTCCTCGATATATGTTAAGTTAGTACCTTTTTTTTTCTTATATATGTTAATTTATATCCTGTACATACATGTATTTCAATATTTTAAAAGTTTCAATGTTGAACCATGTATAACTAGAATTAATAAAATTATTGTAAATTTAAAAAGTATCTAAAATAATATTAAAAGAATATAAATGATGCTAAAAACTAATTTTTTTCTTCATATATTTAATTATGTAAAATTAATTTTAGAAAATGATTATAATTAATTAAAATATGATATGTTGAGCAGGTGATTTTCGACTTCCGTTTCTTGGCGTTATTTGCTGTTGGAGGGTCCTTGGCAGGCTCACTCTTGTGCTTTCTAAATGTAAGCTCTCTCAATACCCTACATCTTTCTAATACCTAAATTATTTTTTGACATTTTTATTGATTTTTTTTTTAATTTCAGAATGTAAAATTTAAAAACATTCTCAATTATAAAATTTGGAAATTAAAATTTATAATTTGTTTATTCTAGATTCTATTCGAAATGAAATTTTGTATTTTAGATCTATATTTTAAAATATAAATTATATTTTGTATTGTATATTTAGAAATTAATTAATTTATTAAAATTGAGGAACTGATAAAAAAAATGGGTAGACTAAAATCAAATTTATATAAAATTTCAGATATTAAACATATAATTGAGTTTGCAGTTAATGATGATGACAAACATTACTGGATGATTTTAGGGTTGTATTTATATTATTGATGCATACAAAGTCTATTGGACAAGCTGTGTTAAAGGAGTTCACACTGGACAGATGGTTCTGCGCTTGGTTGAAGCAATTGGTAATTTATTGCTTTGTATTTACTCTATTTGGATCATCAAAACATCAAAGAAAAAGACAAATAAACTATTCTATGTTACTGTTTTGCTTTAAATTATCAAACTTGTGTTAGCCACTTAAAGATTTTCTGGAACATTATCAGAGAAAAACATTTAAATCATCCTTAAACTACATAGTTCCAAATGTATAATGGTGTTATACCTCATGCAAATTGTATACTGAAATTATGTTTTCATGGGGAAGCCCTTTTTTAGTTATATGTTTGATCTCAATTTCTGATAAGATTATGTTTACTACTTGCACTTAGCCATTTTGACTTGCTGCTGCAGATGTTTATCTTGCTGGTACAGTTATGTTGATTTTTGGTATGGGCTTATACGGTTTGTTCATAAGCAATATACCTCCTGATGTTCCACCTACTGTAGACCGTGCCCTTACAGGATCCTCTTTGTTTGGAATGTTTGCTATGAAGGTAATAACTATACCACACTTCTTTTATATTTTTATAATCAAGAACATCCAAATTACATTTATTTAGGAAATTTTAGCAACTTAGTATTTTCAGTGTAAGAAAAATAACCTGGAGAAAAGTTCTAGTCAGTGACCTTGTTGTTAATGTAAGGAAGTGGGGGCATAGGCCAAAACCTACCAAGAAAAGTTATAATGTGGCAGAGAAAATCTATCTAGAGATTACAAGATTTAAGAAATCAGGTACATTATCTCACCAAGAGAAATCCTGGGATGTTTTCCCTCCCTTAAAATGTGAGTAAAATTTTCCTTGCTTAGATGATTTAAAGCTATTCAACCACTTACATCCAAAGAAGATTATAGCCTTTATCAGTTGCAATTTCAAAAATACTAAAATTGCACTCATTGCTTTAGCATACAACTGACTGTATCCAAGAGATCCAACAAAAAATTGAAAAATAGAATTCAAACTCTATGATTTTAATGATTTTCATTCATGTATTATTTGTATACAGATACACTGTTATTATAGTATTTTACTCCTACAAGAGCTAGATAAGAAAATCTATAAATCAATATTAAATTAAGAAAGATTTGATTATACAAACCTATAATCTAGCCAATCAAATATCTTCATCTCAACACAAAACAACCAACATCAATAAACAAAATGAAGTTTTCTTAATCCACCATCTTTCATTTTTATGTATATTTATTGGCAAGCTTTCTTTCATTTTCTAGCATCATTCAATGCTAAATATTATCCAATTTCCATTTAATTAATTGACATGATTCTTATATATTGGAAAAGAAAGTGAATATATTATTTATCTTTTTCAGGAGAGGCCTAGGTGGATGAAAATATGCTCACTTGATGAATTGAAGACAAAGGTGGGACATGTTATTGTCATGATTCTTTTGGTAAAGATGTTTGAGAGAAGCAAAATGGTTACCATTGCAACAGGATTGGACTTACTAAGCTATTCAGTTTGTATTTTCTTATCATCTGCATCTTTGTATATCCTCCATAACCTACATAAGTCAGACTAGAATGTAATTGATAATGTTATATACTAAGTTCATATTTGTAAGAATAAGAGCTCCTTATCCAAACTGTTAGTGCTGAAATCTTCTATTCATCCTTCAGTTCATTTTCGAACTTATCTTTTCTGTGAATTAGGACAAGGATTAGAAAACTAGTCTTTGAAAACTGAAACATGAAACCATATTTGAGTTAGATTAAGCACTGTGAAGGGTGAAAACTAAAATGAATTTGAAACTTTGAACATGTAAGTGTCTGTTGAGAAATTGTGAGATTGATAAAGGAGTGCTGCTATGTATTCTCTTTTTCTTACTCTTAACCTCTCACAGTTCTTTAACTTTTTTCTGTCACCTATTATTTTGTTTTGGTTTAATGTGACATGCCAATTTTAATTATAAATTTTCTAGTGGTTCATTTTTTGCGCTTAAAAAATACTTTAATATATGTACAAAACCAATGATGATATCAAACCACATAAATTGTCTCAATTCATAAAAATATTAGATAGTTTGAGAAAAAAATAACTATATAAGCTTCTACAAGTCATTGAATTTACAAAGAAAATGCCTCCTACACACAAATTGCACTCGGTATAGTTTTTAAAATAATTATTTTAAAAGTCAACAAAACTTATTATATATCTTGATCTATAATTTAATTATAGTATAAAACTAATTTTCAACGTTAACATTTTTTATTTCTTTTGAGAAACTAAAATATACTTAATCATTTATTTGATTTTAAGCTGCCACATTTTGGGAACAGAAGAGACAAATGTGATAATGAATAATTTGGCCTAGCATGGTAGCTATAGCACACTGCATAATTGTGTGAATGATATCCACAAAAGTAGATACTTTTTCATGCCTTTCATCTTGCCCCACACAGCAGAAACTAAATTTGAAATATCTTCCCCAGTTGTTCCATGGCCTAAGCTAGAATATGCTCATCCCCAACATGTCTCTTTCTTCCCTTCCCTCCTTTCCAATGCACCATTCTCTTCAACCTACTAAGTTTGGCACCAACAGTGATACATCAACAGAAGCAGTTACTCTGGTCAATGCTTCTGTTCAGACAGAGGTGTCTGTTATTGGAAACAATGAGAATGGGAGCATAGTTGGGTTTAGAAAATCTTGGTTTTTGAGCTCAAGGGAAGAAGCAGAGCTTTGTTTAGATCTCAGGGTATCCTCAGATAAAACACAAACACCACGAGTAAGAACACTATTTGGCAGCATAATTTTCTTTCTAAGATGTTTTTCTTCTGTTTATGTACCTATTCAATTTTATATAAACTCTACACTACACATCTGTGGTTGGAAAAACATATCTAAAATATGTATGAAAGGCTTTTTCATAAATGTTTTTAGATAAAAAAATAAAACAGTTTTTACAACTAGAAATTTTGATGGTGACTTTCATTTCAAAAGGAACCATAATGTTTGTTTGTATTGCATAATAACTAGCAGCAGGGAGCAAAGAGTGAAGTTGCTAAGCTAATAATCAAAGGGCTTGAAGAGCATTCTGCAATCCCAAGAAGGTCCTTACTTAGTCTGGATAAGGCATTGTGCAATGCAAGAGAGTCTAAAGAAAGATTAGCCAATGATTATCGCGGATTAGTTACCTCTATTGCAGCTGGGTATCTAGGCAAAGGTTTAAGCCTTCAAGACCTCATTCAGGTGCATGTTCATTGTAGTATTTCACTATTTGTTACTGTTGGAGATCCCACATCGACAGACAGATATTAGAACATTACATAGTATATAAGTGGGTGTAAATCTCACCTTATAAGCCGGTTTTATAAGGTCGAGTTAGGCTAAAAGTCCACTTCATTATAACATAGTGTCAAAGAATCATTTTCAATATGATCTCTGCACATGAATGGTTTGATAAGTTTTTGTGTATTAGGACCAAATTCAGAATCTCCTACACTTATGGGAACTAAATTAAATGAGTAAGCTAAATTATTTTTCCAGGAAGGAACCGTTGGACTTCTTAGAGGAGCAGAGAAATTTGAGCCAGAAAGAGGATATAAACTATCCACATATGTTTACTGGTGGATTAAGCAAGCCATGATAAAAGCTATAGCCAGAAAGTCCAGATTAGTGAGATTACCGGTGAGGCTTTGATTCATTTTGGTCTTATTCATCATCCAAAGTGTTTGTGTAATAAACTAGTTTATGAAGCATAACCTGACATTTTTAAAGCAGCTCTTGACACAGTAAGACTTAAGAAGTGGACTAGTTATTGTGAATGGTTGGTTAGTTTGTGATTTACAGAGTGGAAAGAGTGAGATGGTGGCCAAAGTTGCTCAGGCCAACAATATCTTGAGCTCAAGACTGAGGAGAAAACCCACATACGATGAAACTGCTGAAGTGCTCAATGTGAAGGCTTCCACCATTAGGCTTGTTTCTGAAAAGAGCAGAAAACCAATTTCATTGGACAAAGTTGTAACTGATTGTGGCCACATGACACTTCAGGTCTAATAACTTGTTCACTTCATATGTAAGTTATATGACTTATTTGATCAACTACTGATTGGTTTTCGTTTGGTGTTCCCAATCAGCTGGGAACCTGAACTGAGAGTTTTATGACATGTCAGAATATACTAAAAAATACATTTGTTTCTTAAAATCTGTCTCTGTTGGAGACTCATATCGATTAAAGATAAAAATATTTCATAATATATAAATGAGTGTAAATATCGTTTTATAAACTAGTTTTATAAGATTGAGTTAGGTTTATAGTACACATTTTAATAGTCTGAAAATTTAGTCTTGTAGTAGCTAGACTTAGAACATTTTTGCAGACTCGGATTACAAACTTGGTTTACACTTCCACATTAAACTTTGTCCAAAAACATCTATCTTTAAAAGCTAGATTTGAGTTACTTTGGCAAACTTAGTTTACAAATTTAAATTTACCTCAAACTTAAATTTAAAAAATAAGATTGAAGAGTGTACTTATTTGTTTAACTTGTTCATCAAAACTCTGATCAGGAGATTATACCAGGGCCAGAGGACATGACTCCAGAGAAGATGGTTAAAAGGCAACTAATGAAGCAGGAAGTGATGAAGCTTCTTAACACACTTAGCAAGAGAGAAGCAGAGATTCTGACATTGTACTATGGACTCAATGGAGAGACCCCTCTGACTTTCAAGGAGATAGGAGGAATGATGCAGCTGTCTAGGGAGAGAATCAGACAGATTAATGGAATTGCATTGTCAAAATTGCGACAAACCAGTATCATAGATAATCTCAAGTTCTATCTTGTATAGAACAGCATTTTGGTCATAAACATTACTGAAAAAGAAGAAATTAAAATCAATGATTTAGGAAACATGCATGTGATATGTGCTAAACCAAGTGTTCAAGAACCAAAACAAGTATCACCCTTCACAGTCTTTTTTGTTTCTCTTCTCATATGAGTAGAGACTGATGACCAAAGTATCAACCTTTCAACATGGGAGTTACACTAATCAATCAACTCATCCCTTTAACCCACTCTCTCTTTTTTGGGGAAAAAACTACTCATTGGGACAATTCCACAAACACTTTCTGCAATAATTATGAAAAATACTTTCCAGAAGAGAATCATAAATTGCTTTTTAAAGCTCTCTCCAAAAAGGACCATTCTAGAACATTGTGGGAGGGTATTTTTCTAGAATGACAAAAAATAACAAAATATACCTCAATTTTGAACACATAAAATCAAGAATTTGATAAAAATAGTTTACATAAACAACTAAGTTTAATAGAATTGCAATGCAATGAAATCAAGGTAAAATTTTCATATCTTTAATAAAGAAATATATAAAATTTGTAGAAGGGGTGGAGAGGACAACCAAAGTCTAGTGTAAAGATAGGAATTGGGGTTTACATTTTTTTAGATAAAAGGGCATTTTGGCAATAAAAGAATAAAGGAAAGAACAATGTAAATAGAAGTTTAGGAAGTGTGACTAGCAAATACTTTTCAATAATCACAACTAACAAATAGATATATGGATGAGAAATCCTAAGAAACTATTCTAGATAGCGAGAAACAAAGTCTTGATTGTTTCTTCTTGCACCTCCATATCTTCTTCTGCCACCTCCATACACAACATGAAAATACATTTTTATCCTTCTTGTGTCACCCCATAGAGTAGTTTCTGGATTATGTAATCTGGAAACTCATTTGAAAAAAGACTTCTGGATTATATAATCCAGAAGCTAAATAAGACTTCCGGATTATGTAATTCGAAAAGTAAGCTAAAAAAGGCTTCCAGATTATGTAATCCGGAAGCTAATCACAAATTTGAAAAATGACTTCTGGACTACGTAATCTGGAATATTATAGAGGAGCATTTTTTGAAATTTGAAAATTTATGGATATAAGAGAAGAAGGTATGGAGGTTCAAGAAGAAACAGTCCAAAGTCTTTTGTTGATATAAATAGGTGTTAATTTATCGTCTATCCAAACTAGCCAATCACCCACGAAGATGTATCTATGGAACTCCAAATAAGGATGCATATATGGAACAAGACTTTTGCACCAATTGATAAAAGGAATATTGTAAGGATATTTTGTCCTTAAACTTCGATAATATCATGTTAAAATGTCTTTCTCCTTGAAGAAGGAATCTACAAGAATATTTCACTTGGGGTTGAAGGAGTGAAAAAATAAAATGTGTAGACTGTGAAATGCTCTTTATGGACTAAAACAATCCCTAAAGCTTGGTTTGGAAGATTCACAAAAGGTACAAAGGGATTTGGCTACAAACAAAGTCAAGAAGATCACACATTGTTTACTAAATATTTAGAAAAAAAGGGTAGCAATACTTTTCATTTATGTTAATGATATTATAATGCCTCGAAATGATAAAAAGTTATGAAAATTATGTTAAGTCTTAATCCATTCAGGAATTTGAGAACACAAAAGTCTAGATCTATCAATACTTGCGGACATAAATGAGTGACTTACAAAGACATACTTTTTTGGATCCATTAACTGGAGGGTTAATTTTCTAACTTGTATTTCTTTTAATTATGCTAATTATATAACTAATTATTTATTATTCAATGCAGGCTTCATTGATAGATGGTTCTAATTATATCCACGAATTACATAATAGTGTGATTTTGTTCACTTAAAATTAAACCCAACTAGGAAATGAAAAACTTACAATGGTAACTTTATTATTTTTCATCACATTGGACAAGTATAAGTGTATTTCGATTTAACACATGTCATTATTATAACTAGAATTGTGACAAATATTTTAAGTGGAGAGAGTAGAAGAAGATAATTGCAATTCATGTAATCTAAGGTTAGACAACTTTTAGTACATGCAATAATTATTTTATTTAAAAATTCTATGTAAATAATTTTTTTCACTTGTTTCTCATTTCAGTGTAATGGACAAGCTGAGTTATTCAATTGTAGTTACTACGTTATGTACTAGATGAGAGTCATCATTTGTGCGAGTATTATTGACTCTTGAATAAAGGTAACACATTTCTAAATTTTATAATTGTATCTTACTTTTATGCAGATGAATATTACATAATGACATGAATGAAATGTTTATGTATTTAATGATTAATCTCGATTGTCCCAATGAAAAAAATAATAATGAGTAAATAGTAATTAGTTATTTTATTTTTTTGAGCTGAGTTAGATTAATCTTTTATTTATTGAACTTTTTTAATATAAATGTTAGGGTTATATATTATGTATATCTGGATTGCTGTGTCTTTTATTTATGTTGTACTATTAAGTTACATAATTAATCCTAAATGTTCTACTTATAAAACCTATTTTTAAATATTTAATATTTGATATATTAAATGTTTTATATTTCTTATGCATTTAATTTTATCATATAACCCTTAAACAATTGTATTAATTAGAATATTTTATTACTAGCCGAAACTAAATTGTAATTAACTAATAAAAATCAATGTAGAAACTTAAAAAATACAAATGCCAGCTACAACAATAGAAACTCTATTTTTTGTGATCATTAAGTAATACAATTACTGTAATATATAAAATTTATACTTTACCTTTTACCTTTTGTATAAGTATTAATCAATGTAGTTATCTATATAGTAACAGTATTTTTTGGCACGATATTACTTTTATGTTTCAAATAAATAAATAAATGGTAAGATATTTGACGAGAGAGATTAAAAGTAATTATAACAAAGTTTAGAGACTTTGTTCATTTGAAATTTAATTTCATGAAAAGACGAAGGACCAAGAAAATAAACATTGAGGAACTGAAATTAAAAATTTTGAAAAACATTTAAAACATAGGTTACGAAAAATATGAGTGGATTTTACGTTAGATAAATTAATTACATGTTAGATGACATAACTAAATGACTTGATAGCCACAGTATTACAACCAAAAAATGGAAAAAAAAAAAATGCAGAATAAAACTAATGATATTTTTATTTATAAAAAACGTGCATAACTTTTTTATTTATTTTTATGTCTAATATATATATATATATATGTTAAAGTAAAAAAATATAAATATAAAAAAACCAAACATTTTATGGTTCTTACTAGTAAAATCAAATTTAGTTGATTCTCTCTATCAATTCAAGTCTCATCCCCAAATAAAATGATGTAAAATATTTGTTTTTGTCTTTAATGGTTTAAAAAATTTTATTTTCTGAATATTCATATTGATAAATTAAATCATAAAATTTTAAACTTGCAAATCCGATTTAGTTATAGAAAAAACTTATATAAATAAAATAAATGATCTTTCCGATGTAAGATTTTTAGACAAATATAAATGGGTTATAAATTTTGGTATTCAGTATTATTTATAGCATATCATTTCAAACACAAAATTTCAGAACTCATAACTCTATCTAGATATATATATATATAAACTTAAATGAAAGACGAAAATTACAAATTACCTTTCAAATATCTAATTTTAGAATACATAACAATCACTTTTGGAATTTCTGCTTCATAAACAAAGATGAAGTTAAGAAGAATTCTGAATTTTAAATTTTATGTTGGATGGTGTGTTAAATGATATAGTGCAAGAAAAGAAAGCATCAAATTTATGTACTAGGTGGAAAATAAACGGGTAGAGAGTGATTGTTAGAGTGAGAGTGAGTTGAGTTTCTTATCCGTTATCCATGATTTTGGCGGTGTCGCCGTTGGGAAGATGGAGACTCTGCAATAGCCAAATGTTTACGCTTCAGACTGCTAATCATTTCGGAATCGGAATTCCAACCGCCAACGCCGCCACTCGCACCCGGAGTCAGGCTACCGGAGTCTCCGGAGTGAGGTTTGACGGTCCGGTGCCTCTAAACGGCGACGTTCTGGAGAAGGAAGTGCTCTTCGAGCAGTGCGTGACGCGGACTCTCTCTCCGGCGTTGACATTGGAGGAAGGACTCGAGAAATTGAAGGACGCACTCCACACGTTGAAGTTGCAGAGGCCTCCTTCCTCTACTGGATTCCTCCGATTTCAGCTCGCCGTCCCTCCCAGTTCCAAGGCCTTCTCTCTCTTCTGCTCTCAACCTCTCTCCTCCTCCGTTTTCCCTCTCGTTTACCTCTCCAAGAACAACGCCGATTCTAAGTCGCTCTACGTCAACGGAACTCGCGGCGTTTGTGCCGTCGGTGCCGCTGTTTCATTTCTCCCTCCAACCTCAGACCACCGCACTTTCGTCAATAGGTATTTTTCTGTTAATATTCTCACTCACTCACTCACTCACTCACTCACTCACTCACTCACTCACTGCATTGTTCTATTTGGTTAGAATTATGAAGCAATGAAGGACTGACACAGACTTTTCTTTCTGCAGATATGTGTCATCTGATTCCGCCAACGTAGTGGCGTATGGTTTTATGGATGTTAATTTGGATGATGGTAATGTGAGTCACCAGGAAGGTTCGTTTTGGTTTTTCATCCCTCAGGTATCAATCAACTCTTAATAGCGCTTTTGAATAATTCTTTATGATATATCGTCATTGTTACAGGCTTTGTTTGGAGAATCTTCTCCATAAGCCTTTTTCAGAAAAAAAAAGAAAGAAAAATGAAATAAGCTTCTCATCACAAGCTAATTTTAGCTTATACATGAGCTAGTTTGTAGAAGTTATTTCTGATTTACTTCTCCAAAATCTGAATTTTATCCCATGTATAAACTAGTCTTAGCTTATGGCGAAACTATTATAATTTTTCTCTTATAGAAGTGCTTACAGTGGAGTTTCCTCAAAACATGCCCATAATATTGTTTGCTGCTTCCGTTTCTGGCTGCAAATTTTGTCATGGCAGATTGAGTTGGATGAGCTGGAAAGTGTTTCCATTCTGTCAATGACGCTAGCATGGGATGACTTTTCTCACTCTACTTTTCAAGAAGCCTATTATTTGCTTGAAGTTTCTCTAGACCAGGTGCCCGACTTGTCTTTATGATATCTTTTAGGTCTTTGTTTTGTATATTTACCTTTACCTTCATTATACTAATACTAACATAATATAGGCAAGCCTTCGGGATCGTGTTAATAACCAACTAAAAGTGTAAGCAATTAGGTATAGTTCATGAGTGGTTTTGCATAACACATATTCACTGTTAATAGCCCTATGGACATGAAGTGCGAGTAATGCTAATGCATAGGCCCGTTCTACCTTGTATTGAAATTGAACTTCTCTTTAGAAGAGTTCTGACCACTTGTTCAGATAAGCTTTGCTAGTGTCAGTGACCAACACTCCTAAAAGAAGCTTTTAGCAAAAATGTTTCATTTTTTTTATCAGCTTTAGCAAAAGGTTTCATGAATAATTTTTACATATCAAAATCTTAGCATACCCAATTTAATGAACTATGTACCGAGATGAGACTAGACTGGGGGAAAATACCAACATTTAAGTATATAAATCCAAGATTGCATTGCTGTTGCTCATTAAATTTTGACAAGATTAGGAACCGGTTTTGATATTGGGAAATTGATAAAAGTGGATAGGATTGGGAACTGGTTTTACAGAGGAAGAAATTGTGCTCAATAACACAAAAATGAGCGAGAGAGTGGCAAAAGAACTCAGCAAAACCAATCGTCAAATCCTTTCATCCTCTTACTGTTTTCTCATTCTCTCCTCATCCATTTTCGTTCCTCTCTGTAATAATTCATTATCTTTGCATTTTGTATTTCAATATACAGACTTATATCACCATATATGTTTTTTACATTGCCCCTTGCTTCTATCATTTTTCAAATAATTTGGAATTCTAAGGTAAACAGTGAATTATATTTTCTTTTTTTGTCAGTTTCTTAAAACTGAACAGTGAATTATTTCTATTTGTCAATGAAAAAGCAACCTTTCATTATGGTTTCATTGGGCCTTTCACTTTGTTTCATTTAATTTAGTGGATCCTTTTCTTCTTGTGTTATGAAAAAAATGAAAATAAAAATATAAGCTCCCGTCTGTATTCATGCCTGATATTATATTTCTTATGGTTTAGGTTATGTGTCATGTCTGGTCTACTATTGACAAATGGAAATCCAAATGCATTAGAGGTGCTCTCAGAAAACTCAATTTGGTTGAAGATAGATCTATTCCAAGGGTATAAGCTCATTTCTTCCATAATGTGTAAGCTTTTCTTGAAACAACTAGTTGTTACTTAATTGCCAATATTTGAATCGAGCTTGTTGCAAATGTGTCAATATGAGAGTCCTTCAAGGATTTAGTGAACAAGTTTTCTAGTTGGTCATTGAGTTAAATAAGTTAGTGATAACTCAAAGCGACAATCAATTTCTGTGTTTAGTCATCTTGTGGAGAACAAAGTTGATGCAATGTGGAGAACAACTTGATTGTTGCTTTACTATAGTATCCTAATTGTCTCCAAATTTTTGTTATGGAAGTTGCTAATGTGTTGCATTTTACATCATACACATGACATTTAGAGTAGGAAAGTAATATGTTTTGCATATTTAGATTAGTTGCCTCAGCTATGTAATCTTGGACGTAGTTGCTGCCTAATATAGTATCATTTTTACTAATCAAAAGTTAGAATGCCATTTCATCATTATATTAACTGTAATTGTAACTAGGTTTGTACACCAGTTAGTATCAATCATTTGCAGCATTTGTAGAAAATATATATACGAAGGAAAGTAAATGTAGAATAAAATGTGAAGCCCACATTTATCTCTATAAAAATCATATGAAATAAAGGGAGGAACACCTTCCTACCAAAATAACCCCGATTTGTAATCCCAAAGGAGGTAGACTATCAAAACATCTATTTGTTTCTCTAAAAATATGTGATATATGAAAATATATATCTTTTAAAGTCTCCACTCAATTCATCCATATATTCTTCAATCTTCAAGGGAGCAATCTCAATTGCTTGAATAATCTCCATAACCTCTGCCTCAAATGTCAAGCTAACATGAAGAGATATAGAAAACATCCCATATTTAGTGATAAATTTAATAGAAGAACTTTTTATAAACTTTAGATTTAAATATGTTTTAGGTCCTTCAAATTTGGGGCTATTTTTAGTTCCTCTTAAAAAAAATTATTTTTGAGTTCTTTGATTTTGTGTAAGGCTATTTTTAGAGTTTGGAATTAGACGATGTTAGTGACATTGATGATGTGGCAAATAAGGCCAACTCAACATTTGCCACGTGGATTTAATTGAATGACATGATTTTTTTGAAGGTTTATTAAAATTTAATTGTTTTTTGTCACTCAAATTCTATTAATTTTTTGTTTTAGTCCTCCTAATTAAATATTGCTTTTTTGGTTCTCAAATTTCAGAAAATGATCTTTCTGGTCCCTTGCCACTAACGGTGTCAAATTCGTTGTTGATGTAGCTATCAACATGCACGTCAACAATGACATATGTCACTAAAATAATGAAGTGGAAATGCACTTTTTAATTTTCTTTTGCTAAAGTATTTTTAATCTCTAAAATTTGGATCAAATTTTATTTTAGTGTGCCAAATTTTATTTATTTTTTTGGTTTCTTAAATCTTCTAATGTTGAAATAATTCATTTTGATTTTCAAAGTTGATATTATTGAAGTAATTAATAGTGTTTAATTTGAGAAAGTCAACTTTAACCATGTTTAAACATTCTTACTTCTACAACCACAATGTAGTCCCTTCTTATCTTCTATCTTTCTTGTTCTTTGTCACAGTGTCATGAATTGAATTTTGACTTAAGTTTTTATTTTGGGAAACAAAAGTTTCACACTAGTCTGGAATTAGAGATGCTAATTCACTTCTTTTTTTTTTAATTTGAGGGACTACAAAAAAATCAATTTTAAATTTGAGGGATTAAAAAATTATTTTTAAATTTGGAAGACTAATATAAAATTTGACCTAAATTCGAGGAATTAAAATGATATTTTAGCCAAAAAAACCTAAGAAATAAATTTCTTCATCATTAGATATGTAGCTGCTGACATGAATGTTGATAGCCATGTCAACAAGGAGTGTTAGTGTTTAGGGATCAAAAATAGCATTTTTTGAATTTCTGGGACTAAAAAGTAATTTTTAGATTGGAGGACTAAAATAAAAGTGATCCAAATTTGGGGAACAAAAAACATGTTTTAGCTTTTTTATTACTATCAATAATATATTATATAATAAAAATGTAATATAATTATGTTTTTAAACTGTGAAATTTAAGGTATTCCTAATCTTGGTCTTCAAAAATTAAAAAAAAAGTTTATTTTAGTGTCTCAAAATTAAAAACAATACCATTTTAATCTATAAACATTAAATTTGAAGGACTAAAAATGAGTTTTTAATCCTCAAATTTAGTCTTTAAGAACTAAAACTATATATTACTAAATTGATATATTTTTTTTAAATTTAAGGGACTATAGAAGGATGCGATGTTGTTAAATTCGAGGATCATAATTCGACTCGTAAGAGTCAATGATATATGAAAAATAATATTCAATACTTACACATAGGTTGATAATTCATTTAATAAACTATCCGAGGTAATCCATCCTATTATAAACCTTCACCAATTCATGCCATTATAAAACAAGGCAGCATACAGAGAAAAACAGAGGAACAGTGGCTGTGAGAGTGAGCGGCAGCGGTTGAGGAGCAATAATTCGTGTTAGATATTATTAAATATCTTACACTGAAATTCAACATGGTATCAATATCTGAGTGTGAAAGTTAACGAGGTTTGAGTTAGTTTGAGTTTGAAGTCTTTCTCTGAAATTCAATAGTATGTATATCCTTCCTTTCGTTCATTTTTTAAATTTAAAGTTGTTATTGGTTTATGTTTATTGTTGAGTGTTTACATTTATGAGCTCATGTTTTTTTTGTTAATTCATGTAATGCTCATATTCCAATATTTTTTTAAGCGACAAACATTTCTTGATCTATCAAAAACTTTCTCCAAGTTGTTTATTTATGATCTACATAAATTACCAGGTCTACATGAACACTATTGCACCTGGAGGAAGAGAATGTCTGAGTGACATCATGGAACTGGTATTCTATTTTTCCAGTAAATTTTTCATCCTTTATATTTTCACTTTTTCTTTTATTAATATTAAATTTACTTTTTTCCTGCATAAGTGTATGTTTTTTCACTCTTCTGCGTAATTGAACATTTCTAATTTCATTCACTTCTATTGCAGAAAGAGTCTCCATCTTCCAGTCAATTTTGTTTTAGGCTATCCGCAACCCTTGCTGTTTCAAATAATATGGTATTGTAATTTTATTGCAAATATATAATGCTTTATCTTTTATCCAGATATAGCCATATAATGCTAGAGTATAAAGGAAAAGTTAGTTAGGAAAAATCAATCAGTTTATTACTTACAAAAAAATAGAACGTAGAAATCTTGTGAGGATGGAAGAGGTAATGACCCTAAGATAAACACTTGAACTATTTAGGGAAATAAAGAATTATTGTATTGATTACGATCACACCTATACCTATTACATTCTCATCACCTTTGTTTGTAGCAACGATACCCTCTAAAATAAGGAAATAAGAATCTGCTGAAATAAAAAGAAGATCCTAAAGATATTTTCCTCCTAATTACTATGGAGATATTGAGGATATCTTTATCCTAATTTTACACCATCAAGTCCACTTTCAAAATACTTTTCCCTTGAAGTTGAGTACTAACAAAGGATAGTTTTTGATGAAAGTTATATCTATTAGGACAAAAACTCGACAAACTTGAGGTGTAAAGCAATAAAGAACCATTTGACAACTCTTGAGTCTAATCACGAAGGGGACTATGAGAATGGCCAAATGTAACCCACCAAAACACACGTGAGAGACTCAACATTAGGGGAGAAGAAGGGAAGAACTAATGTGTTCAATTGAACTAATACCTTGGAAGGCACAAGTGGGTAACCAATTAATGAGACATGTTATAGATTCTCACTGTACTATATTGAATGCATTTGATCAAATTATTATAAGAGGTTTTTTTTTAGTGCTTTATTACTTATAAAGCAATTAAGTTCAAATATTCTCTAATATTAAGTTGATGGAATAAAAGAGTTTGGAATTCAAGAAAGCCAAATTTGAGTTGGGATTTTTAAGAAAAAAAATTATTCCTTAAGTTCAATTATGATAATAACAAGTTTTTTGAAATTTAAATGATTACTGAATGATCTATATCTAAAATGCTCCATATATCTAGCTATGATGGTTGCTAGACACTCTAGTTTATTTGGGAAATTTGATTTCTTTACCATAGAAAAAATAAATTATCCAATTTATTTCTTGTTCTGTAATGCTATTTAAGATTTATTTATTTTTCTACTTCGTGGTGCATTGGAGATTTATTTAATAATGCTAGAATGAGTAAGTTTGTCTGAAATTTGTCCTTGCTATATTTCTCTCTTCTATTATCAGTTGGATCATGCCAATGAATTGCCGTACTCACTGAAAGAAAGTGCCAATATTAATGCTGTTTGGGCATCACTTATTGTTGAAGAATGCACAAGACTCGGTTTGATGGTGAGATGATCTGATAAATTGTTATAAATGTGCTAATATTAACACAATTATGATTTATTCTTTCTTTTAGTATTTCTGTATTGCTCCTGGTTCTAGATCTTCCCCTCTTGCTGTTGCTGCTGCAAGTCACAAATTGGTCACTTGTATTTCATGCTTTGATGAACGTTCACTTGCATTTCATGCTGTTGGATATGGAAGAGGATCTCACATTCCAGCAGTAGTCATAACATCATCAGGCACAGCAGTTTCTAACCTTCTTCCGGCTGTAAGTTTCATTAGTATTGCTTGTTTGACATGGTTTTCCTTATTGTCATGAATTCTGTTGAATGTATAATGATTTAATAATTTTTATGCCTGTGATTTGGTTTGTTTCCATTCTGTATGTTGTTGGTAATACACGCGTTATTGGAATTTAATGATAGATAATAACTTCTGGTTTTTCAGGTATAATAATTGTACAAAAATTGTGCGTTTTAACTCTGATTATTAGATAAAACGAACAAGAGGAACAAACTGAAATTTTTATTATTTTGGCACACTTGAAATAAGAGGAGTACAGGCTTATTTATAGACACCGCTTACAACAAAGACTACATTCACTGCTTGCATAAAAAAGCTATGGCTAATAATAGCTGGCAGCTGTAACATCTAACAGCTGTTCACACAAACTATTATTTATTTAGACTAACACTGATGATTTTATTTTAACAATATAATAATATGAAGGCTATATTTTAGGATACAAGATTATACAGGATCTCTAAATAATGGATATGTAAGTTTCCCTATTTAATATATGATTAAATATTTGACACTTATTTTTTACTTTTATTTACATAAACTTGATTTGTAGTTTTATTTCTCTAGAGGGATATGTTAATCAAGTTTGTTATGACACAAGTAATATTTTTTTATCTAATTAGATGACTGAAAATTTGCAGGTTGTGGAGGCAAGTCAAGATTTTGTGCCACTTGTTTTGCTTACTGCAGATCGACCTCCAGAGCTTTTGGATTGTGGAGCAAACCAAGCAATTGATCAGGTTAAAGCCATTATATTCTTAAATATCATTGTATATGTAGACATGAGTACAGACACATGCATATTGTACAATGTTAAATTAGGATGAAGGGGGAGGAGTATAGGGTTCTTGGAATTTCTGAAAATTGAGAGGAATTGTTTTCTTTACAAGTGAAAGAAAAATAATTACATACACTTAATAGTTGATGCCATCAGCTTTATGTAGCTGAGCAAGTAGTTAACTAACCTTTGGCTAACTGACCCATTTCATGTTTATTCGGGGACAAATCAATGTGGTTGCTCTTCCTGTTAATTTATCATCCACCTTGAGTTTGCCGGATGGTGGTGGTGTGAGTGTTGTATTAAGTTTGTTATAATATTGGTTATAGCTGTTTTATTAGTTGCATTTTTACGGCTATGTTCCTTTTCTTTTTCTATATAAAAGAGAACCCGTGATTTTTTCAGTAGTACCAGTTCTATTTGTGTTTCTCTTTTGTTCTCTCTCTCCCTCTGAAGAACTCTAATAATTCTTTCAACAATCACAGTGCAACAACCTCACCATTTTGTTAAAAGAGGGACTGTTTTTGTATATTTTTTAATATTATAATTTACTGTTACATCTACTGCATTAATTTGGAAAGCCTATGATGATTTTAAATCAAATATAGGTAGTTTCCATTACAAGTGATTAGCTGTTCTAAATAAAGGAATATTTTATATTCATGTTTTCCTTGGTTACTCGGGCAACACATTGAATTTCTGTTTCAGGTGAACCATTTTGGTTCTTTTGTGAGATTTTTCTTTAATCTCCCTGCACCCACAGATCAAATTCCTGCAAAGATGGTACTTACCACTCTTGATTCCGCTATACATAGGGCAACTTCTTCACCATGTGGTCCAGTGCATATCAACTGCTCTTTTAGAGAGCCTTTGGAAAGCAGTCCCTGCAAATGGTTGTCTAGCTGTTTAACAGGGTTAGATTTCTGGATGACTAATGCTGAACCATTTACCAAGTATCTTCATATGCGATTGTCTCATACTAGTAGTTCAAATGCTCCTGGTGAAATGTCTGAAGTCTTGGATCTGATTCAAAGATCCAAGAATAGTCTTCTATTATTTGGTGCAATCCACACAGAAGATGAGATGTGGGCTGCTCTGCTTTTGGCTAAACACCTTCAGTGGCCTGTTGTAGCAGATATCTTGTCAGGGTTGCGGTTGAGAACTCTTTTATGTTCTTTTCCTGATATTGAAAGAAACTTTATGTTTGTTGATAATCTTGATCATGTTCTTCTCTCAGATACTGTCAAGGGCTGGTTAGACGTTGATGTGGTTATTCAGGTATTACCACTTCGTACAAAAAATTTCCAATTCCCCTTCTATTTCCTTCTACAATTTTCACTTTCCTTTTTTAAGTTATGTTTCTTCATATTCTTTTCTTGATATGATATTTTTGCCTTTTTCACTTGTTCCCATATTCCTTTTTTATTTGGAGCAGATAGGAAGCAGGTTAACTAGCAAAAGAGTATGCCAAATTCTTGAGGATCGTGCTCCTTTTTCATATATTATGGTTGACACGCATCCTCATCGTCATGATCCATCACATATTATAACTCATCGTATACAAACTTCAATTTTTGAATTTGTGGGCTGCTTACTTAAAGCTTCAGTTTCACATACTAGGAGCATGTGGAGAATTTCCCTACAATTGTTGAGTAAAATGGTATTGATTCTAATATTGAAAAGTTACTTCTTGTTATGGTAATGTGGCAATGATTTCTTTTACATTTAATCTGATGTATTCCTGTGGTATCGTATCTAGCAGTTTGAAATCAGTTGAAAGCATTTCCACCATTGCCAACGTTCTCCTTTAAAATTTTTAGAATGGCATTGGACAACTACACTTCATGATTTCTGTTTGTGGCTGATAATTATTTCTTGATATTGGATACAGCTATGTCATTTTCTCAGAACATTTTAATTTGTAGGTTGAATGGGAGATAAAATTTCAACTTACTGCAGAATGCTCCCTTACTGAACCTTATGTTGCTCATGTGATGTCAGAAGCTCTTACCTCCGAGTCTGCTCTATTTCTTGGTAACAGTATGCCTATTCGGGATGCAAATTTATATGGGCGCAGTTGGTCTATGTGCAATCAAAGTGTTTCATCACTAATGTTAAACTCAGACCTACCAATTAACTTGGTGAGGGTGGCTGCTAACAGGGGTGCTAGTGGTATAGATGGGTTACTTAGTACAGCCATTGGTTTTGCTGAAGGATGCAACAAAAAGGTAACTGTTATATTTTCAGAAATACCCATTTTAGATATAGCCGATGATTTCTGTTGTTAGCTGTCCCGTCGGATTATACTATTAGAGTTTAGAATAGGGACTTTTTTTTTATGTTAAAAAGGAATTTTTCATAAGTAGCATTTCTTGTTTGAGGAAATTGTTAGCTCAATGTATGTCCATTGCTGCTTTCTTATATGAGAACCTTGAACAAAGGATTGATACTGAGGGTTGTGATGGTAGTTTTAGAGGGTGGGGTACCTTGTTTGTAAGGGTGAGACAACTAATAGATAATAAGTTAAATGATGACCCATGAACATAAATAACATTATCAATAGATAAAGAAGGAAGAAGATGAATAGTACCAACACCTTGTGATGAGACCCTAGAGCCGTTGACCGTGATAAGAAAAGGTAAATAACCCGAAGTAGACAGAGAAGGAAAAAAGATTTGTTACTAGTAATGTGATATGTGGCACCTGAGTCTAAAACCTAAGGACCAAGAGGATTGGAGTGAGTGAGACCAACAAAAGATGTACCGGTGTGTGCAATACAAACAGTGGAACTAGATTTTTGGCGATCCTTATACCATTTTGAGAAATTCATTGGAAATAGCAGGTTGTCTTGAGGTATCAGATGAAGTATGACCCAAAGTAGACAATTGTGAATGAGCAATTTGGACACTGCAGCAGATTGAGGAGGATGACCATGTAAGGCATAACACATGTCAATTCTATGGCCTAGCTTGTGACAATCTTCACACTTGTGACGTTCTTTGCTCGGCTTGTGAGGGCAATTACGATCATCGTGCTGAGATACCAAAACAGAAGAGTCATCAATGGAAGCAAGTATATTAGTTGTTGGCTTACTTAGCACACGGAAAAGGATGGAACAAGTTAAAGTAAATCTAAGCACAATATGGGATTCCAAAATCTGATCACGCACATGTGAATGCTCATCAGGAAGTCCATGTAAAGCTAAATACATTGAAAACTTTGACCTTTGCTCAAGTTCTAGAGAGAGAGCGGAGGCAAGAGGCAATAAATCATTGAAATCGTGAAGAAGAGCATGAACTTTACTTGAATATTCCGCCATTGTACCATTAAGACGTCTAAGAGCAACAATATTGAGGAGATTTTGATAAACACCATAAAGATGTTTAGTATCACTGGTGTACAATAATTTGGTCTGTTCCTAAAATTTTGAACATGTTTCATAAGCACAAAATTTTTGTTTTAAAGAAGAGTGAATCATAGACTTGAGAGCAATGCATAATTCAAATTGAGCATTAATTTTCAATCAACAACAAACCTCATTTTCAACAATATTGGCCACACTTTGGGAAAGATTACCAAACATAATCCTAACTCTTATGCCATTGTTTAATGTGTGATGCCCAAGTATTATAATTAGTTCCTTCCAATTTGTCAATGGATAGATGTATATTGACATAATTAATATAGATGAATAAGGTATAATGTCATAGATTTAGAAGAGAGAGAAAAACCATAGAGGAGAGTGACAAACCCTAAAAAAACAAACAAACTCCGATTAGGATGACAGGGGTAGATCCAAAACGAGAACAACAAGATGATCTTGACATTGGTGATCACTGCCGCGCGCGGTAGAAAGCAGTGGCAGTGGGGAGGCTTGGAGAAGCGCGTGAGGGCATGTGGGAGCTTTGATTGGTGGTCGCTTGGTCACCATAATCTGAATGGAGGTGTCATCGAGCCAAACAACAACAATGACGACAGGAGAAAAAGGTCACCGGTGAACAATGAGTTCACTAGGAAGGTAAGGATTTTACCCTAACTCTAGATACCATGTTAAAATAAAGTAAAAAGAGGCATAGGATTAATCCCTTGTATGTATTGAGCCCATAGGGTTATGTATTCATAGATAAGAAAATACAAAATGTATGGGCTAAGCCCGTTACATCTAATAGTGGCTATGCTTTGGATGGTGGAGGTCGAGGCGACACAACCAATGGTCATGGTGGTGGTGGTGATCCTGGCAAAGGTTGTGGTGGACATTTTCCAATTTTCAATGCCAAATCTATTTAAAGTATATGGTCACACTCCCATCATTTGCTTCTAAAGGGCTAATACATTATCAACCCCATGAGTCTCTTCTTCTATATGATCCTTCAACACTCCAACCTGCACGGTTCAATTCCTCTTAGTCCAACACCAGAACCTTTCACCTAGGTGAACCCCAATCTAAAGAATTTCAATCAGGATGCTAATGTAGCCCCTCCTTGTGCTATGCTTGCTAACACGTCTTCTCAAGGTGATAGTTCTACATGCATTTGTGATTCTGGTGCCTGTTTTTGTGTCTTTTATGAGAACATATTTCTTAAAAACTTCATCTTTTGTTGTTTTGTTTTTTCCATTTATTTTTTATTTCAATAGTTTACCATATTTTCCTTTCTAATGTTAATAGTTTATTTTAATTTCATTCAGGTGTTATGTGTAGTTGGAGATATTTCTTTATTGCATGATACAAATGGCCTGGCAATTTTGAACCAGCGGTAGGAAATTATCTACCAATTTTTCATTTCATACAATATTTATGTATTCTTTTGGTAATGCTTGTTACTAGTGTATTGTTGTGTACTTTTACTTGTTACTAGTCTCATCCTAAGTAGGGGAATTTGGATCCTTGTATTTATTTATTTTTATATTCAGGTTCCTTGGTGTAGTTGATACACATGGTTCTCTCCAAATCATGTGAGAACACATTTAGTGGTTTGGTGAAAGACTTAAGAAACAAAGTTATGGTACATTAGTAAAGACGGTCCAAGAACATTCCTTCTGTTAAGCTGGGCAAGGGTTTAGGGTGGAATTTTAAAAATTCAATCCAAATCCAAGTAATTAGATAGAAAAACTAATAAATTCAGGTCAAAGACTGTATGCAATGAACAAGAGTTCTTATACTTTCCACAGAAGTTGTTCAAGTGTATATGCCAAACGGATATTTCTGAGCCATATTAGAAAACCTTTTATGATTTCATGACAAAATAAAGATTTGTATTGTGTCAAGAGATCAAATTTATTCGAGGCTTGGCGTATTCAGTCAAACAAACCACATTTGCAGTAGCTCTAATCATGTCTGGACCACCAATGTCAATATTTTCAATTCCATCCTCAAATTCAATGCCACCAGCTAATGTGACTTTATCGTAAAATGGATACAAGTTCACCACCACAATATCAGAAGTCTTAAATGGGAAACTTGAAGCAAAAGAAAAAAAAATGTCAAAAACTACATTGAACAGAAAACTAGCACCATGCACTTGTAGCAGTTAATAACATAACTGACCTATTCCATGTGTATTAAGAGCTTGAATATGATGTTTTAGATCCCTTCTAGCCAGGATACCCCATGTATGTTAGGGTGCAAAATTTTGACACCACAATCAATTTGTGAAAAATGCAAAAACATTCTTGTGACAGGCTTGTGCATGTTTAAGCTAACTTCAAAGAAATTAGTGAACATTCTGCTAGTAAGTAAACACTGAGAGTCTACCCGAGGACAATTGTAAAAGTTGTAACTTGGGGAATGGCTGGCCATGGGTTTGAATCCTAAATTTACAACATATTCTTTCTGTTCTGAAGGTGTCAACGTTTATAACATTGCCAAAGCGGGAAGATTAGCTATCAATCTAAACTCTAAAAGTTTGCAACTAGACCCCAAACTTCCATATTGGAAATGTCAGTTTAAAGTTAGATATATGAGCAACCGAGAGATGAGAAGTCATGATTCTAGTACAGTATAAAACTTTTGGACTTATGTACAGATGTGGCTACCGACATTCAATAAAAAGCATTAAAGTTACAATAAAAGAAACACCGTAACAGTTAGTTCAGCACAAAAATTTCAGAAGAAAACTAAAGTCCTGCAATCCAATAAAGACATTAAAAGCAGCATGACTAAGCAATTAAAACCACATGATTAAGGCCCTGCTTAAATGAACTTTTGCTTAAATAAGGTAAAATTGATTAAGTTTCTCTTACAAGTTAAAATCGACTTATACACATTAGTTTTTGGAGAGGGTAGATTAGAGAGCTTCTATAATAGTTAAAGTGTGAAAGTTTATTTTAACTTGCCGGAGAAACTTAATTCATTTTTCATCCTTATTGTCTTTTTCTAAAAGTTCTCATAAAAATGTGTCAGCAATCACATTTTAATTGCAAGATAATGATCATAGATGATCAAGATCCCCTTGTAGGCATGCCTTATCTATCCTATCCACAATCAAATTTAACCAAAAAAATCTGTTGTCAACATTGATGATATCTAAACCCCTTTGCTTCTCCAAATCTTCTCTTTCTTCTCCTTCATAGGAAAGTAACCAATATTTTTCCTGGACAGCTTGATGACAATAGCTTCGTGCCAAGGTCTACACAAATATTTGAAAACAATGTCATCTAGATATACTTGGTTCAGTATAAGTAAGAGAAGTGATTGATTCATTTAGGAGGGCAGTAATTCATTTGAGTAACCTGTAGTTCAATGATGTACTTGTTTTGGGTTTGAATTCACCTCCCCGATCAGCTTTGACAAGTTTAAAATAGTGGCCATCCCACTATTTTTGAAGATGGTCACTTTGCTTCACTATCTGGGATTAATAATTGTGCTGCAGGTTTAATAAACTTTTCTAGGTATATGACCTTTTGCATAATGGTATGAACATTTATCTTTAGAGATATCTTGATAGTGTCTATTTTTTGTTATATATTTTTTATTGTCTATTAAGGTACATATTGTTCAACAAAGCTATCCTATTGCAACTTTTACTTTCATGAACCATCGCTAATGTTCTGAAAATATGCTAACTAGGAAATTTCGGAAACCGATGACAATTCTTGTGGTTAATAATCATGGAGGAGCAATTTTCAGTAATCTTCCTTTGGCCGATAAAGTTGAAACAGGCATAATGCATCAATACTTCTACACCTCTCACAACATTTCAATACGTGAACTATGCATGGCACATGGGTATGATTCTTAACTTTGGGCATGAATTGTGTGGAAAATGTTTTTTATCGTTGATATTTTAGTTTTCTTTGTGCCATATCTAATTTAAAGGTGTGTTTGGGACAACTTCAATAATTAGATTATTTCAATAATCATTTATATGCATAATCAATTATTGTTATAATAGATTATAATCATAATTCGTTTTTCTTTAGGTAAATGTACTGAAAAGTAGTTTTAAGATAATTAATTTTGTTTGCATGCAAAAAAACAGATTTTACCTACGAAAGAGTATGTATGAAGCTGTAAGGGATTGGGAAATAATCATAAGTTACAAAATTCAAATTCATGAAAATAACTTATTTGGTGGAAAAGGTTTTGAGTTTAGTTAAGTTCAGATCTTGGAGTGTTGGATTAAACCTATGGTCACACAATCGGCTTTCTTATTCTGCGATTGGCAAGGGCAACCACTGCTTTGTATTAAATCTACAGTCTAGTTGTTGGGGTTGATAAGGTCTGAAGCTACATCGTGAGTAATTGGTTGGTATACATGCTTTCTCGAAGTTGGTTGGCAGGTGTGTTTGGGATGCTAAAAATGAAGTACTGTTGATGGAAATTGTTGTGAATATACTGCAAAGGTTGATGAGTTTGGGCCCTCGATTTGGTTAGGTAGAAATTAAACATGGGTCATTTGATTTGGAGAATTCTAATATGGGTACTGGTTTTGCTGGATGGTTTACTAATCTTAGATGGAAGTGACGTTTTTGTTTTAGAACTCAATTGTTTTCTATGATCAAACTACACTATGGGAGGTGGGAAGTTATGTGTATTTCTAGAATTGCAGGTGCCTTTTGTTGGGGAGTTATTGATTGATGCTTCCATCTTGACTTTCCTCACGTAGTGAAACTTTATGTTGTTCCAATGTGGTTTTTCAGTGAGACAAAATGGGTTGTGTAATAATTAGTTCATCACTCTTAAGGTATTACAGTTTTTTAAAGCAAAGAAGGTATGCAAAAATATCTTATGTATATAGAAAATTCTCAGTTTTATTGCAATGTGAAAAATTTAATAGTACCATGAGCTGAGCCTCTAGTGATAGAGGGTCGGTAAAGTCATAAGGTAACTATATGTCAATATCAACTTATTCAAAGAGACACGAAGCCAAAATCTAAACAGAAAAAGGCAAAAGCTATGCTATATACCGTTGAATAGATGACTAGACCTAAAATGCATAGTTGTTTGGGTTGGTTCTCTCTAAGCAGAAATGTTATAATCTATCTATCTACACACACACACACAATATTCAGTCTGTGCTTTAATAATGCTACATTTTGGCTAAGGAAAAAACAATACATTTGCAGCATCAAACATTTACATGTGATGACAAAGGAAGAACTTAAAGAAGCTTTGTGTGTAGGTCAGCATGAGCAAACAGACTGTATGATTGAAATTGAGAGTTCCATTGATGCCAATGCCAGTTTCCACAGGTTTATATAGGCTTTTGATTGTTTAATATTTTGATGTAATGGATTGTCAACTCTTTGCCGACAACTTTGTATCTTTATTCAGCATTTTGAAAAAATTCGCACTCCAAACTGCTCAAGACACCATGAGTTATCTCTCTTGGGTTTTTAATGAAGGCTCTGTACATGATGAGTCTTGTTTATACAAAATTCGCAAAATACAATGTTCTAAATACAGGTGAGTGTTTGCATTACACAAATTGTAATGGCTAATTTATTTTAATGTTCCTTTCTATTAATTCTTTTCCTTGGATTGGATGAAATGGTGTTGTGGCAGGATTGCGCTTGAAGCTCCACCAACATCAGCATTTGTGAGTAATAGCAAAGAATTATATAAAGAAGGATTTATTCTTTCTTTAGAGCTTGAAGATGGAAGTGTTGGTTATGGTGAGGTTGGTATTGATCTAATGTTATATCATCTCTTGTATTGGTTTGTAATATCACTCAGTTCTTAAGAAACTGAAGATGAGAGAAAAGCTTAATTTTTGTAACTAAAATGTTTTATCGATTTGATTAGTTACTTATAAAATGTATTTACATAGTTAGATTTCATAGCTTTGCTAAAGATATACAAATTGTTACTCTTAGAAAGTGAACTTTTAGCTTAACTCAACTCCACAATGCTGATTTGCAAGGTGACGTATCCACTCACTTATATATATATATATTATAATTTGACCATATCTCTTGTGGATGTAGCATCTCCAGCATGCCCCTTCACATTGAAGACTAGACATCTCAAGCATGGGACTAGATATTTATGGTTTAGCCTATGTGGATATTTATGGTTCACACTGTATAACTTCTCCCCTTTCAAGGGTTTCAAAATGTGTGGCGGTATCTGTTTTGTACATCTTCAAATTTTGGTATTGATCTAGTTCAATCCACAATCCATTAAAAAATCTATCATATTCTGATACAGGGAGAGAGCCATGTTTGGTATTAAACACTCTGCTTTGAAGGGTTTCAACATGTGTGGCTGCATCTGTTTTGCACATCTTCAAATTTTGGTATTGATCTAGTTCGATCCACAACCCATTCGAAAAGGTCATATTCCGATATAGGGAGTGTTGAATGTAACGGGCTTAGCCCATAGTTTATATTATTATGTTATTGATTCTTTTATTATTTTCATCTATAAATAAACACCTCTATGTGTGTATTTTACACTAGGGATATCAATCCTATATTTATTTTCTTCACTTCTTAACATGGTATTCAGAGCTTAAGGTTAGGATTCAATTTTTATTTTTTTTGGTGAACCCATTGTTTACCATCAGCCGCCACCCATTGCTGCCGTTGTCGCTGGAGCTACCTTCGTCGAATTCTCGCTAGAGTTGCCATTGCTAGAGCTACCTTCGCCGGAAACTTGTCGAAGCGAAAATCTCACCAAAAACTCGTCGGAGGTGTTGTCACCAATTGGATGGCAACTAGATTTATGGATCTGTCTCCTACCACTGGGCCCAATCCGTCTCCTGCCACTATGCCGCTGACAATTGGATCTATGGCTTCTTCGGCTGCCACTATGCCCAATCCATCTATCTATACTAATTATGTCAATGTTCATCTTTCTATTGACAAGTTGGATGGAACTAATTATGACACTTGGGCCTTCGATATTAAATTATGGCTTAATAGTCAAGATTATGTTGATCATCGTACCTAATGTGTTCGCAATGTTGTTGCAGATGAGGCATCCCGTTTGTTGAAAATTGATGCTCAATTATGCATTGTTATTAATTCTACAATTCACTCATCTTTAAAACAATTTTTCGTGTTTTTGAGATGTGTTCATAAGTCTGGGAACAAACGAAATTATTATACACCAATGATACTCAACGTCTTTATGGTGTGTGTCAAAATCTCCTTACTGTTGTTGTCCCCAAACGTCTTGATGGTACAATGGTTGAATATTTGGGCAAACTACATGCTCTTCTTCATGATTTTAATGAATTAATGCCTCTTGCATCTAGTCCTTTTCAAGAACTAGAGCAATGGTCCAATTTCTTCATGTTATTGGGCTTACATGGCCTTCCTCTCATGTCCGTGATCAGATGTTGGAATCTCCTGTTGTTCCCAATTTTACTTCCACTCGTTCTACTTTTTTGTGTGTGCAGGTAAACACATCACTAATATACCTCTTCCAGTTGATGACTCTTCTGCCTTAATCTCTTAGCGTTATGATCACACTCGTCCTTCCAAGCCAGACAAAGGGCGTCACAAGTGTGACCGTTGTGGCAAACTTGGCCACAAAATTGATTGATGTTATGCCTTACATGGTTGTCCTTTTAGATCTGTTGCAATTGCCCAAAATGTTCCTATGCAACCTTCTACCATGGACCCTACTTCATCTGATATCTTAGGCCAACCTGCTATTTTCAACGAATTTCTTAAATGGTATAAGGATTGTCAAAACTCTGGTTCCATTGCTTCTGTTGCACATTCAAGTACACCTTTTGTTGGCCTTACTCCAATACTCTTGGTCCTTAGATTCTTGACTCAGGTGCCACCAATCATATTACTAGTAATAAATCTTTTTTTCTCTAGGGTCTCATCCCATGGTGTTGGTACTATTCATCTTCTTCCTTCTTTATCCATTGACAATGTTTTCTTTATGTTCCTAGGTCTCCCTTTAACTTTTTATCCATTAGTCGTCTAACTCGTTCCTTTGATTGTGTTATTTCTTTTACCAAAGCTTCTATTTGTTTACAGGACCAGAGTTCGGGACGGATGATTGGCACCGGATGTGAGTCTCTTGGTCTTTACCACCTATGAACATCTACACATGTTGACACAATTATGGATTCTCCATCTCTCATTTATGCTCTGCTAGGTCATCCTAGTCTTGCCAAGATGCAACACCTTGTTCCAAGTTTCTCCAAAGTCTCTATTTTGTCTTATGAGTCATGTCATTTAGGTAAACAAAGTCGCAGTTCTTTTCCTAGTAGTGTCTCACAACGTGCTTCATCCCCTTTTTCCTTAGTTCTCTCGGATAACTCTCATTAACTTCCGGTTATGCTATTTCCATTGGTGATAACTTGATCTCTTGGAAGAGCAAGAAACAAGTGTTGTAGCGAGACCTAGTCCAGAAGCAGAATATAGAGCTATGGTCTTTGCTACTTGTGAGCTTATTTGGCTTAAACAAACAATTACTTAAAGAATTGCAATTTGGAGAGGTGACTCAAATGACTTTTATATGTGATAATCAAGCTGCTCTTCATATTAGCTCAAATCCATTTTTTCATGAAAGGACCAAACATATTGAGATTGATTGTCATTTCATTCGAGAAAAGATTATATCGGGAGATATTAAGACCGAGTTTGTTAATTCAAATGATCAATTAGCAAATATTTTTACTAAACCCTTACAAGAACCTAGGATTTATTACATTTGTAACATGCTGGGTACATATGGTTTATATGCACCAGCTTGAGGGGGAGTATTAGATATTATGAAATATTATGAGATATTATGATATGAACAGTCCTAAATAGACATCTATAGTTGCAAGATCTATTAACCATGTGGTTGTCAAGAGTGACTGTTATCCACAATTGAACCTCATCTATGTTAACCAAATGAGTGGTTTGTGAGTCCTCAATTTTCAATTTTTTGTACACCTCCATTTTATTGTTATTTTATCTAATTCCTTTTTCAGTTTTCTTAATTTCTCTTAAACTTTCTTGAACAAATTCTTGTGTTACTGACACCAAACAGGTTGCACCAATTGACATCCACAGGGAAAATCTGGTAGATGCTGAATATCAACTTAGGTTTCTTATCCATGTTATGGAACATGTTGATGTTAGTTGCTTCCTCTCTCTATTGAAGGGTTCATTTTCATATTGGATATGGCATGAGTTGGGCATCATGGTAAGCTGTCTAATCTATGTTGTTTAGGAACAGCTGAATATATTATACAAATAAAAACCACTATTGGGGCTACACCTAAAAGTTTAGATGTTTTGTTAATGAGTTTTTTCATGTTGTATCAAATTCTTCTCTAACAAAGCGATTTTGTATGAAGAGTTTGATTATAGAATAAATATACAAATAAAATCTTTTCATATTGTGTGCCTTGTAACGTTTCAGCTAAAATGTTAGGGGAACTTCTTTCATGACATTAAGATATCAATTTGTGACAAACAGATTTAAGATCCTGCTGTTGTGATGCAGCCATCTTCTATTTTTCCAAGTGTTAGATGTGGTTTGGAAATGGCTATCCTCAATGCCATTGCTGATGCAAAAGGCTCCAACATGCTGAACATACTCCATCCCTCAATAAATGAGAACAACAAATGTGAAAGGTCATTAAATGTTCAGATTTGTGCATTAATTGATTCAAATGGATCTCCAGCTGAAGTTGCTAATGTGGCCGCCAAACTAATTGAGGAAGGATTTTCTGCAATTAAGCTGAAGGTGATCTAGTATTCATTCTTTAGTTCATCTGCTTACACATATAAGTCCTCAACTATGCTTTATATATACCAACTGTTAGGGTATCTAGAGAAGGACAAAGGTTTATAATGCTCTTGATATGCAGGTTGCACGCAGGGGTGATCCAATGCTTGATGCAGCAATAATACAAGAAGTGAGAAAGAAAGTGGGTTGCCAGATTATTATCCGTGCAGATGCTAATCGAAACTGGACTTATGAAGAAGCTATGAAATTCAGCTCTTTGGTTAAGGATTGCAACCTACAGTATATTGAGGTAGACTAAGAAAATAGACATTTTTTTTTAGTTTATGCATTCACTCTTCAGCTTTTCTTTATATGGTTTCCACCAATTTATATGTTGGTGCATGTTTGTTTATAACTTGATTAAAATATCCCCTTTACAGGAGCCTGTTCAGGATGAAGATAATATTCTCAAGTTTTGTGAAGAAAGTGGCTTATCTATTGCCCTAGATGAAACCATAGATAGCATGCAAGAAAATCCCATGGAAAAGCTAGTGAAGTTTACTCATCCAGCAATATCTGCTGTTGTAAGTAAATAAAAATTTCTGTAAGATATTATGGACAGACTAGGTTTACATCATGAAGGTATTGTTTGTTGTTGTGTCTTAACAAAATAAAAAAATATAATTATATTAACAAACTGCAATATTGTTTTTCTAAGGAATTGAGAGAATTTTATCCTATTTATTCAATATAAATTAACAAAGTAATTCTGCTATGGTATAGTTGAAAGAGGACTATCTTTTATTAATTTCTGCAACACTAACCCATCTTTCTATTATTGAGAAAAGTTGTCCTTATAATAGAAAAAAAGGAAATTGTGAGAAATAGGGAACAAAGAAAGTACACTACCCTTTTGGATCTTCAAAGATATTTTATTATTTACGTGTATGCAATACTCTTTCCGTTTTATTCAAGCTATAGGATTAGAACAAACTAGAAAAATTGCTTAATTATTATTGAGGTCAAGTAGGACTGCATTAAATTTTGATGCAATTGTTTTTAGGATGAATATCCACTGTTCTTGATTGTAGGAAATAATAATTATAAATAGGAAAGATCTGAAATTATTATATCAGATTTTGTTTTGACATATTTTTCCTTCTTTCTAGCCTAGAAAACTTCTAATTGAGGAAATTTCATATTTATTGGATTTCCTATTTTTCAGCCCTATGTGTAATTCCTTCTTATGATTGTCAATGGAGAAAATAAAGTTTTACTCTAAAACAAGCTAGAGTGGTGACATTTTCTTTTTATGTTGATATGTTCAATCATTATGACTCCAATTGGATTGGTCTCTTGATTAGATGAAACAAAATATTCTTATCAGAATTGCATAATAGTTTGTGTCCTTGTCAATATGAAATGATAACTCTTTGTTTTATTAAGAATTTTGTAATGAATTTTCAGGTAATTAAACCAAGTGTTGTTGGTGGATTTGAGAATGCAGCATTAATTGCTCAATGGGCCTACCATATGGGGAAGATGGTTGTTGTAAGTTCTGCATTTGAAAGCAGTCTTAGTCTTTCTGCATATACACAGTTTTCTAGTTATCTTGAAATACTGAGTTTAGGTAAACTCAAAGTGTTAGATAATGTGCCAGCACCTACTATAGCACATGGTCTTGGAACATACCGTTGGCTTAAGGAAGATGTAACACCAAATTCTCTATCTATTTGTCGTAATCCACAAAGTGGTTTTGTTGAAGCGTCTGTGGCAAGTGCTAGTCGATATGTACGTGATTTTCAAGTCGACAAGAAAGTTGTCTCATATGTTATTGTTGAGGAGCAAGTTCGTCGGTACCAATGTAGAGTAGAGCTTAACAATGTATCTTGTTCTTTTGAAGTTCGTGAGACTGGCCATATAGCAAATGTAAGTATACAAGCCCAATGCTATGATTACAGTAATGAAGAGTAGTATGGCTAGATTTTAGATGAAGTCTCCATGACTTTACAAGCAAATCTATTGTATATATGGGTAACATGCTCCGTTTTTGTATGTATATTCATGAAAGTAAAATTTTACTCCCTCATATAGATCTGATTTAATTTATTTAGCAAATTTAGGATAACGTGCTGGTATTTCTTCATGGATTTCTTGGAACTGGTGAAGACTGGATTAATATCATGAAGACCTTTTCTGGATCAGCAAAGTGCATTTCTGTTGACCTTCCTGGTCATGGAAAATCAATACTACATGGCTTAGAGGGTGTTGGTGAGGAGCCATGGCTGTCGCTGGAGACAATTGCTGATATATTGCATAAATTAATTCACCACATAGCTCCAGCAAAGGTTACACTAGTTGGGTATTCAATGGGCGCCAGGATTGCATTGTTTATGGCTCTCAAATTTGGCACCAAGGTATAGCGGTTATATTCAATGTTATTACTTCGTTTTAATGTTTTCATGACTGTTGATAAACAATTTGAGCATATATGATGCAGATAAAGGGTGCCATATTAATATCTGGAAGCCCTGGATTAAATGATAAATTATCAAGAAAAATTCGTGTGGCTAAAGATGATTCTAGAGCATGCACATTCATTACACATGGCTTACAACTTTTTGTCAGTTCTTGGTATGCTGGAGAGCTGTGGAAAAGGTAACCCATTTTTTCTAATCTTTAGACTATTTGGGATTTAAGTTCATCCTATTGTGATGTAATCCTTCTATTAGTATCTCAGTCAACTTTTGTATCATCAAACAGCTTAAGAAGTCATCCCCACTCCAATCGAATCATTGCTAGTCGCTTGCAGCATGATGATGTGCAGAGTCTTGCACAAATGTTGTCTGGATTAAGCATAGGAAGGCATCTGTAAGCAAATTAAGCTTAACTATTTTTTTCTTCCTTTGCTTCATTTATCTCTATCAGTGTCTTCTTCCCCATCCAGTTGAATATCTATAGGATGTTTAGAGCAACAAAACCATATTCATTGACCCAATTTCTTCAATTTTGTTAAATTAATTTTGTACAGAGAAATTAATAAAAACATGAAATATGTAGTATATACATCATACTTTATACATGCGGACCACCATTCAAAAATGTACCCTCCATCCGGATATGATGATGGAATTAATAAAAAAGACATAACATACTAAAAACGCAAGCAGAAAACAAATGGAGTTAGAACAAACTAAAGAGCTATTAGGGGAGAGGAGTACATGTTAAAAAGGAACACTACTACACATGTACAGAACAAAACTGAGAATAAAGAGCTGTGTTTGAATGCATGAACAGACTGTTGGCTGAAAAAAAGCCCGCAAATTATGGTCAGTGGTTGAAAATAAAGCACAAGTCATTCAAAGACTTCTTCAACTACACACCTCATTTTCTTCACTGAAAGTCAAATCTTGGGTGGGTGTATCTCCATTCAGACTTCCTCTTCTAGGTCTCTATGCAGGAAAGCATTTCAAAATCAAACTAGTGAAGGTTCCATCCAAAGTAGGCGGTTAGGATGAAAGTGATTCATACTATAGTGTACTCATTGTTTGCCACACAAAGACGTAGTTCTCCTCATAACCAATCCCATAAGTTTATGAGTATCACTTTGCCACTAGTCTTGCCTTGAATCACTTTTATTTCTCATTAGTGATATTTCACTATGTATATCAATCTACATCCTACAACTATTTTGTCTGAGTTTATCAACAACATTTCAAGTTGAGTTCCTTTCTATTACCTCCATTTCTTACTTCAAGGCATGAACCCAAATTTTGTCATTTATAACGTCCTAAACTGATGCAGGTGCTTTGATTGCATTAGTGGTTTCAATAAAGTTTCTATGTTGGAAAGAGAGATGGTCATTTATTAGATATATAAATGAAAACATTCAAGTATTCAACTTCCGTTGTTGGAACTGTTTCAAACTTACTTTCAATTACAAAAATCACCAAGCATATTCCTACGGGAGACCTTCAAGAATAGCGTCAACATATTCCTCATGATGGACGAGACTTCTAATTTGGGCAAGTTCATCAACAATTGATTTAATCTATCCCAAGAACTCACGCATAGTTTTGTTTTCCAGAGAGGTGGCACATAGATCGGAGCAAATTTGTCTAGCATGTGCCTTGGGTTGGGCAAAGAAGTGATCATGAATTTGTTCCCATACCTAGTACAAGTGGACAAATCAAAGAACGTGAGACAAGATCGACTTTGAAAGCATCGATTGAAACCAACTAAGCAAGATTTGATCTTGCACTTCCCATTCTTCATAGGTTGGGTTTATAAGTCCAGAAGCAGGGTCATCATCATCTGAAAGAAAGCGTGGAGAAATCACTGGGTTTACACAACAAATCTGATATATTCAACTTCTTTTTCCAATGAAAATAATTGGAATTATCAAGTTTTTCAGCTATAGAATTGGGAAAATATTTGGATGTGGAACGGAGGGACCTTGAATTGGTATGGGAGAAAACAGAGAAAAGATTAACAAAAAGAAAAGGGATTATTATTGCATTGAATGAGAAAGGAGATACGAGTTGAGCATATATTGGGTCAAGACGAGGTTGTTGCAGTAATATACTAATGATGGCAGAAAACAGATAACTAACTAACTAACAACCAGCTTAATAACTGAATGTTTACATTTATATCTCTAATATCAACACAAAGAAATTGAGAAATGGGATAAATGGGATACCTTACACATGATCTCTATTGCCTTTCCTTGTGGACATTTACCTATAGTTCAAATGACTCTATTTGCTACGGGTCCAAAGTGGACTTCTATTTTGTATTTATATCCGATGTATGTAATGTGAAATAAGAAAGAATTTATTCTTTTTCAAACTTAAGATGATTGAAGATATCTATGGTTGTGAGATAAAGCCAATTATATGAATCAGTAATTTGTATTATCTGCACCACTTAATTTATATAATTGAGTGATATACGACCATCATTTAACTTACAATTTCTCGTTACCTGAGAGAGCAGGTCAATGTGGGAAGATTTGCCAAATTGTAGAGTACCTCTTGTTATCATTCATGGAGAAAAGGATACAAAATTTAGAAATATTGCTCAGAAAATGATGAAAGCGTTGTGTTCTGGCTTGGGGAGTAAGCATGAAAATGGGAATGCTATACATGAGGTTGTTGAGATTCCCAACTCAGGCCATGCTGCTCATTTGGAGAATCCTCTGGCTATCATTGCTGCCATAGCACGATTCCTCACAAGACTGTGAAAGTTGTATTCTCCAATTAGAGGATCAAAATGGTAGGAAAGGTACATTGTATGTTTTTCTAAATAGAACTTCCCTTGTTCTTTCCTGTGTTTTCTTTTGATTTCTGTCATGACAAAGGGTTACCCTCTCTTTCGAAGGAACTTTTATCTCCATTATTTCTTCTCTCAGAATCGAGAGCTTTATTATGGATGTTATTCATTTGCCTTACATGTGTTGGATTTGACTCTTCTGAAATAAACAAAGTTAGCTAACACATGTAGTATCTGCTTTGTACATTTATATGACATATCAATTATTGATTGAGATTATTTATTTTATTCTCTGAAGTAAATTGTTCAATTTAGATGATTTAGATCTGTTATAAAAGTTTTTTTTAGAACAATAGCTATACATGGATGTCTTAGATGAGTCAGATTCATTTTTTGCCAAGTGTTTCTTCTCTCAATCAACTCACTCTTTTATTTTCTATCTCTTGTCACTACTCAAATAGTGATATCTACATAATTTGAGACAGATTATTTTTGAAGATTCTACTTTTTGTCAAATGTAAATTTTGTTATTACATGTATATTACTATCTACATGTTCAAATTGAAATTAAATTATTTCATTTTAAACTATAAGGATTACTATTCGTTAATGATACTTTAGTTCGTGAATTTTTTCTTAAATTTAGGTCTTAACTTTTAAAGCATTGATTTTAGTTCCTATTCTTTTTAAATAACAAAAACTTTGGACCCTTATAGGGAGGAAAAAGTTAGAATATTTAAAAAATTGACTAAAATAATTGGTTTTAAAATTTAAAAGTAAGAGCAAGAACTAAAATTTAGAATTTTTTCTAGGACTAAAAAAATTATTATTATTATTATTATTATTATTATTTTCAAATTTATATTAAACTGTATTAATTAATATTAGTAGCATGTTATTATCTTTAAATTCTTCTGTATTTTAAGTTCTAATAAATCAGCATATTTCCTTTAAAATGTTTTTTTATAATATTTGTGGAGTTTTATCTTGTCTTTTCATCTCTTTTTTGGTAAATTATCTAGTTAGTGTTTGATAGAGATTGTCTAGTGAACATAGTCTATTTTCTTAAGCGTTAGCCTTTGTTTAAAACTATTATTAGAAACTGTTATTAGATGATTTGTTTGGTTATTAGGTTTTTATTTTATGTTTTTAGTTACGGTTGTAGCTACTTTACATATATACATAAGTCTAATTAATTTGAAGGTGTGTAGATTGATGTGTGTATGTAATTCATTGTTAATCATTCATGTAATTATCTCTTTTGAGCTTTTGTACTCTATTCTTATAATCATGGTGTTGTTGAGGCATATAGACTCTTATTTTATGTCATGTTTAAGACACTATTTTTTATAATAACAAACAATATCATGTTTTGATGTATCAAAAGTTTGAGTATGAAAACAAGTTTTAAATGTAATCTAATTTATAAAGTTTAGACAAAGATTTAAAAACTAGACAAAAGGCAGAATATGCATATTAAGTTCAACCGAAATGTCCAATACAAAAGCTTAGAATTGTGTCTTTATGAGATAGACTTATGAGACACAATATAAGATAACACATTATACATGTGTTTAACACAAGTTTTCTTACACAAGGTTTACATTTAGCAAAGAATATTTGCATGTCAACCATTTCAAGTGAGCATCCTTTTATCATTATGTTAATATTTTATATTCTTAATGGATTATTTTTCAATACACTCTCTAAATTGAGCTTTAATATTTTTTAAATGTCTTACATCTCAATTTAAATACATTTATATGAAGGCAATTTCTTCCTGCATCCCCACATTTTTCTTCCTACATCCCCCACAATGTTGTGCAAAGACAAAACTGTCCCTATTCCGGTAAATTTTTGGATTGACATGTCCAGTAATCTCCCGGATTGGTGCTTCCGATAACCTCTCGGATTGGTGCTTCCGGTAGTACATGAATGGTAATTCATAATTCAAAATATGCATTCTGGATTCAGAAATTCATAACTGAAAAAAATCATTCCGGATTTACCAATCCGTAATAGAAATTAGGCTTTCAGATTCACTGTAATCTAGAAATCAACAATTTATGCAAACTTTGCTTTCAGAACACCCCTCATCCAAAAAGCAATATGATTTACTTCCGGATTGATGAATCCGTAGCACACTCTGAGATCCCCATTTCAAATAAAAGGTGAAGGTCAATTTTGAGATTTACAAAATTGTGGGGGGTATAAGAAGAAAAATTGTAAAAATGCAGGAAGAAACTGCCTTATATGAATTCAATTGGTGTCCACTATCAATTTAACTGTTAACTTATTATAAATATTCTTCACTATAACTTTTAAGATAATTATTATACTAATTAAAAAATTTGTCATGTATAATTGTTAATAATTTGATGATAATATAAATTTATAACATTTTTATTTACATTATTATATATATTATTTCTTGTAAAGCTATTTATTTATTATGTTTTAATTACGCAATTTATATCCTAAAATATCAATACCCATATTTATAATATTTAAGTATAAATTTAATAAAATCGATATACCTTTTAGTTTACACATGTTTTTTTAATTTTCTTATCTTTCAACTTAAATAGCTTGACCATCCCACTAATTCCATAAATGCCAGTTACTCCCCTTTCTATAAATAAAAATATTTTTTTACATTGTTTAAAAATTTCTTAATATATTAGAATTATTTGAAATCTTAGAAAAATAAATAAAAAATATAGTCATATAACTCTTCCGCTGTAAGAAAATAAAAAATAAAAAATAAAAAATGGTAAAATGATATTCATATTCAAATTAAAACGCGCTAATAACTGTATTTGTTTCTTTCTTCTTCTTCTGCAATTTCTCTCTATTCAGTTTCAGCTCAGTGCTCAAAGCTTTCTTCTACAAAACCGAATTCTAGGGTTAGGGTTAGGGTTAGGGTTTTCGTTTTAGTGCAGAGCCATGGAAGCCGCAGTGGTAGACCCCGGTTCCAGCCTCCTCAAAGCCGGTTTTGCAATTCCCGATCAAACTCCCCCCATGGTATGGCGTGAATTCTCACCTGAAAATACGTTTTCCCCTTTGCTTCTATTTTCATTTCTCAACAAAAGTTATGGAATTTGTGTTAATTTTGTGTCCTCCGCCAATGTGGGTCCCTAATTGTGGCTCTTTTGGTTCAGATAATTCCCTCTCAAATGAAGTCAATGCTCGATGATGGGTCAGTGACCGATAACCCAACATTCGACGAGGTTGCCGTGGATCCGGTTTGCCGAGGTTATGTCAGAGATTGGGATGCCATGGAGGATTTGCTGCATTATGTGTTGTATACTGGCCTTGGATGGGAAATTGGCAATGAAGGGCAGATACTGTTCACAGATCCACTTTGTAATCCGAAGGTTTGACTTTAGAAGTTTATGCATTTAATTGTCATTAAAAAAATATTACTGATTTAAATATGTCCCGTTTTGTTGACCCTATTTTTAGCTTGTTTGGGATTATGTGCCGCATTGAGCACTTGCTAACTATTTTTGGCCCTGTTTGGATGATTTAATTTTTGACACAGTTAGGAATTAAAGCTTATGAAAACAATAGATTGTGGCAGCTGTTTCTATGATAGTTTTTTTTTTTTGAATTTACTGTATAGAATCGTGCAAACTCCATTCTTACAACAGCATTTCTTGTAGTGTGTATTACTATTTTGCTTATTTTAGACCTGTCGTAGGTTTGACAGTGGAGCTTATTTAACAAGCTTAATTTCAACAAGTACCTACATATGCCTTTTTTATCCTAATAGGGTCTTAATGTGTCTCTGGAGTGTATGTGTGTATATTTGTTATTGTGTGTATATTTACGTTATTAGGAAACAATTGCGTTTCTAGTTTGTGATTTTGTTCAACTACATAATAAGCTTTCTATATGATATAGCATCTGTTGGGATAAACTCCTCCAAAAGCACTTCTCTACTAGAGGAGAATTAGAAAAAAATGAAGCGAGTTTCTCCTTAAGCTAAAATCAGTTTATGTATAAGTTAATTTGTAGAAGTTCCCTTATATTTTCTTGAGTAAAAGATAATTTTTAGCTCATGTTTTCAACTGTAATTACTCTACAATATATATAGAAGTTTTCTTTTCTATTTCTGTAAAGCAGTAGTATAGGTATTACTGTCACCGAAGCAGTACAGCTGTCTCTTCTAACCTTCTAAGTATCTCTGAATTATATAGGTTAGGTTACAGGTTAGTTAGAGATCTCTACATACTTGATTGTATTCAGTTAGCTTTGTTACAGATTATTTAGCTATATGTACTTGATTGTACTGAATTGCACTTGGGTTAAAAATTTATTTTACATGAATTTCAAATCTCATTCTTTCTATCTCTCAACCTTGATATTATTCATAAAATAATTTTAACATATAGAGAAGCTTATTTCATTTTTTCTTCTTCTCCTAAAAGTGTTTATCCAAACATGCCTGTAATTCGTTATACTTTCCTTGAAATCCAAATTGAGGGTTACAAGTTTGTAGTACTCTTTAATTTAACTTTTCTTCAATGTTTTCTTTAACAGATGTATATATATTGTTACACTTTAATATTTTCTTTAATGTTTTCTTCAATATTTTCTTTAATGTTTTCTTCAATATTTACACTTTAATAAATATATATTATTGTTTTCCAGGCTAACAAGGAACAGTTAGTGCAACTAATGTTTGAAACATTCAACATATCAGGGTTTTATGCTTCTGAACAAGCAGTGTTGTCACTATATTCTGTAGGACGTATCTCTGGATGCACAGTTGACATTGGTCATGGAAAAATAGGTATCATATCTGAAAGAATGAGAATTCAAGTTTTGTTTGAATTGTATAAGTAAAAATTATAAAGAAAGATGGTTTATTTGATTTGGTTGCTGTACATCAAGTTGTCTAATTTGAATGTGGGTGTATGTGTTATCTCTATCGCATATTCATGTGATATTTGTGCCCCAACAGCTCTATGGTGGGTGACTAGAAACCTGTTGTAGTAAAATCTCAGTATTGCAATGCAGTAAAATAACAATAATGTATAGTTGCATATCATGTGTCAGTGGTCAAATATAAATCACTTGGGACTTTGTCTATCAGCTCTTGAAAGCCAAAAAGTGTCAAAAGGATGACTTAAAAATTGAACTATTGCCTGCAATTGCGTATTCATTTTACCCTGCCTATTCTACGTGCCATCTTTGGTGATCTAATAACTATTGATTGTGCTATCTAAGATCATGAGTAGAAATCTGAATGTTTCTCTTTCAAAATCTGAGCTTACTAATTGTCCACAACTTGATCTTTTTGGCTTGCCTGATCAGATATTGCACCAGTGATTGAGGGTGCTGTTAACCACATTGCTTCAAGAAGATTTGAGTTTGGAGGTATTGATCTAACTAATTTCCTTGCTCAAGAACTTGGCAAATCCAATCCACGAGTGAATATCAACATCTCTGATGTTGAAAAAATAAAACAGCTATACTCGTGCTGCGCTGAAGATGAATTAGCTTATCAGCAGACTCAAGATTCTTGCCCTGTGGAGACACATACCTTGCCTGACGGACAGGCATGTCTTTTTGTTTCTGATGTTTTTTACTCAATGTTCTTTCATTTACTTATTCCTGTTTCTGATATATTTGGTCAGTTCTTCAATCAAGTTTGTTTTACTTTAGATCTGACAATCTTAGTACGAATGGAAAGCAAAATTGAAAGGTGGGTTGAAGAATTGTTTGTGTTAGGGCTTAAGCTTAAGAGGAGAGTCCAACCCAGAAGACTAGTTCATTAGGTGGGATAACTTCAAGACTTTTTAAGTACCACATTAAGTAGTTTATTATCTTACTCAATGTGAGACTCCTAACATTGCCAATCCCTTTTAAGGGCTGACGTCCATGGCAGCTTCACTCTATTGTCTTTTCTCCTTGAGACCGCTTAACTCATCTATTTGTGTTCAATTTGCATTAATTCAGCCTGTAAAGTTCTTTCTGTAACCTAACTCTCGATGAAAGCACCAATTGTAAGGATTAAAGCACAAGAGAAGAACCCAACCCAAAAGGCTCAAGTAGCACATCAAGTGGTTTATCCAATGAAAGAGTAGGGCTTACTTTGGATTGTTCACCTGTTCTTAATTTAAACAAAGGCATAAGGGAGAAGGTGGCTGACATTTGTTAACCTAGGATACCTTCTGTTTTAATTCCATAACAAGGTTAAATTTGATCTGGCTGGTCAAGTTCTGGTTTTTTTAGTTGTGATGCATATGAACTAGATAGTTTTGATGAATCTTCCATTAAGTTCTCCCCTAACTTTGCGCTAGAAAAGTTTATTTCCCAATAGGAGGCAGTTTAGCAGTAGTTTTCTTAAATCATATTGAAGCTAACTAGGTTGTCATTAGAGAAGGCTTAAAAGTATAAGGCCATATTTTTATTTTGTTGAATAAAAAAATGTCCTTGTATTCTAAAATTAATTGATTAGATTTATCTAGCTTCTACTTTAGTTGGTTGAAGTCTGAAAACCTTGCTCACAGATGCAAAGTTGAGTAGTATTGATTGACGGTGATGCAATCTTAGTCAAGGATGCAAGGTTGAACTATAACCATGGATGGCTTAACAAAATGCAAAGCTGAGTGTCTAGTTAAAACTGTTGATGGTGGCTTTGAATGGTTGAACAATGACAGTGGGTCCTTTGAACTATCGAGCCAAGGTGGCAGGGGCTTCAAACTGTTGAATGTGGTGGTGGCAGATCTGAATGGGAACAATGACTTTATACCACATAGCAGAAGCTCATCATACTAAGAATAAAAGAAGAGTTAAAAGTTAGGAGCTGTTTAGTTAAATGCAGGAACTAGGAAGAAGATATGTTTTCTGAAATATTCAACTGAATGCAATTTGGTTAGCTGATAGATACCAGAATAAGGAGTCTAGCCTCAATAAGTATTATTGAATGAGAAACAAAGAGCACAAGTACATATACAAATCAATAATCTGAGCAAAAGCTCCTCGGAACAAATTCACAGGAACACCACCTCTAATTGACCACCCTATGTCCTGCCTATTTTGTCTAGAATAATCTCTCCAAATAGCAGGTCTTTCTTCTTGCTGTCCTACAAATATAACTCTCTCCAAGTCCATGGTATGAAATTGGTTGCCAGATACAGTGTTTTTGGGTTCAGTTTAGTAGTTTGTTTTCCTTTCTGGTTTATTTTGCTCACCTGTACTACCTATGATTGCCATGTTTCTCTACCTTACTGTGTACACTCTCTCATTCTTACTTTAGATCTTCTATATTTTATGACTTGTTGGAATCCTGATTTTTTAATTTGTCTAGGTCATTACAATTGGAAGAGAAAGATATACCATTGGTGAAGCTTTATTCCAGCCATGTCTATTGGGTTTAGAGGCTCATGGTATTATTGACCAGCTTGTTCGTACTATTTCAAATGTGTCATCTGATAATCATCGCCAACTTCTTGAAAATACTGTGGTTTGTGGTGGCACTTCTGCTATGACTGGTAAACTATTGTTTCATTAGCTCTGCTGAATCTAGTATACAAGATCCTGTGTTTTCTTTTTCGTTAATATGAGTACAACAGAACTATAATAATAAAAGTTTAGTTTAATTATAATCTTAGTCTCAAACTTATGGGGAGTTTGTTGTTGCTTGTTGAAATTTAAAATTGATATTTTTAATTCTTATAAAAAAAAACTTGTTTTTTGTCTTTTTGTCAAGTGGTTTCTACCAAAATGTCATTAGAATGAACTTTGAGAGGAAGTTAAACATGCATTAGGTTATCATGTAAACAACTTATAATTTATTTATATAAGTGAAACACTTAGCAATATTCGAGGCGAAAAGGAGTAAAAGAAGTTTTTTCCAAATTATTGGAGTTAAAAAGATCAACTCTAAATTTGGGGAACTAAAACTAAACTTATCACAAATTTGAGACAAACATATTTATACATAAAATTTATCTTGTTCTTTCCTATACTGCTGATGTGTATGAAACAATGAACAACACAATTTCTCATATTGTGCATTCATAACCAAATAGTAGACAGAACAAAAACTTATCTTGTAACTCGCTCTTCTTGTGCAGTTCTGTCTGTATGTGTGGTTCCTTGATGTGCACAAAATGCAGTTTCTATTGCATTGTTCAATAGCTTCTTTCATGTAGTTGTGTATGGAATTTAGGTCTTCTCTAATTAACAAGGAAATCAATGTCATGTTAGACATCAATTTGTTCAGTATGTTCATGACAAGAGGAGGGTTATCTCAGTAATCTGATCGCTTTTTATGAGAAAGCTAACTGCCAATGTTGCTTCTTACTGTAGGTTTTGAGGAAAGATTTCAGAAGGAATCTAGCCTAAGTTCATCTGCCATTCGACCTACCCTAGTAAAGGTAATTCTTTTGTCAAGTAAATAATCTGACAAGCACGTCTCATTGACATCATATTTATGTTAACTTGAGTATTTAACCATTGAAAAATAGTTTGTTTAACTTTTGTGGTCACTAATTCTTGAAATCTGGTGCGTAATGAAATATGGGATCCATGTGTTGCTAGCTATCAATGGTTTTCTTTCCATCCCTTTGCAATTCACATGCTTAGACCAATAAACAGTTCTCCGCAGCAATCCCCTGCTCCCTCTCTTTCTGGGGATAAATAGTTGCTGGCTAATCTTTATAATAGTTCGTTGTTATCCCTTAGTTTTGTCCATAAACTTCAATATCGTTATTCATGTTCCAATTTATGTTTCCTCTGATGGGTAATCTCTGGCATATTGCAGCCTCCAGAATACATGCCAGAAAATTTAACCGTATATTCGGCATGGGTGGGAGGTGCCATACTTGCCAAAGTAGTTTTTCCTCAAAATCAACATGTAACCAAGGCAGACTATGATGAAACTGGGCCTTCCATTGTTCACAGGAAATGCTTTTGATGGGATTCAACTGCACAATCTTCTCAAACAGCCAGTTCCTTTTTTACACTTGTATTAGCACATGTGGATAGGCCCTCATTTTGACTTTAGATAATGTAGTGGATATTCTTTAATCATATTTCCGTGTTTAGGTGTCTTCAGTAAAACCCGGCTCTGCCAAAATCATGTATATCGCAGCAGTAGCTGCTTGCATATCTTTGAGCAAACTAATTATTTTGCAGGTTTGCTTGTAATGTTCTTTCCTTGAATACCATTTTTAAAACAGTTATGTGAAAGTTAATAACTCATTTTAAAATACTTAACAATGAAATAATAAATTAAAAACCTGTACAGGTATAAGAAGCAGTGAGTATGCAAGAGTGAAGAATAATTGTATCTCAACTTTACCAATGAGGACAGCCAATAAAATTAGAACTATAGTCATAATAAGTTTAGTGTATTTAATACTACTAGTCTTGTGAAACCTATGCCCTCCAGCATGCATGCCAAATAATGAGTTGGAAGGCTCATCTTCCAAATCACTAATTGTAAGATTTATAATCCATCAATAAAACATAAATATATACTAACAGACATGTTGAAGCACCTATTCAATATAACTCGAGGAACATGAGATGTACCAGCTATGTTAAAGTTTGTTAGTAGAATAACATTATAGTCTTCTATGATTAAGTTATTAGATATTTTTTTATTAAAAAATTTTGACATTCCAATGAGGCTCGAACTCCAATATTCAACAATCATGTCATCACATGAAAAGTTGTACAAAAACATTAGAAACCTAACTAAACTCATACTTAAAAATAAGTTCTCAAAGAATATATTTAATAAAAACGAAAATTGATACTTATTTGGGAAAAAAATCAAAATTAATAGTAAGAAGAATGACACTAAACCACTTAAAATCAACTCTATTATTAATCTCTAGATTTGAACATCAGCAAAGATTTATTTTATATATCATCACAACTTTTAATGCACCCAAGCTAGAAATTGAGGTGAGGAAAAAATTTGACAAATACTTTGCATAATATCTCTTTCTCCACTTAGAGGAATCTTCTCCAACTAGAGGATTACCTACTGTCTTAAAAAATTGCATAACATTACATGGAGCTAATAAATTAATACCTAAAAAAGTTTGTTGAAGCTAAGATCATAGTTTAGCAATAATGTTGCACTAAAAAAGATATGCGAAGTACACTTCTCATTGGAAGGAATTATATTATGCAATAACTTTCATAACGCCAAGAGTTTTAATTAGCATGTCAAATGGACTCAACAAAACCATCCAAAGTTTAATTAAATATACCAGGAGGCTGGGGATTAAGTTATGCATGTTTATTAGATATTTGCATTTATAAAGATTATAACATATTTTACTATACTTTATAATAGATTTTTTTTATAATAAAAGGATGTCGACCACTTGAATCGTATTGAATCACATGATTTGATATTTTATGTGTAGTTTTATGGTTAGCTCAACTCTTATTTCTTAGTTTCTTATTAATTAGATATCTAAGAATGTCTATGATTAAATAAGTGTAACTTTTGAGTTATATATAGTGATATTTGGTAGACAACTCCACTTCAAATGGGTCAGTATATAGGTATTGAGTATTTTATATTAGAGTAGCATTATTAAGCTATGCATGCACCACTTCCTTCAACTTGCTAAAATATCATTATTTTCTTAACTTTAACATTATTTTATTTCTTCAACTTGTAACTATTCAGGAAAAAACTATTTCGGGAGAATTTTTTAGAAATTTTCGCTAACACCAAGCCTATCCTCCACCAAAACTTGTGAAATTTCGCCCTACTTTCTGCAATTTTTATTCTGTGTCCGTATTGCGCTGAAAAAAATCACACAAGTACTTTCATATGTTGTTTGCGCCCAGGTAAGGAGGCACGTCCATAAACGAATCACAAAAAGAAGATACGAGGAAGAAAAGCTAGGACGTTTTGTTTTCGGAAAACTAGTTTTGTTCTCACTCGGTCTGGGACTTACTACGCCTTACTCCTTGGTGTTTTGGTCTGAAATTTTTACCAGACGTTCGTCACTGTGTCTATTGAATTTTGGCTGAGATTTGAGCACCAGATTTGTCTCACTAGATTGGCAATAAATTTTTTATTGATCAGTGTCAGAGCTGAAAGGAAGGTTCGTTCGTGTGTGAAACTGTTTGATTTTTTTCGTGGGTCAATACTCATCCGTTTGACCTAAAATTTGTCGCGTTTTGTCCCGAATTCAGTGGAGATTCTTACGTGGAAGTTCAGGAAAAAATTATTTCGGGAGAATTTTTCAGAAATTTTCGCTCAAACCAAGGCTATCCTCTACCAAAACTTGCGAAATTTCGCCCTACTTTCTGCAACTTGTGAACCTAACTACGCCTTACTCCTTGGATGTTTTGGTGTGAAATTTTTACCAGACGTTCGTCCCTGTGTCTATTGAGTTTTCGCTGAGATTTGAGCCCCAGATTCGTCCCACAATATGGGAAATCAATTTTTTATTGATCATTGTCAAGGCTGAAAGGAACGTTCGTTCCTGTGTGAAACTGTTTGATTTTTTTCGTGGGTCAATACTCATCCGTTTGACCTGAAATTTGTCGCGTTTTGTCCCAAATTCAATGGAGATTCTTACGCAGAATTTCAGGAAAAAACTATTTTGGGAGAATTTTTCAGAAATTTTCGCTCAAACCAAGGCTAGTGAAATTTCGCCCTACTTTCTGCAATTTTTATTCTACGTCCGTATGGCGCTGAAAAAAATTCACACAAGTACTTTCATATGTTGTTTGTACCCAGTTAAGGAGGCACGTCCATAAACGAATGACAAAAAGAAGATACGGGGAAGAAAAGCCAGGACGTTTTGTTTTCGGAAAACCAGTTTTGTTCACTCTCGGTCTGGGACTTACTACGCCTTACTCCTTGGGTGTTTTGGTCTGAAATTTTTACCAGACGTTCGTCACTTTGTCTATTGAGTTTTGGCTGAGATTTGAGCCCTAGATTTGTCCAACAAGATTGACAATAAATTTTTTATTGATCAATGCCAGAGCTGAAAGGACGGTTCGCTCCTGTGTGAAACTGTTTGATTTTTTTCGTGGGTCAATACTCATCCGTTTGACCTGAAAGTTGTCGCGTTTTGTCCCAAATTCAGTGGAGATTCTTATATGGAATTTCAGGAAAAAACTATTTCGGGAGAATTTTTCAGAAATTTTTGCTCAAATCAAGGCTATCTTCTACCAAAACTTGTGAAATTTCGCCCTACTTTCTGCAATTTTTATTCTACGTCCGTATGGCGTTGAAAAAAATTCACACAAGTACTTTCATATGTTGTTTGTACCCAGGTAAGAAGGCACATCCATAAACGAATCACAAAAAGAAGATATGGGGAAGAAAAGTCAGGACATTTTGTTTTTGGAAAACCAGTTTTCTTCACTCTCGGTCTGGGACTTCCTACGCCTTACTCCTTGGGTGTGTTTAACTGAAATTTTTACCAGACGTTTGTCACTGTGTCTATGGAGTGTTGGCTGAGATTTGAGCCCTAGATTCGTCCCACAAGATTGACAATAAATTATTTATTGATCACTGTCAGGGCTGAAATGAAGGTTCGTTTGTGTGTGAAACTGTTTGATTTTTTTTTTCGGGGGTCAATACTCATCCGTTTGACTTGAAATTTGTCGCTTTTTGTCCCGAATTCAGTGGAGATTCTTACGTGGAATTTTAGGAAAAAACTATTTCGGGAGAATTTTTCACAAATTTTCGCTCAAACCAAGGCTATAATCTACCAAAAGTTGTGAAATTTCGACTTACTTTCTGCAATTTTTATTCTGCGTTCGTATTGCGCTGAAAAAAATTCACACAAGTACTTTCATATGTTGTTTGCACCCAGGTATGGAGGTACATCCATAAACGAATCACAAAAAGAAGATACGGGGAAGAAAAGCCAGGACATTTTTTTTGGAAAACCAGTTTTCTTCACTCTCGGTCTGGGACTTACTACCACTTACTCCTTGGGTGTTTTTGTCTGAAATTTTTACCAGATGTTCGTCACTGTGTCTATTGAGTTTTCGCTGAAATTTGAGCCCCAAATACGTCCCACAAGATTGACAATAAATTTTCTTTTGATCACTGTCACGCTGAAAGGAAGGTTCGTTCCTGTGTGAAACTGTTTGATTTTTTTTCGTGGGTCAATACTCATCCGTTTGACATGAATTTGCCACGTTTTGTCCCGAATTCAGTGGAGATTCTAATGTGGAATTTCAGGAAAAAACTATTTAGGGAGAAATTCTGCAATTTTTATTCTGCGTCCGTATAGCGCTGAAAAAAATTCACACAAGTACTTTCATATGTTGTTTGCACCTAGGTAAGGAGGCACGTCCATAAACGAATCACAAAAAGAAGATACGGGAAAGAAAAGCCAGGACGTTTTGTTTTCGGAAAACCAGTTTTGTTCACTCTCGGTAGGGGACTTACTACGTCTTACTCCTTGGGTGTTTTGGTCTGAAATTTTTACCAGACGTTCGTCACTGTGTCTATTAAGTTTTGGCTTAGATTTGAGCCTCAGATTCGTCCCACAAGATTGGCAATGAATTTTTTATTGATCACTGCCAGAGCTGAAAGGAAGGTTCGTTCCTGTGTGAAATTGTTTGATTTTTTGTGTGCGTCAATACTCATCCCTTTGACCTGAAATTTGTCGTGTTTTGTCCCGAATTCAGTGGGGATTTTTACGTGGAATTTCAGGAAAAAACTATTTCGGGAGAATTTTTCAGAAATTTTCCCTCAGCTATCCTCTACCAAAATTTGTGAAATTTCGCCCTACATTCTACAATTTTTATTTTGCGTCTGTATTGCGCTGAAAAAAATTCACACAAGTACTTTCATATGTTGTTTGCACCCAGGTAAGGAGGCACATCCATAAACGAATCACAAAAAGAAGATACAGGGAAGAAAAGCCAGGACATTTTGTTTTCAGAAAACCAGTTTTCTTCACTCTCGGTCTGGGACTTACTACGCCTTACTCCTTGGGTGTTTTTGTCTGAAATTTTTACCAGACGTTCGTAACTGTGTCTATTGAGTTTTGGTTGAGATTTGAGCCCCCGATTCGTCCCACAAGATTGGAAATAAATTTTTTATTGATCACTGTCAGGGCTGAAAGGAAGGTTCGTTCGTGTTTGAAACTATTTTGATTTTTTTTCGTGGGTCAATACTCATCCGTTTGACCTGAAATTTGTCGCGTTTTGTCCCGAATTCAGTGGAGATTCTAACATGGAATTTCAGGAAGAAACTATTCCGGGACAATTTTTTAGAAATTTTCGCTCAAACCAAAGCTACCCTCTACTAAAACTGGTGAAATTTCGCCATACTTTCT